>Ga0315314_1000053_pt1 | contig 162782 bp, 171 predicted proteins | sample TDP9_MG_FD_203631 | JGI IMG/M metagenome (GOLD analysis project Ga0315314, IMG submission 203631) | Freshwater sediment microbial communities from Lake Towuti, South Sulawesi, Indonesia - TDP9 | ecosystem: Environmental > Aquatic > Freshwater > Lake > Sediment | place: Indonesia: South... | reverse complement strand
CTTTGAAGATTTGACATAAACCAATACTTTCTGGCGAAGGTGAAAGCAGTTGGGCAACTGGTGGTGTATTATCCAAAGTTAACTTTTCCGTTTTTGGTTTTTCCCTATTCCCGAGATTGTCTACACTATAATATTCAATAATTTTCTCTCCATCCGGAGGATAAAGCATAAACAATTCACGGTAAACGGTAAACGGTGTATCAGTTGCACCAAGTACACGGTATCTTATTTCTTTTACTCCTAATCCTTTCCCATCACCAATTTCAAGCAAATCATCAACCGCCGTAATACTTAGGTAAGTAGTTGAAGTGATGTAGGTTTTATCTTCTACTTGAAACTTGGGACTGGCAACCTGTAACTGACTTCTCGGTGGCTGAAGGTCGTGTATCACTTCAAATTTTGCGGTTGTTGAAGAAGTAAAATTACCGGCTGAATCTTTCGCTTCAACCGTCAATGTCCAAAATCCATCATCAATATCTAATGGTTGGATAGTTTGATTGTTGAATAGTTGGATGGTAGTGCCTTCTTCCAAATCAGTTAAATATGCGTAATGTGTAGGTGACGGGTCAAGGTCATCGGTAACTGTATAGTTAATCGTTATGGTGCTGATTGTGGCAATGAATTTTTCGCCACCTAAAGGTGAAATTAAAGTAATTACTGGTGGTGTAGTGTCAATGGCGATAATTTCAAATGGTTTAGAATCGCTTGAAGGTAAATAATAAAATCCATCACCGGCAAAATTTGCCGTGATTGTGTATTTACCCGGAGTTTGTTCCGCGGTTGGATAAAGAGTAGCCACGCCTTCCATATCAGTAGTTGTGGTATAACTACTTTCATCAATAAAGAAAGTTATTGTTTTATCCGGGACTTTCTTACCGTCTAAAGTAGTGAGCAGTGCTTTCAATTGCATAGTTTCTGACTGTTTTACACTTAAATCACCGAGATAAGTAAGTTGGGTTTGAATGGGAATTACCGAAACGATTGGGTTAGTCGGGGTAACCTCCGGGACACTTGGGAAATAAACCGTAGCATAATTAGTAATTACTGCTCCCGGTTGAGCATCGGATTTGACTTTTACACTTAAGGAAAATTTACCGCCTTCTTTTGAGAATACTTCACCATCACGGTCAATAAAGACGGTGAGCATCCTTGTTTGCGGATTATAGCGATACACAAAATTTGCAGGCGATTCCCTTTTATCCGCATCTATTCGTTTAAATCCGTTTACTATTAAACTTGTATCATCTAAATTCTTATCCAAAACATCGGTAATATATATCCCGTAAGCAATCCCTTCACCTTCATTTTCAAATTCAACAGTGTAATTCAATGTCTCTCCTGCAGAAACATACCCTTGCGGACCATACTTTGCATTCGGGTCCCGAGCAACTGCCATAACGGTTGGCGGGGCAGGTTCGTGGTATCCTCTACTGCTTTTTGAATTTATAACTTTGCCTTCACCTTCTGGTTCTAAATGTTTCTGCCCCGGCGGTAGTGTATAGGGACTGGGATTAATAAGATAGAGATTTATCTCTCTGTACATTTGGCTTACTTTCCACTCACCGTTGGTATATAGAACTTCATCAAGTCGTGCGTTTGTATGCCCTGCAAACTTGATTTCTCTTATACTATCATCCAAATTTTTTGTGACCGATGAAACAATTACAGAATGTCTATCGCCCACCTTGGTTGGGTCACCTAAAATTATTATATCCCCCACATCCACTTTTAAATCATCAGAAAGCTTGGGTAATTTACCTTCGGGGGTGCGTGCTAATTCCTGATGGAAGGATACCATTAGCAAGAAATTGTGTAATTCACTAACTAAAGAAAAACACCATCTGTCTTCAGGTTTTGCCCTATTGTTAAGAAGTTCACTGTAACAACCAGCGCGTAGTACCTGCGAAGCAAAATTTGCGCAATCCGTACCTGTCAGTGTACTTGCGTTACCATAAAAGTTATAGTGTTTATTCCAAGTTTTTGCATTTTCTTCAAGATATTTCCTTACTTCCTCCCTGTTATATCCGTGAACATTTGAATTTATCAGGGATACAATAACTAATGTAAATATAGACAGAGCAAATAGTACTCTTCTCATTTTTCTTCTTTTTTTTGTATTCTATTTAGCAATTTTTCAATTTCCGGTACGATCCATCTTTTGAGTCTTTGGTCTTTACCTTTATTATGAGTTTCTAACGCCACTCTTAACTCCTTAACCACTAGTTCATTTCCGACAAGATAATCTGAGATTTTCTTTAGAGCATAAATTGAAAGAGTGCCAGCTTCTTCGTCCCCAAGTCTTCCGTCTTTAAGTATTTCAAGTAACGGTACTAAACAAAAATCTATTATTACAGGGTCTGTCGTTACATCTACTATATATGTTTGCGGATCTTTCCTCCTCATCAGCATCTCTACAATAATTACCTCCCGTACTTTTAACGATCTGTCTTGCAACATTGCCTTAACAAGATATTGCCTCGCAAGCGGTTCCTGGGAGTCTTTTAGTTCAGATGCCGCCGAAATTTTTTGTTCTGGAGTTGCTATTGGTGATAAAAGAATTTGTTTACAGACATTAAGTGCTTCTTTATGTTTCGGATTTTTCCATAAAAGGATACCAGCCGCAGCGAGTCTAACATCGTTATCACTATCGTTTATTGCTTTCGTCAAGGACTGAGTTACTACGGGATTTTTATGAAATGGGAATAAGCAGGCAGCAATTTTGCTTCTTATTATGCTATCCGAATCCTTCTCCAAGAGGTATAGAAGTTGAACCGCTGCTTTTTCATCTTCCTCCGGCAAATCGGGATATCCGCACAGGAACTTTATTGCTTCAATCCTATCAAATTGAGAGGTGCCAAAAAGTAGTGTTCTTACCTCTTCAGCATTTTTTCCACCTTCTTTCTTGTATTGCTCAAGAAGTTCTCTTCGCTCTTTCATTTCTTGCTCAGAAAATTTCATTTCTTGCGCTTTTACATTGTAAAAACTTGTTAGAATTAAAATTAAAAGTAACAATCTTTTTATAATATCCATTTTCCCTCAGAAATTCTTAATACGGCAACCATTGACCTTCCATTTCACTGTAAAATTCTTCGTTTTCATCAGTGTTAACAATATCTACCACTGGTACTATTTGTGCTCCGACCGGCAATCCCCAATGGATCTTAATTTGAAAGTTAAAAGAGTTTTCAAGAACGCATCTAATTTATCGCAGGTAGGAAAACACCATCTTTCTGTTCCCTGTGTATTTTTTAGTGTCTCACTATAACAACCTGCTATCAGTACCTGAGACGCGAAGTTTGCACAGTCTGTACCAGTAAGTGTTTGGGTATCACCATAGTAATTGTAGTGTGTATTCCAAGTATACGCATAGGTTGACAGATAAATTCTTACTTGTTCTCTGTCATAGGAAAAGATTACGGAAGGAACTAACAATAAGAATGCGAGAATATATTCTATAAATTTTTTCTTCTTCATTTTTTGTTTTTTTCTTCCAGTGTTTTTAAAAATTCCACTGCTGTCTGTCTAACTTCATCCTCTTTGTCATTAGCTGCTTCTCTTATCAAACTAATACTTTTATCATCTCCTATATTTTTTAGAGTTACTACTGCTCTCCATCTAATCCACCAGCTTCTATTTCTGAATAATTTAGCAGCAACAGGGAAAATAACAACATTTAATTTCTCATCACGCATTCCAGATAATATTTCTGCAGACTTAACTTGAATTTCTTCATCTTTATCATTTAATAACGGTTCTAATATCGGAATGATTCTTTTATCTTTTATTCCTCCTACTACAAGTCCAAGTTTTCGTTTTTCTTCACTATTACATTTTTCAACTATGGAGATTACGATCTCATCAAGTTCAGTGTCGTTATACATTCTTAATGCGCTCAAAGCTCTTTCTCGTGTGTAGATACTGTTCTTTGTGGTAGTTGCTATACTTATTAAATATGGTATTGCTTTCTGGTATTTTAACTTGGGGAAAATACTAAACTCTTCCAGAAACAAAAATTCTTCAAAAACATCTTCTATTTCTTCTGGCTGTGTTACTAAGTCATCTATAATTCTGGCGATTGTATCATCCCTTTTATCTTTCCTATTTCTTAACATATTCTTTAATTCCGGTAATATACTTTTATCAGCATGTTTTCCCAGACTACTTGCTATTAAATATGCAGTTTCACCATTTAATTCTTTCTTTAGTGCTTTTAAAAAAGCATCTATAATGGTTTTATCTAATGACTTGTCTCTTTTTTCGTTATCTAAATATTGAGATAGTCTAACCGCAGCAAGGTCTTGTAGGGCAGCCTCGTCTGTAAGCATTCTATCACCGTATTTAGTAGTTTCATATAATATATCTATTTCCTTTAACAACTGATTTATCCATTCTTTTACTTGTTTTTCATCTGGAACTTTTTGGTTATTCTGTTGAGCAAATAAAAAACTAAAGAATAAAGATTGATTTAACAAAATCAAAATTAAAAGTAATAATATTCCTTTTTTATTCATATTCTTAATACGGTGACCATTGTCCTTCCATTTCTTCGTAAAATTTTTCATTTTCGTCAGTGCGAACAATAATTGCTTTGGGACTAATTTGTACTCCTTGTGATAGATCTTGACGAATCTTGACCTTAAAATCAAAATAAATAGTGCTTTTGCCATTAATGTAAGCAGGTGTCCAACGGACAGTATGAAAGGGATAACTATATTTTGCACCCGCTGAACCGGAGACAAAATCAACCTCGGCGGGGAGATCTATAAGCAAAGACCTATTTTCAACAGTTTTATTTGTATTATTTCTAAGTTTTACCCTATAAGATAGGGTTTGTCTAGGTTTAGCCTTCCGTGGGACTGAGTCCCAAATAATTTCTAAGTAGGGTTTTTTTCTCTCACTCATGTGAAAGCGAATAACATAAATACTCAATGCTGTCAAAACTACTAAAACTAATATAAATAAAGTGGTGATAAGAAATGATTTCTTTTTGTCAGTTTTTATGATTGTTGAAATTCTGTTGATTAATACGGCGACCATTGCCCTTCCATTTCGCTATAAAATTCTTCGTTTTCAATAGTATTGACAATATCTACCACTGGTACTATTTGTGCTCCGACCGGCAATCCCCAATGGATTTTAATTTGAAAGTTAAAAGTGGTAACAGTTTTAGCAGGAACTTGAGTTAGAACCCAGCGAACAGTGTGAAAAGGATAACTATATTTTGCACCTGTTGAGCCGGATACAAAATCAACCTTACCCGGGAGATCAACAATTACAGTGCAGTTTTCATCTGCTTTCAAACCATCATTTCTCAGTCCTACAATATAAGAAACTGTTTGTCCGGGGCTGGCGCGGTCAGGTCCCCAGATTCTCACTTTGAGGTCAGGTTCTGGAGGTAAACCGATATCCAATCTTGTTGTTGTTATGGATAAAGTTTTAGGTGTTTTACTTTCATCTAAGGTTGCCGAGACAAGACCAAAAAGTGGCTTCTCAAATAAACCACTCATCTCCACCAATTTTTCGGAGATGGTTTTAGCGTAAGTCCAACCCTGTCCTGAACCGTATTCAGAAATATAAGAGATTATGGAAAATCCTTCACCGTTATAGGGATTATTTGTATCTTTTATTCGGAGATGAGTTAAAACTGTGTTTAAAGGACCAGTATAATGTCCGGAGGCAGTCCCTTCAATAGAAGTTTGCAGAAAGTAAATTTGTGTTGATGGATATTCTATTGTTTCCTGATAAGTTAATGTTCCGGATAAATTAGTTTTTCCAGAAACTAATTGATTCCCGACTTGGTTAAAACTCCAGGTAGCATTGTATAAGTCATAGATATTGCTTCCACTTACTGACTCTGCTAAATAACCTTCAACAACACCATAAATTTGTCCCTCAATTGTTCCTTTTAAATAAATTTTTCTCTCACCCGGTATAAAATAGGAAATACCTTCCCAATATCCTTTATATTGGGCACCTTCAAGTGATGCTGTCCAATTACTCCTAAAAAAACCTTTATTGGCAAATGAACCGCTCTTAATACTGATAATTTCAAAATTGGTAAAACTAACTGTCCCATTCAAATCTCCACTTGCGCTGAGATTGCTGAGTGTAACCTTTTGAGTTACCAGTGTCTCCGATAAACTTGTATCCTGAGAAAATGTCTCTGATAAATTTGTCACACTAATCGGAGATTCAGTAGTAAGTGGTTGAAAGGTTATTGTTCCGTCTCCACCTTTTTGGTAACCGGTTCCCCCTTTTGCTTCAAGTTTACCAGTAAATAAAGAGGTAGTGTAATAAATGGCAATTCTTCCACCCGAACCTCCCCCACTATCCCAACCACCGGAGCCTTCTCCGTTAGCACTAATGTTTCCAATTCCACTAAATGTCCCTGCAGTAATATAGATGCTCCCTCCAGAGCCACCTCCACCACGAGGACCACCCCTTGCACCATTGCTTACGATTGCTCCATTGACTTCCAATAAACCATTAACCGTTATTCTAATTACACCACCACCACTCCCTCCTTGTGAGCCGCCACCACCACTACCGAAATCTTGCGGCTCAATTAGCGAACCATAAGCAATACCACCTAATAAACCTTCCCGACCATTTCCTCCTAAACCACCATATCCACCGCCACCACCAAGAGACCAGACACCTTGCCCAGCACCAGGACCACTACTTCCTAAATAACCATAACCACTAACATCAATCCGACCTCCAGAACTAATTATCACTGTGGGAGCGATTAGCTCTAACTTGCCAGTGGTTCCTGTGCCATTATAAGATGTAACATAAAGAGTGCCATATATCTGTACCGAATTACTGTAACTATGGGTACCGTCTAAGGTATAACTTTCACCGGCAGGAATAATTAAATTTTCCGAATTGTCAGTTACTACTGCTAAAATACTTACTGAAAAGAAAAATAAAAAACTAACCACGAGAAAGAATAACCTTTTTACTTTTTTCATTTATTCTCTTGGAAATACAGAAAACCGACATTGGTATTTTTTACCAGTAGTCGGTTTAGATTTTAATATCTACTAAATTTTTTGTCAGTGTTTTCCTTGCTACTATAACTTGCTCTTCAGGATTAATGGTATCACAGTATCGCCGTTGTAATACCATAACCGATAATAAAAACCTCACGCTAATAGTATATCGGAATTTAAAAATTTGTCAAGAATTTTCAAAAGTGAAAATTTTGTTTACTTTTTTGAATTTGGCTCTTTAGAGAGTATTTCTACTTAAAAAGATTTAAGATTTTCTGCCACCAGACCGGTTCTTTACTTTTCTTTGAAACTTTAACTCGTATTTCCTGTTTAAGGGTAGTCAAACCAATAATTCCCGGTGCAAATCTTACTTGCAATTTTACCATTCCTTCAGTGAAAGAAATTTCTTCAATTTCGGTAGCTAAATGAACAAGACCATCCTTTGTCTTCCCCCCAAGTAAACGGGCGAGATATTGACCAATATCCCGCGTATCAGTAATCAGCGAATAGACAACATCACCATTATGTAAATCTTTTGCTTTTTCCCCTTCCGAATCAGCAAGCATAAGGTCAACATTTAAAATTATTGGTATAGTTTCGTTCTTTTCATTCATCTGTGTAATCTGGACTTTAATCCGCGTAATCAGACATTACTAAGCACGCGGATGAAATTTATTATAGATTTTTCTCATCTGTTCTAAAGAAATATGAGTATAAACTTGTGTTGTCTTGAGGTTAGCGTGTCCAAGCATTTCCTGGACTGCGCGTAAATCGCAACCAGCATTAAGTAAATGAGTAGCAAAAGAATGGCGAAAAATATGGGGTGAAACTTTTTTCTTCAGACTAATTCTAGTAATACATTTATTGATTAGTTTACGAATATAGCGTGCGGATAATCTTTTTCCGTAACGATTGGTAAAGAGACTATGTTCACCCCGTAAAGGAATTCTACGGGATTCAGTCCCGTATGGTTCAATGGGTTCACCATGGTGAGTTAAACCGAACCGAGGAATGTCAACACGGGAGTCCATCTGTCTGAGGCGGACTTCACGCTTTTGAAGATACTTGTGTAAAACATCCAGTGCCGTCTCCCCGATGGGAATAATCCTTTCTCGTGAACCTTTACCGAAAACTTTTACTAAACCAGAAAAAAAATCAATATCTTCACAGTTTAAGTTTACAAGTTCAGCAATACGTATTCCGGTAGAATATAAAGTTTCTAAAATTGCCCGATTTCGTAAGGAATAAAAGTCAGTCATTGGGATAGAGTCAAGTAAAGTAAACATTTCTTTTTCTTCAAGATAATGCGGTAAAATTTTTTCTCTTTTTGGCACAGAAAGATAAAGAAGTGGATTAGAATCAAGTATTTTTTCCCGGAGTAGATATTTAAAAAATGAACGCAAGGATGAGATTTTCCGGATGACACTATTTCGCTTTTCTTTTTCATTTAAGTGAGCCAGATAAAGACGAATAAATGAACGGTCAACATTATTCAGATTACATTTTCCACTTTTTAAAAAAGAAAAAAAATGCACAAGGTCAGTTTGGTAACTTTTAAGACTATTTAGTGAAAAATTTTTTTCTGTTTTTAAGTAGAGCAAAAAACGCTGCAACAAGATATGCAACTCTGTTACAATCTTGGCCATAGGGGTTTTACTCCTCTGGCGCTCCAAAATACTCTTATTCATCGTATTTCTTCGCTGTCACCCCTTTGATGGTGAACCAGTTGAACCATTTCCTCTTCAAACTACCCCCCCCTACTGAAAAAATATCCATCCTAACCTTTGTAGGAGCGGGTATTTTTGCATTTTGGAAATCCTGAACAGGCTAAAAAATTTCCCCGTGGACCGCTTCTGAGTAACATCATCCGTCCACATTTTTCGCATTTTTCCTCAGTTTTTTGGGGAATAATCTTTCTTCCCTGCTTATCAAGAGCAATTTTATTTTTACAAGCCGGATACCGGGAACAACTTAAAAATTTGCCGTACCGGCTATTCCGTAATAACATCATTGCTCCACATTCACTACAAATCTCTTCAGTTTTTTCCGCCGGCGAACGTAATTTTTCCATTTCTTCCTCCGCGAGTTTAAGTATTTGCGAAAATGAACTATAGAAATTATTCAGCATTGCTGTCCAGTTAATTTTCCCGCGGGCAATTTCATCCAAATTTTTTTCCATCTCGGCAGTAAAATTTATATCCACAATTTTCGGGAAATGTCTTTTTACCAGTTCGTTTATTGTTTTTCCCAATTCAGTCGGATAAAATTTGCGTTCTTTAAGTTCTACATATTTCCTTTCTATTATCGTTGAAATTATCGGAGCATAGGTTGAAGGTCGCCCAATACCATATTTTTCTAATGTTTTAATTAAACTTGCTTCATTATATTTTGCCGGTGGCTCAGTAAAATGTTGTCCGGGAATTAACTTTAATAAGTGCAAATTTTCACCTTCATCCAATTGGGGAAGAATTCTTTCTTTTTCTTCATTTAAATCATAAATCTTTAAGAAACCAGGGAACTTTATTTTCTGTCCGGTAGCACGAAAAATACCAAGATACGCACCGCTCTGGTGCATACCGAGATTACCTGCGCTAATGTCAACAGTCATCGTGTCAAATATTGCATCAGCCATTTGACTGGCAAGAAATCTTTGCCAGATAAGCACATAGAGTTTCAACTGGTCAGGGGTAAGATAATCTTTTATCTTTTCTGGTTCCCGATAGACCGAAGTTGGACGAATTGCTTCGTGTGCTTCCTGTGCTCCTTTAATCTTAGTTTTATAGATTCTTGGTTTTGCTGGCAAAAACTCTACACCATATTTCCCCGTGATATATTTCACTGCTTCGTTGCGCGCGCTTTCGGCTACTTGATAAGAATCAGTACGATGATAGGTAATCAATCCAACCATCCCTCCTTCGCTAAACTCAGAACCTAATTCAATACCTTCATAAAGTTGTTGAGCTAAGAACATCGTTTTGTTTGCTGAGAAAAAAAGTTTCCTCGCTGATTCCTGTTGTAAAGTTGCCGTCGTAAACGGTGGTAATGGTCCCCTTTTCTTTTCTTTAAAGAGAACTTTATTTACCCAATAAGGAAGTCCTTGCAAAGAACTAACAATTTTTTCTACTTGTTTCTCATCAGAAATAGATAATTTTTCTAATTTTTTATTTTCGTATTCAACCAGTTCAGCAAGAAAATTTTCTTCAGTTTCAATTTTACTCAATTGAGCAGTAATTGTCCAATATTCCTGCGGTTTAAATTTTGTGATTTCTTCTTCCCGGTCACAAATGAGACGCAAAGCAACTGACTGCACTCTACCTGCTGATAAACCTGATTTTACTTTCCGCCAGAGTAAAGGCGAAATTTTATAACCAACCAAACGGTCTAAGATACGGCGTGCCTGCTGAGCATTGACTAAATTTAAATCTATTTCACGCGGATTTTTTAACGCTTCCAAGATTGCTTCAGGCGTAATTTCATGGAAGGTAATTCTTTTTACTTTCTCTTTATCCGGTTTAAGCAATTCAATCAAATGCCAAGCAATCGCTTCACCTTCCCGGTCGTAGTCAGTAGCAAGATATATTTTTTCTGCTGCAGTGCTTAATTTTTTCAAAGAAGAGAGAATCTTTTTTGTCTTGGAGAGAATTACATAATTGGGTTGAAAATTTTTCTCAATATTCACTCCCAACTTTTTTTCTGGTAGGTCACGCACATGTCCATAGGAGGACTTAATAATAAAATCTCCTTGCCCTGAACCGCTCTGGTTCAGAGCTTGTAAAAAACGAGAAATTGTCTTCTCTTTAGTTGGTGATTCCACAACCAGTAGTTTAGACATTACCTATCCCTTTGATAAACTCAGGGCTGAACTTGCTGAAGCCGTTGATACATTTTCCCAGCGAGGGATTTAACTAAACCTTTCATTTCTAAAGAAAGAAGAAGTTGCGAAATTTTACCTAATCCCAAACCAGTATGTTCAAGCAAAAAATCAATACTTACTGGTTCAAAAGGAAATATTTTATATATTTCTTTTTCTTCGGGAGATAATTTCTCTGCACTTACTTCTTTTGCAACTTGTGGACGCCAGCGCTCTTTTAATGGTTGAATTTCTTCAATAATGTCCGCCATCTCTTCAACTAATTTTGCTCCTTCTTTAATTAAAAGATGTGTCCCGCGAGAATATGACGAAAATATGCTCCCGGGCAGAGCAAAAACTTCTCTTCCTTGTTCTAAGGCTAACCTTGCGGTAATTAAAGCACCACTTTTTAAGTCCGCCTCAATAACTACTACACCGAAAGATAAACCGGCAATTAAACGATTACGTTGCGGAAAATTAGTCCGCTCCGGTGGATAAGTCATGGGGAACTCGCTTATTAATGCACCGGAACCAATAATTTTTTCTTCCAGTTTCCGATTTTCCGGTGGATAATGAACCGCTAAACCATTACCAAGAACAGCAATTGTTCTCCCGCCTACCGAGAGCGCTGCTAGGTGTGCCGCGGTATCAATTCCCCGGGCTAAACCACTAATCACCGTAATTTTTGCTTCGGCTAATCCTTTGGCTAATTTTTCCGTAGCCAACTTACCATAATTTGTTGCTCGTCTTGTCCCAACGATAGAAATGGCAAAAATATCTTCTTCTTTCAATTCACCACGCAAATAAAGTACTATCGGTGAATCCGGTAAAGTTTTCAGTGCCGGAGGATAATTTGCGTCACCCCAGAAAATCAATTTTACTTGGTATTTTTCAATTAATTTTAACTCTTTCTCTAAATCTACTTCTTTGGGAGCAGAAAGAATTCTTTTTGCTAATTTCTCACCAATATCTTCAACTTGACAAAGTTCACTAATTTCTGCGGAAAATATTTTTTCCACTTCGCCAAAATGCTCTAAGAGACGGTGCATCCTTAAAGGACCGATTTCCGGTAATAAATTCAAAAGTAAGTAAGCTGAAACTCTATCCATTTTCAGGTGATTATCTGTTAAAGTGATTCCCTTCAGGGTGAACCCTCATTCTTCAAGAATAATTTTTATTCCGTCACCAACTCCAATTGCTTCCGAACTGGTGACTATTCGTGCTGAAGAAATATTCCTTTTTACTTCAATTATTTCAATCAGCCCAATACGCTGAATATTTCTTCCTTGAAATTTACCAGTTTTAGAATCATAAACCTTTTCTCCTTTCCGACAGACAAAACCACACATTCCCGGTTTTAATCCCTTTTTACTACCGATATTTAAATAGACAGTATCCCCGGCACTAATCAATATTTTCTTTTCTTTTTCCCTAGTGATTAAACCATCAAATTGCCATTTTCCCAAAACAAGAAAATCACCTAAACTAAATTTCATTTTCAAATATTTCTCTCGGGAAAGAGTAACTTCTTTCTTTTCTTCTTCAGGAATACTTACCTCAACTGTAACGGTGCTTATTTCTAATGAGGTAATCACCTCTTTTTTTACTTCTTTTTCTTCTTCCTTCTTTTCTTCAGCCGGGATAATTTTTTCTTCCGGTGCAATTTTTTCAAATGGAGTAACTACTTCCGCCGGTGCAACTTTTTCGCTCGGAGTAACTACTTCTACCTGCCCGGTCAGGAAGGGGATAATTAACTTTTCACCGGGATAGATAAGGTTAGGATTCTTTACCACCGGATTAGCGGAATGTATCTTTTCCCATTCTCGAGGATTATGATAAAATTTTTCAGCTATTCCCCAGAGTGTATCCCCGGGTTGAACAAGATAAATTTTTGAGGTAATCACCTCTTCTTCTCTAATTTTTTTGACCTCTTCAGACCCGTAAAGATTTTCATCTATGGGGTCTACGGGGTCAGCGGTAGAAAAAAAACAAAGAAAAAACATCATCAGAATAATAATTAAGTTGAAAAACATAATTTTTTTCTTCACCTTCTTTATACCTCCTTAATTAATTTTTTTATTCGTGCTACTACTTCTTCAATTATCCAGTCCGGTGTAGATGCCCCAGTAACAATACCAATTTTGAGGTGATTACCTCTTTTTTTTATTTTTTTCTTTTTAAGAATATTTAAGTTAATTTCTTCGGCAGTTTCAATATGAAATGTATTTCTTTGATACTGAGAACATATTTCCGCAAGTCGTGTAGTATTAGAAGAATTTTTTCCGCCAATTACAAACACTGAATCTGTTTCCCGGGCTATTTTTGCTGCTTCCATTTGTCTTTTCTTTGTCGTTGGGCAGAGAGTATTATATATTTTTACTTCTTTATCCCGTAGAATATCTTTACGGGATTTATCTTCAAAAATTGGCGATTGGAAAAAAGAAATAACCTTTTGAAAATCTTCGCTTGATTGTGTTGTTTGACTCACCAGACCAATTTTTCTATTTTGCTCCGATAACACCGGAGTTAAATCTTCAATTTTTTCAATTACCTTTGCTTTACCTTGAGCATAACTTACTAATGCTTCCACTTCCGGATGGTCTCTTTTACCGAAAATAACGACAGTATAATTTTTTTTTGCCAAATTGTTTACCAAATGTTGTATTCTCTTCACATAAGGGCAAGTAGCATCAATAATTTTAAGTTTTTTTCTTTTTAATCTTATAAGAATTTCGCGCGGAACACCGTGGGAACGGATAAAAATTTTTCCTTTCTTTTTAATTTCTTCAATTTTTGATACCGCGATAAGATTTTCTTTCTCTAATTTTTTCATTACTTGCGGATTATGGATTAAAGAACCCAAGGTATAAATCGGTCCTTCCTTCTTAGCTAAATTTGCGGTAACCAGATCAACGGCTCTTTTCACTCCAAAACAAAAACCAATATTTTTTGCTATGAGTAATTTCATCTTTTTTCCGAAATCTTTTTCAATTCAGCGATTTTCTCCATCACTCGGTCAACAATTTTTTGGTAATCTTTTTGGTCTTTTGAATTTGAAAAATATAACGGGGAAGCGAAATGCACTTTTAAATGAGAAAAATAAATTAGACGATTTGTATTCTTAAGCAAGGCAGGCACTACCGGCACATTATTCTCCAGAGCAAGCATTCCGATACCCGGTTTTCCTCGCAATAAATTACTCGTTAAATTGCGTCTCCCTTCAGGAAAAAGAATCACCAATTTGCCCTCTTTAAGAAGATGGGATGCTTTTTTTAGTGCACTGGGGTCTATTTTATCTCTTTTTACTGGAAAAGCATTAACTTTTTTTAAAATTTTACCAAAAATTGGTATCCGAAAAAGTTCTTCTTTAGCCATATAATATGCCTGCCTTTTCATTGCTGAACCAAGCACCGGTGGGTCAGATAAACTAATATGGTTAGCAGCAACAATTACACCGCCTTTCTTGGGGATATTTTCTTGACCATAAACTTTCATCCGCCAGAATGTCCTAAAAGATAACCAAAAAAACCAGTGAGCAAAAGCATATAAATAATTCATTCTAACTTCACATAAGTTCAGTTACATTGATTACGGCGATTCTTAAAGACCGATTCCAACGATGACACCCGCCACACAGGCAGGTCATTCCGACCCCCACTGCTTTCTTGCGAAAGCAAGACATGGGGGAAGGAATCTCAATCAGATTGCTTCAGTCGTTCTACTCACTCGCAATGACATATCACCGTAATCGCTTTTTATAATCGCTGTAATCAAATTTCATTTCAGTTGAGATAAAATTTCCCAAAAATTGGGGAAAGATATTTTTATACAATCAATCCCTTCAATTACTGTTTCTCCTTCAGCAATTAACCCCGCAATGACTAAAGTCAAGGCAATCCGATGGTCACCAAAACTTCTTACCCGGCTACCTTTAAGTTTTGTCGGACCCTCAATAATTAAACCATCGGGTTTAGTTTTAATTTTTGCTCCGAAAAGATTCAATTGTGAGGAGATCATTTCAATCCGGTCACTCTCTTTATACCTCAACTCTTCCGCACCGCTAATCTCACTTACACCTTGTCCTTGAGTGGCTAAAAGTGCACATAAAGGTATCTCGTCAATCATCAGGGGTATATCTTCTTTTCCTAAGGAAATATTCTGTAATTTGCTTGTCTCCACAAGTATATCCGCTACCGGTTCACCAGAAATTTCTCTTTGATTAAGCAGAGTTACCCTCCCGCCCATTTTTCTAATTACCCGGAGAAAACCAGTACGGGTTGGATTAACTCCGACATTTTTTATTTTTATTTTCGAATCAGGTAGAATTAAGCCAAGCAGGGAAAAAAAACTTGCTGCACTGAAATCACCAACAATCTCCAAATCCTGGGCAATTAAATTTGCTATTCCACGTAAAGTAATTTGATTCCCCTTTTTTTTCAGAGGCACATCAAAAAAATTTAACATCCTTTCCGTATGGTCACGCGAAGGTAAAGGCTCAATAATTGTCGTTTCGCCACCAGCAAAAAGACCAGCAAGAAGAATTGCTGATTTGACTTGTGCCGAAGCAACCGGTAGAGTATAGGTAATTGGTTTTAATGGATATCTACCTCTAATTTTGAGTGGTGGATACTCGTCTTGAGCATGTTCTTGACTACGAAATCCGGAAATTTCTGCCCCCATCAATCTTAATGGTTCAATAATGCGGTGCATCGGTCTTTTTCTCAAAGAATCATCACCAGTGATTTCACTTAAAAAGGGACAGGCAGAAAGAATACCACTTAAAAGACGAATGGTTGTGCCTGAATTTCCGGCATCAAGAATTATTTTTGGTTCGTTTAGTCCCTCCCCCCCCTTCCCCTGAATAATTAAATCTTTATCCTCTTCTTTAATCTTTACCCCTAATCCCCGTAAACAGGAAATTGTCCGCAAACAATCATCAGCCGGTAAATAATTTTTTATCCGGGAAATACCATGAGCAATTCCTCCAAGCATTATCGCCCGATGCGTAATTGATTTATCACTACAAATAGTAATTTCACCTTGAACTTTTCTCAGAGAAAAAATTTTTACTTTGTCTTTATCTTTAATGAGTTCGCCCATTGAAAATTTTCTCCCGATAATTTTTTGCTTTTTCAAAAAATTTTATTATTTTTTTTCTTTCTTTTTTCTTCAGTAAGTTTTCCATTTCTAAAATAATATTTCTAAAGCGCTGCATTGCCCTAATTATTTGTTTCCGGTTAAAAAGAGATATTTCGGTCCAAATTTCCGGTTCAGAAGAAGCAATCCGCGTCAAATCACGAAAACTTGGTCCTAAAACTTGTGCCGAGTATTCACTTCTATTTTCAGCAATTAGGTTGACTAAACTCGCAGCAAGTAAATGCGGTAAGTGACTCGACCGGGCAAGAAGATAGTCATGTAACTGCGGGGAAAGAAAGAAAACTTTCGTTCCCAGAAGTTGCCAAAATTTGCGGACAACTTCCAATGTCTTTAAAGAAGTTTTCTTTGTCGGAGTAAGAAAACAAACTGCTCCGTGGAAAAGGTCAGTCCGCGCATTATCAATACCACTTTTCTCTGAACCAGCTAAAGGATGACCACCGACAAAAGACAGTGGTGAGTGGTGAGTGTCGCCTCTTCCACCTCTTCGGTGGACTTCCCACCTCTTCGGTGGGACTCCGATGAGGATGTCCGAAGAGGAATGTCGGCGACCTGTTTCCTCTTCGGCAACCTGCCGAGGAGGCATGGCCGACGAGGCATGGATAATTGGTGATTGGGAAAGGAACCTTTCAGCAGCGGAAACGATTGGTAATTTGACACTGCCAACATCGGTAATGATGCAATCCTTTTTAAGAAAAGGGAGAATTCTTTTTGCAATCGGGACAATCGTTTCTACCGGTGTAGCAATTACTACTAAATCTGCATCTCTTACGCCTTTCTCAAAATCGGTTGTATACTCATCAATCGCACCAAGTTTTTTTGCCTTAATAAGTTTCTCCTTATGCCTTCCAATACCTATCACTTTTTGCTCTTTGCTCTTTGCTCTTCGCTTCAAAGCAAGTCCAATTGAACCACCAATCAGACCAACACCAATAATACTAATTGTTTTTATCCTGGCAAAAAAATTCATAAATCTCTACCGATTGCTTTAACTAAAGGTTTTAGTTCATTCATCAACTGAGCAAACTGTGCTGGGAGTAGTGACTGTGGTCCATCAGAAAGTGCCTCTTCCGGTTTAGGATGCACTTCAATAAGTAGTCCATCGGCACCACAAGCAAGCGCTGCTTTCGCCATCGCCGGGATATGTTCTCTGATTCCGATACCGTGACTGGGGTCAACAATCACCGGTAAATGGGTCCAATGTTTAAGCACCGGGATAGCATTCAAATCTAAAGTAAACCTTGTTGCTTCCTCAAAAGTGCGTATTCCCCGCTCACAAAGAACTACATTATAATTTCCCTGTGACATTATATATTCTGCCGACATCAGAAATTCCTTAATCGTTGTAGATATCCCTCTTTTCAAAAGGACTGGCTTTTTATTTTTTCCCACTTCTTTAAGCAAATCAAAATTTTGTATATTCCTCGCACCAATTTGGATAATATCCGCATAATGACTAACTAACTCTACCTGATTAATTTGCATTGCCTCCGTAACAATTGCTAAACCAGTTTTTTTCTTCACCTCCAAAAGATATTTTAATCCTTCTTCACCTAAACCTTGAAATGTATACGGTGAAGTGCGTGGTTTAAATGCACCGCCACGTAAAATTTTTGCACCCGCCTTTTTTACTTCTTGAGCAATTTCAAGTAGTAAGTCCTTTTTTTCTACCGCACAAGGTCCAGCCATCACCACAATTTCTTTACCGCCAATTTTTACATCGTTGACTTCTACTACTGTATTTTCTTTTTTGAACTCTCTGCTTGCTAATTTGTAAGGTTTAGAAATCGGAGTAATGAATTCTACACTCTCCATCGCCTCAAAAATTTCTCGGGCTAAAATTGCATTCTCACCGATTACACCAATAATCGTCTTTTTTTTACCTTTAGAAATGTGGGGAGTAAAACCTAACTCTCTAATTTTTTTTAAAATCTTCTCCATTTCCTCTTTACTTACACCATCTCTTAAAGTTAAAATCATTTTTTTAATCGCTCCTTTCCCTGTAGTTAAATCCATTAGGATTTATATTTCAGGGTGTGTTTCATCAGATTTAAAAAATTACCTCCGTTCCCATTTTCCCATTTTCTGCAGTGCTTGGATAAATTTTTTATTTTCTTGAGGTAGACCCACGGTGACCCGAATGTATTCCGGGAAACCATATTCTTCCATTGGACGCACAATTACACCTTGTTGAAGAAGTTTACGAAAAACTTCTTTCCCGGTGAGGTAATTACCTCTTTTTTTCATTTCAATAAGAATAAAATTTGCTGCTGAAGAAATGTAATTTAAACCAAGTTTTTTCAATTCTTGATAGAGATATTTTTTTCCTTCTTTAACCAATTGCACACTCTTTTTTACCTGTGCACCATCTTCTAAACTGGCTAAAGCTGCTTCCTGGGCTAAAGAATTAACATTGAAAGGAGGACGAATTCTTTCCAGGAAATCAATAATTTCTTTCTTCGCTATCCCGTAGCCAATCCGCAAACCTGCCAGACCATAAATTTTAGAAAAAGTGCGTAAAATGATAATGTTTTCTCCTCTATGTAAATAACTCAAAGTATCCGGGTAATCTTTTTCTATTTTTGCATACTCGTAGTAGGCCTCGTCAACTACAGTTAATAGTTGATAGTTCATAGTTGATAGTTGAGAGAAAAAATCTTCAAATTCTTTTTTTGTGTTATAGGTGCCAGTGGGATTGTTGGGATTAGCGATGAAAATTGCTTTCGTCTTCGGTGTAACCGCTTTTGCCATTGCTTCCAAATCGTGGGTAAACCCCGCTCTTGCACGCAAGGGCGGGGTCATTGGCACCGTCACTACTTTACTGCCCATTAAATCACCAGCCATTTTATAACGAATGAAGGCATGTTCGGAGACGATAATTTCATCTTCCGGATTAAGGAAAACTTTGCCAATAAGTTCAATTATTTCATCTGAGCCATTACCAAAAATTAAATTCTCTGGTTCCACTCTTAACTTCTCTGCTAATTTCTTGCGCAACTCGGGACAACTGCTTTCAGGATAAAAATAAATCCTCCCTGCGTTCTTCTTGAGTGCCGAGACCGCCTTCTTTGAAGGACCAAGCGGATTCTCATTAGAAGCAAGTTTCACAATGTTTTTTACATTTACACCCTTCACTTTCAATTCTCGCTCTAATTCTTTGATTGGTTTCCCTGGGATATATGGTTGGAAGTTAAACACTTCCTTTCTTACTAATTTTTTTATTTCTTGATTCTTCATTTAAGAAATCTGGCGGAATAAATTTCCACCACTACATTCTTTACCATTTTTTGTTAAGCGAAATTTTGCTAATTTTTAAGCGACTTAGAATTTTTTAGGTAAAAACGAAACTTCGTAGGGTAAAAAGCAAATCTTGTTCGCAGTCCCGATGAATATCGGGACAAGTTTTGATTTGCTTACCGGAGAAGTTGAAGTTTTTGCCGACCCCCCAATGTAACATTCGGGAAAAAATTCACCAAGCGAAAAAATGCAAAAATTCGCATTCCCATTTCTCTACTCTCCTCGTGGATAAGAACCTAAAATTTTTAAATAGAGACATTGTTCTTCTAATTCACTTAATGCTTTCTGCACATTCTCCTCGGTAAGATGCCCAACAAAGTCAACGAAAAAAATATATTCCCACGCTTTCTTTTTTGTCGGTCGGGACTCAATCTTGGTCAGGTTAATATTGTGCTTCTTAAAAGGCACCAACATATCGTGTAAAGCACCAACCCGGTCTTTAATTGAAAAAAGAATTGAAGTCTTATCCACACCTGAAGAAGGAGGAAAATCTTTGCTAATCACTAAGAAACGAGTAAAATTATCACTTCTATCTTCAATCCGTGAAGCAACAATTTTTAAGCCGTATAATTCACTGGCTAAATCGCTGGCAATCGCTGCCGCAGTTCGTTCCTTTTTTACCCTTTGTGCTGCTTCAGCCGTTGATGCAGTTTCAACTAATTCCGCATTAGGTAAATGGTCTTCCAGCCAGTTCCGACACTGAGCAAATGCTTGCGGATGAGAATAAATCCGTTTTATTTTTTGTAAATCATCACTCTGCGATAGAAGACAATGCAATATTTCTAAAAGTGTCTCCGCGCAGATTTTTAAGTCCGATTCAATAAACATATCTAAAGTATGGTTAACTACCCCTTCAGTAGAATTTTCAATCGGCACTACACCGTAATCAGCCCTTCCTTTTTCTACTTCGGCAAAAACATCAGCAATAGATTTTGTAGAGATATATTCAGCCGATTTACCAAAATTTTTTATTGCCGCTAAATGAGTGAAAGTCGCCTCTGGACCTAAGTAGGCAATTTTCAGTTTCTTTTCTAAATTACGACAAGCATGAAGAATTTCAGAGAAAATTTCTTTCACCGCTTCCGTAGGTAATGGACCTTGATTACTTTTTATCATACGAGAAAGTATTTCTTTCTCTCTTTCTGGTGCGTAAAACTGTTCATTCCGCAGAGATTTAATTTCGCCAATCTTTTTAACCATTTTTGCTCGTTGGTTAAGTAGTCGCAGAATTTCCAAATCAAGCGAGTCAACCTGATGCCGCAATTTTTTTAATTCCATTATTTTTTACCTCCGCAAAAACGCCAAATACCACGAAAGCGCCAATTAACTAATCATTATCAGTCCCATCATCCGCCCAGCACCTTCTTTTTCCTGGTGATAGGAAAAAAATAAATCCTTCCGGCAACTTGTACAGTAACGACTAATAAAAATATTTTTTCTCTTTACTCCCGCAGATAAAAGTTGCTCAGAGTTAAGTTTAGTTAAATTTACCGGATAACAGCAGGGATGGATATGGGGACCAATAACAACCAGAAGGTCACCCGGGTTAGAATCATATTTGTCTTTTATTCTCTTTACTGTTTTGTGAGTAATCTCTCGGGTAGTCCCTTTTCTTCCGCTGTGAACTAAACCGATAATTTTCTTTTTTCGTTCAACAAGAAAAATCGGTAAACAATCAGCGGTGAAAATAGCCAGAGGTACATTTGGACAATCGGTCAGTAAAGCGTCAACTGAAGGAATTCTTTTACCAAGATGCTCTTTCTTTACTTCAAATATTTTATCCTTATGTACCTGTTCTCCAGAAACAACTGAAAAAGGGTCAATTTTTTCTCTCGCGCAAATTTCCTGGTGTATTTGCGGATTGCGTAAATCACCACTTATCCGCAAAGTAAAAAAATGTTTAAGCCAAGGAATATTGAGAAGATGTGTTTCGTAAAGAAGACCATTCTTTTTGCACCAGGACATTGTTTTTGAGACTAAATTAATTTTTTAAATTTGCACCGGAGGAACGCTGGTCGATTCAATTCTTTAAGTTGTTCTTCGGTTAGTGGTGAGTATGTTCCCTTAGAATGAGATAATGATGTTTGTTTCCGTGCAGATACATAGCGTCGGGCACTCAAACCAGTAGCAATGACCGTAATTTTTACTCGCTCCCTTAAGGTATCATCAAATGCTTGACCAAAAAAAACATGCGCTTCTGGTGAAACTGATTGATGAATTAAACTCATTGCTTCTTTTACTTCAAAAATCGTTAAATCTTTACTACCGGTAATGTTTACCAATACACCTTTAGCACCGTCAATAGTAATATCTTCTAAGAGAGGCGAGGTAATTGCTTTCTGTGCCGCTTGCAAGGTTCGCCCCGGACCTTCCCCGTAACCTAAACCCATTAGCGCTTTACCTGCACTAGTCATAATACTTCGCACATCAGCAAAATCAACATTTATTTCTCCCGGTGTAGTAATCACATCCGATATTGCCTGTACTGCTTGGCGAAGAACATCATCAGCAATTTGGAATGCTTCCTGAAATTTTGTCTTCTCGTCAATAACTGCAAAAAGACGTTCATTAGGAATAATCAAAAGTGTATCTACATATGGACGTAATTCTTTTATCCCGTTTTCGGCCTGCATTGCCCGCACGCGATGTTCAAAAGCAAAAGGACGGGTTACTACACCAACCGTCAGCGCACCTAAAGATTGAGCAATTTCGGCTATTATCGGCGCTCCACCGGTACCCGTTCCTCCACCCATACCCGCAGTAATAAAAACCATATCTGCACCAGTTAATATTTCTTTAATTTGTTCACGGCTTTCTTCCGCTGCCTGTCGACCAATCGCTGGATTACCACCTGCACCTAAACCACGGGTTCTCTGTTCACCAAGTTGTAACTTCACCGCTGCTAAAGAACGACGCAAATCTTGGACATCAGTGTTAGCCGAAATAAACTCTACACCTTTAATTCCCGAGCTGACCATTCGGTTAACTGCATTCCCACCTGCACCACCAATACCAATAACTTTAATATTTGTTGAATGTTCACGAAAATCTTCACTGAAACGTATACGAATCATGTTAATATGCCAGGCAGTGCTCACTGCCTAAAAAAATTCCTCAATCCAACGACGAAATATCTTCACTAAAGTTGCCCTCTTCCTATATTTAACCAAACTTCCGCCGATCCATTCACCAAAAGTATATTTAAGTAGCCCGCATCCGGTCGCATAAGTAGAATCGAGAGGAATTCCCGCAAGATCACTGGTGATTTCCTGCGGTAAACCTAACCGTACCGGCATACTCAGATATTCCTCTGCTGCATAAGTAATTCCTTGAAGTAAAGAACCACCGCCAGTCAAGATTGCACCCGCAGGTATTTCTTCAGCAAAACCAGAATTTTGCACCTGTTCATTGACTAAAGAAAAAATTTCTTCAACTCGGGGTTGAATAATTTCACAGATTTTCATTCGGGAAACCAAGCGTTCACTCCGTCCGTCAACACTTAAATATTTAACTTCTTCGTTTCCTTTACTTTCTAAATAACCAGACATCGCTACACCGTATTTCTCTTTAATCTCCCGAGCTACAGTGCTGGAAGTATGTAACCCATAGGCTAAATCCCGAGTGATCGCTTCACCACCTAAGGGTAATTCTTTAGTATAATGTACGCTACCTCTCAAGTAAATTGCTAAATCAATTGTATCCCCGCCAAGATCAATAAGTAATGCCCCTAACTCTTTCTCTTCAGGAGTAATAACAACTTCACCCGCTGCTAATATACCAAGCACAATCTCTTCAACGGTAAACCCAGCACGGTTTATACATTTATAAATATTATTCAAATGAGAAGTAGAAGCAGTAACAATATGCACATCTACACTTAAATGGCTACCTTCCATACCAACCGGATTATTTACCCCGGATTGCTGGTCAATAGAAAAATCTTGGGCTAAAGTATGAATAATTTCCCGGTCAGCAGATATCTGTACTGCTTTCCCGGCCTCAATTACGGTGGCTACATCCTCAGCAGTAATTTCTTTATCGCTACGGGAGATATTGATTGCTCCCCGATGATTAAACGATTCAATATGTCCCCCGCGGATGGCTACATATAATGAACGAACCTCCATATTGGCAACTCTCTCTGCTTCCTCAACAACTTTAGCAATCGCCTCTACGGTCTCTTCAATATTTACTACCACACCGCCTTTTAATCCGCGACAAATAACTTTACCTGCTCCGATAATTTTAACATTTCCTTCTTCATCCTTACTACCTACAATACAGATAATCCGCGAAGAACCCAAATCTAAACCAGCAATAATTTCTTGTTTGGTCACAGTTTTTTAAATCCCTAAAGTGATTACTTCTTGAAATATCACTTCTTGAGATGACGACTTCTTGTGCTTACCGTCTCTTTAGTCCGGACAACAATTCCTCCTTCCGGATAAAAACTTAAATCAATAACCTTCATTTTTCCTTTCCAAGGACTTCTATTCATCAGTCCTGAGTTTACCGAAGGATTGCTTTTCATTCGCTTGGTCAAATCGGATAATACTAAAAGTAAATGCTGCAACTTTTCTTTCGCCAGAACGATTTCTTTGGTTTCTCCTAAACTATTAAGGTGTTCACTTCTTATTTCTTTACCCCAGATAATTTTCTCCCCTGTATTTAAAACAAAAACAAAATTATCCTTTTCTGAAGTATAAATTTTTTTTATTCTTTGATATAAAGAGACATTTTCTTTCTTCAGCCAACCAAGGAAATTGACTACTTTTTTAAGATTCTTCTCCTCTTTAGAAACTAAAGGAAGTTTTCCCGCAAAAGAAAGAGGAAAAATTTTACTCTCTTGGTCAATGACTTCGTAAAAATTGTTTATCTCCGCTACTGTGCTTTGCTGAGAATTAACCTCCTCTATTAAAGCCACCGGCTCTCTTTTAGTTAAAAAAACAATTACCTTTCCTCCGAGCCGTTCTTTAATTTTTACCTCCCTTATCTCTGGAAAAAGAGCAATAATTTCTTTTTTCAATTTTGCCAGAGAAAAGAGAATACTCTTCCCCTTATATTCGTTAAGAAAATTATTCAACTTCTTATTTAAATATATATCTCCACTATTAACTTCAATCTGGTTAATCCGGAAAAGAGGAAATGAGACAAATATTTTATTATTTAAATAATTATAGAATTTTTTACCAAAAAATGCTACACTGCCAAAGAGGAAAAATAAGATTACTCCACGGGTAATCAAGAAAGAAAAAATTTTTTTTCCGCACAAATGGTCTTCCCCTCGCTGATAAATTCTCTGCTTTTTTCTTTTCATTGAAGATATCCTCTTCAGGGATACTTCCATAGGAGAAATCAGATTATTTCCCCATCAGCCGCCTCACCATCTCGGCGGCGTCGCTGTTTCGTTCCGACTTATTCGTCGGAATAGTGACCCCCTTAATGGTATCACAAAAGCTACTGTGATACCATAATCCGCATCAGAATTTTTGAAATTCTGATGCTTTAAGAGAATACTGAATAATCTTTAAGACTAATTCATTAAAACTTATCCCAACCGCACGCGCCGCATCCGGTAAAAGTGATGTCGTAGTCATCCCCGGAATAGTATTAATCTCCAGTACCCAAGGTTGCCCTCTTCTATCTACTCGCAAATCTACCCGACTATAGGCACGACAACCTAAAGCACGATGTGCCTGCAAAGCAACCCGCGCAGTTTCTTTTGCTACCTTTTTCTCTAACCTCGCCGGGATAATATGTTCTGACCCACCCGGTGCATATTTTGACCGATAATCATAAAACTTGCTCTTCAGTACAATCTCAATAATCGGTAAAGTTTCTTCACCAAGAATCCCTACCGTCACTTCTCTGCCCGGAATATATTTTTCTACTAACACTTCTTTATCTAATTTTCTTGCTTTCTTTATCGCTGAAGAAAGTTCCTCTCCCTTGGTGACTACACTTACCCCAATCGCTGAACCCTGTGCTGCTGGCTTCACCACTACCGGAAGTTTTAATCCTTGTAACTGGTAACTGGTAACTGGTAACTGGTTAACGACAACCCAGGGCGGTGTAGGAATACCTGCTTGTGCAAAAATTCGTTTCGCATAAATTTTATTCATCGCTAAAGCACTGGCAAGTGGACCTGAACCGGTATAAGGTATACCCAAAATTTCCAAAAGTCCTTGCATTTTTCCATCTTCACCTAAAGGTCCGTGGAGAGCAAGAAAAACAAAATCAATTTTATATTTTTTTAAATTTTCAACAATATTTTTATCCAAATCAATACCAATAACTTTAAATCCTTCTTTTTGCAATGCTTTAAGCACCGCTTCACCCGTCAGCAAAGAAATCTCTCTCTCGGCTGACCACCCACCCATAAGCACTGCAATTCTTTTGTTTTTCAATTTTTCTTTCACTAATGCACACAAATTGCTATCACGAATACTCACGAATTCCCCTCTTACTCTGTTTTTCTCTTAAAATAAAAAGTCTAAGTTCCGAAACATAATTTAAATATTGTAGCGGTGCGATTCATCGCACAAATTATCGTGGTATGCACCATTTTAACCTCTATTCTAATCTAAGAGAGTTTCGGATTTCCTCTCACTTATTTCTAACAGAGTTTCAGGGTTCTTTTCCGAACGATATCAAATTCTTTGACGATTCTCCTTCGGTGAACTCAGGATGATGAACCTGCCGAACAATCGCTTTTGGTCAAAGAATTACTGAGTGAGAAAAAGGTTCCTGAAACTCTTCTCACTTCAATCTCCTACAATTTTTATCTCCAGTTCCAAATTAATCCCAAATTTTTCTTTTACTTTATCTTTTATTTTTCTAACCAAATAAATTACATCTTTCGCTTTCGCTCTACCTCGGTTAATAATAAAATTTGCGTGTTTTTCTGAAATATACGCACCACCATATTTTACCCCTTTCAACCCCGCTTTTTCAATCAATCTACCCGCAGTGGTTCGGCAACCACCTGCCGATTCGGCGGGTGGATTCTTAAATATTGACCCTGCCTGATACGGTTCTCTCGGTTGAGTTGCCCATCTTTTTTTCAATTGCTCGCTTATTTTTTCTTTGATTATTTCTTTATTACTTTTCTTTAAATCCATCTCTGCCGAAAGAATAAACGCATTTTCCGGTAGATTACTTCCCCGATAGATAAATTTCAAATCTTTTTTTTGCAAAACTTTTGTTTCGCCGGTGTAAGTCATTATTTCTACTCGGTTAACTAAATCACCGATACCCTTCTCCGGATTACCCGCATTAGTAATCAATGCTCCTCCAACCGTGCCCGGGATACCGGCAAGAAATTCTATCCCTCCAAGATTATGCTGAGCAGAAACCTTTAACAATTGGGGAAGGCTTACTCCCGCCCCCACAAAGACCGAATGATTCTTAAACCGGATTTTCCTAAAATCACCCAATAACCTAATCACCAAGCCTCTTATTCCCCTGTCTTTTACTAAAACATTTGTCCCTGCACCAAGTGGAAAAACGCTTAAATTATACTTTTTTACTATCCTCAGCAAATTCGCTAATTCGCTTCTATTTCCTACTTCCACAAAATATTCTGCCGGTCCACCAATCTTAAAACTGGTATGTTTCGCTAACGGCTCATCAAATTTCACATCCTTACAAATTTTTTTTATTTCCTTAAGAATAGACATCTTATTTGGCTTTTTTAGATTTTTTTAGTGCAGAACATCTCCATTTCGATTGTTCCACAAGCCAATCATAAGTGTGAATTTCAATATTTAGATCTTTGCACATTTGACTACGACGGGCAGTGGTCTCTGTACTTAAGATATCACGTCGCCCAATAAGCACTAATCCTTCCATATTCCCGTCAACATCAGTAAGACCTAGACCTTGTTTGTCTCTGGTTCTCCTTGCATAATCGATGTTATTTGTCAGCCAGATTCTCCAATCTGTTATTTGGCGAATTGCGTGAGTTAAAACTGCAGACGGATTGCCATTCTTGTTGAAAAGTTTTGCTTTAGGACTTTTCAATTCAATACCGCACCATTTAAATCCCAGAGAACTACGCTCACCGATAATAAAATCAGGAACAAACTCCGCACCTAATCGTTTTTGAGGTATGCACCACCTGCCATGTCCACCTCCAAGGTGTTGAACCAAAAAAATAGGATATTTCTCTAAAAAACACTGAATATCTCTCTCAGTTTTAGCATGCTCAATTGTTTGCTGCAATCGATTCACATCTTTAAGAGTAATCTTATACCTATACTGCCACACATGGAAATTACGCAGTGGATCGTCTTTTAAAATATCTTTTTCAGAGACTTTTTTAAGAAGCTCCATAAATTCTTTTTCCTTTGCAAGTTTTCTTATTTATATCCGGGAGTTCTTTTTTGGATTAGTTTTGGGTTCTTTTTCGAGCGACATCAAATTCTTTGACGCTTTTTGCTTCCGGTCAAAGAATTACCGAGCGAGAAAAAGGTTACGAAACTAATCCAGTTCCCTCAGCAATTCTTCACCGAGTTTCCAGACATCGCTACATTTTTCTTTATCCTTCAACAATTTTTTCAGGAAAAGGTAAAGAATGCAGTCTTTGTTTTAATAGTTTTCTATCAATAATTCTTGTCTTGTAGGTAGAGACCTTCATCGGTGATATTGCTCTACTTAATGCTATTCGCACTACTTCCTCATTTTTTGATTTACAAAGTATAAGTCCGACAGACGGGTTTTCATTCGCAAGTTTATTGTTCTCATCAAGAGCAGTCAAGTAAAATTGCATTTTGCCAACATATTCGGGCTTGAACTTACCAATTTTCAACTCTACGGCAACCAGACATCTTAAGATTCTGTGGAAAAACAATAAATCTATTTTATAATCTTCATTACCGACAGTCAGATTATACTCCTCACTAATAAAAGTGAAATATTTACCGAATTCAAGAAAAAATTGTTTCAAGTTTTGGACGATTGCTTTTCTTAAGTCCTTTTCTGAAAACTCATCTTTCAATCCAAGAAAATCCAAAACATATTCGTCTTTAAAACTTTTAATTGGTTCTTTTTCTTCCGTTTTAGGGACTAACCCACTTGTCTTTTTTGAGAGCATATAACGTTCGTATAACGATGATTCAATTTGTCTTTCCAATTCTCTTTTGCTCCATTTTTCGTTTATACAAGTTTTTAAATAAAACTCCTTTTCTTCAATTGTGCTTGTTTGATGTAAGATGATTAAATTATGTGACCAAGATAATTCTGCAACCAGTGGTTGCAGTTTTTGAACGTCTTTATATGTTTCATATATTTTCTTCGTCTCCCATAAATTCCGTGCTGAGAATCCTTTCATATCCGGGAATTCTCTCTGTAAATCAACGGATAACTTTTCAACAATCGCTTCACCCCATTTGGCAACTTCAACTTTTTCATACAAGTTTTTTCCAATATACAGGTATAATTCAACAAGTTGTTTATTTATTGTCTGATATACTCTACAGCGAGATTTCTTTACTTCCGCAACTATCTCTTTAACAAATTTAGAGTAATCTGTTCTTAAGTTAAGATATTTATCCATTTGAGGTGATTACCTCTTGAGGTGATTACCTCTTAACCTAATTGTTTTAACAATTCTTCACCGAGTTTCCAGACATCACCGGCACCGAGAGTTAAGACAATATCTCCGGGTTTAAGTTCTTTAACTAACTTACTAATTTCCTCACTGGTAAACATACTTACATTCATACCATTTTTCTTTAAAGCATCATAAATCAGTTTCGCCGATACTCCGGGAATCGGTTTTTCTCCGGCAGGATAAATTTCCATCAACTTAATTATGTCTGCCTGGGTAAAAACCTGCCCGAATTCATTGGCTAAAATTTTTGTTCGGGTATAACGATGTGGTTGAAAAATAACAATCAATCGTCCTTTTGGCCAGTGCTGTTTTATTGCCGCAAGGGTTGCTTTGATTTCTTCCGGATGATGTCCGTAATCATCAATCACGGTAATACCATTTTTCCCACCTCTCCCGCCTGACGGCGAGGCAGGTCGGTGGGTCACCGATGAGGTAACTCCTTTGATTTGTAGGCGGCGCTCAATACCTTTAAATCCCGCGAGTGCTTTCTTGATTACCGAGAAACTAATTTCCAGATTTACAGCACAAGCAGTTGCGGCTAAAGCGTTAGAAACATTATGTTTCCCCGGTAAATGTAAATTCACCTGACCAATGAGGTGATTACCTCTGAGGTGATTACCTCTTTTTTTACCTTGAAAATATACACTAAACTTACTTCCCCAATCAGAGTAAACTATATCTTTAGCCGTAAAATCAGCAGTATTTTCCAACGCGTAAGTATAAAATTTTCGTTCTACGGAAGGTAAAATTTTTTTTATGCCCGGATTATCCAGACAAAGTATTGACCAGCCGTAAAAAGGAACTTTATTAATAAATTGGAGAAATGTCTCTTCTAATTTTTCCATTGTACCATAGTAATCAAGATGGTCATTATCAATATTGGTAACCACGGTAATTGTCGGAGATATTTTCAAAAATGAACCATCACTTTCATCTGCTTCAGCAACTAAAAATTCACCTTTCCCAAGTTTCGCTCCGGTATCTAAACCACATAAGCGTCCACCAATTACTAAGGTCGGGTCAAAATTTGCCTCGGAAAGGATTGTTCCAATCAGCGAAGTAGTAGTTGTTTTCCCATGTGTTCCGGCAACCGCAATCGTATATTTCAGACGGGCAAGTTCAGCAAGCATCTCTGCTCGTGGGATCACCGGTATCTTTCGGCTTAAAGCAGAAATTACTTCTGGATTATCTTTGCTAATTGCACTGGAAATGACCACAACATCCGCTCTCTGAATGTTCTCGGGCTTATGCTGATAAGAAATTTTAGCACCTAATTTTTGCAATCTCTGAGTAACGACAGTCTCTTTCAAATCGGAACCAGTTATCCGGTAACCTAAATTAAGAAGAACTTCAGCAATGCCGGACATCCCCGCACCACCAATACCTACAAAATGAATTTTTTTAATTTTCTTAAACATACTCGCCACCGATTACACAGATTAAAGTCCAGATTACCACAGATAAAAATCCGTATCAATCCGGCAGTTAATCCGTGGTAATCTGCCCTATTTTGAGAATAACTTTTTCACCAAATTTAATTCGCCATTTCTGCGCTAAATTACCTTCACGCAGAGCAATCTCTAAAAAACCAAAACTGTTCCAGATAAGACAGGGTTGACCTTTATCTACCTCACTATAAGATGAACTTATCCGGTGAAAAATTTTATCTTTTATTTTCAAAGAAAAATTTCCTTCTAAACGCTGAGCAAATTTCTCTTCACTGAAGTCACTGATTAAGTTCCCAAAATGGTCAATATAAATTATTTTACCAAAAAAAGTATCCCCTTTTCTTATCAGTTCCGGGAAAGGTATCTCTTTAATTTTATCAATTTCCAGTCCAAAATTTTCAGTTTTTTCCCCTTTAGCCAGCCAACCGGCAACCGGCGCAAAAATATCTCTCCCGTGAAATGTTTTACTTACTGGTTTTAAAAAATATTTTTCATTTTTTACTTCAATAGTTTTTATTGCTTTTTCTTTTTTTAAGACCCAGGAAAGAACACCATTATCCGGAGCAAGAAAAAAATAGTCCTTTGTTTTTACTAAAACAATTTTTCTTTTCCCCCCGACTCCCGGGTCAACTACAATCACAAAAATTGTCCCTTGTGGAAAATATTTATATCCGCTGAGCAGAAGGAATCCCGCCTCTTCAACCCGGTAAGGACGAACTTGATGGCTAAAATCAATAATTTCTGCATCCTTACAAATACTTTTTATTACTCCTTTCATTATTCCCGGAAAAGGCGAACCTTCACCAAAATCGGTCATTAAGACAATACTTTTTCTAACCATTTCCGTGTTTCCAATTTTACTTCCAGATAATTTTCTTTCTTTAAATATAATATCTCGGTATTGGCAATTTTTTTTATCTCATCCGTGAAAGGTTGGGAATGTAACCTGATTGTGGCTAAGACTTTCTTTTCGGAATTTAAACATTTTACTAATACTTCACGGAATCTATCGGAAAAGATTTCCATCTGTCCAATTTCATCTACTACAATAACTTCCTTTTTTACTAAAGCATCTTCCATTGCTTTCACACCAACTTTTTCCAATGCTTCTAAATCAACACCATATTTGCCTAATTTCGCTTGCCCTTTCATTTTTTTCTGCGCAAAAACTACCTCTTCACCAGAAAAAGTTTTCAAAACAAACCCCCAGCGTTCACTCCCCTGACGAAATTCTTCAGTATAAAAACCGCCAATTTTCTCCCAGTAGGGTAAACAAACTTCCTTAATTAGTGTCGTTTTCCCTACCCGTGGATTACCAGTAATAAAAAGATTTTTTTTCATTTTGAGATTGTTATAACCCCAACAATCTCTGATTACAACGATTAAATTATCGATTACACAGATAAAAAACCCAATAAGAAAATCTGTGTAATCATTTTGAAATCTGCGTAATCAGGACCATTGAGGATTTTCCCAATGGTCTCATTTTATTCCCCACAACTTATGTTTCTGAGAGATGATTTGCACATCACTTAAATTTTTTTTTGCTAAATTGCACCAAGAGAGAATTTTTTTTCTTTCCGGCGGAATTATTCCATTAACCGATGTGACCGGTTGTAAAACTAAAGGTATTTTCTTATCAATTTTTTTAATTAAATTTATACTTTTTTCTATTTCTTCCTCAAGAGTTTTATTAGTCAAAACAATTTTCACCTGTAACCTGCCTGTCCGCCGCTCCTGCCCGCCGCTTCGCTCTGGCAGGCGGGTCGCTCCGGCAGGCGGGTAACTCGTAACCTGTAACCTTTTTTTACTAATTTGTAAAAAATCAGAATGCTCAGAAAACAAATCTTTACCGGTCGCACTGGGAAGTTTTATATCCATAGCAATATAATCTATTAAATCAACAATTTTTTCTAACGCCTTCGGTAAAGTACCATTCGTCTCCAGATAGATTTTCAATCCTAATTTTTTAAGTGCTGGAAGTAATTTTTCCAAAAAATTTACCTGTAATAACGGTTCTCCTCCAGTTAAAGAGACTGAATGCACCCTCTCCGGGGAGTAGGAAGCGGGGGGTGGGAAGTGGTTAGAAAGAACACTAACTAAATTTTCTACTGAAATTGGATTGGTTATTTCCTGATTTTCACCTTTCACTTTACACTTTACACTTTTCACTCTACTTTCTGGAGTATCGCAATACTCGCAATTTAAATTACATCCAGAAAAACGAATAAAAATCTGTCTTACACTTTGATAAATTCCTTCACCTTGTAAAGAAGAAAAAATTTCACTGATATATCCTTTCTTCATCTTTTACTTCCCTTTCAATTTAAGCACAAGATTTGCTACTCTTCTACCGAGTTCTTCGCACTCTTTTTCCACCCTTTTATTCGGTTTACCAATACTTACCGGACCGTAATGGTCACCCTCAGATGAACCCTGAATTATCATCCCGTGAATAAGAAATGCTTCTAAAATAGAAAAAATCGTTGTTTCATTACCACCACCGATATTCGCGGAAGAAGTGAATGCTCCACCAATTTTACCTACCAATTCGCCATGATACTCTACACTTTCATCAATAAGTTTTTTAATCGGTGCCGCGAGTGTCCCATAATATGTCGGTGAACCAATAATAATCCCATCTGCTTTACGCAAATCTTCAATATTCGTTTCTTCAACTCTTTTTAATTCAACCTCCACTTTCTCACTCTCCGCACCTCTTTTTACAAATTGAGCCATCTCTTCCGTATTTCCACTTGCTGAATAATAAACAATCAACACTTTCGCCATCTTAAATACCTCCCCGGTTTTACCTTCACTTTTTACCTCTCCCCTCTGTGGGAGAGGATTGGGTGAGGGGACAATAATTCCCTTCTTATAGTTTCTAAAACTCCTTCAATATTTCTAAGCACTTCATTATCCCAAAATCTTAAAACTTTAAATCCTTGTTTTTTTAACCATCTATCCCTTTCATGGTCTTTTGCTTTCATAATTATATGCTGGCCACCATCTAACTCCACTATAATCTTGTTTTTAAAATTAACAAAATCTACTACATATTGTCCTATTGGTTCTTGTCTTCTAAACTTAAATCCCTCTATGTATCTATTTTTTAAATATCTCCACAAATATTCTTCCGTTTTAGTGGAATTCTTTCTAAGTTTCCTTGCAATCTTGGTAATCTTTTTATTCAATATTCACCCTCACCTTACTCCTCTCCCATCAAGGGAGAGGAAAAAACATTTTGATTACTACCTCAGTAACAAAATTCCCGCCAGAATCAACAGAACCCCAACTACTTTCGTTAAAGTAATCGCTTCACTTAAAAAAATTATTCCGGTAAGAAAAGAAACTAACGGATACGCACCGGCAATTGGTACGACTTTAGAAACTTCACCACTCTTCAGTGCATGATAAAAACACATTTGTCCAACAAAACTTGCCAAAAGTCCACCGCTGGCAAGAAAGGCAATTGTTTTCCATTCGGCTTTTAATGCTTCCGCTAAGTAATAACTTCTTACAAGAACAAATACCATTACACCTAAGATGACGCCCAAAGACCTCAAAAGGACTCCGCTAACTGGATTTATCCTTGCCACCCCTAACTTCTCCAAAACTGGCACTAATCCCCAGATAAATGCCGTCAATACCGCCCAATAAAATGCACTCATTCTTTTTCTTCTCCTTCTACATCAATAACTTGCCGATATTCTAACCTACTTACTATACGCCGTTCTGGTGTATACTGGGGAGTATGAAATTTGTAAAAACGCATTCTTATATCCCTGTGTGGATTAATGAATAAACTCAAAAGAAAACTAATTATACTGAAAAGTAAAGCACCCCAGAAAGCATTCCAAAAACTACTTACTGTAAAACCAGGCACAAGTTTTGCTACTAAATAAAACATAAAAGCGTTGATTACCAGGGTAAATAATCCTAAAGAAAGGATATTCAAAGGCAGAGTGAAAAAGATTACCAACGGTCTTAAAAACGCATTAACTAACCCAAGCATAAGTGCCGAAAAAACTGCTGTCTGCCATCGGTCCACTTTTATCCCCGGGATAATTTTTACCACGATTAACAACGCAACCACATTAACCAACCATTTTAGGAAAAAATTTATCATCTCAATTCTCCGAAATTATTTGAAGTAAATCCAAACACTTTTCTTTTTAAATCACCTCATTCTCCTAATGAACGATAAAAATACCTTTCGCATAGTTTCTTGACATAAAATTTAACATAATGTATAATCTCATTGCAACAATTCTCACAAAAGGAGTGTGATTAATTATGTCAAAGGTTGCTATTCAACTTCCAGTTGATATTGATAAAATCATTAACCAACTTAAGACTGAAGACAGAATACGGCTTATTCGTAAACTTGAAGAACAGACGCTTAGTAAACGAATTGACAACTTGCTTGAGCGAATTGATAAACGAGGAAGAAAAAATCCTCTTTCTGAGAAAGAAATCACTGAGATAGTCAAAGAAGTCCGTAAAGAGTTGTATGGTTAAAGCGGTTGTTGACACCAATGTTTTCATTTCCGGTTTACTACTTAAGAAAAGTCTCCCCCGTAAAATCTTCCTGCTTCTAAAAGAAAAGAAATTTGAGTTAAGCATCTCACCTTTAATTTTTGCCGAAATTTTAAGGACTCTTAACAAACCTAAAATCAGAAAATTAGTCAGTTTAGAAGATTGTAAGGAACTAATCGTTTTCTTAGAAAGCGTAGCCACTTTCGTTTTCCCAAAAGAAAAAATCTCTCTTTGTCGTGACCCTGAAGATAATATCATTTTAGAATGTGCATCAGCCGGCAAAGTGGATAAAATTGTTACCGGCGACACTGACTTACTCTCTCTAAAATCTTTCCGTGGTATTTCCATCGTTACTCCTAAAGAATTTTTGAAACTATTCTAACCTCTCAGTGAATTAAATTTACACCTGTGTCGCCAACAAGGCGGATAAGTCAAAAAATCAAAACGGACACGCTACTCCTCGCCTTCAGATCAAAGTTTAACCCGCTGAGAAAAAAGAAATTAACCCTAGCGCAGGAAAGTTAAAATTTCAAAAACGTCCTCTTTTTCTCATCAATTTTTTATTCCCAATTATTTTTTGTTATTTGTTTCAGAATTATTAATTTTTATGAGATTTACAAATAAGATATACAAAACAAATTAAAATTCCAATTAAGATATGAACAAGAATATAACACCAATGAGACAAGAAATAATAAATTAAAATAGATGAACCAATCCAATATGTAAGTAATAAAGAGAAAAATATTTCCCAATGATATGAAATTGAAGATATCTCTTCTTTTTTGGACAAATATTTTGACAGTCCAAGATCATTAGCTACATCGTTTTCTCTGTCCCTATATTTTTTAAGATTAAATTGAAGATTTATTAGTATTATTGTACCTGAAATAGAAATCAAACATATTGCCATTGATAAAAGATATTTTAATTCAAATATACAGCTTTTAATTCTTCCAAAAAAAGTAAATATTGCTGCATATAATGTTAGGACATAAACACTTACTTTCCACTGTTGCTGTTTACAATATTGGATATTTTTATCTGTTATATCAAATAGCAACTTTAAATTCTCATTTTTACCATTATCCGACATAGATTACTTCTCCAAGTTAAATATTTATGTATGCAAAGACAGAGTATCAGTACCGTTCTTGAATTTTTGAATTAATTTACACCCGTCTCGCCGACGAGGCGGATAAGTCAAGATTGGCACGCTTCTCTAAAATTTTTTTTCTTTTACCTCTTGACAATAAAATCATTTTGTAACATAATATAAGTCAGAGGACGGTGTCCACTATCGGGCACCCTCCTCTTTTTTTATCTCTTCCCAGGTTTCCAATGCCATAAATAGATATTCTTGTTGAACAATTTTGATAATATTTCAGACAGTTCTTTTTTATTTCTATTTTTTGACGGAAAGAAACATTGTCTAATCGCACCCACGACTAAATCTGTCAATTGTAGAAGTTCTGAATTCTTTGAATCTTCAATAAACAATTTTACCTTCTTAGTGCCTTCCAAAACAGTTCTTATGTCTAATATGGACTGCAATTTATTTGGAATAAAATTATCATATCTTTCTCTACAGCGTTCATCAAGAAATAATTTTGCATCATCGGTTAGTTTTTCCGTATAATAGAGAACGAGTTGTTCTATAAAATAATTATATTCAATTTGGTCCGACTTGCTGAAAAATACTTTATTTATTAATTTTCTGTCAACAACAATGCTTCTGCAATAGAACTTATTTTGATGTTTTATTAATGAATTAAAAACATCTAAACACATTCTGTAACGTCCATTTCTTATATTTTCAGAAATCTTGTGAAATTTTAACTCGTACGGATATTTATTTTTCTTTCTTGCAGTTTTAATAACATTAGTCCAGAATTGCGGTTCTTTCGTAAAAAACATACAGACAACAAAACTTGGTGAACTACTGGTATCACCTGATTCGTCTAAATAGACATATATCATTTTTGTTCTATTTTTTATCTCTACACGCTTTTTCTTCTAGGAACGCTGCAAAAATTGTAAAGTAGCCTCGCGTTACTTAACTTTTTTTATACATTCTTGGTGAACAATTAAAAATGGTTCAGATTCATCTCCTTCTTTTATTTCTTTATACTCATCAGTATAATTTTTGTGGATTTTTACTTGACCATCATTCATTAGCAATTCTAATTCTTCCGACCTAACCAATTGACCACATATTGCACAAATTTGATGAAAATCTATCCAATGATAATGTTTACCCCATTCAATTAATCCTTTTTCCCTATTTACATCAAACAAGGAATTCTTGTTACCGTAAACATGAATTGGTATCTCACGTTCACATAATTCACAGTAGAACTTGCTTTTATGTACTATTTCTGTCATTTCTACTCACCCGTTCTTCAATTTGTCTTTTTATATTCGTAATTTCAAAAGAAATTTAGAAATAATGTATAAAATCACCGAAATAAGAATTGGCAAGACAACATATTTTCCAACCCACCTTAGTGTATGTTTGATTGACAATTCATCAAGACCTTTTGAAGTAAGTCTATACTGAAAATTCTCAATATTGTCCACTCCTTGCATATCTCTATGAACTACATATCCTCGTTCTTCAAGTTCTATAAGATAGTTTCTAACTCGGTCATCAAATTCATAGTTAGATATTTTTTCAATATCCACAAACCGTAGAAAATGAGGATATTTATTTTTCAGACTTTTGTAGATTTTTCTTTTTATGATGAACTTCTTAATATCCATATTTTTTTCTTGATAATTTATTTCTAAAAAATCACTTTTCTATGTCTAAAATTGCCAAATCAGAATAAGTGTTCTCCAGCGGGAATCCAAGAGTTTGGGTTAACTTCTTTTCTTTCTCAAAAAATAAGATTTGCCAGTTTTGTCGCTTTTATCAAATACCATTTCTGTCTGACGGGATTTATTTTTTAAGGTAACTTCATGTTTTGGGATTTCGTATGTTGGCGCAATAGTTTCCGGTTTAGCTTCTTTTATTGGTAGTTTTGCCCCTTTTTCTTCAAGGAAATCTTTAACACTTTTACGATTAAATCCCGGAATCCCAAGTTTATGAAGGTCTTTATTTTCTTCACTCTCAGTAGTAAAGATGGGAATTTTTACTTCCACAATTTTTTTCGCTACCGTATAGGTTTTTGAACCTTTCACTCCATAGGGAACAAAAACAATATCTGCCAAGTTACAGGCAACCCAGTTCCGTTCAATTATATTCTTTCGTAATTGTTTTTTCTGATTCGGGTCAACTACGGAAAGCATCAGTAATTCATTATTTTTTGCTCTCCGGAAATATTCTTCTCGTTCAGGAAATTTATCCATTGGTGGATAAAATCTATCTAACAAAAATGACTCAAAACTTTCATCCGCCAGTCCTTTTGCTGAAAAAAGAGTAACCGTAGTATTTTTTCTAAATAACCCTAACCGGAAAATTTCTGTCTCCATTACTGAATGCCAGGCACCAATATAATGAATTTGACTTAAAGAATTTTTATTCTTTTCTACCATATGTAACAGTACCCCTCTTGAATTTTTGAATTAAATTTACCTAACTCAAGAAGAACCAATGCTATCGAGTTTTAATGATTAAGTCCCCAACATTTCTCACATTGATAATATTTTTTGTTTCCCGCTTTGCTATGAAATCTAAAAGTTTTATTGCCACAATACAAACAACCATTTCGTGGGTTAAATGAATGACATCTTGGTCTGTCGATTAAATGCGGAACAAAAATCGTAAGACCACTAAAATTTCTTTGAATAATTTTATCTGCCTTCATAGTTAAATCCTTTGTCAGTTAAAGTGTAATTTCCTCTTGATGAACGGATAAATAAAAACATATTTTGCGGATGTACGCTGTCCTTTTCATTTCTGTTTAATTCCCCTCTAAGCGAATTTCTAAAGGTGTCCATTTTAAAATTGTAATTTTTTTCTTTTACAACTCTCTCTGCTTCTTCATAAATCATTTCAATAGGAATTTCTTTTAATCCTTCTGCAAGTTTTGTCTTAATAATATCAATGATAATTCTCTTTAAAGTCGGCACAGTCCCTGGCAAAATAAGTTCTTCGTTTCTTAATCCCTCAATTTTTTCTTTTAAACTTTTTTCAATTTTCTCGTCAGAATTGTCAAAGGTTTTCTTTACATCTGCATATCGCAGAATGTAGTCTTTATTGGGAATAAAAATGGAATCGGTAAATTTGATTTCGTTGTAAATGGCTACCAATTGAGAATAGTATCTGGGTGTATCTTCTCTAAAAATTGAATTGACCTCGAAATTTTCTGATAAACCACCACCGGTTAAATTTGACGAACCAATTATTGAAGTATATTTTGGGTCGTTCTCATCTTGATTATTAAACAAATAAATTTTCGGATGAAAAATTAAATCATTAAAATTATCTCTTTTATCTCCAAAACAATAATAAGTAAATCTTTGATATGCTGTTTTGATTTCGTTAAGTGTCACCAATGCTTGATAATCGGTTGTCTTGAAATCTAAACCAACGATGAATTCAATATTTGCAGCGTTTTTTGTTAAGGCATAATCCAATGCACTCTGGATTTTATCAATTCCAGATTTACGCAAAAAAGCAACGGCAATTTTTACATCTTTACTTTCGAGCAACTCGCTTTTCAATACATCAGCAAGAGGATAGTTGGTGTTTGATAAGATTTGAATCTTTGTTTTCATTTAGTTTACACCCCCTCTAATTCTATAAAAAAGTCATCGCTCCAAGGATTCGGAAATTGAAGTTTCAAAAGGGATTTGAAAAAAATGTAGCCGATGTCATAGTCACCGGTAATAAAACGATTTCCTAACTCGGTGATGATAATATTCCCTTCTCGCTCTCTTGCAACACAAAATCCCAGTTTGTTTAATGGATTTACTGACTGTCTGCCCCGCATCGCAGGGTCTTCATATTTCTGATGGTAAAAGATTTCTTCAGCAACATTATAAGGCATTTCTAACTCGGGGATATCATAGTATTTACCATACTTTGCAGGAATGTTGGTCGGGAAATATAATTTATACTGTATGAGTAGTATTTGATATTTCTCTTGGTTGGCATTGTTGAATGGCTCCCCTTCCAGTAACTTCAAGGCTTTTAAGAAATCCCTTAATCTTTCAGGATTTCTAACAGTCGTAGATATAGACCAAGGTTTCATAGTATTATATCCTTATCCGTTATTGAAAACATTCTACAACAGAAGTTCTACACCCATTTTCAGGTCTTCTTCGGTTTTGGACCGTTGAGCGACCTCTTTGATGTCATCTGCTAATTTCTCTACATTTATTTGCCAATATTCTTTTTCTTTCTTCGCTATTTTTTCCATTTTTTACTCACTATCGTGGTAGTGCCGCTCTTGAATTTTTGAATTAAATTTACACCCGTCTCGCCAACGAGGCGGATAAGTCAAGATTGGCACGCTTCTCTAAAATTTTTTTTCTTTTACCTCTTGACAATAAAATCATTTTGTAACATAATATAAGTCAGAGGACGGTGTCCACTATCGGGCACCCTCCTCTTTTTTTATCTCTTCCCAGGTTTCCAATGCCATAAATAGATATTCTTGTTGAACAATTTTGATAATATTTCAGACAGTTCTTTTTTATTTCTATTTTTTGACGGAAAGAAACATTGTCTAATCGCACCCACGACTAAATCTGTCAATTGTAGAAGTTCTGAATTCTTTGAATCTTCAATAAACAATTTTACCTTCTTAGTGCCTTCCAAAACAGTTCTTATGTCTAATATGGACTGCAATTTATTTGGAATAAAATTATCATATCTTTCTCTACAGCGTTCATCAAGAAATAATTTTGCATCATCGGTTAGTTTTTCCGTATAATAGAGAACGAGTTGTTCTATAAAATAATTATATTCAATTTGGTCCGACTTGCTGAAAAATACTTTATTTATTAATTTTCTGTCAACAACAATGCTTCTGCAATAGAACTTATTTTGATGTTTTATTAATGAATTAAAAACATCTAAACACATTCTGTAACGTCCATTTCTTATATTTTCAGAAATCTTGTGAAATTTTAACTCGTACGGATATTTATTTTTCTTTCTTGCAGTTTTAATAACATTAGTCCAGAATTGCGGTTCTTTCGTAAAAAACATACAGACAACAAAACTTGGTGAACTACTGGTATCACCTGATTCGTCTAAATAGACATATATCATTTTTGTTCTATTTTTTATCTCTACACGCTTTTTCTTCTAGGAACGCTGCAAAAATTGTAAAGTAACTTATTTTCATTCAACTTGTTTTACACACTTCTCATGAACAGTTAAGAATGATTCAGATTTATCCCCTTTTTCTACCTTTTTATACTCATCGGTATAATTTTTGTGAATTTCTACTTGACCGTCATTAATCAATAATTCTAAATCTTCTGATTTAACTAATTCGCCACATATTGCACAAACTTGATGGAAGTCTATCCAATGATAATGTTTACCCAATTCAATTACTTCTTTTTCACTATTTGCAACAAACAAAGAATTCTTATCGCCGTAAACATGAATCGGTATCTCTTGTTTACACAATTCACAATAGAACTTGCTTTTATGTACTATTTCTGCCATTTCTGCTCACCACCTTTCTAAAACGTTCTTCAATTTGTCTTTTTATCCTAAAGAAATTTAGCAACAATATATGCAACTGCCGAAATAAAAATTGGTAAGATAATGTATTTTCCGACCCACTTTAATGTATGTACAATTGACAATTCATCAAGACCTTTTGAAGTAAGTCTATATTGAAAATCATCTATGCTGTCTACTCCTTGCATATCTTTATGAACCACATATCTTCGTTCTTCAAGTTCTATAAGATAGTTTCTGACTCGGTCATCAAATTCATAACTAGATTTTTTTTCAATATCCGCAAACCGTAGATAATGAGGATATTTATTTTTTAGAGCATTGTAGATTTTTCTTTTTATGCAAAACTTCTTTATATTCATATTTTTTTCTAAAAAATTCACTTTCCTGTGTCTAAGATTGTGAAATCAAAATAAGTGTTCTCCAGCGGGAATCCAAGAATTTGGGTTAACTTCTTTTCTTTCAGGATTCCAGATGCCAATTTTAATCCTTCGTCCCTGTCCGTAATCCAAGACATCTATCCTATTAAACTTACGCAACAAATAACTCATTTGCCGACTTATCCCTTGAGGAGAAATAATTATCGCTTGTTCAGGCATTGCTACTTTGCTGTAGCCAAGAAGTTGGGATATATCCCTAAGTGTGATAGGTTTCAGTTTACATTCAACAAATGAAAGATAAGATTTTGTTTTTGTAATCACAATGCCGGTTATGTCCACACGAATTTCGTAGGTTATATAATCAGGAAATAAACGATAATAATTGTTTTCTTTCAAAAACCTCCAGAGCGAAACTTTAGAAGTATCAACAACATCAATTTTTGCTCTCGGATGTGCAGAAGTAAGAATTTCCTCAAACCACGGAATCACATCGCGATACATTTGTTTTTCGTTTTTATACATAGTCATCTCGGAGGTTCAGAAGTAACATCTTCATCTTCAATGAATCTCATTTGCGGGTTGTATATTTTGCTTTTCTGCTTACATCCTAAACACAGACAGATTCCCCAGTAATTATCAAAATGCTTTCCCCGTAATTTGAAAGGTAATAATTTACTCTTCTCGGCTGGATGTTTAGGTTTGGGTTGATGTCTTCTTACTTTCGGGTTCGGGTTACAAGGAAGTATACTTCCCGGTTTGTCCAGGTCATCCTTAGCAAATTCTTCAAGAATTTCCTGTTTGTATTTTACATAGAAACCAATGGGAAGAAACGCCTCAGAAAATATCTTTACCTGATGTTCACGTGCCCAAGATGTTCCTCGTTTCAATTCATAGGGTTCTCTGGTATTCGGATGTCCCCATTGAATCAATTGAACAGAAACATGGAGTTCTTGCTGTAATAATGCACAGAGTTGTACCGGTAATAGCCAATTCTTATTAGCAATTTCAAGGTAAACTCTGCGTTTGTTACCCATATAATTATTACTTTCTCTAATAAATCCTGCAGAATCAGCAATACCTCTAATGAATTCACGTTGTGTTTCTCGCGGAGCAGTAAATACCTGTTCAGGAATTAGAAACTCGCTAAAATGAGTTTTACCTTTGCCAAGAAGATGGCAGATATTTCTCCAAGGAAGTGAGTTGCGAAGGAATCTTATAATAAGGCTTGCTGAATGTTCCTGTGAATCAACTGAAATGTCAGTTTCAATCAGTTCAGAAATTCTTTCTTTAATCTGCAAGAGGCTATAATTCAAGTGTTCCTTTTGATTATATTTCTTATGTATCCCCTCGGCTTCAAGATTTTTAAAAGGGAAATCAATTATTATCTTCTTGTCTCCACTGCTTTCGTACAATGTACCACGAGCAATAATCAATCCAAGCAAATAAGCAACATCCGGGTCGAGATAATTCTCGGAAATTAGCAAATTCATTTTATTTTGGTTTTTGAAAAATAAGAATAAATTCGTGTATTTTATTTACTCTGAATACTGACGGGTAACCTATTGGTCGTAAATTGTTATATTCACTTCTTCTATCCCAAATGATTACATCATCTAATAAAAATCCAATCTTTTGCATAAAATTAATTACATCTAAATGATAAAGATACAATTTGTCTTTTTTTCGTATATCCATTACTACAACTGCACAATATTTTCCCGGTTTAAGCACCTCGTAGACAAGAACAAAAATTCTTTTTAATGCAGTAAGAAATTTACGGTAATTATGAATATCAGCAAGATTACTTTCACTTTCTACATAATCTTTTATTTCTTTACCGTCAACCGTTCTCTTTTGACTTAAGATATCCCAATAAGGAGGTGAAGTAATACACATATCTACACTTTCTTTTTGTAAATATTTTTTTAAATTTCTTGCGTCATCTAAGATAAGTTTTTGTTGCTCGGCGGCACCTAAAAAAAGAAAGTCAAGTTGACTCTTTAATCTTTTATTAGCAATATCAATATATTCCTGAGCAATATCAAAACCATACCCGATTTTACCCAACTGTGCACAAGCAACCAATGTAGAACCAGTACCCATAAACGGGTCAAGCACAATTTTGTCTTCAGCACTCATATACATTCGCATCAGTCGGTTTGGTAGTTGTGCCGGAAACATCGCCGGATGCCGAAGGCGTATTTCTTCAGGGGTTTTGCGAATGTCATTCCAAACACTAATTGAATATTGTAACCAAGTTTTGCCATCAAGTTCATTAGCTCGCCGAGTGGGTTTTCTTACCGCGTAAGTAACCCCAGCATCATCTGAAAGAAAACCAAAAGTATCTTTAAACTTTTTCTTCATTTTAAGTTCTCTTTAAACTCGGTTAATAAATTCAATAGTATCTTCTTGACCGAAGAGGTCTTTTTGGTAAAAACCAATCTTCTTTTTTATAATTTCAAGTAAGGATTTATCAATTTCGTAACCGATACTGTTTCTTCTTAATTTGCGAGCAACCGCACTCGTTGTTCCTGAACCTAAAAATGGGTCAAGGACAGTTTCACCGACATAAGAAAATAATTTGATTAATCGGTAGGGAAGTTCATCAGGGAAAGCAGCGGGGTAGTTTTCTTGTCCTTTGAGTGGCAGGCGGTTAGTCATATCCCAAACTGAGAGATACCATTTATTTTTCTGATATTCAAAAACATCAATTTTTGATTTTTCATCACTTTTGCCATATTTATATTTTCCTTTTTGGAAAATGAGAATACTTTCCTGAATATTATCGGGATAAAAATACATCGGATAAGGATGTTGCAAAATGACACCACTCCGTCTACTAATTCTTATATAACCTTCAGGCTTACGCCAGATAATTTTATCCCGGTAACGAAAACCAGTATCAACAAATATCCGGGTAACATCCGCAACGATTGGATATTTCTCTCCGTTAACTAACATATCATCACAGTTAACACAAGCAATTCTACCTTCAGCAAGCACACGAAAAGTTTCTTTAGCAAAGTCCTTGATTAAGGACAAGAATTCGTCATAACTCTTAAAGAAGCCACTGTAATCAAAAGGAGCATTAAAATATGGCGGGGAAGTGACCATCAAATGAACCGAGTTGTCTTTCAATTCTTTCATATTTCGGCAATCACCGAAAATAATCTTATGAAAAGTGGGAGCAGAAACTTCTTCCCGCTTCGCTGGAGCGAGGCGAGTTGGTCTCTCAATAACTGCAACCGGTGCGCTTGGTTCTTCTTTCCACAAAGATGTCTTGGTTTGGAATTTGTAAAATGCCGGTGTTTGAGGAGCAACAATTCCTTCACTTTTTTCTAAATATTCTTTTAATTCATTTTCGCTGAAACGTCTCTGTCCGCCGGGAGTTTTAAAAGATTTTACCAGTCCTTGTTTTTCCATCCGATAAATTGTGCTTATGCTTACACCTAATAAGTTTGCTGCTTTCCTTGTGTTTAAAAGATTGTCTTTCATCTTAAGTTTTTGCACTCAACAACATTATACAACACTTATCAACACTTGTCAATCAATAGGCACGCCATTGAGTATTTTTCTTACAGTATTGAGTCAATGGGCAGGAACCTTTACAATTTATTTTCGTTCTAATTTCACATATATTAATCTTGTTACATTCATCACAAGAAATATTTTGTGTCTGGTCAGAGCAACACCAATACCCGATAACAAAAGAGGCGTAATCAATTTCGTTAACATCCAATCCTCTCCCAGAAACCAAATTCTGAATCGGTTGTCTCATTTTTAACGCTTCAATTATCTCTTTGCGTTCTGATTCCCGGTAAATTGATGATAACATTCCGGTTCGGGTAAAAACTTTTCCTACATGCCCATCCACCGGCATAAGAAATTTTGATTTTTTCCATTTACCATCGGAAACATTAACTTCTAAGTCCGGATGTCCAATCCAAGAAATAAACAAGCGACACGCTTTCTCCCGCAGCAAACTTTTTATAATCATTGAGTTTTGAATATATTCGTAAGCGGTGAGCGGTGACTTACAATTACCTAACTCTTCAGAAAGCGTTCGTTTTTGATGATTTAGTTGTAATTGAAAAATCAAAAAACCACCAACTCTTAGAGTTATCCAAGCAAATCGTGGAGTTACTCTCCCGATAGCCGGACTAATCTTGTATATCTCAGTTAAGGGAATAAGTTTATTGAATTCGTAAAGTACGGTCAGCGGATTTTCAAATAAATCTTTACCAAATGTTTTTAATATATAAAACGCTGCTTCTCGGGCGGAAGGTGATTCGGCTTGTTGGTCTAAAATTGCGGTTAAAAGGAGAAACCTCACTAAATATTCTTTATTCTTGCGGACTTCTAAGGGTAATTTATCAAGAAGTGTCGTTTTAAACTGGTCAACCATTGTCTTTTTGCCTATATCTTGCAGGACTTTCAAGAGGCTTTGAATTTCTTGGTTGGACAGTGTCTTAGTAATTCTTTCTTTTACCATAAAAGTCTGCTTGATAAATCAGGCAACTACATTCATAAAAACTCTTAAAATCTGTGCGTAAAGCACCGTGGGTGCCACGCACCTTTACGGCGTAATCAGTATAAAAAAATCTGCGTAATCGGGTCGTTAATCTGTGTAATCAGCGATTAAGCACCTATTCTTCGCTGTAACTTGCGGAGGAGGTATCACTCTCCCAGACGATTACCTTTGAGACCGTGTAACGTGTAACGTGTAACGTGTAACGTAACTGCTCATAAATATATTTGGCAATATTTTCGGCGGTAGGATTGAGTTTAGTAAAAGGAGGAACTTCGTTTAAGTATTGGTGGTCAAGTTTATCTAAAACCTTTTTTAGTGCTTTCTTGAGTTCTACAAAGTCAGCAAGCAGACCACTTTTGTCCAGTTTTTCCCCCCGAATGTAAACCTGCACACGATAATTATGCCCGTGCAAATTTTCACATTTACCTTTGTAGTTACGCAGATTATGTGCAGCTGAGAAATGGTCTTCTATTGATAATTCATACATTTTCAAATGATTACACAGATTTTTAAAACCTGATTACACAGATTACAGTCGTTTAAGGTGAATCGGTGAAATCCTCTTATAGTCAGGACCGAGAAAATGTTTACTTAATGATTGAAATTTTTCTGGTGCATCGGAGACATAAAACTTATGTCTCGGTAAAAACTTATTCGTCCTAAACAGTCTCTTCTCAGTCAATATTTTTTTTACTTCCTTTACCGTTTCACTTGCAGAATCAATGATTTTAACCTTGCTCCCGATAGTTTTTTGGATTACTTCATGTAAAAGTGGATAATGAGTGCAACCGAGCAAAAGAACATCAATTTTTTCTTTTTTTAAAGGGTGAAGGTATTCGGAAGCAATCTCGTAGGTAACTTCTTTATTCAGCCAGCCTTCTTCAACTAAAGGAACAAACAAAGGACACGGATGACCGAAGACCTTTATAGAACTTTTGCCTCGGCAAGAATTTAATTTTTTGAATGTCCGTTCGTAAGATTCACTTTTAATTGTCCCTTCGGTACCGATTATCCCTATTCTTCCAGTTGATGTTTTCTCTAAAGCCGCTCTTGTGCCGGGTTCAATTACACCAATAATTGGTATTTTTTTAAATTTATTTTTTAATTCATTTAAAGCATAAGCAGAAGCAGTATTGCAGGCAACCACAATTAGTTTAACTTTCTTTTTCAGCAAAAAATTAACAATTTCGGTAGCGAAATGGGTAACCGTCTCTTTAGATTTTGTTCCGTAAGGGAGACGGGCAGTATCACCGAAATAGATTATCTTTTCATTTGGTAACTGGCAAAATATTTCTTTTACTACGGTTAATCCTCCAACACCGGAATCAAATACACCAAGAGGCAAGTTGGCTATGTCCATTGAAGTCCTGCATTATGGTATCACAATCCCACCACAGTGACGAAGTTGTGGTGGGACAACTGCTACTGTGATACCATAATGGTAATATTTTGGTAGGATTCATTTTGCTTCTACTCTTCGTGATTTATTATTTTTTTGGAAATACAAATAAACACCTTCTGCTAAACATTTAGTGATTTGCTGGCGATATTTATTACTCCGTAATTTTGTTTCCTCGTTATGGTGAGTAAGATAACCAACCTCAACTAAAATTGCCGGCATCCGTGCACCCCGTAAGACTGTAAAAGAACCCTGACGAACTCGTAGTTTATGAATGTCAGTTTTGTTCTCCGTATATTTTACAAGCAAGCCAGCAAGTTCACTGGATTGGTTAAGAAAAGCATTCGTTTCCATTGACCTGAGCAGTTTTTCAATTTCTTTTTGTTTCCAAGAAGGTATATCCTCTAAGGCGAGAACTGCATTTTCTCTCAACGCAACTGCCTCGGCTTCAGAGTCAGATGCTTCTTCGGATAAAAAATATACCTCAAAACCGTTAAGTCTTCTTGAACTCGAGGCATTACAATGAATACTGAGGAAAAGGTCAGCGCTATTGTGATTAGCAATCTTTGCTCGTTCATATAAAGATAAAAAATAATCGTCTTTACGGGTGAGAATTACTTCATAACCATAATTTTCTGTTAAGATATCTGCCAATTCCTTGGCAACAAGTAAATTAATTTCTTTTTCTTTAGTTCCTCGCCGACCAACTGCACCCGGGTCTTTACCACCGTGTCCAGGGTCAATCACAATGAATAAAGAATCTTTTTTCTTTTTTTCCGTTATCGGCAGAGTAGTCTCAACTGTAGTTAGAGAAATTGAGGAAACTCCTACCGGTGAAATAGGAGATATTTCAGTAGTTTTAGTAGGTAATTCTTTAGCAATTACTGCCGGAAGCAGTCTTTTAGTAAAAGTAAGCGTTTCTTTAGACCAGTTCCAGGATGTCCTCCCAGCAGTAATTTTTTGCCAGATTTGTCCCTCAAGGAAACTGATTGGTAGGTATACTCTATCCCCAATTAATTTTATCGGTTTATCTAATTTTCTTTGGATACCATTAACCAATATTTTTTTTGTCTCAATAAAGAATTCTACCTTTTTACCATTAAGATTGAGAACAACCCTACCTGATACCGGATACCAATGAACTTTTGCGTTGTATATCTTTTTTACATCGTTCAAGGATATATATTCTATCTCATCAATAAGAATATATTTCACTCCGGTAAATGTCTTCTCGTCCAGAATAACTTTCAGTTTTTTTTCTTCAATTTTGGCATTTATTCCAGTAGAAAACAAAAAATAAAAAAATAAGAAAAGAATACTTTCCTTCATCTTAAAAAGATTATATACTAAAGACGATGAAAAATCAATACGGAAAAAAGAGAAAGAATTGAGGCATAAAGGAAAGGTAAAGATGAATGAATATTCCAAAGAAGCCCGGCAACTATTCCACTGGGTAAAGTAGCTAAACTTATTGCAGTATGTAAAATTCCTAAGGCAAGACCTCTCTTTTCCGCACTTACAAAGTCAACCGCATAAGCACGCTGATTGCTCTCAACTAAAGCGTAAGCAATACCGTAAGTAGCAAAAAGAAAAATAAAAACGATGGTGGAATTAGCGAGAGCAAATCCAAGCGCTGTAAAGAGAAAAACTACATAACCGAGAACGATTATTTTTTTTCTACCAATTTTATCGGAAAGAATACCACCCGGTAAAGAAAAAAAGGTATAAAAAATATTAAACCAAATATAAAGCAAAATTGGAAAGATATTTGCTAAGTGTTCCGGGAAAAGAAAAAGAAAATATTTTTTTGCCCGCAAGATAAAAAACATATAAGTAAAATTACCTAAAGCAAAAATAGTTACGGCAAGTAGATAATTTTTAAATGCCGGACTAAATTCCGAGAAAGCTAAACGAAATGAATAAAGAGATATTCCCCTGGTCATGGATAAGGAGTTTATCTTCTTTTCTTGAACAAAAAATAACGGGATGAGCGCAAAAAAAGCAAAAATTCCGGCAATAAGTAATATTGTTTTAAACTCAAATTTTAAAAACCAATAGAAAATTAAAGTTAAAGTTGCACCTAAAAATGCACCAAAAGTATCCGCAGCACGATGCAGACCAAAAATCTTACCTCGCATTTCAGGTAAAGAAGAATCAGCAAGTAACGCATCCCGTGGTGCTTCGCGTAAACCTTTACCAATCCGTTCAATTGGTCTTAAGATAAGTAAAACTGGCCAGGATTGAGCAAATGGGAAGAAAAGTTTTGCTACTGCCGAAGAGAAATATCCCCAGAAAACAAATGGTTTTCTTTTCTTTGTAAGGTCAGACCAATAACCGGAAAAAACTTTCAAAATACTAGCAAAACTATTACTTAACCCACCAATCAGACCAACCGCTAAACCACCACCACCTAAGTAAGTAATAAAGAATGGTAAGATGGGTAGAATCATCTCACTGGAAACATCGGTAAGGAAACTGGCAAAAGAAAGTAAAATAATGTTCAGACTTATCCCGGCAAACCCCGTCAGAAAAATTTTTCTAAACCCCGTTAGAAATAAATTTCTATACGGGGTAAACAGGGTAAATATTCTTTTCTCTGACATAGTAAGTTATAAGTATAATCCATATTCCCTGGAAAATCAATTTCTCTTACCTAAAACACTTTCTCATAAGCAAATATTGACAAATTCTAATTATTTATATATGATTGTTTGCAATCTCCGAGTTCTTTACCTAAACCGAAAGACAAGGTAAGTGAACCAGTAGGGTATCCTGAGAAATCGGGATGCCTCCCGTGTTAGGAAAGGAGATGAAATGTTTTTCCTCTTTCCGACCGGGTAAAGGTCGGATTTTTTATTAAGAAAATGAAAAAAACTTTTTTCCAGCTGATTGTGCTATCTACCATTTTGATTTTGTTAGGGAATAGTAGTAAATCCATAGCAAAACAGAAACTTATTCTTGCTTCCACCACTTCTACTTTGGATTCGGGCTTGTTTGATGTTTTAATCCCGCCTTTTGAAAAAAAATATAACTACGAGGTAAAAGTGATTGCGGTAGGAACTGGGCAAGCAATTCGTTTAGCAAAAGATGGAAATGCTGATGTGCTCTTAATTCATGACCGGGAGGCAGAAGAAAAATTTGTCCGAGAAGGATATGGTATAAAAAGATTAGATGTAATGCACAATGATTTCTTTATCGTCGGACCAAGAAATGACCCCGCAGGTGTAAAGGGTTCAAAAACGTTAGATGCCTTCAAGAAGATATTTGAACTAAGAGTATCATTTGTTTCGCGTGGTGACGATTCAGGAACGCATAAAAAGGAGTTATCTTTTTGGAAAAAGTTAAATCTAAAACCGTCAGGAAGTTGGTACATTGAAAGTGGAACCGGTATGGAGGCAACATTGAGGATTGCGATTGAAAAGATTGCTTATATCTTGTGCGACCGAGCAACCTGGTTATCTCATAAAAAAGAGGCGGATGTCCTTGACATTCTTGTTGAAGGCGATCCCGAACTATTCAATCCGTATTCAGTGATTGTTGTTTCGCCAGCAAAATATCCCTGGGTTAAGTATGAGTCGGCAAAAAAATTTGCTGATTTTTTGAGAAGTTCGGAAGGACAGGAAATCATTAGAAATTATGGTGTTGATAAATTTGGTGAACCTTTGTTTTTCCCGGATGTAATAAAGTAATTTTAGCATATGAAAAAGTATTCTTCGTTTTTTGTGGTAATGATTTTATATGCTGGGGTAGTTTTCTCTATGGAAAGTTCAACAAGCACCTCTCTTGATTTTCCTAAAATCAGCCCGAGCGGTTTCGCAAGATTAAGATATACAATTGACACAACTGCCGGTGCGAAGGACGGATTTACCATTGCTCAGGTACGTTTTGGATTAAAAGGCGAAATATCAAAAGATGTTTCTTTCTCGTTTACTCTTGAAGGGACTAATACGGAGACGAATAATAATAAAGCGCTTTACGATGTCTATATGGATGTAAAATCAATTCCATATTTTACAGTTCGCCTTGGACAGTTTAAGTACAAGTTTTCATTGGAGCAATGCGTACCCGATGCAGAATTGGAACTAATCAACAAATCCGATGTGGTGAGTAATCTGGTAAGTCCAACGAGGGATATCGGAATTGAAATATCAAAAGATATTTCAATAATGTCGTTAAAATCAAACTGGTCGGTTACAGTTGTAAATGGTTCGGGTTCCAATCAGGCGGACGAAAATAATAATAAAACGGTTACCGGAAGAGTTATTTTTACACCAGTAAATGGGCTTGATTTAGGTGGTTCAATTTATGACGGCACAAGCAGTAGTGCGAGTATTACTAAAGATAGAATTGGTTTGGAAGTAAAGTATGAGTTTGAAAAAATAATGTGTAAAGCAGAGTATATTTGGGGGAAGGATAATAACACAAAAAAAGAAGGATATTATGTGACCATCGGTTACACAATAATGCCTTCGGTAGTTTTATTGACCCGGTATGATCTCTGGGATTCTAATTTGAAGAAAGTCAGCAGAGGGACTTTTGGGCTGAATTATTTTCTGGATAAGAATGTTTTATTGAGAAATAATTATGAACAAAAAATGGAATCGCCGAGCATAAAAAATGATTTAATTATGACACAGTTGCAAATTAAATTCTAATGGAAAACTTTCTTTGGCGAGAAATCATTCCGATTGTTTTTCTTTCAATTATCGTTAGCGGTTCAGCGGTAATCTTTGCTTCAATTTTGGGAATGCCTTTGGGGATTGCCCTTTCTCTCTGGGATTCACGATTTAAACGTATTTTTGTCAGCATTTTGAATACCTGGATGGCTTTACCGGCAGTATTAATTGGACTTTTAGTTTATTTATTTATTAGCCGAAACGGACTATTGGGGCAAGCAGGATTACTTTTTACACCCAGCGCAATGATTATTGCCCAAACTATTCTTGCTATACCAATAATTGCTGCTTTATCGCTTACTGCAATCAGTAGTGTTGCCCGTGGGATTGAAGAGACCGCTCTTTCCTTAGGAGCAAACCGTTGGCAGGCAATCTTTGTTTTGATCAGAGAAGCAAAATTCTCCTTAGTAATCGCTTTCGTTACTGGTTTTGGACGAGTGATTGGAGAGACCGGAATGACTTTGATGGTTGGTGGAAATATAAAAAATTATACCCGGGTAATGACGACGGCAATTGCTTTAGAAACAATGAAAGGAAATTTTGAATTAGCAATTGTTTTGGGAGTAATACTTTTAGTGGTCGCCCTACTCATAAATTTGTTTTTACAATTTGTTCAGGGACGAGGCAGAAGTTAAGTAATTTCACAAAAATAATACCTTGTTTTGTTTCTTACTTTGCGAACATTTTTTGAACGACTTTAAATCCCGCACCTTTGTCCGAGAAAGGGGCTATCTTGTGCAATGACTCTCGTAAATGCTCAAAGTATCCCAAAATAAAAGTGCGGGATTATAGAGTGTCACCTCCTCGGTGACCTACCGAAGAGGTAGGAAGAGAAGGTTCCCGAAAAAAAGAATTGCTTACTATTTTTGGGAAATTACTTAAATAAATATGCAAATACAAACGATTAACTTAACCAAAAAATTTGCTCACTTATCTGTCTTAGAAAAAATAAATGTTACTCTAAATCCGGGAACGGTAACCGTTCTTCTTGGACCGAACGGGGCAGGAAAGACAACACTTCTGCGTTTACTTGACCTTCTGATTCCCGCAACGGAGGGACAAATTTTATATAATGGTAAACCCGCCAATTCAGAAAAACTTTCCTTGCGCAGAAAGATGGGTTTTATCCCTCAAAACCCAATAGTGTTCAATGGCACTGTCCAAGACAATCTCGCCTACGGATTAAAAATAAGAAGAATAAAACAAATTGAAGAAAGAGTTGAAAAAGTATTGTCTTTGGTAAACTTGAAGAAATTATCTGACCAGCCAGCAGGGACACTTTCCGGAGGTGAAAAACAGCGTTTAGCGATTGCTCGCGTGTTAGTATATGAGCCAGAGGTAATTTTTCTTGATGAACCGACAGCAAATCTTGACCCTTTAAGTACGGCAATTATTGAAGAACTAATTCCTCTCTTAGCCAAAAAAAATAAGACCATAGTTCTTGCTACCCACAATTTATGGCAAGCACGACGCTACGGTGAACAAATATATTTTCTTTCTCAAGGTAAAATTATTCAGGAAGGAAACGGAGAAAAAATTTTCCGTCAGCCGGAATCACTTGCAGTCGCTGAATTTACCAGAATAACCAATATCTGGCATGGTTATCTTGATGGAAAATCTAATTTTATTTTCGGGAAGACAAAAATTGTCACTGTGGCCAAAGGTGAAGGTCCCGCTTATGCTTTCTTACGTGCCGAAGAAATACTTGTTGCTCTTGAACTAATTACTTCTTCAGCAAGGAATTGTCTACTTGGAGAAGTAAGTCGGATTAGAGATATTGGTCATGCGGTAGAAATTACCGCTACTGTAAATGGGTTAGAAATTTATGCTCTGATTACCCGTAATTCTCTTGAAGAATTGGAACTTGCCATCGGAAAGAAAATATATTTAATTTTCAAAGCAACAAGTGTACACATTTCTTTACTCTAAAAACATAAAAGTAATTATTTTGCTGGGTCAACATGAACGACCGAAGAGATTTTTAAGTCCTCAAGTAATTTTTTCTCTACCAGGTCAGCAATGTGGTGACTGGTAGTAGAAGCGTAACCTTTATTTACTTCAATATGAAGAGAAACCTCTAAACGGTTCCCATAATTATGCACTTGGATATCATGAACATTACTCACCCCTTCAACTGATTTCGCCAGTTGTCCTATTTTATTTACTAAATCCTTATCCGGTGCTTCACCAAGAAGAAAACTTGCTGATGATTTGGAAAGGTCAATACCTACATAAGTTATAATCAAAGAAACAATTATCCCGAATAAAGCATCAACTTTATGATAACCAAAAATTGATGCTCCTATGGCTACGGCAACTAAAAAGGAAGCAATCGCATCGCTACGATGATGCCAAGCATCAGCAATAAGAGTTGAAGAATTTATTCTTTTCCCTAAGTCAAAAGAAAAAACTGCCATCATCTCTTTAGCCAATGCCGAAAGAATTAATAATCCGGCAATTAGCCAACTACCTTTTACTACCTGTGGATGAATAAGCCGATTGAAAGAAAGTCTAAGGAAATCTACTCCGACAACAACAAGCAGAATACCAATAATTAAAGTAGCAATAGTTTCACTTCTCCCATGTCCGTAAGGATGTTTTGTATCGGCGGGCTGGCGACTTGTGCGGAAACCGAGAAGAACAACAATTGAAGTGATTACATCAGAAAGAGTATGAAAAGAATCAGCAATAAGAGAAATACTGTTCAAAATTAGTCCAAATATCAGTTTAAACACAAATAAAATCGTATTCCCAACGATACTAATCCATGCTTCCAGAAAACCATACTTAATTCGCACGGTTAGGTTTCTTATATTTTCGTAATTTTTAACAAATTTTTTTAAAAGAATCTTTGTAAGTTTATTCATTTATATTGATTGTGTTAATTACCAGATATGCACTCGCTTTGCTCGTGCACTATCTTCCTTCGGACAGCCCTTTTTAGCAAAAGAGCTGGGTCGTATCGGTAGTAACTGCATATCGCAGTCCAGCCTCTTGTCCCGAAGGGCAAGGGGCTGTCGGAATTTTAGTTTATTGAAATTCCGATACGAAAAAATATCATCGTTGTAATCGTCCTTTGCAATCACTGAAATCACGTCTAATCTTGTAAAAAAACCTGCAAGAACCAAAATTTAATGGTCCCGCAGGTTCCAACTCCTGCTGCTGTTTCACCCCGTTAGAAAGCCCTGTGTTTGAAAACAGAAATTAACCAGTTACAAGAATTCAAACACCTTTCTAACGGGGTTTATTCAAGCCCAGCCCCATCCCTCCGCCACTGAATCAATGGTGGAGGATCGCCTGCTCCGTTGATAATTTATCTACCCGTGCTATTATACTCTGTTTCTCTCTCCTTGTCAACAAAAAAATCTATTAAATGAAAAATTTCTTGCAAATAAAAAAACAAAGATTAAGTCTACTCGTACCTTAGTGCTTCAATGGGGTTAAGTTTGGAGGCTTTGTTTGCCGGATAGATACCGAAGAATAGACCCACAGCAACAGCGAAGAAAAAAGAGATAAGTATTGAAATCGGTGTGACTGTGGTTGTCCATTTAGCAATTTTGGAAATGGCAACTGACCCGCCTATACCTAAGAGAATTCCCACAAGTCCACCAACAAGACTCAGGGTTATTGATTCAATTAGAAATTGAACCAAGATATCTTTCCTCTTAGCACCAATTGCTTTTCTAATCCCAATTTCTCTTGTCCGCTCGGTAACCGTAACCAGCATAATGTTCATTATTCCAATCCCGCCAACTAAAAGTGAAATCGCGGCAATACCACCCAACAATAAGGTCAGTACTCCGGTAACACTTTCCATCAGTTGTTGCATTTCTTTCTGGCTACGCACCGTAAAATCATCATTTTCCGGGTCAGTTATCTTATGTTTAATGCGCATTAGTCTTTCTATCTCTTTGATTGCGTCAGTAATTACTTTATCCGAAGCAATTTCCATATTTATTACTCTCACTTTGTCTGTCCCAAACAAACGCAGTTGGGCGGTAGATAAAGGTATAAAAACATTGTCATCTTGCCCGCCTATACTTGCTTCACCTTTCGTTTCCAGGACACCAATTACTCGATAATTTACATTTTTCAGTTTGATAAGCATATCTACCGGGTCAAGGTCAGCAAATAAATCCTGTTTGACATTATTCCCCAGGACACAGACATTTCGGTAACCTTCGTTATCTCTATCGTAAAATAAGCGTCCACTGCTGGACTTAAGTTCTCTTATTTGAAAATATACTGGCGGAACACCACTTACGGTTGTGTTTAGCGTTTTATTCTTATATTTAACTATTGCTGAGCCGGCAATTACCGGTGCAATCTCCTTAATTAGATTACATCTACTTTTCAAATAATTAGCATCATCTAAAGTAAGCGATTGTATGCTGGTTGCCCCGGCGTGACCCGGACCACGGAAACTCATCTTCCCGGGAATAACCATAACCAAATTTGTGCCCATTGCTTTAATCCGTTCAGTAACCTGTGTTCTCGCTCCGGCACCGAGTGAAATCATCGCAATCACCGAACCGACACCAATAATTATCCCAAGGGCGGTCAAGGCAGAGCGCATTTTGTTCAAGCGCAGAGAATGGATAGAAACACGGAACGTTTCCAAAATGTCCATTTTAATTCTTTTTCTTCAGAACCCTGAAGGGTTTTCGGAACGGGTTATCGCTGATTATTTTTCCGTCTTTAAATTGGATTACTCTTTTTGCGTAAGCGGCAATATCGTGTTCGTGGGTGACCATAATAATTGTTTTCCCTTCCCGATGCAATTTTGTGAATATATGCATAATTTCAGTGCCACTTTTACTATCCAAATTACCCGTCGGTTCATCAGCAAGGATAATCATTGGATTATTAATTAGTGCCCGGGCAATAGCGACACGTTGTTGTTGTCCTCCAGAAAGTTCACTTGGTTTATGGTTTGCCCAGTGAACAAGTTCCATCTTTTCTAACATCTGATATGCCCTCTTTTCCCTTTCTTTTCGGTTTACCCCTTGATAGACCAAAGGAAGCATAACATTTTCCAAGGCATTAGTCCGATTTAAAAGATTAAAATTTTGAAAAACAAAACCAATCTTTTCTAATCTCATCTTTGCCATATCGTCGTCAGTCAGGTTGCTTGTTTCAGTACCGTCAAAATAGTAGTGTCCTTCAGTCGGGCGGTCAAGTAAACCCAAAATATTAAGGAAAGTAGATTTGCCTGAGCCGGAAGGACCCATAATTGCAATAAACTCCTGGGGTTCAATAGTCAGGGAAGTGCCGTCCAATGCTCGTAGAACGTTATCTCCCATCCGATAAATTTTTACTAAGTCAACAATTTTTAACATAATTTCACCTGATTACACAGATTTTTTAGCCCTTATCGTCTCGGGGGACGCATACCGAAAGGTGAACTTGTCGTTGGAACATTCGTTGTCGGTTCTTTTAACAAAATCTCTTCATTTTCCTTAAGTCCTTCAACTATTTCTACATACTTATCGTTTTCAATACCAATTTTAATTGCTTGTTTCTCAAATTTTTTTGGATTCCTCTTGACTAATACATAATAATCATTCTTTTTACCTTTCAATGCTTCCAGAGGTATGGCTAAGACATTTTCTTTCTTTTGAGGAATTATTTTTACATCTGCAGACATATTTACCCGAAGAAGGTTACCCGGGTCAAAGATTTCCACTTTTACATTGAAAAAAGTCAGATTCTGTTCAATGGTTGCCATCGGTGAAACCTTGACTACTTTACCATTAAAACTTTTATCCAGATAAGCGTCAACGGTAATTACTGCCGGTGTGCCTTCTCTGATGTTACCGATATCTACTTCATCTACCTGGGTATCTACATACTTATGGGCTAAGTCAGCGATAGTAAAGATGTTATTCCCGGAAGAAACAAAAGAAACACCAGAAGCAATGACATTGCCTTCTTCTAAATATTTTTTGATTACCTGCCCGGACATCGGCGCGTAGATAGAAGTTTTGTCCAATCTTTCCTTTGCCGAAAGATAATCACTTTCTGCCTGTTTGAAATTATTTTCCGCTGCCTCAAGTTGACCTCGGGTAACAAATTCTTTTTCAAAAAGCATTTTCTGTCGTTCCAGATTCGCTTTTGCGGTTAAATAATTGGATTCTGCTTTACGGTAATCTAACTCGGCTTCCGTAGAGTCAAGTTGAGCAATCAAATCACCTTTTTTGACATAGTCACCTTCATCAACTTTGAGACTAACAATTTTTCCGCTTACTTCGGATTTTACATCTACCGATTTGAATGCCTCTATCCTACCGGTTGCAGTAATTTCTTCTTTCAGGGTCATTCTTTTGATAGTGACGGTTCGGATATCTTTTTGTTGCTGTTTACGGACTGACGCTGTTCTCCAGTAAATTAAACCTGAAACAAGGATTACCAGTGCGATAAGTAGGATTAATTTCTTGTTTTTCTTCATTTTGTTTTTCTGCCCTCCTAATTTCATTTTATCATTTTTTAATTGTAGGGGTCGGATTTATCCGATCCCTTACTGCGGGCTTGACCCGCCTACCAAAGTCCCGACTTTCGTCGTTGGGACGGCGGGCAGGTAAATCAAGCCCCTACAAAAATAGAAGAGTATCAACTTTTTCAAAAATCTCAAGTGGAATTTTCACTTTAACCAGACCGTTTGTAGAAAGACATCCCAGCTACTTTCAGCAATTTTAGATAATTAAGTTGTAAATCCCATTTTGCCTGGGCATTACTTATTTGAGCATTGGCTAAAGTAATATCGGCATCAACTAATTCCACAATATTTGCTAACCCGTATTTGTATTTCCCTTCAACGAAGGCTTGGTTTAATTCTGCCTGTTCTAAACTTTTTTCGGTTAACTCTGTTCGTTCTTGACTTTCCTTAAAGGAAAGATAATCCTGAGTAACCTCCAAGATAATGTCCTGTTTAAGTTTTTCTTCCCTTGCTACAACTGCTTCCAAATTCTTTTTCGCCTGAGTAATTCTTGCTAAATTTGCTCCACCAGCAAAAAGTGGTAAGTCTAAACCCAAACCAATAGACCAACTGCTTGTTTGCGGAGGAAATTTATCTTCCCGCCAACCGAGAGAACTGCTCAAAATTAATCCCGGATAGAGGTTGCTTCTGGAAATAGCAATTGAATCCTTCGCTGAATTCTTTTGATATTGTATCCCCTTGATTTCCAGCCGGTTCAAAAGAGCATTTTTGAGCATTTCTTCCAGTTCTATGTCTTTCGGGATTGTTTCCTCGCCTCGCTGAAACTCCGGCAAAGTGGGTTCTTTCCTTTCTTCAATAGTTATTTCCTGAGTTAAGGGGAGGTTTAGATAACTATTCAACCCGGTTTTCGCTTTGGTCAGTTCGTTTTCTGCTTTGAGCAGATTAATTCTACTGTTGGTAACTTCAACATCAGACCTCAAGATATCCGATTTTGTAGCGAGACCTGCCTTATAATTTGCTTCTGCTTGTTCACGATGTTTTAATGATTGTTCAACCATCTTTTTGTTTATTTCTACCATTTGCATACATTTTAGAATATTGTAGTAAGTTTGGAGAACATCAAAAGCAACATCATCAATTGCTTTTTTATAGGTAATTCCCACATAAGCAAGGTCATTTCTCGCCTGACTATTTGTCTTTGCCGTCCGGAAACCATCAAAAATTGTCTGTTGTACTCCGAATTGGTAACTATAATTTTCTTTTTCTGGCAACTTGACAATACTGCCTGCGAAATCGGTCATTGTCTGTTGAGAACGCGAATAACCACTTTGCAAACTTAACTGAGGCAGAAAATCTGCCCTTGCCTCGGTTAGTTTAGCCCGTGCATTTTCGTAATTTGCGCGTGCTTCTTTAACCGTCGGACTATTTTTTATTGCCAGTTCAATTATTTTATCTAAGGTGAATACCTGTTCCGAAGAAGAAACTCCGTTGAGAAAAAAAATAATAATTAGAGCAAACAAATGTTTTTTCATTTTCATAGACTAATCCTGAGGAAGTGATTACCTCGGGAGTAGAACGGGAAGAGTCATTCCTACCCGAATACTCTTCCCGTCTAAGGTGATTACCTTCTTGTTTTTGATACTGGAGTTAATGCCACTTTTTTCTTTGTCCCGGACCAGCAGGCATATCTTCACAGAAACCCGGTCTGGAGCGTAGTTTTAACCACTGCTCTTCAGTAAGAACTTTTTTCACTTCCAAAAGGTGACCTGTTCTCTTCTTGTCAATCTCAGTCCGTAGTTTACCGATTTCTTCAATTTTGGCATTGATTTTGCTCTCATCCGGAGTGTCGGATATCCATAGTTCACGCAATTCTAACTGTTTAGTGCGGATTTCACTGGATAATTTCGTTATTTCCTTTTCAAAATTCAGTTCCAGCGATTGCAATTTTTTTTCCTGTTCTTTGGAAAGGTTAAGGTCTTCTTTAGACCAGTGTTTGAATCCGTAACCAAAACCTGGCTCACGTCCACCCTCTACCGGATTACCGCCTCTTCTCGCTTCCAGTGGCTGAATCAGTAATCCGCTTAGAAACATAAACACAACCAAAAATGGCAAATACTTGCGCATCTTCTTCACCTCCTTTTTCTCTTTACCTACTCCTCCCTGGGAGGAGAGGGGAAGGGCGGGGGTGGTCCCCTTCTTCCTCGTCTGAACGGTAACCCTTCGTATCTTCTTCCACAGAAACGGTGTGAAAGTAGAGAAAACATTTTTTCCTGTTGTTCTGGAGTGAGGAGAGCACGCATTCCTAATAAATGTTCCATTGTTGATTTTTCTAATTCACATTCTAAACTACTAATTTCAGTAATTTTCTGTTTTATTTTTTCCGTTTTTGGCTCACTTTCTTTAAGTAGGTCAACCAATTCTTCTCTTTTTAATCTAATTTGTTGGTGTAAAGGTTTAACTTTTCGCCGATAGGTAGTTTCTAAATCTTTCATTCTTTCCTTTTGAGTAGAGGAAAGACCAAGTGCAGAATAGAATGGTCGTGGTAGCAATTGCCGACGGTGATAAATTATGCCGGCAAGAATACCCAGATTTAATCCTACCGAAAGACAGAGGGCTAAAATTAGCAATTTATTTTTCATTGGCTACCTCCGGTAAGTAAGATTTCATTCAAAGATTCAGTAGAATAACCATTTAAACTGTAAAGATTAGATAAAGTGCTAATTGTTGATTCATTCTGTTGTGACTGAAAAATACGGTTTAAATAAATTCCACTGAAAATACCCAGTAAGATAAGTGCAGTTACTGCCACAGGTAAAGGAATACGGAATAATTCCTTCCATTTGTCAGGACTGCCCTCGCCCTGAGCTCGGGCCGAAGGGAGTTTACCGAAGTCTCTTAAAGTAGTAATCAAGGATGGTTTTTTCTTTTCTTCAAATTTAATTCTTTCCCAGAATTTTAACTCAAAATTTTCGGCAGTCCTGATTCCTTCCCAAACTGACAATGAATCCCAGGTTTTCTTCAGAGTTTCTATTTCATTTGTGCAGGTGGGGCATTGATTCAAATGACGCAGAATTTCTTCCTTTCCTTTTGTGTCTAATTGTTCATCAATGAAAGCAGATAATTTTTTTCTTACTTTGTTACACTTCATTGTTTTTCACCCTCTACTTATTTAAACACTAAAAAATAGAAAAACCTTCGCTCAAATTTTTAGACCGTTAGAAAAATGTTAACGGTCTTGATTACACTGATTTTTAAGACCGATTACACAGATACATCATTAGTAGCTAATCGGTGTAATCTTCGTTATAATCTGTGTAATCAAAGATTGTCGACTCCTTGACAATCTTATTTAAGGTGTGGTTCAAGTTTTCGCTTTAGATTTTGTTTCGCCCTTTGAATTAAAGAGTCAACTGCTGAATTTGAACAACCGATAATCTTCCCTATTTCTTCGTAAGATAAGTTTTCATATTTTTTGAGAATCACTGCTAATCTCTGATTTTCGGGCAAGGAATTAAGTGCCTCTTTCACTTTGTTAGTTAGTTCTTTCTTTTCAAAATCCTTCTCGGGAGTAAACAGTCCTGGAATTTCTAAAGTTTCATTTAAGGGAACGGTGGGTGCATGTCTCCTGCTTCGCAAATAGTTGAGTGACTGATTAACGGTTATCCTATAAATCCAGGTAGAAAATTTTGCTTTCGGTTTATAGGTCTTTACGGAGTGGTAAATTTTCAAAAAAACTTCCTGAGCGATATCTTCGGCTTCCGGGTAATTCTGAACAATACGGTAAGCCAGATTGATTACCATATCTTTATATTTTTTCAAAAGTTCTTCAAAAGCAGTAAGAGCACCTTTAGTAAAACGGAGCATCAATTCAACATCAGGATCCAAATTGGGTATCTCCTTTTTTATCAAATTAAACACAAAAATGGTAGATAACCTGCGGGAACATTTCTTTATTTTTTATCTGAAAAATTCCATTTCGTCCGTTTAAATAAACTTAAAACAAATACCTTCTCTGTATTTGGCTCATCAAAAAAATAGTATGGAACGGATGGAAATAGGTTGGAACAGAAAAAATTAGTTGGTATTTCTTCTCTTAGCAGTTTTTCTTACCCTTTTTTACCGTGCAAAAGGTGTTTAATTTTCATAGTAATAGATTTTGCCCAGTCGTCAAAAATTATATAAACAATTGGTAAAACAATGAGAGTTAAAAGTGTGCCAATCGTGAGACCACCAATCAGAGTTGCCGAAACTACTGAACGCACTTCACTACCTTCCGCACGACTGAAAAACATGGGAACAAGTCCAAGAATCGTGGTAATTGCAGTCATCATTACCGGTCTCAAACGTGTTGTACATCCTTCAATGATTGCTTCAATTTTTTCTTTCCCCTGATGTCTTAACTGGTTAATATAATCAATTAAAACAATACCATTATTCACAATTACTCCGGCAAGAATAAGTAAACCCATACCCATGGGGAGAGAAATTTTCTTTCCGGCAAGTAAAATAGCAAAAATTACTCCAATGACTGCAAACGGTACTGTAAACATTATCGTAAATGGATGAATCAAAGATTCAAATTCTGCTGCCATTACCATATAAATTAAAAGTAAAGATAAGAGAAAGATTAGACCTAAATCACGGAATGTTTCCTGCATTTGCTGGGCTTCACCACTATATTCAATAAAATATCCTTCCGGTAAGGTGATTACCTGATTAATTTTATTCTTAATTTCATTTATTGTACCACTTAAATCACGTCCACTTAAATTAGCGGTTACCGAAATGGTTCTTTTTTGATTTTCGCGGGTTAACCTAATCGGACCATATGCAAAAGCAAACTTTCCCACTTCACCAAGAGGAATATTTACACCCCGCATTGTCGGAATATTTAAATTTTCCACATCTTTAAATGTTTTCCGGTCTTTTTCCTTTAATCTAACTCGCACATTTATCTCTTCACCACCGGTATGAAACCTTGTCGCTATTTTACCCTGAAATGCGGTTTGCACCGTAGAAGCAATCTGCCCTACACTCAAACCAAACCGGGTAGCTTTTTCCCGGTCAACCCGAAGAAGCAATTCTGGTTTACCTTTCACTAAAGTAGTGTCCGGTTCATATATTCCTCTTATTCCTTGAATTTCTTCAATAATCCGATACGCTATTTCTTCAAGAGTATTGATATCCTTACCGAAAAGTTTTATTTGTATCGGTTTCTCAGCTCTTCCTCCACCGGTCATCATTGCTGTGCCCATATCCATAAATTCCATTTTTGCACCTTCCAGTTCAGGCATCTTCTGTCTGATAGTATTGATAATTTCATCGCTACTTTTTTCCCGTTGGAGTTTATCTGCCAGACGGATAAAAAATTGTGCTTCCGAAGTACCGGTTGCTCCGGAACCATAAGCGGCATCAGCTTTACTTTCTTCCGATAAACCTACCTGATAAGTAACCGTAAGCACACCCTTTTCTTCAAGAAGAAGGTCTTCAATTCTTCGGGTAACCCGGTCCGTCTCGGCAAGTGTTGTCCCTACCGGCAACCTCAACATTATGAAAACCATATTATTATCAACTTTAGGGAAAAACTCTTTACCACCAAAATAGGTATAAATGAGACTAAGAAAAAAAAGAGCGAAGGTCGTACCTAGAACTTTGAAACGATTTTTTAAAACCCAAGTAAGAATCTTATGGTAAAAGTTATGCATCGGTTCAGTAACTTTTCTTTCCCAAGTTGAACCAAGAGTTTTTGCATCGGCACGAAAAATTTTTGAAGTAATCATCGGAACAATCGTCAAAGCAACAAATAAAGAAGCAAATAAACTTGCGGAAACAGTCAAAGCTAATCCAGAAAAAAGTTTACCGGTCAAACCTTTAGCAAAAACTAACGGTAGAAAAACTACTACCGTAGTAAGCGTTGAAGCGGTAATTGCCATACCTACTTCGGAAGCACCAACAATTGAAGCATTAATCCGGTCTTTACCTTCGTGGAGATGACGATAAGTATTCTCAATCACCACAATAGAATTATCTACGAGCATACCTACACCAAGCGCAAGACCAACCAGAGTGATAAAATTAAGTGTATAGCCAAAGAAATACAAAGGGATAAAAGTAGCTAAAATGGATAAAGGTATACTCAAACCAATGGTCAAGGTTGGACGCCAACTGGCTAAGAAAAATAAGAGAATCCCGATAGCCAGTAGTCCACCAACGATGGCATTAGAACTGGTAGCACTAACGATTTGGTTGATAATCCGTGATTGGTCAAAAACAGTATAAATTCTTATATCCGGAGGAAGTAATTTTTCAATTTTATTTAATTCTTTTTTTACTCGGTTACAGACAATTACGGCATTTGCACCAGATTCTTTATAAATAATTAACATTACTGAATCTTTTTTATTTGCTCGCGATACCGCACGCACTTCCTCATAGGTATCTTGAACCTGAGCAATATCTTTAAGATAAATTGGCACATTTTCTCTTAGAGTAATTGGTAAATTTTCTATTTCTTTCAAATTGGTAAATTCGCCGGTAGTCCGGAGTAAATATTCCCGGTAACGGTCTTCAAGATATCCTCCGGGAAGATTAAGATTCTCTGCCCGCAAACGGGCAATAATTTCATCTAAAGTTAAATGATATGCTTCCAGACGCTGTTTATCTACTTCAATAAGAATTTCTCTTTCTAATCCACCGAAAAGCATTGCACTGGCTACTCCGTCAACTTGTTCAAATCTATCCTTGAGTGTATCTTTCACTAATGAACGTAAACTCAACAGGTCTCTCTCGCCGGTTATCCCGAAATACATTATTGGTATCATTGAAGGGTCAAATTTATAAACAATCGGTTTCTCTATGTCCGCAGGTAAATAATCTTTAATTAAATCAATCCGGTCACGAATATCCTGTGCGGATAAATCAAGATTTGTTCCCCATTCAAATTCTACTAATACTCCACCTAACCCTTCCTGAGAAAAAGAATTGATTTTTTTTACATTTTTAACTGTGGCTACTACTTCTTCTACTGGTTTAGTGACCATATTTTCTACATCTTCTGAAGAAACACCAGGATAGCCAACAACTACCGTAAGCACGGGATAGGTTATATCCGGCATCATATCCAAACCCAAACGGGTAAAAGAAATTATTCCTAAAACAACAATAATCAAAATTACCATCAATACCGTAACTGGTCGTTTAACCGAAATTTCTGGTAAATTCATCTTAACCTCCAAAACATCTTTTTTACTTCCTAACTCACCTAACTTTCTAACTCATTTAACTATCTCCACTTCTGTCCCTTCAATCAAACCGAAATTACCTTCTATAATAACTTTTTCACCAAGAGGAAGTCCTTTTCTTATTTCCATATTTTCTTCATCATTTACTCCGGTCTCTACTGGCACCATTTTTGCTTTATTCTCTCTCACTATAAAAACTACCCTTTGGCTACCTTTCTCCAAAACTGCTTTCAAAGGAACAGTGAGAATATTTTCGTATTCAGCAGTAATAATTTCTACCCGGGCAAACATACCTGGTTTAAGTAAATATTCTTCATTATTAACTTCTATATTAACTTTCAATTTTCGGGTTAAAGGACTAATTTGGGGAGCAATTTCGCTTACTTCACCCGAGAAAAATTTTCCCGGATAACTATCAACTAAAATCCGTACTTTCTGTCCTCGTTTTACTTTATTGGTATCCTTTTCACTGAGATGAACTTCAACTTTTATTTTGTTTATCTCAGCAATAGTAAGTACTGGTTCTTGGGGCATCGGCTGTGCGGAAAAAACTTCATCACCTAAATCAGCAAAATATTTCGTAATTATTCCTTCAATTGGTGATTTTATTTCTACCTCGGTATACTTCAATGCCGGCTCGTCACGGTTAATTAAAGCAACTACTTCGTTTTCTTTAACTGCTTCACCTTCGTTTTTAATTTTTTTCAATAATTTACCACCAACTTTTGTATAAACCTTTACTTCCCGTTGACCATAAATATCACCAACCAGAGAAATATTCTCTTCAATTTTACTAACTTGTGCTTCAGCAATTTTGACCGGTGCTTTCTTTTCTATCTTTTCCGCAACATCGGCTTCTTGCTTCTTCTGTCCACAACCGTAAAAAAGCAGTGAACTGAAAACTAAAAACTGAAAACTAAAAACAAGTAAAGGTAACTTTTTTTTCATCTCTTCATCTCCCCATCGTTTTATCCAGTTTAACCAAAGCAATCAAATACTCAGCTAATGCTTGATAATAATTCGTTTCTGCCTGAGTTAAAGTAAGTTCAGCATCACGCACTTCTATACTTGACATTAAACCTAACTTATATCGTTCCTGAGCAATTCTTAAGTTATCTTTAGCTGTATCCACATTTTCTTTTTGTGCTTCAATACTTTCTTTCGCTTGTTGTAAATTTAATACTGCTTGTTTCACTTCTAATTTTATACTTTCAATAGTTAATTCTTTACTCAACTTTATCTGTTCCAGATTTGTCTCGCTTTGTTTTACTTTAGCCCGGGTAGAAAAACCATCAAATAAAGGAACATTTAAAATAAGTAAACCTTGCCAAGTACCATACCAATCTTTCGTGCTTAATTGGTCATTCTGCCAGTCATAATTTCCAGTAAGAATGAGTGTAGGCTTATTCCCGGCTTTGCTTAGTTTAACCAAACTTTTACCTATTTTTTCTTGCAATTCCATTTCTTTTATTTCCGGACGATTATTCAGTGCTTCTTTCAACGCAGTATCAAGGTCAATTTCTCTTGGCAAATATTTCAGTTCACCTTGGATTTCTATGTCCTCAGCAATTTTTGTATTCAACAGATAGAATAATCCTTCCTTGACTAATTTTAACCCATTTTTTGCTTTAATGAGGTTAGTCTTTGCATTAGCCAGTTGCACTTTCGCTCTGGAAACATCATATTTTGGAACTTTACCTTCTTGATAAAATGCTTCGGTAACTTTGAGATGTTCAGCAGTAACCCCAACCGCTTCCTCTGAGATAAATACCATTTGTTGGACTGAAAGGAGATGATAAAAAGACTCTTTAACTTGGGCAATTAGTTCATTTTTTATCTTCCGATATTCTTCTTTTGCAATTTCGTAGACAAGACGAGCCTGCTTATTTGCTTGATATATTCTTCCCCAAGTAAAAACTGGCTGTTCCAAACTTAAATGACCAGTATAAATTTCCTCAGCAAAAAAAAGTGAATAGTAACGACCCGCACTTTCTAAGAATTGTACAGGAATATCCGGTTTTTTCTTGCGTAAGTATGTACCGCTGGCACTTAGTTGGGGTAAATATCCGGCAAAGGCTTCTTCTTTTTTCCAGTAAGCATTATCCAATTTTTGTTGGGCAATTTTTATAGTTTGATTATTCACCAGGGCAAGTTCAAGACATTTTTCTAAAGTCAGAGTTTCTTCGCTATAAACATCGTGTAAGGTGCTTGCCCCGTATAGACGCTTTGTGTCTAACGGGGTAAATGCAAGGTTTAAAGCAAAAAATAACATTAAAAAACATGTAAGGTATAATTTACACTTTACACTTTTTCCGCCTGAGGCGGATCCGCCTTTGGTGGAAACTTTAAACCGGCACCTTTTCATTTTCCTACTCCGTGTAAGAATATTCCCAAAATTTTTTCTGCTTGTTTTGGTAACGGTTGATTATCAAGTCCATATATTCTTTGTGCTACATAACCATGGATTATTGAAGTCAGAATTATTACTCCTTCCCCCGGGTCAATTTTTCCAAATAGTCCTTCTTCTTTACATATTTTGATTAAAGAAGAAATTGAATCAACAATTTGAAAATATTTTTTAAGAATCCACATTCTCCATTTCTGATCAAACATTTTCGCCAATGAACCAAATTCTTCTCCTAACATACTGATAAGTTTTCTATTCTTTTCATAAAAATTTAAATCCAGTTCTATAAACTTTCTAAGTTTTTCCAAACTATTCCCTTTACTTTCTTTTGCTTGTTTAATAAATTTATTTGCTTCAGCAAAAAAACTATCTACCAAGGCAACAAATATCTGTTCTTTATTTTTGAAATAAAGATAAACTGTTCCTTTCCCGATTTTTGCTTCCTCAGCAATATCGGAAACTTTTATCCCCTGATAACCTTTTTTAATAATTACTCTTTTTGTTGCTTCAATTATTCTTTCTCTCATTTTTACAACACGAATTTTCACCAATGAGAAGACAAAATCTCACGAATGAATACGAATATACCGAATTTCAGAAATCCTCCTCTCTCGCCTTTCCTCTTTCACCCAATTACCAATTGCCGGTAGTTTTGTTGACTGACTGGTCAGTCATAATTATAGCCAAATAAAAAAAATTGTCAAGGTTTTTTAAAAAATTTTTTGGAAAGTGCATATTCATTTAAATTCTCATTTCCTGAATCCTATATTTCTTATATATCTTCCCACCAATTGCCATGTCAAAACGGTTAATTAAATCGTTATCCTCTAAATTCCATCCTAATTCACACCATTTATAACCAAGTTTTACTGCCCTTTTTTCGGTTTCATAATAGAGAAGAGCAATAATGCCAGTGTTCCGATATTCCTTAATCACTCCACCAATAAGTGAACGGACTCCATCAATTTTTTTCCGGTAATAAAGGAACTTCAAAATTTCAATCGGTCCTAATCTCCCATTTAATTTTTTCAATACCTGATTTATGTCCGGAATAGTAACCGTAACTCCTACAGGTTTATTATCAATTTCAGCAAAAAGAACAAGTTCAGGCTCAATAAATTGTTTTAATTTTTTTGCTACTAAATCCATCTCTTTATCGGTCATTGGCACAAATCCCCAATTTTTTTCCCAGGCAGAATTATATATCTCTTTCAAGAATTGGACATCTCTTTCAAACTTTTTCATTTCAAGAGGACGGATTTTTACCCCGGTTCTCTCCCTCGTTCTTTCGATCAGTTTCTCAATCCGTTCCGGTATCCCTGCACCTTCTTTTATAAGTGCGTATAGATCCTTCGCTTTATTCAACCCATATATTCTAGCAAATTCAAGATAGTAGGGTTGGGTATAGGGCATCATTATCGTTGGTGGCTTGTCAAAACCTTCCAAAAGAAAACCACATTCATCATTCATACTTGGATTTACCGGACCACGAAAGATTTCCATTCCCTTTTCTTTACACCAGTTGCGGGCAACATCAAATAAACTTTTAGCAACTTCATAATCCTTAACACATTCAAAAAAACCAAAAAATCCTGTTTTTTCTTGATGAAATGAATTATGATTATCATCAATAATTGCCACTATTCTCCCTACCACTTTATCATTTTGTTTAGCAAGAAACAATTCTCTTTCTGCATGTTCCCAGAAAGGATTTTTTTCTTTATCCAACGAATCCTTTACTTCATTTAAGAGAGGTGGTACCCAGTAGCGGTTACCTTTATAAATACTAAATGGCAATTTGAGAAAATCTTTCCAATCTTTTTTATCAACTACATAACGAATGTTTATTTCCATTTTTAGATTTTCTATCACTTAATTATGTATGCTCTCCAGGTTAATCTTTTTCTTCAACCTTGTCCCTAATTTTACCTTTTTAACTTTTAGACCATTTTAGTTTTCTATATTCTAATAAGTACCTATTTAATTTTTTTGGAAATCCCCTTAAGCAGGGAGGTTATTTTTTAAAAAAATGAGCACCTCTTCTGCAGTTTGTGTAGCATTGTAAATACAATCACTAATCCCTATCCCCCGGTATGCATTCCCGGTAAGATAAAGACCAGGGTATTGTTTAATTTTTTCTTCAATAAATTTAATCTTCTTTTCATGTCCTAAAGTATACTGCACCATTGAATTTGGCCAACGATAAATTTTGCTCAAAACCGGCTCAACATTTACCCCCATAATTTGTTTAAGGTCTTCCTTTACTACTTTTAAAATTTCTTCATCATTTTGATAAACCATTGTTTCATCTTCTGCGCCACCAACAAATGCCCTAATAAGGACATATCCTTGGGGAGCACGATTATTGAATTTAGTGGAAGACCAAGAAATTGCTTTCACCTGTTTTTTCTCTTGTCTGGCTACAAGGACACCAAAACCATTTAAAGAATGGGGGAAACCTTCTTTTTTGTAACCGAGTGAAATTGTTGCACTGGAGACATAAGGAATTCTCAAAAGCATATCCGCTAAACCGGGAGCAATATTTCTAACTATTTCGGCAGTCGCATAGGAGGGTGCCGTTGCCAAAATACAAATATCCGTCTCAAGTGACCCTCCGTTATCAAAAATAATTGTAAACTGCCCTCCAGGGTCAATTTTTAAATTGCGCACCTTTACCCCGGTTAAGAACTTCACATTTCTCAAATTTTTCTCCAATGTTTTTGTCAGTTCAGCCATACCTTTTTGAAAAGTCAAAAAAACCGGTAATTTTTTCTGTCCGAGGGTACTTACCCCTCTCTTTCGCTTTTTTCTTCGCGCTAACATTCCCCGAATAAGACTACCATATTCTTTTTCTAATTGCAAGCCCCTTGGCCAGCAACTTTTTAAACTGATATTCTCCGGGATACAGGCATAAATACTTCCAAAAAGAGGTTCAGCGATACGGTCAAATATTTCTTTACCAAACCGCCGTTTATAAAATTCGGCTAAACTGATATCTTCTCTTCTTTCTTCCCGAGGTGGAATAAAAAGGTCAAAACCAGCACGGATCTTCCCACGCCACGAGAGAAATGGACAAAAAAGAAGTGAAGAAATCCGTGTCGGAGCAAGGGCTAATAAACCTTTCGGTAATTTCCATAGCTTACCATTCCAGAAAATGTAAGTAATATGTGTCTCCTCATTCCCTCCGATTATTCGTTCACCGATACCTAATTCTTCAGCCAGCACTAAAGTATGTGGTTTCTCCGACTCAAAACAGTCCGGTCCACCTTCAATTAAGAAACCATTTATCCTCTCAGTAAGAAAGACGCCACCTAAACGGTTTTCTCTCTCAATCAGAGTAATTTCTACTGGTAAATTAACTTCACTGGCTTTCTTTTTGATTTTATAGGCACAAGTCAAACCACTAATTCCACTACCAACTATTACAACTTTTTTCATTTCTCTCTAAGTATTCTTGAATGATAGTAGTCAGTACTTCAATAAATTTTGGTGAAGTATTCAAACAAGAGGTACGAATGAAATTTAATCCTTTCTCTTCAGCATACTTTTTGTAAACAATATCAATATCATATAAAATTTCCAGATTGTCAGCAACAAAACTCAGTGATACAAGCAAAATATTTTTTAGTTTCATCTCCGACAATTCATCAACTATTTCTTGCACTTCAGGTCCAAGCCATTCATTTCCTCCTAACCCACGACTTTGGAAAGCAAACCCCCAATTAGATATACCTAAAATCCTGACTAGAGTATTAATACTTGCTTTCAACTGGTTAAGATAAGGGTCACCTTCTTCAATCAATCTTCGGGGAATATTATGGGCAGTAAAAATTATATACATATTTTTTCTTTCTTCTTGAGAAAGTTTTTTTAATTCCCCTTCAATTTTATTAGCCAACACCTTAAGATATAATGGATGATTACCAAAATCGTTGATAATTGAAATTTCAAAAGTTGCTGACAATTTTTTTACTGTCTTCTGGAATTCCTCTATATATGCCCCTGTACTTACCTTTGAGTAATAGGGCGAAAGACTTAAAACAATAACCTTCCCCATTTTATCTTTGACCATTTCTTTTACTGTTTCTTCAATTGTCGGATGTGAATAGCGGAAACCTACATAGACCCGAAACTTTCTCTCTTTAAGATTCATTTTTTCTTCAAGTAATTTTGCCTGCTGAAAAGTAATTTCTGGTAAGGGCGAATGACCACCAATTTGTCGATAGCGCTCCTTAATTATCTCAAGCGCCCGAGGTGACGGTTGTCTTTTTGACATCATACTCTTAACGAACGAACTAATTTCGTCTAAGGAATGCGGCCCACCGAAAGCAAGAAGAAGTACACCTATCATCAGCAAATTTACCTTCTACTTAGGTCATGAACGAACTCAACTAAAGCAATTACGTTTTCTACTGGTGTATTCGGTAAAACACCATGACCAAGATTAAAAATATGTCCCGGACGGTTACCCGCGCGCTTCAAGATATCTTTAACTCTTTCTCTGATTTTTTCTTTGGGAGCAAAAAGTGCTGCCGGGTCAAGATTACCTTGGATCCCGACATCATATCCAATTCTTTTCCAAGCATCGTCCAAGTCAATTCGCCAATCAATACCAATGAGGTAATCACCTCTGAGGTAATCACCTCTTATATTACCGCCAGCATTTTTCATCAATTCCAGTAAACCCGCTGAACCAGTAGCAAAATGGATTAATGGTATATTAAACTTTTTCAAAGAAGTAAATATTTTTTTTGAGTAAGGTAAAACATATTGTACATAATCACTGGGATTCAGACAACTAATCCAGGAATCAAAAATTTGGATTGCTTGCACACCGGTTTCAATCTGCATTTTTAAATATTTTATTACTAAGTGTACAAGTTTATCCATTAGCAAATACCAAACTTTCGGTTCCCGATACATTAGACTTTTCGTTTTCAGGTAATTCGATGAATGTCCTCCTTCAATTATATAACTAGCCAAAGTAAACGGTGCCCCGGCAAAACCAATCAACGGAACTTCACCCTGAAGTTCTTGAATAACAATTTTTATCGTCTCGACGACAAAAGAAAGTTTCTCTTCTACTTCATCGATTTTTAAAGATTTAACCTCATTTATTTTTCTTAAGGGATTAATAATTACTACTCCCTCATTCTCGCTAATTTCAAATTTAATCCCGCTAACTTCTAAGGGAAGAAGAAGATCAGCAAAAAGTATCGCCGCATCAACATTAAGTTTTTCTACTGGCAAAATCGTCACCTTGGCAGCAATTTCCGGTGTTTTACACATCGCGAGGAAAGACATCTTCTGCCGTATTTTTCGGTATTCCGGAAGATATCTTCCTGCCTGACGCATCAACCAAATTGGTGTAAAATCAACTTTTTCTCTTCGGCAAGCACGCAGAAAACAGGTATCAAAAACCATTCTCTCTCCTTTCTCTAAAATCGTTTTTTTTATTATACACAGAGATTTTCCAAAAGTCAACCAAGAAAAGTTCAAATATCACTTGACTTGAAATAAAATATTTTCTAATATTTATTTTGAAAAAAAGATAATTATTTAAGGAGAAAGGAGGTGATTAGGAGATGCGTATAATCGCGGTAGTTTGTGTAATTGTGGGCGTAATCAGTCTAATTGTTGGGATAATTTTACGGATTACTTTCACCACAATTTCTCTCATTGCACCAAATATTAGCGCATTTGCACTCGTCCAATTAAGTTCGGTTCTATTTCTTTTAGCAATTGCTTTGGCCGCTTTAGTGAAAGAAAAAGGAAAAGAATAGAAGGTGAAGAAAATCCCTAATAAATTCCCATAAAGATAAAGAAAATACTGAAGAGCAAACCGAAAACAATCCCAAGAAGGCTGACTTTTTTGCTTACTATTATTAAGTAAATAAACAAAATAATTAGGCTATATTTAGCAAGGTTGGCAAGGAAATAGTAACGGCGTGCTTTTGCGCGGGTGGGATAATTTAATCCACATAAGGTAGTCCGGATTATAAGATGAAAATTCACTAAGCCAACGAGTAAGCCAATAATTATGCCTAAAGAGAGAGGTATTTTTTCTTTTAATACGCCGAGAAGAAAAATAAGTATACTCGTTCCCGCAATAATTAGCCAATTAATAACCTTTTTCTTTTCCATTTTGCTATTTCACAATTGTTGACAAAAAAGGAGACTAAAAATGCCCAAAGATGTTACTGACGAAGAAGTAGGGATGCGTTCGTTTCAATTACGCAAAGGACGCGCGGTAGAAAGAGCGATTGAGAAAATTAGACAAAACTTAGGTACTCATTGGGTTAAACTAAGTTTACACGATATTGACATTTTACAATGGGTTCTTGGTGAAGTTTGGGCTTTTATTGCCCGTGCTGAGTGGGACAATTTAGCGTTTAGTTCTACTACCTTAGAAGAAACAAAAAAAATTATCCAGCTCGGTGAAGATATTATTAATCATAAAAAAATTGGTTCAACCAGTCTGGAAGAAATTTATAAAATTATCAAAAAAATTCAAACCTGAGCCGAGATAATTTTCTTTTCTGGCACTACTGCACGTCTCAATTCAAGTTTCTTTTTCACTCTTTTTAAACGGAAAAGGTCTTCTCTTGCTCTTTCCTCTAAAGTCATACGAATATATTTAACCTGTTGATGCAATTGAGGCAGAACTACCTGCTCTAAAGCATTAACTCGCCGATTAGTTTTTTGTATTTCATCACCGAGTCTTTTTAAGCGTGTTTCTACATCAGCATTCTCAATCAATATATCTAAAACTTTTTCAAAATTTTCTGCGGTTTCATCAATCCGTGAACTTGCTCCGGTGACACTATAACCACGGGTTAAAAGTGAACGCACCGGTGAATATTTCTTTTCAACTACCGGTATCGCTACACCCATAATTTTTGTCCCACCGATATCTACATTCACTTCACCTTTTGTTGCCATAGATACTGATTTTACAGTTACATTACCGTCAACCGCTTTCGCCACGGCTAAGGAATACTGCGCATAGGCGGTAGCACGTTCTAATAGAGAACTTAGCCTTAAGGTTTCGTCCATTACCGACATAAATTCCACAAGTAAAGCATCGCGTTTTTCTTTTAAAAGGTCTCTCCCCTGCTCAGCAAGAGTTATCTGTAATTTACGTTGTAGAAGTTCTGACCGAGTTGGACTTATTTCAGCCATTCCCCTCGTGCCTCATGCCTAATGCCTACTTACTGACCTCTATTTTTTCGGATAGTATTTTTCAATATGTTCGGTTTTGATTTGTTTCAAATCTTCAACCGGTAGAATTGAAAGCAATTCCCAACCAATCTCCAAAGTTTTTTCAATACTACGGTCTTCCTCAGGACTCTGGGTAATAAAATTTTTTTCAAAATCGTCAGCAAATTTTAAATATTTTCTGTCCAATTCAGACAGTGCTTCTTCACCAATAATTGCCACTAAACGACGCAAGTCTCTTCCTTTAGCATAAGCAGCGTAGAGTTGGTTCGCTACCCCACGATGGTCTTCACGGGTTTTCCCTGGACCGATACCAAGGTTCATCAACCGGGAAAGACAAGGCAACACATCAAAGGGTGGGTATATACCTCGGCGATGCAAATGTCTTGAAAGCACCAGTTGTCCCTCGGTAATGTATCCGGTCAAATCGGGTATCGGATGGGTGATATCATCATCAGGCATAGTTAAAATAATTAACTGGGTAATTGACCCTTTTTTACCTTTAACTCTACCCGCACGTTCATAAATTGTCGCTAAATCAGTATACATATAGCCAGGATAACCGCGCCTTCCCGGTACTTCTTCACGAGCAGTAGAAATTTCTCTCAACGCTTCACAATAGTTGGTCATATCAGTTAAAATCACCAAAACTTGCATATCACATTTGAAAGCAAGAAATTCTGCTACCGTCAATGCACAACGTGGGGTAACAATCCGTTCAATTGTTGGGTCGTCAGCAAGATTGAGAAAGAAAACTACCCTTTTCAAAGCACCGGTCCGGGCAAAACTATGTTCAAAGAAACTCGCTTCCCGATGAGTTAGACCCATTGCCCCGAAAACTATTGCAAACTCTTCGGCTTCACCACGCACTTTTGCCTGGTTAATAATTTGAGCGATAATTTCGTTTGCCGGTAAGCCAGCGCCAGAAAAGATTGGCAATTTCTGTCCTCTAACCAAGGTATTCAGTCCGTCAATGCAAGAAACGCCAGTTTGAATAAAATCTCTCGGTGCATCACGACCAAAAGGGTTAATCGGTGAACCAATGATTGGTAATCTTTCCTGGGGAAGAACTTTAGGTCCGCCATCAATTGGGTCACCTAAACCATCTAATACGCGACCCAAAAGTTCAATTGAAACATCTATTTTTGCTACTTCACCTTTGAATTTTACTCTTGTTTTTTTTGCATCCAGCCCCTGTGTTCCTTCAAAGACTTGAACCAGAGCCATCCTTTCGGAAACTTCCAATACTTGTCCACTCCGTTTTTCACCACTCGGTGAAACCAACTCTACCATTTCGTTATAAGCAACATCACGCACACCCTCAATGAAGATTAAAGGACCGGTTACTGAAGTAATTGTTGCGTAATCAATCTCTAATAAAGAAATTTTTGGTATTTCCATATTCTCAAATCTCCATTTATACCGCCTCAAGGGAAGTTATCCCTTGAGTTACACGCTCGTTAAGATTTTTTAAAGTTTCTACTGCGCTATCTAACGGTAATTCTTTCATCCGTGAAATTTCCGTTTTTAAAGGTAATTCCAAAATTTGAGTTAGAGTTATACCGCGATGTAATGCTTCCAAGGATAACTCGTAATAACCAAGAATAATTTTTAGCATCCAGAACTGTTTTATTGGTGGACAGAAACCATCAATTTCATGAAAGGCAAATTGCTGGAGATAATCCTCCCTGAGCATACGCGCTACTTCTAAGACAAGTTTCTTATCTTCCGGTAAAGCATCTGGACCAACTAATTGCACGATTTCCTGTAATTCAGTTTCTTCCTGCAATATTGCCATCGCTTTATCCCGTGTCTCTTTCCAATCCGGTGCGATATGCATTCTTGCCCAATCCTGGATTAAAGGTAAATAAAGTGAGTAACTTTTTAACCAAGAAATTGCCGGAAAATGTCGCCGATGGGCTAAATCAGTATCAAGTGCCCAGAAAGTGCCGGTAATGCGTAACGAATTTTGGGTCATTGGCTCAGAAAAATCACCCCCGGGCGGTGAAACTGCCCCAATAGCGGTTACCGAACCGACGCGCTCTTCTTTAGAACTAAGACAGATAACCCGTCCGCTACGTTCATAAAAAGTGCTCAGTCTGGTAGCTAAATATGCCGGGTAACCTTCCTCGCCAGGCATTTCTTCCATTCTTCCGGATACTTCACGCAGGGCTTCACCCCAGCGACTTGTCGAATCGGCCATCAGGGCTACCCGGTAACCCATATCCCGATAATATTCAGCAATCGTGATACCGGTATAAATTGAGGCTTCCCTTGCCGCAACCGGCATATTGGAAGTATTTGCTACAAGTACCGTCCTCTGAATCAAAGGTGTATTTGTCCGTGGGTCAATCAACTGGGGAAATTCTACTAATACTTCAGTCATTTCGTTACCCCGTTCACCGCAACCCACATAAACAATAATATCCGCTTCCGCCCATTTGGCTAAAGCTTGTTCCATCACTGTTTTTCCAGTGCCAAAACCGCCGGGGATAATCGCATTTCCACCTTGAGGGACAGGGAAAAAAGTATCAATTATCCTTTGTCCCGAAACAAAGAGTGACTCGGGGTCTAACTTCTTTTTATAAGGTCGCCCGATCCGCGCTGGCCAGAGTTGTAACATTTTAATTTCAAGACTACCGTTTAATACCGCAACTACATCTTCAACCGTAAATTTCCCTTGATAGATTTCTTTTATTCCACCCTCCACACCCGGGGGAACCATTATCTTATGCTTAATCTTTTCGGTCTCCATTATATAACCTACTGCATCGCCTCCGGTAACCCACTCGCCTTTCTTAACTGTGGGTATAAATTCCCATTTTTTATCTCGTGGTAAAGCGTAAGTGCTCACCCCGCGGGTAATATATTCCCCATGTTCAACAAATAACTCCGGTAGACGACGTTGTATACCATCAAATACTGAACTGAGCAAACCGGGTCCTAATTCAATCAACAATGGTTGCTCGGTACTTACCACCTCTTCGCCAATCACCAATCCTGAAGTATCTTCATAAACCTGGATTATTGCCTGGTCAGTTTCAAGACGAATAATTTCACCAATTAATCCCAATTTACCTACTCTCACTACATCGTACATTTTCGCTCCCCACATCTCTTTAGCAATCACTACTGGTCCAGAAATCTTGGCAATTAATCCCTTTAACATTTTTTACTTCACTCCTTTTTTATTTTCTTTTTAAAGTTAAATCAAAACCTATTGCTCTACGGATAAGCCGGGAAAGATAAGTCCTCCTTTCTTCAGGCAGAAGAACTTTTTCTTTAACCGGTAAAGGGACAACGATTGGACGGTATAAGGTATCAATTTTTTGTCTTGTCCGTTCATCAATTGCGCCAAGGAATTGTTCATTAACCGCAATTATACCACTTTTATCGTCGTTAATTAAAGTGTTGAGTATTTTTCTTGCTTCACCAATATCACTGGCTACATAAGTCTCAACACCAGCCAGTTTAAACCCGGTTGCCGTATCCGGGTCGGTAAGTACGCACAATTTAAACAAGGATTATCTCCTCCCTTATTTTTCTTTCCGGGACACCCATACTTTTACAACGACTGATAATCCGCAAATTTACTATTTCATTAAATTTCATCCAGATATAACCAATAATAATACCGATACAAAGGGGTCCTTTATTATACATGTTGATGGCTTTTTCAACTAAGTTTTCTTCTAATCTTCTCTCCAACGCAGAAAGACTTCCAGTTTCTTGATAACGACTTAAGACCTTGTTTAAAACTGGCCCGTAAGAAGTATTCTCCAAACCTTTGACTAATTCTTCCACATCGTTCTTTTGTGCTAAATCAACAAATTGTTTAAGGGTAATTTCTTTACCGCCGGGGATGAATAGTGGTTGGATTTGTTCTTTGATCTGCGTTTTAATTTGTTCCTGAATTTCTTTTTCAATATCTTCTTTAAACTTTTCTAATTTTTTCTTTTCCAACACCGAGAAGTCTCTCGGATGCACATAACGAGGTAAAATTTTCTTAAGCACCTGTCCGTAAGAAGTATTCTCCAAACCTTTGACTAATTCTTCCACATCGTTCTTTTGTGCTAAATCAACAAATTGTTTAAGGGTAATTTCTTTACCGCCGGGAACGAAATGTACTTCAATTTCTTTTTTAATTCGCCTTTCAATTTCTTTTTTTGTCCCTTTAAATTCAAATTTTACACCTTGTAAGCGAATCAGAGTAATTAGATTATCAAGGTCAATATCTTCTCCACCAGGTGGCTGACCTTGCGGTTTTTCCTTTTTCAAATGCAACCTCGCCATAAGCCGAACGATGAAATTACTTAATTCAATATCTTCTTTTTTCGCTTGAAACTCAAATTTTACACCTTGTAAACGAAGTAAAGCGATAATATTTTTTACGTCAATTTCGTTCATCGCTAATTGATGAACTAACCGGGAATGAAGAGAATTCCCCTTAGACTGTGCCAGCATTCGTGCGTAGTGATATTTATCTAAAGCCAATTCCAGAATTGAAAGGTCCTTTTTTTCCAAATATTTTGGTAATTCTCTTAAGAGAGGACGAGCATAGGGCACCTGCCAGGTTGCTAATAAATCAATAAAAGTTTTTAAATCCGCCTGTTGAGCTAACTGGTTAAGTTGCCCTTGATTAAGTTCACCGGCAGGAACTACACTTTCAATAATTTCATCTGCACTCACACCGATATGTCTACCGCGAAGCAAGGTCTTCAAATTATGCAAATCCCAACGACTTAAAAGAACATGGACTAAACGTTTTGCTTCCTCAGCCACAAAAGTGGTAACTTTAGTAAAAGTTTTCGCCAGGTTTCTCTTTAACGCCTCATCAATAATTTCGCCTACCTTTCCTCCCTTAAGTAACGTTTCTTGAATGTCCTCTTTATAAGGTGTCTTTTCTAAAGTCTCAATCAAAGTTCTCGGGTCATCAATCTGGATTAATTGTTCGTAGAAATCTTTTTTTAAAAGCGCTGATTTCATTGCCCTGACCCGGGCATTAGCATAACCGTAGTCTTCAAATTTAACTTGATACATTTTTTATCCAAAACAATTAACGAATTGCACGAATAAAAAAAATTCGCGAATATTCGCGAATAAAATTCGTATTATTCGTATTATGTTTTTGCTGGGAAGAGTAGGTCTAAAATCTGGGGTTGTAAAAATTTTTTTATTTTTTCTAACCTTGAATCAAAAGTATTGACTACGAGCATTCGCCCTTCATCAATACTTACCTTCAGCCCTCCGAGGCAGTCTAAGTCAGGATTTAATTTGTAATTGAGATTAAGTCCATCTAAAACCTTTTTGGCTAAATCTTCGTCTTTCTTATCTACCCAGACTTCTATTTTTTTCGCCTTTATGCCTACTAAAGCCTCCTTGACTAACAATTGGAATATTTTCTGGTAGACATCTTTCCTGCGCAGCTCATTTAATTTTTCTTTTACTTCAGCAAACACTTTATCAATCAGTCCTTCTTTAAAGGTGGTTATCTCTCTTTGATTGGCTAATTTTGCTTCATTGATAATTCGTGTTTGCTCTTTCTTTAAAGAACCGGAAAGTTTATCAATCTGGACTTTTACAATTTTTCCTGCCTCTTCTTCCGCTTCTTTAACTATATCTGCTGCTTGTTTATTTGCTTTAGCGATAAGTTCTTCTCTTTCTTTTTTACTATCTTCTTCTAAAACTGCAAAAATGTCTTCTAAACCCATATTTTTAGTTGATAAGTTAATAAGTTGATAGGTTAATACGGGAAAGTCCTGCTTATCACTTATCAACTTATCACCGTATCACCTTATCAACTGATTTTTTTCTCCTTTCTTAATTACTTTACCATTAAAATAATCATTGCGGAGATAACAAAACCAAGCACAACCAATGTTTCCGGGATAGCAATCATAATAAAGACCGTGCCCGAAACTTCTGGCTTCTCAGCCATCGCTCCGCATCCCGCCGGACCGATTTTACCCTGCACATAAGCGGTCGCCCAAGCAGTCAACACTACGGTCATCATTGCTCCACAAATGGTGAATAATGTCTTCCACATCCCCACCGCCGCTGGGACTTCGGGTGCCAGAGCAACTGCCTCCTTAGCTTCCGGTGCCGCTGCCCAAACAATAATCGGGAATACAGCCAGAATTAACCCCAAAACAACAAACAATCTCTTCCACACCTTTGTTGATGGCAAATCAATCACCTCCTTAAAGTCTTGCTCAATAAGGGGATAATCAAGGACTTCGTCCGTCGCAAGTCCCGACTTCCTCTTCGTCAGTCAGCGACCCTTGATTGTGTTCGGTCGCTCCGAACTTAAGTCCGAGACGCCCTCACTGTCATCCCCTTAAGAGGAACTATTCTCACTGTCACCCCTTAAAAGGAATTATTTTCGCTGTCATCCTCTTAAGAGGACTTCTCTATTTTTTACCTTTTTACTCTTTCAAAAGGATGATACTGTGTTTTTGCTGGTTCAAAAAACTTGGTGAAAGATTCCAGCAAATGTAGACGCATTGAGTGGATTGATGCAGATAAACCGTGTAGCACAATGTTTATTGTATGGATAAACGCTGCCAGGGCAATGCCTAAACTCATCGCCACCATACCACCCAGTCCCCCGATTTCTCCGGCGATCTCGTTAGATACTGAAGCAAGGATTGCTCCGGCAATCCCTAAAGCCATAATACGGGCATAGGAAATGATGTTGCCCATTGTGCCCATAATTTCAATTATCCCTTTTACACTACCGCCATATGCGGACATACCGACACCAAGGACAATTACCAAAGCACCTACCCCGCTTAAGGGGAGTTTAGTGGCTATACCCAAAATAATCAATAGCGGTCCGATAAGAAATATAGATAGATGTCCTAATTTTTCAAACATATGCCGACTTTTATGTTCCCAGATGGCATTAATTAACCCAAAGATCAAACCGATACTCACATGGATGACCCCAATCACGATTGCCAGACCTAATAAAGGGATGACCATTCTTTCCCGAATTAGAGGTAGCGGTAGGACACCAAAAAGTTCAAAATGTGGTATAGAGAGACGATATTGATGAAAAAATTTTTCCGGCAGGTTACCAAAAAATTCGAAAAACAATATACCCCAAAAAATACAACCGATTGAGGATAATCTAAAAACACCGGCTAAGGTTTGAATAAAAGGACGTCCAACAAATTTTTTTCTTAACCAGAGGGAAACTAATAACATTATTAGACCATAACCAACATCACCAATAATCGCCCCGAAAATGAAAGGGAAAAATATTGCCATAAAAAATGTCGGGTCAACTGTCCCGTATCTGGGTACACCGCTAAGGCGATAAAAAAATTCAAATGGCTTACTCCAGGAAGGATTACTTAAAGCAACCGGTGCTTCTTCCCACTCATGGGGCGTAATTCTTGTTTCATGAAGCATTACTTTCCCCGCAAATACCTCATTTAACATTTTTGTAGTTTTCTCTATTTCCTTCTTTGGCATCCATCCGCTAATTACAAAAGCGTATGCGGTCTCACCGAATTTGGGCACTGCTTTAATCACTTCAACTTTATCCTCTAAGACATCGGCTATTGTAGTCAGTCTTAAATACCAGGTTTCTGAAATTTCCTTGAGTTCGTTTCCAATTCTTTCTAATTCAGCAGGGATAAATCTTCTTCTTCCTTTAATTGTGGCTAATGCTTCCTCAAAGGGAACGCTTGCTAACTCCGGAGGAAGGCGTACCTGAGAAACATTTTCTAAAGATAAAAAGTCATGCACCGGTTTACTATAAATTTTGTTAAAAAGAAGAATCGCACCGGTAGTAGTTTCATCTAAATCGGCGCTGACCAATTCGCATTGTTTTTTGGTAATTTTTTCAATTTCTTCTTTCAGTTCGGCAAGTCCGGCTTTATATTTACGGTCAACCAGGAGGGCTATTGATTCAAATCCTTCGTAGGTCTTCAGTTGTTTAGCCAAGGGATGAATTTTTTCCATTATCGGTTCGTATTTGGTAATTGTAGAAAGTTCCATTTCTAAAGTATATTTTTCAGTAGCCAAACTACTCGTTTTTTGTTCTAATTCAAATATTGCTTGGTCAATTTCTTTAGCCATCTCTTCGGTATTTTCACGCCAGATTTCTTTATATGTAGCCTCTCTTTTTTTCGCTTCTACTTTTGTCGGAGTAAGGGTGGCGAGCATAGCATTAATTCTTGTTCTTAGACTTTCTAATTTTTTTATTTGTTCAGAATCTGCCGCCTCCGGCGTCATCGGCTGGAGAAGAGTCTCTTCTTTTTCTTTGCGGTGGGAAATATCTTCAATATGAAGGACACCTAAATGATGGAGAAAACCAACCGCATCAAAAAAGTATCTTTTGGGACCGATGATTTCTACTTTTGCCATATGGATAATCATCTTTTTCTCCTTTCTTTTTATTCAGGAATAACTATTTTCATAATTAATTCAAATGCTTTGGATAAATTTTTTTTACCCTCTTCTTCAATTGGTTTAATTTCGTCTTTGATTAATGCGCGTATTTTTTCTGCTTCCTTTTTTGTTTTTTCAATTTCCTCTCGGTAATATTTTTCGGCTTGACTTACCGCTTTTTCTATCGCTTGGCGCTTGATTTCCGTAGCGTTTTTCCTTGCCTCGGCAACGATTAATTCTGCTTCCTTTCTCGCTTCCAAAAATTTCCCCTGTAATTCTAACTCTTTATCCCGCAGGCGAAGCAAAGGCGAAGTTACACCTTCCAGGATTTGACGATGCAATTTTAATTTTGATACTTCTTTTTCTTCTTTAATTGCCATAGTTTTTTTATTTTATTTAAAAAGTTTTTATTTGTCAAGGTTTTTTTCATTAATAATTATAATTCTTTTTTTTCTCTATGTCAACCCCGCACCTTTATTTAATTCTATTTCACTATTTCACTAATCCACTATTCTACCAATTCACTAATTCACTAATTCACCATTTCACTAACTTACATCCAAAAACTGCGGTCTAAAGAACGATACTGTATTGCTTCGGCTAAATGTTGCGCTTTTATGCTTTCTTTTTCCTCAAGGTCAGCAATTGTGCGGGCAACTTTCAAAATCCGGTCATAGGCACGGGCAGACAAACCTAACCGTTCAAGCGCATTTTTTAATAAATTTTCCCCTTCGTTATCAATCGGACAATATTTTTTAATCAATTTCGGAGTAAGATGGGCATTAGCATAAATCTTTTTTTCATTTGAGGTAGTCACCTCTTTATATCGTTCCTGCTGGATTTTTCTTGCTTTAACTACGCGTTGCCGAATTATCTCCGAAGATTCGCTTGTCCTATTACCGGAAGTTATCTCGCTAACTTTTAATGCCGGCACTTCAATATGTATATCAATCCGGTCAAGCAAAGGTCCAGAAATTTTGTTCATATATTTCTGAATTTGAAAAGGTGTACAGATACATTCTTTTAACGGATGGCCAAAATAGCCACAAGGACAAGGATTCATTGCACAAACTAAAGTAAATCTTGCGGGATAGGTTATTGCACTTACTGCCCGCGAAATAGTTACATTTCCTTCCTCCATCGGTTGTCTTAAAACTTCTAAAACATTACGATGAAACTCGGGTAATTCATCAAGAAATAAAACACCGTTATTAGCTAAAGATACTTCACCGGGTTTAGGATAAGTTCCCCCACCAATTAAAGCAATATCGCTAATAGTATGATGCGGTGAACGAAACGGACGCGTAGCAACTAATGCTTTATAGCGTGGGATTAAACCGGTTACCGAATGGATTTTTGTTGTCTCAACCGCTTCTTCAAGAGTTAAAGGTGGTAAAATTGTCGGTAAGCGTTTAGCGAGCATCGTTTTCCCCGAACCCGGAGGACCAATCATCAGACAATTATGACTTCCTGCGGCGGCAACTTCAAGTGCACGTTTAGCAAACTCTTGCCCTTTCACTTCCCGGAAATCTAAATCATATAAACTTGCTTCCTCAAATGTCTCCTTTAAATTAAGTTGAAAAGGTTCAATCTCCACCTCACTATGTAAAAATTTTACTACTTGAGCAAGATTTTCTACCGGAATAACTTTTATTCCTTCTACGACTGCTGCCTCAGCACGGTTACCTTTCGGCAAAATTATCCCTTCAAACCCTGCACCGTTCTGGTGCAGGACAAGGTTTTCTGTTTTCAGTTTTAAGGTTATCGGGAGAACACCTTTAACTTCTCTCACCTGTCCATCAAGCGAAAGTTCACCAAAAATACAGTAGTTTTTTAGTTTTTCTCCTCGCAGTTGCTCAGTTGCCGCTAAAATCCCTAAAGCAATCGGTAAATCAAATGCCGCACCTTCCTTCTTGATATCGGCGGGAGCAAGATTTACCGTGACCTTCCTTACCGGAAAATCAAAACCAGAATTCCTGATTGCTGCAACTACACGGTTTTTAGATTCTTTCACTGCCGTATCCGGTAAACCAACTGTAGAAAAGGAAGGAAGTCCGGACGAAATATCTACCTCTACTTTAACAATATAAGCATCAATACCAAAGACTGCACTTGAATATACATAAGCAAGCATTTTTTAACCCAAATAAGCACTTTTTGAACAAATAGACAGATATTATAACAAAAAGATTTAGAAAAGACAAGAAAAATTTCTTAAAAAGAAAAACTTATTCGGTGGGTACTATGTTCACTGTAAGGTTCACCTTGAAAAAGGTTCACCTTGAAAGGAAGTCAATTTGGTAATCGTTTAGTTTATGTTCTTAAGTCAACTATTTCAACTCCGTCCCCTAACCCGCACCTTTTCCACTTTTACTATAATTTTTTCACTTGATACTTTTATTTCTATACCATTTTCAATGGAATCAACTTTTAATAATTTTAGACATAATAATTCATTAGAGATATAATTCCTGAATTTTTTAATAACTTTTAGCAAATTAATAGAATCTGTTTTATATCGTATTACTACACGGTCTTCAATCTCTAACCCCATATCTTTCCTTAATGATTGCATTTTACGAAGGAAGTCTCTCATAAATCCCTCGATGATTAATTCCTCGGTTATTGTAGTATCAAATGCTAACCATCCATCGCTAGACTTTGTAACACATAGATTAGGAGGAACAATTTCCTCAACTAACAGATCCTCAGCATCCAGTTCGATTTTTCCACCATTGATTGATAAATCTACCTTACTAAGATTTTGCTCGATTTTCTTTATAATAAAATTTGACTGATTGTTTATCACCTCTGCAATATATCTTGATTTAGAACCATATTTCAAATCCAAGGTTTTCATATTGGGTTTGATTTGGATTTCAATAGGACATTTTGTTTTACATCTTAGTATATTTATTTTTTTTACATTTAAATTTTCTTTCAGCAACTCTTTAAATTGACCAATTACCTTTGCTTTATCAGAACTATTCAATGAGATGACCAATTTGAGTAGTGGTTGGCGAATCCTAATTTTTGCTTTTTCCCGCGCAGATAACGCCAAATGATAAATTTTAATGACTGTATCCATATCATCATTTAACCGCTCATCAATTATTTGACTATTCATAATTGGATATTCAACTAAATGTATACTTTCTGGGGCATTTTCGTTCCAACTTCTAACTATATTTTGATATATTTCTTCTGTAATCAGCGGAAGCATTGGGCTTAATAATCGTATCACTGTAAACAAACAATCAAAAAGAGTTTCGTAAGCAAATAAGGTCTCTTCATTAATTTCCGATTTCCAGAAACGTCTTCTATTATTTCTGATATACCAGTTACTTAAAGTGTCCACAAAATCGTTTAATACCTGACAAGCTTCTTTCAAATTATATTCCTCAATATAACTTCTGCATGCTTTAATTACCAATTGCAATTTAGATAATACCCATCTATCAAAAATAGGTTTTTTAGATACTCCAGAGGGGACTTTTGGTGGTGTATAACCAATTACCCTCGCATAATTGGCATAAAATGCATAACAATTCCAAAGAGTGTTAAAGAAGCCATACCTTACTAATTCGGCAGCTTTATATCCGAAATTTAGATTGGAAGTTATCTCTTGATTAAAAAACATCCAGCGCATAACTTCTGCCCCTATCTTCTCAGCTGCTTCGTCAAACAATATTGTATTTCCCTTAGATTTATGCATTTCTTCACCTTTTTCATCCCTAACTAGTGCATGTCCTACTATAACTCTGAGCGGGGGAATATTTTCCATTATAGTGCTCATGGCTAATAAACTGTAAAACCAATTTCGAAATTGTCCCGGGAAACATTCAATCACCAAATCAGCGGGTATCCAATTTCTCCAATAATCTCTATCAGTGTTATATTTAACAGTAGAATAAGGTACAATACCAGCATCTAACCAAGGATTCCCGACATCCGGTATCTTCGAAATAGCCCTACCGCATTTTGGACATTTTATCTTAACTGCATCAATCCAAGGTCTATGTGGACTGTGTCCTTCAAATTTATTCCAACCTTCTACAGCTTTTTCTTTCAATTCTTCAAAACTACCTATAACACAAAAATCATTGCATCCTATACATTCCCAAATTGGTAATGCTAACCCCCAATAACGTTTCTTAGATATCATCCAGTCTTTCATATTGGATAGCCAATCAAGCTCTAAGTCTAGACCGTATGATGGCACCCATTTTATTTTCTTTGCATTTTCTTTGATCTCCTCTCTTAAGGGAGCCATCGCAATAAACCATTCATCAACCAGCCTGAATAACAATTCCTCATCACATCTCCAACAATGAGGATAGGAATGTAAATACTCTTCAGAAGAATATAGTATCCCCTTTCTCTTAAGATGTTCCGCAATCTCTACTGCCACTTTAGAAGCATGTCTTCCTTCAAGCCAATCAAATCCATTCTCAAAAAAACCACTTTCGTTAATAGGACTTATAGATGGTAAATTGAATTCTTTACCCAGTGCAAAATCCTCCACACCACATCCAGGTGCAATATGAACAATGCCTGTTCCTTCTTCCTTACTTATGTCTTTATATGGAATAATTTTATGATAAGGTTCAATATTCCTTTGTGCAGCGATTTCATCAAAAGGACCGACATATTTAAAATTAAACTTTAATAAATCTCTGCCTTTAAATTGCTCAATAACTTCCCAATCAGTTTTTTTACTCAAAACGATTTCCATTCTATCTTTCACCAAATAATAAAATCTATCTCCTTGTTTAACTTTTACGTAATCAAGATCAGGATGCACAGCCAAGGCTACATTTGCGGGTAAGGTCCAGGGAGTGGTAGTCCAGACTAAGAACGTTTCTTTTTCTCGACCTTGTATAGGGAAAATGACTATCACCGATAAATGTTTCACTTCCTTATAGCCTTCTTGCATTTCATGTTGAGATATTCCAGTTCCACATCTTGGGCACCAAGGCATTACATCACGCCCCTTATAAATTAAACCTCGCGCATGGCATTTTTTTAGAAATGACCATAATGTATAATTATTTTCGTCGCTCATTGTATAATACGAATTCTCCCAATCCATCCAATATCCCAAACGAATAGACTGGTCGGTTATGATTTTTGAGTATTTTAGAACCCTTTCTTTACATTTATTGACAAATTTATCTATTCCATATTTTTCTATATCTTTTTTTGAAGTAAAACCTAATTCTTTTTCAACTTCGACCTCAACCCATAGACCTTGACAATCAAATCCGTTTTGATAGCGCAACTGTCTACCATTTGTGGTCCAATATCGTTGGTACATATCTTTAAGTGCTCTTCCCCAAGCATGATGAACACCCATAGGATTGTTTGCTGTAATGGGTCCGTCTAGAAAGGACCATCTTTCCCCATTTTTGTTCTTTTCTAATAGTTTTTGAAAGATATTGTGCCTCTTCCAAAAATCCAGTATGTTATGTTCCAATTCAATAATATCAAACCAACTACTTACTTTTTTATAGATCATAATACTCTTCTCCCGAATTTCCATTTAATCCTTACTAATCCTATAAATAATCACTTTTTTCTGATACTTTTAATGGCTTTCTTTCAGAATACAATCCCATGTCCTTTTTAAATGTTTCTATATCCTTTAACATTGTCTAAACCGTCCATTGCTGATTATCCAAAACCACGGATCAAAATTTCGTATTTTACAAGCTGAGAGTGGGATTCGAACCTTCACCCCGCACCAATTCAGAGATTACAATAAATTTTGAGCCGTTGCTCTAATCTCTTTACAAAGAGATTACTTTCTCACCGAACTTCCCAAGCAGAAATTTGGTGCGGGACAAGCAACCTATCGCTTATCCCGTAAAAAAGCCGCCTGTCGGACTCGGACCGACAACCTACGGTTTATCCTGCACCTTCTAAAGCCGACGGAGGGATTTGAACCCCGACCAATTTACCCCGCACCATAATTCAAAAAGCCCAGAAGAGGATTCGAACCTCCAACCTACGGTTTACAAAACCGTTGCTCTACCGTTGAGCTATCCGGGCGATGTCAACAATCAAAAAAGGTGCGGAGTGGGCAAAACCGCTGCTCTACCACTGAGCTACACGGGCGGAAAAAGAGCAGGACTCTACCACTCAATTACGTGGCAATAATTCAGCCATCAGTTATTAACCATTAGCTAATGGCCGAACCTTGGCCAAAGATTACACTGTGCGTCCTTTTCTGTAACTGACCACTAACCTTTTTACAAAATAATAAGAAATTATTGCCATTATTGAGGATATTATTAGGTTGCCCGTGAGATAGACTAAAGTTATGTCTCCCAATGATTTAAACACTTGTCCATTTTTTATCTGGGCCAGAATAATCCGCGTATCCTCTGAAAAAATCAAACTACCAATAAATGCACTTAATCCCCAGAATATCGGTGTAGTAATTGGATTCATTACCACTATAGTACCAAGAATTGCCGCTATATAGTTTAATCTGAAAATTGCTGAAAAGAGCAGAGTAATAATCCCTCCCAGATAAAAGGTTGGGAAAATACCAATAAATGTACCTAAAGCGAATCCAAGCGCAATCTTTTCCGGTGTATCATTAATCCGCGCTATTTTCTTCTTTGTCTTTTTCAACCACTCAACTATTTTATTTGCCATCTCTACTCAAATTACAAAAAAACAAATGTTCAAAAAAAACAGTTTTAAATTTTGAGATTGTTTAGAATTTCTTTTTTACCCGGGGACCGAAAACTGTATCTTCAATCAAATAACCTTTACTTTCAATTTTTTTGCGGAGAAAATCCGCTAAAGTGAAATCGTTATTTTTCCGTGCTTTTTCCCGTTGGTCAAGAAGAGTGAGAATTGATTTATCTAATTCTTTTCTGGATAACGATTCAGGCAATTTCAAACCTAAAACTTCTTCCAGCAAATAATGGTAAACTGAAACTAAAGAGAGAAGAGAATTGAGATCCTCTCTTTTGATTGAGTCAATAATTTTCTCCCGTAAGTGAAAAATTTCGGCTAATCCTTGGGCGGTATTAAAATCGTCATCCATTGTTTTTTCAAATCCGGTAGCGAGTAAGTGATGAGATAACGGGGTAAAGGAGAAATTAACCTTTTTTTGCGAAAAGACAAAATGAGTAAAATCATAAGTATCAACTAAACTTTCCCAGGCATTTTTTGCCTGGAGCAACTCACAATCAGAAAAATCAAGTGGACTACGATAATGCTGGCTAAGTAAATAATAGCGCACAACCATCGGATCAAACTTTTGGAAGATTTCTTCCAGAGTAAAAAAGTTACCCAAAGATTTGGACATTTTTTCTTTGTTAATGGTGACAAAACCGTTATGTAACCAGTAACGGACAAATTGTTTACCAGTATATGCTTCCGATTGGGCAATTTCGTTTTCATGATGCGGAAAGATTAAATCCTGTCCCCCACCGTGAATATCTAAAGTTTCACCAAGATACTCCATTGACATTGTTGAACATTCAATATGCCAACCCGGACGACCTTTACCCCAAGGTGAATCCCAAAAAGGTTCACCTTCTTTGAGGTAATTACCTCTCGCTGCTTTCCAGAGAGCAAAATCAAGTGGGTCTTTTTTCCGTTCGTCCGGTTCTATCCGGGCAAATTCTTCGGTCATACTTTCAAGATTGCGTTTAGAAAGTTTACCATATTGGGGAAATTTTCTTACCGAAAAAAAGACATTACTATCTACTTCGTAAGCATAACCTTTATTCACTAATCCTTTAATAACTTCAATAATTTGTGGAATCATCTGGGTAACCCGCGGATAGACTTTTGCTGGTTTGAGATTGAGTTTTTCTGAGTAAAAGAAATATTCTCTTATATATTTTTCAGCTAATTCCTGCGCACTTATTCCTAACTCTTGACTTCTTTTAATAATTTTATCGTCTACATCAGTAAAATTTTGCACATAATCTACCGTATAACCACGGTATTCAAGATAACGCCGAATTGTATCAAAGACAACATAACAGCGTGCATGCCCAAGGTGGCAAACATCATAGGGGGTTATCCCACAGACATACATTTTTATCCTTTTCTCTTCCTGAGAAACAAAATCTTTTTTTTTGCCAGTTAAAGTGTTATAAACAAGAATTACCATTTTTTCTTTAAAAAAATATTTTACTGTTTTCCCCGCGGTGTTCAGACAAACATTACTAATTATAAATCACTTTAAGTAAAATCCTTCTAACTGAATGGGAAATTCTGGGAAATCTTTTCTCATCTCAGTCCTTGTTGAGCAACTTGGACAATTTTTTTAGCAATTTTCTGAATTTGTTTTTTATCTTTTCCTTCAACTAAAATCCTTAACAAAGGTTCAGTGCCAGAATAGCGCACAAATACTCGTCCTTGAGTATTAAGTTCTTCTTCAGCATCTTTAATTACTTGTTTTACTTTCAGCAAACTGTCTAAATCTTTATGTATTTTCACCGGTACATTAAGTAATACTTGCGGATATTTTCTCATCCGGAACAATTTGGAAAAAGGTAATCCTCTTTCTTGATAGATTTTTAATACTTGTAAAGCAGTAATTAGTCCATCACCAGTGGTAGAAAATTCTCTGAAAATAATATGTCCTGACTGTTCACCACCAAGAGAAGCATCTTTTTCTTCCATTCCTTCCCAGACATAACGGTCACCAACCAAAACCGTATGGACTTTAATCCCTTCTTCTTGCATAATTTGGTAAAGCCCAAAATTGGACATCTCCGTAACCACCAGTAAATTGTTTTTTAATTTACCTTCCTTTTTCCCTTCTTCAGCGAAGAGACACATTAACTGGTCACCGTCTATCGGATTACCCAGTTCATCAGAAAAAAGAACACGGTCACCATCACCATCAAAAGCAAAACCTAAATCGGCATTGGTATCTCTAACCATTTTACGAAGTTGTTCCAAATATAAAGAACCGCATTGAAGATTAATATTTTTCCCATCTGGGTGAGTATTCAAGAGTATAATTCCAGCATTAAACTGGCTGAAAAAGTCAGACACAAATTCACAAGTTGCACCATTAGCACAGTCAATTACTATCCTTTTTCTTTTGAGATTAAAATTTTTTGATAAGGTTCTTCTCAAATAATCCAAATACTCTTTTTTTGCTTTTTTGTCTTTCGTCACATTGGTTTTATTTACCGTGGGCAATTTATAATCTTTACTCTGCAATCTTCTTTCAATTTCTTTTTCAATTTCATCAGGAAGTTTTACACCTTGGGAAGAGAAAAATTTTATTCCGTTAAACTCCCAAGAATTATGTGATGCCGAAATAACGATTCCGGCTAAAACTTTCCTTTTTCGGGTAAGATAAGCAACCCCCGGAGTAGGAAAAATGTCTAAATCCACAACCTCACCACCAGCCGCATTTATCCCTTCACTAAGAGAAGAAAAAAGATCTTTACCCGAAATACGGGTGTCCCTTCCAATTAAAACTGTTTTCTCCGTTTTCCAATAAGATTTCTCAAGAAGCAGTGTTGTACTAATATAACCTATCTTTTTTACAAATTCAGGGATCAAAGGGAATTTCCCAGCAATACCACGGATTCCATCAGTACCAAATAGTCGTTTCATCTACTTTCTAAGTTTAACCTTTGTATTTTCCGGGCTTCGCCCACTGCAAGTCATCGGCTCCCACCCTTCGGGCCTGTCAAGACACGAACTCCTTTTCGTCGTTCAAGCAGTGTCGCCCAGCAGCCCATTGGTGCCAAAAAGTTTTTTCATTTCCCTAATTCTCGAACATAAAACCAAAGAAGAATTGCTAAGACCAAAGCAAGAATTTTTAAAGGAAGATTTTCTTTCCAGTTAGCCATCTAAATGCTCTTATTTTCAAGATTTTACTTTTTGGAGTAGATAAGTAAATACTCCCTCCCGTTTCTTGCGATATAACTGAAAAAGTTGGTTGGCTAATTCTTCCAGAGCGATCCCCCGCGTCAGTTCACCTTTGCGCGCTAAAGAAATCAAACCGGTTTCTTCCGAGACAACAATTATCCAAGCATCGGTTAGTTTACTCAAACCAATGGCCGCACGATGACGTATACCCAAAACACGGGCAATTTCTGCTTCTTCGCTTACCGGTAAAATACATCCAGCAGCTAAAAGATGACTGTCACGAATAATTACTGCACCGTCATGCAGGATAGAACGGGGATAAAAAATTGAGTTTAAAAGCTCCCGGCTAAGTTCACCGTTTATTTTCGTCCCCGTCTCAATAAATTCACCTAAGGGAGTTTCCTGTTCTAAGACAATCAATGCACCAATCCGTTGTTCAGCAAAATCTTTCACTGCGGCAATCAGTTCCTTGATAAAATTCGTCTCCCCGGAAAAACTATGCGGGAAATGTGGGCTACCAAGACGGGCTAAGGCAGTACGTAATTCCGGCTGAAAAACCACAATCAAAACTACTACTCCCGCAAGCCAGAATTTATCTAAAAGCCAACCTAAAGTATGGAGATGAATAAAATCACGGCTTAAAATTGTAAAAAGAAAAAGAAGAATTATCCCTAAAGCAACACGAAATGCACTTGTTCCTTTAATCAATAAAATTAACCGATAAAAAATATAAGCCACAATTAAAATATCAACCAGATGAACAAGATAACTTTCCCAAAAAGTAAGAAAAAATTTCATCTGAGGTGATTACCTCTTTAGAATTGCCTCGGTAACTTTAACTACTCTTTTTGTTTCTTTTGCATCGTGCACACGTAAAATTTTTACCCCTTGAATAATTGCCCAAACATAGGTAGTTAAACTACCTTCCAATCTTTCTTCTACTCCGTAGAATTTTTTTACGGGGTCAACCTCGGTCTCCAGAATTTTACCAATAAACGACTTGCGGGAAGTACCTAAAACTAAAGGGCAATCAAGTGAATGAAATTCATTTAACCGACGGAGAATTTCCAGATTATGTTCTACCGTTTTCCCAAAACCAATACCGGGGTCAAGATAAATACTTTCTTTCTTTACTGCCGAATTCAAAGCAAAATTCACTCGTTCGGAAAAAAAATTATAAATTTCATCTACTACATCCGTATACTCAGGATTATCCTGCATATTTTTTGGTGTACCTTTCATATGCATAATCACTACCGGCACTTGATATTCGGAAACAATTTTAACCATTTGCGGGTCGAAACGCAAACCGCTGATATCATTAACCATCTGTGCACCAGAATCAAGTGCTCTTTTAGCAACTTCCGATTTATATGTATCAATGGAAACTAGCACTTTAATTTTTTTCGCTAAATTTTCTACCACCGGGATAACGCGACGCAATTCTTCCTCTAAAGGAACACTTTCTGCCCCGGGACGAGTTGACTCACCACCGATATCAACAATATCCGCACCTTCATTGACCATTTTTTCCGCATGCGCAATTGCTTTCTCCAAACTGAAATATTTACCCCCGTCAGAAAATGAGTCCGGGGTAACATTAAGAATACCCATTATTTGTGTCTTCTCCAGCGATACGCCAGTAGTATACTTCTTTAAGACCTCTTCGATCTCTTTTCTAATTTTCGGTAAATCGTATGGTTGCCAGATAAGTTTATCTACTAAAAGTTGAAACTGTTTCAATGTACCAAAAAGTAAGACCGTAGAAGTGCCCGGTTTAAAAGTGCACACTTCATAACTCACTGCTGCTTCACCACCAAGTGCAAGCATCTCCTGTTTCAAAATATTTGCCGCTTGATTTTTTACCTCAGTAATTTTCAAAGACAAAAATAAGGCTTTTGGTGCCATTATTTCTATCCCTTTTGTATCAACACCAATCTTTTGCATTTCTTCTTTTGCTTGTGCTAAATTTTTTATTCCAATAACACGCACTTTTAACATAACGAAATTATTTTAACAAAAAAAATAAATAAAAACAAGAAAAAACCATTTTCAGCGAAATAAAGATTTAGTTGTATCACTGGCAGAATGATTATTTTGGTTTGATTAAACTGAGTACTTCAGCACGGGCTTTAGCATCTTTAAGGAAAAGTCCACGGATTGCTGAAGTGACAATTAAACTGCCGGGTTTTTTTACTCCCCGCATTGTCAAACAGAAATGCTCTGCTTCAATTACCACAAGTACACCAAGTGGTTGGACTACTTTCATTAAAGTATCCGCAATTTGTTTTGTAAGTCGTTCCTGTAGTTGTAAACGGTGGGATAAAATTTCTACTAAACGGGCAACTTTGGAGAGACCAAGAAGACGTTGTTTTTTTGGGATATAGGCAATATGTGCTTTGCCAAAGAAAGGTAAAAGATGATGTTCACAAAGGGAATAAAGGGGTATATCCTTAAGGAGAACTATTTCTTCATGTTCTTCTTTTTCATAATAGACATTTAAAATTTTAGCCGGGTCAACTTTCATCCCGGCTAATGCTTCTTCATAAAAATTGGCAACCCGGCATGGTGTTTGTTTAAGTCCCTCACGGTCGGGGTCTTCACCGACTGCTTCTAACAATAAACGAGTTGCTTTCTCAATTTTTTTCTTATCCAATTTTTGGGCTAATCATCTCCTCTTATGCTTGTCCCATTCCTACCAGTTGCTTTTCGCTCTTCTCTGCCTCCGTAAGTATTTGCTCTATTTCTTCACCTTCAAGTATTTCCTTCTCCACCAGTCTATTTGCTAAAAGTTCCAATTTTTTCTGGTTTTCTTTAAGTAATTTTCTCGCTCCTTTTAAGCAGTAATCAATAATTTTTTTTACTTCTTCATCAATAACTTCAGCAGTTTTCTCACTGTATCCTCGTTCCTTAATTATATCCCGACCGAGAAAGATTTCTTCTTCTTTTTTCCGATAAGATAAAGGACCAAGTTTTTTGCTCATCCCGTATTCAGTAACCATCCGTTGAACAAATTCGGTTGCTTTAGTTAAATCATTTTGTGCACCAGTAGTAATATCGTCAAATATTAATTCCTCTGCACAGCGTCCTCCTAAAAGGGCAATCACCCGAGTTAATATTTCGGTACGCGTAGTCAAATAGCGGTCTTCTAATGGTAACTGTAAAGTATAACCCAGTGCTGGTCCACGTGGAATAATGGAAACTTTATGCACCGGGTCACTACCAGGAAGCAATTTGGCAATCAGCGCATGTCCTGCTTCGTGATAAGCAATAATCTTTTTTTCCCGCTCAGAAATCATTCGTGATTTACGTTGCGGTCCGGCGATTACCCGGTCAATTGCTTCTTCTAACTCAGCTATTTCTACTGCTTTTTTATTTCGTCGGGCAGCTAAAAGTGCTGCCTCATTTACCAAATTGGCTAAATCAGCACCAACAAAACCTGGAGTACGACGAGCAATAATATTTAAATCTACCTCTTTCGCCAATTTAACCTTCTGGGTATGTACTTTAAGAATTTCCTCCCGTCCTTTCAAGTCAGGTATCGACACAATAATATGCCGATCAAATCTACCCGGACGAAGTAATGCCGGGTCAAGGACATCCGGACGGTTAGTGGCAGCAATAAGAATCACCCCTTCCCGTGGGTCAAATCCATCCATCTCTACTAAAATCTGATTTAAGGTTTGTTCTCTTTCATCATGTCCACCACCGATACCAGCAAAACGATGTCTACCGACAGCATCCAGTTCATCAACAAATAAAAGACAAGGTGCATTTCTTCGTCCTTGTTCAAATAAATCACGTACCCGTGAAGCACCTACACCGACAAACATTTCCACAAATTCCGAACCACTTGCCGAAAAGAAGGGAACTCCGGCTTCACCGGCAACCGCACGGGCTAAAAGTGTTTTCCCGGTACCTGGTGCACCGTAAAGAAGAACACCTTTTGGAATTTTCCCACCAAGTTTTTGAAATTTCGCTGGCTCTTTTAAAAATTCAATAATTTCTTGTAATTCCTCTTTCACTTCATCACAGCCCGCAACATCTTGAAAAGTTACTTTAATCTTTTTTTCCGAATACAATTTTGCCCGACTACGCCCAAAAGCAAGCACTTGCTTACCACCACCTTGCATCTGCCGAATCATCAAGAACCATAAAAAAACTAAAAGAATCACCGGTCCAAAATTGATCAGAAATACTGACCACCATTTACCACCCGCTTCACCGCGGTATTGTTTCACCTGATATTTTTCCAGTTCTTCTAATAATTTTGGGTCATCTAAAGGCGTGGTTTTAAAATGAAGTTTTTTACCTTCTTCAATATATTCACCGCGGATTAAGTCCGAACGAATAGTAACACTGACAAGTTTGCCTTCTTTAAGATAACTTTTAAAAGTAGAATAATCAATTTCCGGTTCAACGAACTGGCGTCTTAAAGATTGACTGAAAATTAATAAAATAACAAAAATTATTAACCAACCAATTAGAGGTCGTAAACTTTTATTTTTCATTTATTTCTCCAAAAATAAATCTGATTATTTTTTTTCTCAGCTTGCCAGCCTTTCCCGAGGTTAATTCGTTTACCGGATTCTTTTCCATTTATTAAATTAGTCAATTCAGTAAAATGAGTAAAATTCTTTCTTCCCCAATGTTTAAGTAAGTAATTGATAATCTTTTTTTGTTTATTCCTATTATAACACAAAAAATTCCTTAAATCAAGTTTTATCTTTGTTTTTTCTTTCTTCAATAAGGAAGATAAAATTCCCCCTAATTCTTTATCTGGCAAAGTTATCTCTTGAGCAATAGTTTCGGCTAAATTGGCAAGATGTTTCTTTATTTGCGGATTATATTTTTCCAGCAAAGGAATAAGTTCATTACGGATACGATTCCGTGTGTAGTCCAACTGAAAATTAGTCAAATCCTGCGAGTAAGATAAGTTCTCTTTTTTTAAATACTGAAGAATTTCATTTTTTGTCACCCTCAATAATGGACGCATAATACCAACTGTATTTTCTTCCCGATATACCGGAATACCAGATAAACCATTTAACCCGCTGCCCCGGATAAGATTAAAAAGGACGGTTTCCGCCTGGTCATCAAGAGTATGTCCAGTAGCAATTTTATTAAAATTATGTTCTTTAGCAAATTTAGTTAAATACTGGTAACGCAAAATACGTGCCGCTTCTTCCAGACCAACCTTTTTTTTCTGAGCAAATTCTTTCACTTTAATTCTCTTTACGGTCAACGGTAAAAACAACTTTTTTGCTAAACTTCTTACCAACTTTAAATCTTTATCTTCTGCTGTTTTATTCCGTAGTCCATGACGAAAATGTAATAAATGAAGTTTAAGTAAATATTTCCTTCTCAAACACCAAAGCAAATGGGTTAGACCTACCGAATCCGGTCCACCAGAAATGGCAATAATTACCCGGTCATTTTTAAACAAGAGATTATATTTTTTAATTGTTTTTAGAACTTTCTCAAAAACTATTTTTCTCATTATTTCCTCAATGGGTTATTTTAGGTAGGTAACTGGCTGGTAACTTAAACACTGAACACTTAACCTGCCCTGATAATACATCGGGGGCACTCAACCGCTGTTAAGTACTATCTCCGCCAATTCTAAACAGGTATCAAAAAACTTAAAATCTCATTACATCTAACGGCTGGCGGGTACCTGAAGTTTGCGGAGCGAAGCAACGCAAATTTGGGTCGAGGCGAACCGCAGTTCGCCGAGCCAGATACCCGCTTGTTATATGACCGAGCCCATGAAGTGGGCGAGGCAAGGAGCGAAGCGACGAAGAAGTAAATTCGGAGCCCCCTAATAGTCTTGGTCACTTTTTCCCAGATTACATTTTTGACATAGAGTTGAAAAAGGGGACGCTTCTATTTATTTTCCTTTCGGGGTCTCCCTCGCTGGTTCTGTAAATTATCTATTCCGAATTTTTTCTCCATCCCTTTGATAAATTCTTTACTCCCTAAATAACGGTTAGTTAAATTTATTTCTTCTTCTATTGCCTCCTGATATTTTTTTCTTCTTTCACTTAAGTCTTTCCCTAAACTCTCATATAGCGGGTCTTGGTCAGTCAAACCTTTATCCCCACCAAAAACATAATACTTATAACTACTCCACGGATAATCTTCAGGCTTTTTTACCATTTTTGCCCTTACTGGATTCCCCTCAATGTATCTCCCGCATTTTATTAAGTATTCATCCCGAGCAACAATTAAACTTTTGTATCTACCTTGCCATAAATGTCCCCAATACTTGTAGCGCTTGCGATAATAATAGAAATAAGCTAAATTTAGTTGTTTCATTAACTTGCTGAGAATAGTTTTCTGACTGGTTTCAATGAGCAAATGCACATGGTTGGGCATCAGACAGTAATGGTATAACTGGAATTTATGTTCTTCTTTGTATAATTTTAAATAGTAAAGGTATCTTCTGTAGTCCTCTTCGTTGTGGAATACCTTCTGCCGATTGTTACCTCGGGTAAGAATGTGTAAGACACCTTGTTCAGGTAATAATCTAAAAATTCTCGGCATTAGAATAAGATTTTATCTTTTTCTTTACTTTTTGTCAATAAATAGAAGCGTCCCCTTTTTCGCCTTTTTCCTTTTCCCTTAGCGGAGGTGGGATTTGAACCCACGACCCACAGCTTATGAAGCTGCTGCTCTACCAAGCTGAGCTACTCCGCCTTATAAATGGTGCGGGGCTGACCCCTGAGCTACCCTGGCTCCTAAAAGGTGCGGGGCTGACCAATCTGAGCTATCCCACCAACTTCGTACTCAATAGGGAAACAAATCCTCTTATTGCGTTTGTTCAATGTTACCCCTTTAAGAAGTATTAATATTTTAGCAAAAATTGAATAAAAAAACAAGATCCTGAATTAACTGAAGGATTGAAAGTAGAGGTCAAATTCCAAGGAAAGAACAAATTTTGGAGAAGTCTACATATTGGTCAAAAAGTTTATTCGCCTGTGATACTTTTTTTTCAGTTCTTACCGGTAATTTACCAACTAACTGATCAATTTTTTCTACAGTGGTTAAAGTATCTCCTTTCACCAAAATTACAGGAACATTTTTACTTTTTGCTTTATTCAGCACTTCCTGACTTGGATGGAGATTGCCGGTTAAAATCAAGCAAACTGTCGGTGTATCTAATGCGGCAAGTTGGATATCACTACGGTCACCACCGGTAATCATCGCTTTATCCGTGGTCATTTGGAAATATTTCATTGCACTTTCTACAGTCATCGCCCCAACCAGGAAATGTTCAATCAGTTCGTCAGTTTTATTTTGTGCAGTAAGAATTTCACCATTTAAATTTTCGGCTACTTCTCCCACTGTAACTGAGCCCAAAATTCGGTCATAAGGAATTGTCCCGAGAACATTTATTTTTTTACCAGTAAGATAAGGAACAGTCATATTCCGTACATAGTTCAATTTTTCTTGAGGAATGGCATTGATAATTAGTCCAATTAACCGTTCATTTAATCTTTCGGTAGCGGTAGAAATTTCATCAATTATATTTGCGGTATAACGAGTAATCAATAAAACTTTTGTATCCAGCATCTGTGCTACTCGTAAACCTGACAAACCAAGCGCACTACCAGTAGTTAAAAAGACACCCGCACCACCAATTAAAACTAAATCTTTACCCAAACTGATTTTTTGAAATGTTTCTTTGACTAACTGAACTAAATTTTGTAACTGTGTTTTCCCAGACATCGCATTGGTGATTACTTCACCAGTAAGAATAACCGGTGAAAGTAGTTTTTCATCTAAACCTAAATTAAGTATCCGGTTGAGATAAACCGCATCTTCATCAGTAATGAAATCTTTCACTTTTAGGGGAATTGTCCCTACCGGACGAAAATAACCTAACTTCAGTCCTTTCTCTTTCAACTTCAAACTTAAAGCCAAAGTTATCCACCCTTTCCCCGCATAAGCTTCGATAGAACCAATGTAAAGTGTTTTCATTTTACCTCCTCTTTAATACGCAAGATTCAAAAGAACTAAAAATAATATAAAAAAATATTCCTGATGTCAAGATTTTTTATCTACTCAATTTGCTTTTTGAGAAAAAATTTTGTTAAATTGACATTGATATTGAAGTCAACAATGTCACCCTGACTCTAAACAAAGTGAAGAGGAAGAATCTCAATCTCCAATGAAAATAGAAATTCTTTACTTTGTTCAGAATGACAAAAAGAAATACGAAAGGAGAAAAAAATGAAAGAAGTTTTCACTATGTGGAAGAATACAAAAATGATTGTCTTAACGGCAATTTGTGGTGCAATTTATGCTTCAGTACTTATCCCTTTCAAACCGATACCTTTAATTCCTGGATTTACCGAAATTCGTCCGGCATCAGTTTTACCAGTAATTTTTTCTTTATTTTTTGGTCCGGCGGGTGCCTGGGGTAGTGCTTTTGGTAATTTAATTGGCGATTTTTTTGGCACACTCGGGGTCGGTAGTATTTTCGGTTTTTTTGGTAACTTTCTTTATGGTTATCTTCCTTACAAAGCGTGGATATTCCTTTCTCCGCAAGCCGAACCGTTAATCAACCGTCCCGTGCTCTGGCTGAAATATATTCTTACGATTCTTATTGCAAGTCTCGGTTGCGCTATATTTATTTCCTGGGGTGTAGATTTAGTTGGGCTTTTCCCTTTTTCCGCTTTAGCGAATATAATTTTACTGAATAACTTTTTTGTCTCTTTAATTTTGGGACCACTCTTACTTTTTGCTCTTTATCCAAGATTTAAGAAATGGAATCTGCTTTATCAAGCGACCGTAAAAAAAGAAAAAACTTTCCTGAAAAATTTTGCTTTTGTTTTCTTACTGATTGGTTGTTTCGGTAGTTTACTCGTTGGTAATCTTACTTCTTTAGGACATTTTGCTGGTAAGGTTGGAATAAATTTACTTCCGCTAATTTTTTTCCTTATTTTAGGAACAATTCTCCTTTGAAATTACGAATTTGGCGAATGATAGCGAATAATCCAAATATTAAAATAGTATGTCTCCATTTTTCATTCGTTAAATTCGTTTTTATTCGGGAAGTTCGGCAATGTCTGTTTTAGAAATAAAAGATTTAAGTTTTATTTACCAAAATTCTCGCGAGCCAGCACTAAAAAAAATAAATTTTTCTATTGAAGAAAATAATTTTATTATCCTAATGGGTAAAAGTGGTGCGGGTAAGTCAACCTTAGCCAAGTGTCTTACCGGAGTTATCCCCCAATTCCAGAAAGGAGATTATTCCGGGAAAATAGAAATCTACGGTAAAGAAGTAAAAAACACACCAGTTCACGAAATTGCCCAAGAAATCGGTCTCCTTTTGCAAGATTTTGAAGTGCAACTTTTTTCTACAAATGTCACTTTAGAAATCGCTTTCGGATTAGAAAACTTTGCTTTGCTACCAGAAGAGATAGAAAAACATATCACCGAGATATTAGATATTGTTGGATTAACCGATTATGCCACTCGTGACCCTTTAACTCTTTCCGGTGGAGAAAAACAAAGACTTGCCTTAGCCTCAGTTCTTGCTCTGAAACCAAAAATACTTATTCTTGATGAACCAACCACTGACCTTGACCCATTAACCAAAAAGGAAATTTTCCGTTTACTTCGGAATTTGAGTGAAGAGGGACTAACCATCATTGTGATTGAACATGAAAGTGAAGAAATTCTTGCTGCGGAACAAGTGGTTATCTTAAATAAAGGAGAAATTGTTTTTCTCAACAAACCAGAACATCTCGTTACTCAACCGGAATTTCTGTTATCAAATGGCGTTCGCCCACCAGCAATCTTTGAACTACTGCAGAAATTGAACCTTCTTCTGCTTCCAAAACTGCCAAAGAATACTGATGAGACTTACGATCTGCTGGTTACTAATGGCTACCATCTTTCCGAAGAAAAATATGCTCAAATTCTGAAAAAAGAAAAAAAAGAAAAAAATGTTCTTTTTGAAGTAAAAAATTTAGAGTTTGCCTATTCCCCGGAAAAACAAATTTTAAAAGGACTTAACCTTGAAATTTATGAAAATGAATTTTTAGGTATTATCGGGATAAATGGTTCAGGAAAAACGACTTTAATCAAACATTTCAATCGTCTTTTAGAACCAACAAAGGGTGAAATTTTTTATCAAAATAAGAATCTTAAAAATTATAAAATTGCTCAACTGGCTAAAGATATTGGTTATGTTTTTCAAAATCCAGATAACCAAATTTTTGCCTCTACAGTAAAAGAAGAAATCGCTTTCGGTTTAAGAAATTTAGGTTTGCAAGAAATTGAACAGAGAGTAAAAGAGGTATTAAGAACCGTCAATTTAGAAGGTTATGAAGAGAAAGACCCGTTTATTTTAACTAAAGGTGAAAAGAAAAGATTAGCCGTCGCTTCCGTTTTGGTTACGCAACCGAAAATAATTATTCTTGATGAACCGACTACCGGGTTGGATTATCTGGAGTTGAAAAGTTTGATGAATCTTCTTCAGGAACTCCACCAGAAAGGACATACCATAATTATGGTTACCCATACGATGTGGCTCGTTGCTGAATGTGCAAAAAGAGTAGTCATACTTAAAGAAGGAGAAATTGTCTTTAGCGGTATGGTGCGTGAACTTTTTGCAAAGAAGGAGATAGAAATCTGGGGACTTTCTCTGCCACCGTTGATTGAACTAAGCCAAAAATTTGGTAAAACTTTACTTTCGGTAGACGAGTTCCTTTTTTGTTTAGAACACATATAAATTCTGATTACACAGATTAAAAAATTCAGATTACACAGATAAAACACAACCGACAAAATCGGTGTAATCTTTTCTGAAATCTGTGTAATCAAAAATACGATGTCAATTTATTTGTATCTGGAAAGAAACACCTTTGTTTACCGTTTACATCCAATTACAAAAATATTTTCTTTAATTTTATTTTTTATTCTTTTCCTTTCCTTTTTTACACCTCTACCAATAATTCTGATTTTATTTTTTCTTCTCGGAGTAGGTATCCTTGCCTGTTCTCTGGTTAATTTGAAAAAAATTTGGAAATTGATGCTTATTTTAGGTATCTTTACTCTTCTTCTTTGGACAGTTTTTTCTTCAGAAAAAGATTTCTTTGCCCGTGTAAACTATGCTTTAGCAATGGCCTTGCGATTAAATGGACTAATTTTTTCTGGACTGATTTTTCTTTCGGTTACTCGGATTGAAGAGTTCACTTACGGATTGAATAAACTCGGTTTACCTTTCCGGGTAAGTTTTGCTTTGACCCTTGCTTTCCGTCTGGTGCCGACTTTTATTCTTTCAGCACAGACAACCATTCAAGCACAGAAATCACGTGGACTTGATTTAGAAAGCGGTAATCTTATTCAACGGATAAAAAAATTCATTCCTTTATTCATACCAATTTTAGCCACCAGTTTACGCAATGCTGAACTTTTAGCCATTGCTTTAGAATGCCGCGGTTTTGGCATAAAAAAGAAAAGAACTTCTTATCTGGACTGCAAATTTGGCAGGAATGACTTTCTTACTCTCCTAACAATTTCCCTTCTCTATTTCCTTCTCTTAAGAATCTTCTAAACTTGATACCAGCGATTTTAACTACCGACGATTTCAGCGATAAAAAATATTACCGTAATCGGGGACTTTATCTTCGTAATCAGAGATTTTATCGCTGTAATCGTTATTGTAATCGCCGTAATCAATCTGTAGGTTATTTCTGGGGTTGGATAATTACTTTAATTGAATCTTTTGCCTTTGCTACAAGTTGGAAACCAATTCCCGCCTGAGCAAGAGGTAATCGGTGGGTAATCATTTCTGCTACTTTGATTTTGTGCTGATGAATCAATTCTAATACTTCTAAATGGTCAGTGGGACTACCTGCGTAAGAGGAAGTAAGCGTTATCTCATTACGCCAGAAAAGGTCGTTTATTGATAAGGGAACCGTCACCCCTTTATCGGTTGCCGCAAAAAAAAGAACTGTCCCCCCACGCTCTACTGATTGTAATGCCTGATTAAGCGCTGTCTTTGCCCCGGTGCAGACAATCACCAAATCGGCAAGTAGGTTATCATTTCCACCTGAGGTGGATCCGCCTTTGGCGGAAACTTCGCGTAAAATTTTTGGCACATCTTCGTCTGCTTTAATTACTACATCTGCACCGAATTTTTTTGCCATCTTTAAACGATAATCATTAACATCCGTAGCGATAATCCGTTTTGCTCCTAAATAACGAGCAAGTTGTATATGCAATAATCCCGAAATACCACTCCCCAAAACAAGCACACTCTTGAGATGATTATCTCTCCCCGCACTCATTCCTACTAATCTTTGTCCACGAACTACACAGGCAAGTGGTTCAATAAATGTCCCTTCTTCAAAAGATACTTCCTTGGGTAAAATAAATACTCCACCCTTTTCAATATTGATTTTCGGCACACGAATATATTCAGCAAAACCACCCGGGTCAAAATTTGTCTTCCTTAAAGTTTCACAAACCGTCTCGTGTCCACTTAAACAATAATGACAACTCCCACAAGGAACATGATGAGCAACCGCTACACGGTCACCAACTCTGTAACCCGTCACACCATCCCCAGTCTCTGTGATTACACCGCTGACCTCATGACCAAGCACAAGAGGGACACGGTTAATCCGATACCACTCCAAAACATCCGTCCCGCAGATACCACTTGCTTCCACCCGCACTAAAATTTCTCCCGCACCAATCTTTGGCACCGGCATTTCTTCTATACGCACATCCCGATTAGAATAATACATCGCCACCCGCATAGTTTATTTCTCTTGCCAATTTTCTACAACTTTTTCAATTTCGTTTAAAAAATCTTCTGCATCTTTCAAAATTTTCGCCGCTTCTTTTTCATCAACGGATGCAAAATCTTCATAATCACCTTCCAATCTCGTGTCAAAAGCTTCATGATACTTTTTAGAAGATTCTTTGCTTACTATTCCGGTCTTAACAAATTCTTTATTAAAAAGACTAATTACACCTGAATGTTTTGATGAACCTAACCCACGCAAGGCAAGCAAAGACGAAGCAGCGTAAAACATCGTATAATAAGCACGGTTAACCGTTCCCTTAAACGAACCTTTCTCGTAGAGTAATCTTGCTTCTTCTAAAGATTCTTTTGCTCGTTCAATCCGATACTTAGATAATGAAAATTTATCGTAATTCATAGAGCCACCGCCTCTCTATTCACCTGCATTAAAAAAGGTAAAAGAAGTTGTTTTTGATATTCCTCTTCAGCGTAGACAATTGCAGTAAGGACAACTTCTTGTTCCAAACTTATTTCCCAGGTGACTTCCCGAATTTTTCTTTTTTCATCGGGAAGAAGTCCTTTTATTACCACCAAAGTATCAATATCCGAGAACTCTTCATCCTCTCCTCTTGCTTTGGAACCAAAAAGGACAACTCGGCTTAATCTTTCACCGAACATTTTTTTAAGTGCATTCTTAAAATTTTCTAAAGCAACTCTATCTTTTTCTTCCATACTTGTCCACTAATTACACAGATTTTTAACTAATGATTACACCGATTGCAAATGTAAAAACCATCTGTGTAATCTCTTTTTTTAATCTGCGTAATCAAGTATCGGATTCGGTTTCCGATACAACAAAATTACCTACACCCCAATCCAAGATATTCCCTTCGGGAATACTTCCATAGGGGCTACCGCCCCTCTGGCGTTCATCCCGATAAAATCGGGATTCACTGTCACCCCTACGGGGGAAATCAGATTATTTCCCCCGTAAACCCTCTAATCCGCATCGGAATTATTCAAATTCCGATGCTTTGACATTTCGGACAACCAACCGGTTCACCGATTTCACAAACAGCACAAGTCGGCAAAGAAACTCACTCTTTTAGTTGTTTTGTTTAACTGCTGATTATTGTTTGCCGGTTTGAGTGGAGAACCAATTTTCGAAGCACTCTTGCCTGCACCAAGCTCCCAAGATGACATTGGGTATCTGGTATTCATCCATCAAGATGAAACAGCCCCAGCCCATTACTTGGTCGTATTCATGTATCTTGCCACAATGGAGGCACTTAACATCAGGTACCGGGTCTCCTGCGGTTATAGGTATTCCCGCCATTGTTCTCACCTCCTGTTTCGACTATTCTTTACTATTTGTACTTTTTCCATTTAATTTTTTCTCTTTTTTCTTCTTTTTGGACTTGTTCTGACTTTCTAAATAGCAATAGATACTTAAATCCTCTCAAGAAAAAATTAAATTTTTTTGCCCGATGATGCCAAACACCTGTATGCGAACTTTGCCCTCGTCTTGCTACACAAATCACATCTATGGGTTCAAAACACTTCTCAAGCATCTGATATATTTTAAAACCAACTGGGGTAAATTTCCTTTTTACCCACTGGTCACCAATTAACCACCCCATAACTTTCCCCGGTTTAAGAATCCGATAAATTTCAAGTGCTACTTTTTCCAATTCTTCATAAAATTTCGGGTCTTCTGCAGAAATCTTACCAATATCAGCAGGTTCGTCTGAGTAATTAACATTATCTCCGTATGGAGAATCTATAAAAACCATATCAACAGAGCTGTCATCTAAGGGTATTTTCCGAGAATCATTTTTTATTACTTTCGGATGTTTGGGGTTGATGTCATATCCAATGACTCTTCTTCCCTCTTCTTCACAGACATCCACCGTTGTGCCACTACCGGCCATTGGGTCAACTACTAAATCTCCCGGGTTTGTATACCTTTGGAGCATGTTCCAAATGATAAATGCAGGGGTTACGCCCTGAAATTTGTTATCACCTTTCGGTCTTTTCCCGTAACTTTGCTTTGGATAATCCCAAAGAGTAGTCGTTTCAAATGGTGGTTTTTCGTCTTCTGTTTTTTCTATTTTTTGTTGTGTCAACGGTAGGATTGAAGGTAAATAAACTTGTCCAGTTTCCCTAATTTTCATTTCTTTTTTTGGCATGCATTAAACTCCTCAAATCGGAAATGAATTTATCAAACTTTTTAACTTTGTCGCTTTCTTCTATTCCTTCCTCACTCATTATGTAAGTTCCATCAGTGTCTATCTCAACAATAGCCCGCCCCTTCTTAGCAGGTTCTCTGATGCTCAATGTTCTATCTTCATCTGGGGTAATGAAGAATACTTTGATATGCTTAGTGATTTTATCTTGGCTCAGTTTGATTTTCCAATAACCGGTCTGAGCAACTCTTTCTCTCAAAGTAACCTTGCTAGAAATTACGGCGATAATTTTGCAATCTTTGGGGTTGTAAATAATTATGTCTACATCTGGAAGATGTGATCCGAATTCACCGTAATCTATTAAAAGATTTCGTTTAACTCGGCTAAGTTCTTCGGGTAGATTACTGCTATTAGTTCTTTCCAAAGTATTACCTCCAACAATTTTCAAACCCAAACTTTTTACCTCGTCTCTTATCATGTAAACAACCAGTTTTTCGAGATTCTTGCCTTTAAATGCTTTCCATGATTGCTCGTGGTCTTTATTAGGGGTCGGAGATTCCAGCCAATCTTTTTTATGGATAACTTTTGCCTCTTGCAACAACTCAGAAATATGTTTATAAGTTTCTTGTCCATACTTGTTTTTGAATTTTTCGTAGAGTGTTACTAAATCCGAAAATTCCATGTTGTTCTCCTTTACATATTTTAATTAGATGTTTATTTCCCCTTGCTTTTCACACTTTCAAACAACTCGTTTGCTTCTTTGACTGTGGCTTTCTCGTGGACAATCGCACGCAATGTTTTTTTCACTTTGTAAAATTGTTACACCTTTCCTTGGTAGATAACTTTGCCTGTTTTTTTGATTTCACTTAAAAAGTCAAGAGATGTGGCTTTTCTATATTCATCCGGAGTAAAACCTAATGCTTCAATTATGGTTGCTTTCGCCTGCCAAGCAAGTCTGCCTAAAATCACTAAACGGTCAAAATAATCTATTTTGCTAAAATCATCGGAAATTATCGCTAAGTCAATATCACTCCATTTTTTTTGTTTATTCTTGGCAAACGAACCAAAAAGGATTATTCTGTCAATAGAGATATTTTTTTTCAATTCTTCAATGAATTGTTTAACTATTTTGGGAACTTGAATTGTTTGAGTAGCCAATTGTATATCTCCTTTGTTTGTGAATAAATTTCTTCCGTCTTCTTATAAGTGGAAATATCTACTGCCTTTTTGTAAGCGGGATAACGAGTAGCAATATAATATTTGTCAATTTTGATAATGTTTTCTAAAAGATTTTTTGGTGGTTCTAACTCTAAGAGTTGACACAATCTTTCCAACTTGTGGATATAAGGGGGAATTTGTTTTTTCTTTTTAACATAGCCCGCTTTTAAACATTTCTCCAGTGCCTGCTGGCAAATGAAAGCACACCAAGTATATCTATGTGCCTCAAGCATTACCTTTGCCGAGGCTAAATCTTCTTTCGCTTTATCTAACCAAAATTTTATTATTTTTTCTATATTTTTCTGCATCGTTTTATATTTTACTTATTTTTCTCCACTTCTCAAATTATTAAAAATTTCATTTGCTTCTTTGACCGTAGCTTTCTTATGGACAATCGCACGCAGTGCTTTAATCATTTGAGTTTTCTTTTGACAAACAAAATTATCCGTTCCATTTTTTTCATTGCTCGCTGAAGTTCCTCTTTTGAGTATTCTTTTATTTCAGGCACAGGATATCTTGGTGGTATATAATAGACATTAAGAAAAATACATTCCTCTTTTAAAGAATCAAACTCTTTATTAATCTCTGAACACAACCTGAGAAGCAATGTTAAATCATGGATTTTTTCGAAATCTTTTTGCTGGTAAACGAGGTACCCTTTAAGATATTTCTCCACCGCTTGGTGACAATGAAAACAAGCTAATCCATAAGGACCATCCGCATTTAATCCTAATTTTGCATAGGCTATATCTTCGTCACCTTTATTAAACCACTCCTCAGCTAATTTTATATTTCTTTTCTTTGTCATATAACACTTCCCCTTTCTCTAATATTTTCTTTATGAAGGAATCTCCTAAACCGAGGCGATTCTGAATTTCTTGAGGAGTGTAAACAAGCGGTTCAAAGGCAACTTCAGAGTGTAGGAGATTTACCAGCCGATATACCTCACGCATCCTTTCTAAAAATGGCCTATCCGTATGTTTTATAACTAAAAAATCAACATCGCTACTTGCTGTAGGTTCTCCCCAGACAAATGAACCGTAAAGCACAATTTTTTCTGGTTTGTATTTTTTCTTGAGCCATTCGGCTATTCTTTCAATTTCTTGGTGAATAGTTTTTTTATTCATTTCTTTCCCGATTTATTTTTCATATTGTTGAACAAGTCATTTGCTTCTTTGTTGGTGAGCTCGCCGAACCATTTCGTAGACGATGGCATGGAGTGCTTTAATCCTTGCTATCGGATACTCATTTCGCAGATGTTTCTACCCCCATCTCACCGGTAGCACCTTTCAAGGTGAACCTTAAATTTACTTTTTTAACCAAATTAAAGGGTCGGTAGGTCGTCCTCCCTCACGGAGTTCAAAATATAAAGGTTCATCAGTAAGATTAGCAATCGGTTCACCTAAGGTTACTTCTTTACCTTCTTTGACTAAAATTTCACCCAGTAAACCATAAACGCTGTAGAATCCTCCCTCATGGTCAATAATAATTGTCTTCCCGTAAGTCTGAAATTCCGCCGTATAAACGACTCTCCCTTGTGCGATGGCATTTACTTTTTTCTCATTTTGGGGACGAATTTTTATCCCGTTATTCACAATATAGGTATTAAATTCTTGATGTCTCTGCCGACCGAATTTTACTACCACTTCACCTTCTACTGGCCAGGGTAAATATCCTTTTTTTGCGGCAAAGGCTTCTTTAGCTAAAATTGTTTGTTTTTTTGCTTCTTCAGTTTCTTTTTTCTTTTTTTCAAGATTAAAGATAAATTTTTCTAAATCAACAGATGCTTTCCTTAAATTCTCAATTTCCTCTTCCATTTTAATTCTTTCTTTTTCAATTTGAGCAAGGAGAATCTGTTCTTCTTTTTTTATATTTCTCTTTTCTTTTTCCTGAATTTGTTTTTTTTCTTTTTTTTGCTCTAATTCCTTTTTTTTCAAAAATAATGTCTTTTTTTCTTTTTCCAAATCTCGCTTCTTCATTTCCGTAGCCCGATAGAGATTTTCCTTTTGTCTGAGTAAAGCCAAAAGATAATAATCTTCTTTCGGCTGAGAATAAAATTTTTGCCAGAGATAAAAAAATTTTATTTCTTTTTTCAATGTCTCAGCTAAATTTGTCTTTTCTCTTTCAGTATCCCGACAAATTTTTTCCGTAAGTTGAATTTTTTTCTCAGTTTCCTTTTTTGCTTGTTCAAATTTTCTTAGTTCTCGATTCAAGAGGTAAATTTCTTTTTCCAGTTTTTTTATTTCTTGGCGATAGTTTTCCTCTTTGGTTTCACTTTTTTCTCTAACCTGTTCAAGTTTTTCAATCTCTTTATACAATTTTTGTATTTCACTTTGCTTATTTTTGATCTCCTGTTCGTATTCTTTTATCTCTTGGTCATAAGGATTAACTTCGGCTAAAGAAAGAGAAGAAAAAGTAAACAAAAGAACTAAAAATAGTAACTTATTCATTTTTGCTCACATAAAATATACTTAAGAATAAGGCAAAGATTGAGATAATAAATAAGAGAAAAATTATTTCCTTGAAATTAAAAAAAATAACTGTCTTCAAGAGATGTAATTTTATTCGGGAGAAAAGAAAAAGAAGCAGACCTGTTCCGGAAAGAGAAAAAAGAAGTTGTTGGAAATAAGTGGAGATTACTTTCTCTTTCACTGGAAACGAAAAAAGATAACCCGCAGTAAAGATTAGAAAAAGAAAAAGAAAACCAAAGAAAATAAAATTGAAAATGTTTAATACTTTGTAAAGTGTATCAAACTGAGAGTAACGGTTGAAAATTTCTTCATTAAAAATTACTTCCCCCACTCCTGAGAAAGAGGAAATAAGACTAACCAGTTCATTTATTTCTTTTTGTTCAAAACTTTGCGGGTAGACAGTAAACGATGCCGGAAGAGGATTTTCTTTAAGTAAAGTTATTCCTTCCTTGATGACAGGATTTTCTTGTAACTGTTTCAATGCTTCCCCTTTAGAAATATAAATTACTTCTTTTATTTTTTTTATCCCCCGTAAATTTTCACCTATCCGAGCAATTATCTCCGGGGGGAGACCTTCTTCAGGAAAAATTACCAGTTCAATTTTTTTTGCTAAATTTTCTCTTTCTTTACTTACATTCAAAAAGAAAAGAGAATAAAAAACAAGAAAGAAAAGGCAATAGAAATAAAGAACAATTTTTGCTAACTTTTGAAAAAGAAGTTTCATCAATTCTTCAGAACGGCTAAAGCTAATTTAGCTGTCCTTTCTGCTTTGCGGGCAAATTCCGGTATTTTTTCACTAATAATTTTATAGTATTTTTCTCTTTTTTGCCAGAGGTCAAAAATAGAATTTACCAAATTTTCACTTTTCAGATTAGCCAAAGGAAATGAAGGAAAAGCAAAAATTTCGGCAAGTATCATTATTTTCGGATCATCGCTTAAACCAAGCACAATTTTATTTTTCAAAAGACCAAGAATAAGACCGTGAAGACGCATACTGACAATCAAATCCAAGGTGGAGAAAAAATCAAGTAATTCATTCAAATTTCTCCAACGAAATAATTCAACTTTGTTTGAGGTGATTATCTCTTTTGTTAACTTTTTTATCCTTTCCGTTACTGGAAGGTCTTCTTTATCCTGAAAAGAAAGAAGAAATATTTCTGTACCAAATTTCTCTTGAATTGTATCAATCATTTCAACCAAAATTTTTTCTTCGTTTGGTTTTAGTTTTCGGAAAATGAAACCAATTCTTTTTAATTCTTTTCTTTCTTCACTTAAATTCCCTTCATCTTTATGCAAAGCAAAGACCGGGTCAGCAGTAACTTCTATATTTGGATGAGAAGCACCTATCTTCTGAAGAAAAAAATTTGAATTTTCATCACGAAGAGTAATACCGCTCATCCGCTTAAGAACAAAACCGGTAGAAAAGCGAAGAAATCGATTTTTTAAAGGTCCAATCCCCTGTGCATAAAGGAAAGTTTTTCTCCTAAAAAGTTGAGCAAGAAAAATTAACCCAAGATAATAAAATGAACTCCGGAAACTGGTAATATCTTGAAGCAATCCACCACCACCGGAAATGAATAAATCGGCTTTTTTTAGTTCTTTTAAGAAAGCACAGATATTTGTTCGTTTGATTGCTTTTACATTATATACATTTCGTGTAAATTCTGGCTCAGCTGAAAGCACAACTATCTCTAAGGAATTGTCCAATTTTCGTAAAGAATTGAGCATAGAAAAAAGAATCAGTTCATCACCAGTATTCCCAAAACCATAATAGCCGGAAATTAAAATTTTTGCCATCTCCTCAAAAAAACTTGATAACTTTTTACTAAGAGCAGACCAAAAAATGTTCCTAAAAAAATACCCACCAAAACACGATAAACTGAAACAAAAAATGGTGTATGTAAATGGATGAAAGTATTGATAATGGATACCTGCCCAATCAGTCCAAGAATAATCAAGGGACGGCTCACCAAAAAAAAGCCCAAAATCAATAAAGGATGTCCAAAAAGAAATTCTTTTATTCGGGGGCGAACCCAAAAGATATTCTCAAAAAACGAACGTAATCTATCTTCACCGGGAAGAAGGGATGAAGCACTTTCACCACTACGGATGAAGAACAAAATAAAAATTAAACTGATAATTAAGAAAATCAAAAACTGTCCAATACTTACTTTTTGCGAAAAAATATCTCGCCAGTTATCACGATAAAGATAAATTAAAGCAAGCAGAATTGGTAACACTAATGCTACTTTGGTACCACGAAATTCATCTAATTTTAGAAAGAACTCATTACCGCTCAGTAATGTGGAAATTAAAATACCCGCAGTTAAAGAAATGAAACAAAAAAGTAAAAAATTTACGATTACTTTTTTCGGTGGGAAAAAGAATTTCAACCCAAGAAAAGGAAAAAGACAAGCAATATATAGTGCTAAAAATTGACGAAGAAATTTTGTCTTCTCGGGGGGAAAATTTACTTGTGGGAAAGGATTAGATACTGCCAGTTCAAAATTTTCTTTTGCTAAATTTTTTTCTAACTGTGAGAAAAATGTATATTGCTCAGTAAAATAATCACTCTTACTGCTTAAATACACTCTCGGTAAAGGATAAAGGTAAAGAAGACGCACATTTCTTTCTTTGACTGCCCGGACTAAACGTCTAAGTAGTTTATCTTGCGCTATTCTCCAGGAGGCGGTTACTTCTTTCTGATATAAAGAATACTCTTGAGGTCCAAGATAATGTAATCTTACCAATGAAGAATTTAATTGCCTGAATTTTTTTAACTGAAAATGGTTAATAAACTCAGGGAGAGCAAATTTTATTTTCTCTTTGAAAAAACCTACCTGCGGAAAAGAAATATCCCGATTGCTTCCTTCTTTAAAAGTTATCCCGGAGATACTTCCTTGGAGGTCAGAAGAGAGTATTTCCTCTAAAGTAAAACTGGAAGTAAAATCTGCCTGCAAAAGCACTTTTAAACCATAATCTCTTGCTTGCTCGATTTTCTCTTTATTGTAACCAAAACGGAAATCAGTATAATTCAACCCGCTTGGTAAAGAAAGAAAAAAATATTCACCGCGCTTAAATATGGGTAAAGTACGATTTAACCTTTTTTCAAGAATATCTTTCATCCGGCTAAAAAGTAATCTATCGTTAAAGACCCAAGTTTCACCTTGCGGTAAAGCCGAAGGAGCAATTAAACCAAGAAGAATAAGTTTTTCTCTTTCTTCCTGCGGAAAAATATAAACTTTCTCTTTAATTTCAGCAAAAGTCTCCTCTTCTAACCCAAATGAAGAAATCCCATAATTACGTATTTTCAATAAAAATTCTTCCCAGGGATAATTTTCTTCTTGAGAGCGGATATAGAAACTTGACCAGTCTAAACAAATTTCTATTTCCCGATTAGAATTTTCTATTGAAAAACGTTTGCTCAAAATGAACAAAGAAAGAATTAAGGAAAGAAAAAGGAGTAAAAAAAATAATTTCTTCAAAAGGTGATTACCTCTTGAGGTGATTACCCTTTTTTCCCTTGGGCAAGTTGATAAAGTTTAAGATACTCACCTACTTGCTTATCCCAGGAAAAATCACTACTCATTGCATTCCGGATAATCTCTCTCCAAAGTTTTTCCTCCCCATATATTGATAATGCTTCCTTCACGGCAGTAACTAAGGCTTGATTTTTGTATTCACGGAAAACAAAACCATTCCCTTTCCCGGTTTTCCTGGAGAAAGGTTCTACTGTATCGGCTAAACCACCGGTACGATGAACAATTGGTATTGTTCCATAACGCATGGCAATCAGTTGGGTCAAACCACAAGGTTCAAATCTTGAAGGCATAAGGAAAAAATCGCATCCAGCATAAATCTGATGTGCTAAAAGATTATCAAATTTTATTTGGAGACCAATTTTTGCCGGATATTTTTTTGCCTCTGCTTTCAGTAAATCATGATAAATTTGGTCACCGAGACCAAGAATAACCAATTGCAAATTTTCTTTCATCAATGTCGGCATTGCTTCTACTAAAATATCTAATCCTTTCTGTGAATCAAGACGAGTAATCATACCGATTAGAGGAATATTTTCTTTTGTTTGTAGACCAACAATCTTCCCCAATCCTTGTTTACAAATTTTCTTTTTTTCTAAACTCTTCTTTGTATATCTTACGGAAATATATTTATCTTTCGCTGGGTCCCAGTCTTTGTAATCAATACCGTTAGTTATTCCATAAAGGTCAGCACTACGACTTTTCAAAATACCTTCTAACCCTCGTCCAAATTCGTTAGAGGATTGAATTTCTTGAGCATAAGTCGGACTAACTGCAGTAACAATATCACTATAAACAATTCCTGCTTTCAAAAAATTAATCTGGTCATAATATTCCAATTTCTCCGGTGTAAAATCAAGCCAACTGAACCCCGCTAAAGCAAGTGTTTCTTTTGGGAAAAGACCCTGATAAGCAATATTATGAATAGTAAGAATTGTTCTTGTTGAATGAAAAAATCCGTCAGTCCGATGTAAAGTTTTAAGATAAGCGGGAATGAGCCCAACCTGCCAGTCATGACAATGAATCACTTCCGGCTGGAAGGTAAGTGCCTTTACCCCTTCTAAACAAGCACGCGAAAAAAAGATAAATCTTTCCGCATTATCCGGATAATCACCTTGTGGTGTACGGTAAAGTTCATCCCGCTCAAAATACCTCTCATTTTCTACAAAATATACCGGTATCGTCCGCTCAAGGGTCGCCTGCCAGAGATTGGCAATCTCCATCCTTTCTCCAAGCGGAATAAGTAAACCTTTTACTACTGGTTCAAGACCAAATTTTTTAGAATCAATTTTTTTATACTTAGGAATGATGAGACGGACATCCTGTTTCCTTTTCTTTAAGAATTTCGGTAATGCACCAACAACATCGGCTAAACCACCTGTCTTTGCAAAAGGAACACTTTCCGGACTGGCAATCAGAATTTTCATTTTTTTTCCTCCTTTCATCTATATTTATAACTTGCAAACTTTTTTCGAACAATTTGAGGTAATTACCTCTTTCAATTTATTCCTGCAAGTTCTCCTTCATGTTTCACGCAAAAATTTTGCTGCTTCTTCCGGTGGTGTCGGATTAATATAAAACCCAGTTCCCCACTCAAAACCTGCCACTCTTACTAATTTGGGAATAATTTCAATATGCCAGTGAAAATGTGCAGTATGAGATTCTTTCACTGGTGAATTGTGAATTAACCAATTATAGGGTGGATTCTCCAAAACCAAACGCAGTTTTTCCAGAGTCACTTTCATTATCCGGCTCAAGTTTACCAGTTCATGTTTACTTGCATCTTCAAAACAAGAATCGTGGACTTTCGGTAAAACCCAGGTTTCAAAAGGGAAACGACTGGCAAATGGTTCAAAAGCAATAAAGTCATCATTCTCGGCAACAATGCGTGACTGACTGGCCATTTCTTGCTGGATAATATCACAGAAGACACATCTTTCTTTATACTCATAATATCCTCTTGCTCCGCGTACTTCTTCGGCAACACGCCGTGGAACAACTGGCAAAGCAATAAGTTGTGAATGGGGATGAGACAAAGATGCACCGGCCGCAAAACCGTAATTCTTAAAAATGAGAACATATTCAAAACGTGCATCTTTACGCAAGTCAAGTATACGGTCACGAAAAGCCCAAAAAATATCCTCGGCTTTATTATCTTCTAAATCGGGAATTTCTTTCCTATGTTCCGGTGTCTCAATAACTACTTCATGGGCACCAATACCATTCATTCGGTCATACATTCCTTCACCGCTACGGTTCAATACACCTTCAATCTGTAATGCCGGAAACTTATTCGGCACAACCCTTACCCACCAGCCCGCCCCATCTTTAGGTGAACCCGGTGTCCGATAAGCAATAATTTCCGGTGGAGTAAAGGATTCGTTCCCGGGACAGAAAGGACAAGGTTTACTTGGGTCTTCTTTTGGTTGTTCTTTGTAATTTGTTGGTCTTCTTCCCCGTTCAGTAGAAACAATTACCCAACGACCAATAATCGGGTCTCTTCTTAACTCTGGCATTTTTTACCTCCTCCTTTTAACCATCGGAGATATCCTCTGATATACACCAGAACGGTGTATACCCTACTGGCGTTCGCTTCCTCCAACATTTCGTCGGAGTCACTCACTACCACCCCTTAAGGAGTATTTTGTTTACTATCCCTTCCTTAAGAAGTATTATTATTAATAGGAGAGGACTCCCAATTTTCTATTCTAAGCGGTTGATACTTTTACACTTTCAACTTTTAACTTATGTCATTCCTACCTTTTTTAAGTAATTTATACTCTCTTTCACTTCTTCAACAGTTGAACGACGATGGGCTTCAATTGCTCTGATTATGGTTGAGTTTATATACTTAGATAAAATAGTAAAATCAATTTCTCCGGTTCCTGGGGCAAGATGGTCTTTGAAACCTCTTACATCATGTAAATGGATACCAATCATCTGTGAACTATATTCTTTAAGGTAGTCCTCGTGACTACCTACTAGACCTAACTTTACCGAAATTCCCGCATGCCCGGTATCATGCCAGTAACCTAAACCACTACCAAAATTTTTTAAGAAAAGTCCTATCTCTTCAAAATTGGGTATCTCGTGATAAAAAAAACGATTTTCTAAACCAACTTTAATTCCCTTTTTTTCAGCATAATTAACTATTTCCTCAACTGCCTTTAAACTATTCTCTAAGTATATTTTTTTCTTTTCTTCTCGCTCCTTTTTTACTTTATCCAGGTAGTTCCAGTCAATTTTTTCCTTTCGGTTTTCCTCAGGATGGTGAGCCTTCGTCCCGAGCTCAGGCCGAGGGGTGAACCCCGCTCTTGCACGCAAGGGCGGGGTGAACCGAACCATTCGGGCGAATTGCGAAAAAAGTTCACCCTCGTTAAGTTCAATTTCTACTTCTCCCGCATGAATGATTACCGCCTGTGCATTCAGTTCAGTGACGTAGTTAATAGTTTTCTTGGTTAACTCAATTGCTATTTTTCTTTCTCCCTCGTCAAGTGAAGAGAACTGGTAAGCGCTGAGCAGATCTTTCCCAGGAGGAAGATATTCAAGTTTTGGACAAAAATTGTGTAAACTAACAATTCCAATTTTCCCATCACTTACATCTTTCTTTATTTCATCAATCATTTTCTTAGTAGTTTCTATATTCAACTCAAATGCGGAAAATCCTAATTCTAATCCCTGACGGATAATTTCTTTACCGTCTACATTTGCTTGGTTATTAATTAAAAAAGCGGTAGAGAGAGCAAGTTCATTCATTCACTTTTTCCTTTACTCTTCTGGTGTTCTTCAATTAGTTTTTGGATTACGAACTGTGGTGCTTCTTCATAATGAGATAAAGTCATTCGGAATTTACCACTACCTTTAGTCAAAGAACGCAAATCAGCTGCATATTTATACATTTCCGCAAAAGGTACCTGTACTTTGACATTTTGTTTTTTACCCTGTCTTTCCATCCCTAAAATTCTACCTCTTCGTGCATTCAAATCACCAACTACTGTCCCAAGATACTCTTCCGGAATAACTATTTCCACATTCATTATCGGCTCTAAAATTGTTGGTTGTGCCTGTTCTACACCTTTCTTCAAAGCCATTGCACCAGCAATCTTAAAAGCAATATCCGAAGAATCAACCTCATGATATGAACCATCATAAAGAGTTATTTTTATATCCTTTACCGAATAACCAGCAATCACCCCTTCTTCCATCGCTTGTTTTACCCCTTTTTCAATTGAAGGGATATAGTTTTTTGGTATCCTCCCCTCACGGATTGCGTCAACAAATTCATATCCTTTGCCCCGTTCCTGCGGTTCAAGCCGTAACCAGCAATCACCATACTGTCCCCGCCCACCAGACTGACGTTTATATTTTCCTTGCACTTCAGCTTTACTCTTAATCGTCTCTTTATAAGGTATCCGTGGACGACTTAATTCCACTTCTACAGCGTATCTCTCTTTAATTCGTTCAACCATTACTTCTAACTGCACTGCACCCATCCCATAGACAACCGTTTCTTTAGTTTCCGGATTATAATGCCATTTAATTGTCGGATCTTCCTGGACAACTACGGCTAAAGCATTTGCCATTTTTTCTTCTTCGCCTTGTTTCTTCGGATAGATTGCTAAATCCATCACCGGTTCGGGAAAAACTATCGGGGGAATAACTTTTGGTTCTTTCTCTAAACAGAGAGTATCGTTAGTCAGGCTTTCTTTAAGTTTAATAACACAACCAATATCTCCTGCCGATAAAGAAGAAAGATCAACCCGTTTTTTACCCTGGAGAGAGCAAAGCTGACTGACTCGTTCGCGTGTCCGCCGAACCGAATCATAAACATCAATCCCCGAAGAAAGAATGCCGGAAAAAACTTTCACATAAGAAAGTTTACCCATATGCGGTTCAAGAGAAGTTTTAAAAATTAATCCACTTAAAGAATCAGTCCCACTAATTTTCGGTTCAGGAAAATAGTCAACAAGAAAATCAAGCAAAATCTGTGGACCGATATTTTTTACTGCTGAACCAGAAAAAATTGGGATAATTTTACCTTCGGAAATTGCTTTTTTTAGGGTAATCTTTATTTCCTCAGGAGCAATCTCTTTGCCTTCCAGATATTTTTCAATCAACTCTTCATTTTCACTGGCAATACTTTCAACAAGTTGCTTATGTTCCTTTTTCACAATTTCTACCAGTTCTTGCGGAATTTCGTCGAATTCAATTTTTTTATCTCTAAATTTAACCAATTTCTGATTTAGAACATCAACCAGACCCGAAAAATTTAACCCTTCCCCGTAGGGGAAATAGAACAATTGTGCTTTCTCAGTTAATCTTTCTTTTATTCCCTCCACCAAAGCCCAGAAATTAATCCCTTCCTTATCTAAGCAGTTAAGAAAAATTCCGCGGGCTAAATTTTTATTCTCGGTTTCTTCCCAGAACATTTCTCCGCTTCTCTCTAAACCCACGGAAGCATCAAGAACAAAAATTCCCCCTTCACTAACATTGAGCGCAGCAAGAAATTCACCAATAAAATCAGCATAGCCCGGCGTATCTAAAAGATTGATCTTCTTTTCTTTATATTCAATAAAACATAAACTCAGATACAATGAACCACCCCGTTTGATTTCCTCCCCAGTGAAATCCGAAACCGTATTCCCTTCTTCAATTTTACCCAGTCGGGTAGTTATTCCCGCATTATAAAATAATACCTCAGCAAGCGAAGTTTTACCACTCCTCCCACTACCAAAAAGAAAAATATTTCTTAAGTCATTCGTTAGGTAAGTTTTCATCCTTCAATCTCCTCCCTTCGGCCCGAGCTCAGGGCGAGGGCAGGATGACCCTGAACTTGCTGAAGGGTCATTGTTTTCCTCACTTTCCGGAGAGGTGATTACTTCATTGACTCTTTCTTCAGCAGGAATTACTTCTTCCGGAGCTTGCGACACAAATTCTTCTAAAGGTGGTAACTCAACTAAACTTTTTAATCCAAAATAGCGCAAGAATTTATCAGTTGTCCCATAAAGTAAAGGACGCCCAACCCCCTCTTTCCTTCCACAAACCCGAATAAGATTTTTTTCCAGAAGCGTCTCTAAAACTCCGGTCACCTCTACACCGCGTATTTCTTCAATTTCCGTCCGGCTGATCGGTTGCTTATAAGCAACAATAGATAAAGTTTCTAAAGCTGCCTGACTTAATTTCAAAGTTATCTTTCCCTGATATAATTTTTTCACCCAAGAAGCATAGCGCGCCCGTGTGGTCATCAAATAGCCACCAGCAATTTCTTTTATTTCCAAAGGAGAAGTAGAATACCGCTGAATAAGTCCAGCAATAATTCCTTTGACTATCTCTTTGTCCTCTTCCACAATTTCACTAATTCGTTCTACTTTTAATGGTTCGGAAGAAATAAAAAGTAAAGTCTCAATAATGTTCTTCACTTCTTCTCTTTCCATGTTCATTTGCCAAAAAATTATCTTTCTCCAGAGAATAAATTCTAATTTCCCCGAAATGTTCCTTCTGCCGCACAATAACCTGTTTTAAGCGCACTAACTCTAAAAGGGCTAAAAAAGTTACAATTAACGAAAACCGTCCTTCCTGCGGATTAAAAAGCTGCCGGAAAGCAAGATATTTTTTCCCTTTCAGAGATTCTAAGATATAACGAATTTTCTCTTCTAAAGGTATCTCCTCAGAAATAATTTCTTTAACTTCTTCCTTCGCTTCCTGCAGAACTTGCCGAAATGATTCTAAGAGGTCAAAAAGGCTCACTTCTAAAAGATATTCCTCTTCAGCAAATTGCGGTTCGGCGTGAGAAAAAATTTGTTGCTGTTCCAATTCACGGGATTCAAAAAATTTTGCTGCTTCCTTAAATTTTTGATATTCCAAAAGTTTAGCCACCAGTTCCGCACGTGGATCCTTTTCTTCCTCCTCACCTTCTATAGGTGCTTTGGGGAGAAGCATCCGTGCTTTAATTTGCATCAAGGTCGCCGCCATTACTAAAAATTCACCTATTGCTTCTAAATTAAGTATCTTCATCAATTCTACATATTCCAAATATTCAGCAGTGATCTGGGAAATGGGGATATCATAGATATCCAAATCATTTTTCTTGATTAAATATAATAATAAATCAAGCGGACCTTCAAAAATTTCTAATTTGACTGTATAGTCCATCTTTTATAAAGCGATTCAAACGGATAACTGCCATGATTCAGACAGATTTTCTCATCTGTTTGAATCAATTTTTTATCTCGTCTGCATCGTCTTATTAGAGATTCATTGCTTTGCGCACTTCCGCCATCGTTTCTTCAGCAATAATTTTTGCTTTTTCTCTCCCTTGCCGAAGAATATCGTTGATTAATTCCTTGTGCCATTGTTCACGTTTTTCCCGGTAAGGTCGTAAAAATTTATTCAAAATTTCTGCCAGCTCTTTTTTACAAGCAACACAACCAATTCTTCCTTCCTCACATTCAATTTTCCGCTTTTCCACAATCTCCGGTTTTAAAACTTCATAAAAAGCATAAACTACACAACCAGAAACTTGCGGATGTCCGGAGTCATTTATTCTTATCTTTTGCGGGTCAGTAAACATATTCATTACTTTCTCGCTAACTACTCCTTCAGCATCGGAAAGATAAATCGCATTATTATAAGATTTGGACATCTTTCGTCCATCAATTCCGGGTAAACGTGCTACTTTCGTAAGTAACGCTTCCGGCTCAGGTAATATTTTACCACTCGTGGTGCCCTTCGGTCCTGAAACCCTCAGGATAGAAGGAAACTCTCCTCTTGGTGAACCACCCGTGGTGAATCCCCCTCGCGGTGAACCATAAAAATTATTAAACCTTCGCGCAATTTCCCGGGTTAACTCCAAGTGCGGCAATTGGTCTTCACCAACCGGCACAAATTCTGCTTTGTAAATAAGAATATCGGCTGCCTGCAAAACCGGGTAACCCAAAAATCCATAAGTGGATAAATCTCTGTCTTTAACTTCCTGCAATTGTTCTTTATAAGTTGGGCACCGTTCCAACCAAGAAAGCGGAATAATCATTGAAAGTAGTAAATGTAATTCCGCATGTTCTTTAACTTCGGATTGACAAAAAAGAACACTTTTTTTCGGGTCAATTCCTGCCGCTAACCAGTCAAGAACCATCTCGTAAATATTTTCTTTTAACTCACTGGGGTCAGCATACTCAGAAGTTAAGGCATGCCAATCGGCAACCATATAGTAACATTCGTAATCATCTTGTAATTTTACCCAGTTTTCTAATGCACCAAATAAATGTCCAATATGCAACTTCCCAGAAGGACGCATCCCCGAAAGAATTCGTTTTTTCATCTTCTTGTCAAAAAAGATTCAAACAAGATAACAACTCTGATTCAAACTGATCTTTATCTGGATAAATCAGTTTTTTATCTGTCTGCATCGTTTTTCCTAAAAAGTAGTCAATAATAAACGGTGTAAAAAAACTACTACTGGCCAAAGAAGTAAACTGAGAAAACCACTATAGAAAAGAAAAATAATTATAATAAATCCATAAGGCTCAAGTAAATTATACCGGTAAGATAACTCTCTTGGTAAAAAACCAGATAATACCCGTGAACCATCAAGTGGTGGTATCGGAATAAGATTGAATATACCTAAAACTAAATTTATCAATACTGAAAAATTAGCCGCAAGCACTAAGGGATTATCTGTATACTTTAGGTAATTCCAAACGTTATAAGGAGACACCCGGAAGACTTTCAGGATGAACCAAAGAAGGGTTGCCGAAATAATCGCCAGAAAAAAATTTGCCCCCGGACCAGAAAAACCAACTTTAATCATATCCATTCTCGGATTATTAAATTTTAGTGGATTTATCGGTACTGGTTTTGCCCAAGCAAAAAGATAAGGCGAACCAGTCAAAATCAAAAGTAAAGGTAACAAAATTGAACCGAAAGGATCGAGATGGGGCAAGGGGTTAAGGGTTATCCTTCCCATTATTCTCGCTGTATCATCACCACATCTCTCGGCCATCCAACCGTGACAACACTCATGAACAACTATCGCAAAAAGTAAAATAAAAATCTGTATCAGTAAAGGTGGTGGAACCATATAAATTCAAATTCCCAAATTAAAAAATTGTAAAATTTTTAGTGCCAAGAGAAATATTTGTGAATAAATTTTATTTCCTCTTCTTTCTCTTTTTTTCTCGGTAGACCAACAGGCAGTTCGCCCAAAAGTTTATACTCAAAGATTTTACTTAATATTTTCTTGTAAATAGGACCCGGCAGATAACCCAACTTTTTCAAATCCTCACCACTAACTACTGGGCTTGCTTTCCTTTTTCTTTCTAAAAAAGTAGCGATTTTCTTTGTCCAACACGGATTACTTAACCCTAAGTAAACTAACCCTTCTTCTGGTAGTTTAGAAAAATAACTATAAATCTGCCTAAGAGAATTGGTTTTCTTCAGTGCTTTAAGAATAAATGGTAGATATTTTTTCGTCCCTAAAATTATTTTTTTTTCTTTGCGTGTCAAGACCATTCTTCTGGCAACCTCTTCGCTTTGCCTATAGTTTAGATTTTTAATCAATAAAAGTAAATTTACTAACCAATCATTTTCGCTTGTATCCGCAAACTTAATTTTTGCTATTTGTTCCCTACTCCAAGAAAGAGAAGGATGTAAAAAAGTCAGTACATTCCAGTTGGCAAGAAATCCGAGACAGCGAGCCACTTCTTTTTCTTTTAGAATCGTAATCATTTCTTCACGGAAACGCTCTCGGCTAATTGTAGAAAACGCATTCTTCTTTATTGCTTCCTTTAACCAAACTAAAGTTTTTTTTTCAATCTGAAAGTCATATCTTCCGGCAAAACGTGCCGCACGCAGTATCCTTGTTGGGTCATCAAGGAAACTTTGTCTATGGAGCACACGAATAAGTCCCTTTTTTAAATCATCTTCCCCACCTGTAGGGTCAACCAATTTACCAAAATTATTTGGACTTAAATCTATCGCTAAAGCATTAATTGTAAAATCACGACGATAAAGGTCATTTTGAATATCGCCCGGTGCTACTCCCGGTAATGCGCCAGGATAAGCATACTTCTCTTTACGGGAAAAAGCAAAATCTACCTGTAATTTAGGAAAAAAAATTGTTGCTGTTCCAAAATTCTGATAAATTTTGAATTTGAGGTAATCACCTCTGAGATAATTATCTCTTTTTTCTTTTTTTTGCCAAATCCAAAATAATTCCTTTGCTAAATTTATTGCGGTATCCTTTTTCGTCTCTCCTCTTGCAGAAACGACAATGTCCAAATCCTTGCTTACTTTTTTGAAAAAAAGATCACGCACTGGTCCACCAACCAAGTAAGCAGTTAAATTTTCTTTTTGTGCTATTTTTCCTATTTCTTTAAGGAGAGATAAATTTTCCTCTCCGAATATTTTTTTCATTAAGAAAGAAATTTTCATCTCAGTATTTCCCCAATTGATAAGTCAAAAATTTGTGGAAAGAAACATTGCCCACAGGAAGAAATCTTCACATCACAAAAATCCCGGAAAATTTGGAGAAGTCCTTGCTGTTTCTGTTCAGTTTCAATCGGGAATTGTCTAATTTTCTCAGCACCAAAAAGACGGTAAGCCATCAGTTGAGCAATCCGATTAGTATTTATTCTTTTCAAAGAATGATAAAAGAAATAAATTAACTTCTGGGTAGAAAAATCATTTTCCCGTAATGCATAAAGATAAGCTAAAGGAAAAACCGTATTCACTAAAATTGCTAAAACTCTTTCTTCGCCAATTAAAGCGTACACTTTTTTACTCTTTTCGGGAGAAAATTTAGTTCTCCGGGCAAAATATCCCTCCCCAGGTTGGAAAAAAAGTTTTTTTAGTTCATCTAATGAATTAGCCATTTTTATTTTCTTATAGCAGGAAGAAAAAAAACCTTCTTTCACTGTTTGCCAGTTATGGTTAAGAAAATGACTTAGCCCGGAAAGACGTCTTAAAGGAAAATTTGCCGGACGAACACCTTTATAAAGCCAACGGGTAGGAAGTAAAGGGAAAGGTAAAAAATTCTGACAATCTCTTAAGATTGTCCATAATTTTTCCAGATAAGTTTTCGTTTCGGGATCGGAGAGAGAAAAATATTTTTCTTCTGGTCCGCCTGTCGGCGAGACAGGTAAGAGTCCAGCAAGATAAAAGTAAAGAGTTTCCAAAAGATAGATTCTCTCTTCGGATGGAAAGTTTTCTCCATAATTTTTAATTTTTTCTAAAGGTAATAAACGGGCAAGAGTAAGCATCGGTTCACGGTTTGCTTTGTAACCCAAACCTTCCACTATTCCTTCATAAAGAAGTTGGTCTTCGGTGAGCTCAGCCGAACCGTCGAAAGACGTGTCTCGTGGACGAAAAGTCCCGTGGGGACTTCGTCCCTTTACGGGAGACCTCGTCTCTTTACGAGATGAATGCGCTAAGCGCTGATTAAATCGTTCAACCTTCAATAGAAATCTTCCCGCACCTGCCCAGAGAAGTAGTTTCTCTATTAACGGGTAATTACGAGCCAAAATTTTCCCCCCACATTTACCCCTCTCCGAGTAACTACAAAAAGGATAATCTTCAATCTCTTCTTGGCTCGGTGAATAATTTTCTCTCAATGCTCCACGTAGTTCTACACGTTCAGCAAATTCACCATTTGCTTTCCGGGCAAATTTTTCTCCTTTGCAATCATTAAGAAAAAATATATGCAAAACTACTTGATTATACCTCTCATCACGATGATGCCGGTGTGTCTTCCAATCCGATGCCTTTAAATCTACTTCAACATCTCCAGAAATTATTTTCTCACCAAAACGTATCTCGGCACTTTTAAAATCCGGTCCTTCATCTAAATTCCATTCACCAGGTGAGAGAATACATATTTTTTTACCGTCAATTGTCTTTAACCCGCGGCGTTCAAATTTCTGTTCATACCAGATTATCCGTAAAATTTTTTCATTGATTGGTGAGGAAAACCCGCCATAATTTTTACCTTTCTCACGGACTAAAAGTAAACTTTTAGACATTTTTAAATAATGGTCAGTAAAATTTTCTTCTTCCGCTAAAACTAAAGGTTCAAAATAAAACATTCTAAGTTAATGATTACACGGATTTCTAAAAAGTGATTACACCGATTATTGACGATAATTTAATCTGTGTAATCTTGACTTTCAATCTGCGTAATCATAGAGTATATTTTTCTAAGATTTCTACTGGACATTTACATAGTTTCTTAAACTGTTCCGCATCTTTTCTTGACCCGGCAACACTACCATAATGCATCGGAATTGCTAATGCTGGATTAATTTTCTCTACTGCTTTTGCTGCCTCTTCCGCAGTCATCACATAAGTCCCGGAAACTGGTAAAAGAGCAATCTCACATTTAACTTTTTCCATTTCGGGAATGAAATCGGTATCCCCGGCATGATAATAGATTTTATTATTCAAATTAACCAGAAAACCAAGATAACCATTTGCTTTGGGATGGAAAGGTTTATTCAGATTGTAAGCCGGCAAAGTATTAATTTCAATTCCCTGAACAGTAATTTTTTCATTCGGTTTAACCGTAATTATCTCACCGCTTAACTTCGTTTTACATTGAGAAACCGTAACAATGACCGTATCCTTGGTTTGAATTTTTCTCACATCTTCCGGGGAACAATGGTCATAATGGTCATGAGTAATCAAAATAATGTTTGCCGATTCACTATCCTTTTTTATCTGCCAAGGGTCAATATAGACCACCCTCTCCCCAATGATTTCAAAAGCGGAATGCCCTAACCAAAACAAATTTTCTACCATTTCCCTTGACTTCTACAAGTAGGCGGGACTTAAGTCCCGCCTACGCTTTTTCTTATTTTTCTTCTATGCAAAATCCAATCTGCCGACGAGGTTTCTCGGGTGGCGACATCAGTTGACGAATAGCATCAAATATTGTTTTAATCTCCTCATCATGTCTTTCAATTTTTCTCTCCAGTTCACTTAATTTATAGGCAAGTTTTTTATGAGTCGCAAGAATTTGTCTCAATTTGACAAAAGCACGCATAATTGCAATATTAACCTGTATCGCTCTTTCGCTATTAAGAACACTGGAAAGCATCGCTACTCCTTGCTCAGTAAAAGCATAGGGCAGATATCGGCGACCTCCCCAACTTGAGGTCGCAAAATGCGACCTCAAGATTTTAAACTCGTATCCGTCAGTTGAAACATAAAATCCTTAGGAAATCGTTTTATGTTCCTTTTTACCTGTTCAATCAATCTTTTAGTCGGCACACCGTAAAGTTCTGCCAAATTCTTGTCCAGCATAACCTTATGCCCGCGAACCAGTAAAATCTTTTGTTCAATTACTTCTCGTGCAATTATTTTTTTTGTTTTATTCATAATTATATATTTTTAATTCTCACCGTCCTAATTTTCTAGTCCCAATTTTCTAAATTTGTTCGGAATACTGAATTGCATTTCGTAATTCATGCAAACTCTGCCAGAACCCACAGAGGATTTTTTGCCAAGAATCATTCCAATTTTCCAACGGATATTTGATTCCAAAATCTTCAAATGCACTCAAAGTTCTTTCTCTTGAGTGGATTGGAAAATTGTTACGAATATCCACAATTTTACGTAATTTATCAATCAAACCAAGCGGAAGATTCGGATATTCTCTTTTAAGAAAACTCTCCAGTTCACTTATCGAACCTTTTCGGTTTTTATTTTTTAAATCTTCTTTCTCTCCCTGTGTGAGAAGTGTTCCAATTTTTATCTGATTGATAAGATCGCCTATTACGGCTATCTTATGCGTAAATTCTTCTTTTGTGCTACAATCTCCAGTGAGGTCATGGATAGATCGGGCATATTTAGGTATTAAGGGTTGAAGTTTGTATTTTTCTTGGAATAAAATATTCAGAAAGTCTATTTCATCTACCACACGGGCTGACAAATCAGATGGTATTTTAATTTCGGGCTCAGGAATTTCAAAGATTCGCTTCCAGCAATTTTTACTTCCGGGAATACATTGCTCAGCATAGGAGATTGAAGTTCCAGAGTAAGCACAAATAGCTTCTCCAAGGCGTCTTATGTACTGACCTGATGCATGCTGAATTATTGTTTGGGGATGCCATAAGTATTCACACCGAATTCTATCATCCGGTAAAGGACACTTGTTACATGTTTCTCTTGTGGTTATTCCCGGGGTTGCTTTGTCTGGTTTATACGCTATCTTGCAAATTTCACCTGTTGGAGATTTAATTCTAAATTTACATTGTTTTTCTAATAATAGGCGTTCGGTCGGTTGATTCTCTGTATGGAGTACAATTTCGGGAATACTTTCTCCGTAACCTAATGGAGATAGGGAAGTTCGGTGCACAGGCAAGTTGCCGGTTTTGAGATACTCTTCAACCTTCGGGAGTCCTATGTGAAGTAAATAATCTCTAATAGTCTTTTCTTCTTCCAATTTCCAACAGCTTGCAAGCGTACGTGCCATCCGAATAAAGACCCTCGAAAACGGTTCTTTATCTTTTAGTAACTGAAAAATACACCCTCCAGAACTATCATAGCCACTACCCGTATGCCACTCAACAAATTGTATCTCATAAACTTTCATTTGTTTTGTTCTTCAAAAATTTGATGTTTTTCATAAATTTCGTTCAGTTCGGTTTCAAGGTTATATTCTTCCTTCATTCCCGAGCTGCGCTGTAATACTTCTGCAATCTTTGGTCTAATAAATTTGCTAATTTTTTATAAGGTATGTTCTGTTGTGTATGGAAAAAATCTAATAAAAGCTTCAAAGTCGCGCCTTCTCTGAATATCGCCTTCATAATTCCTTCTTCCCACAGTTTCTCATTTTCTAAAATTTTTCTCCAGTTTCTTAATTCTAAATCTTTGATTTCTTTAAAACTTTCTTGAGGATTAGTATCAAAATTTATCTCAGGTAATTCGGGTAAATTGTCTTTCCATTGTTTCAACCAAGAAAGTATATTATCCCAAATTTCAGAGTGTTTTAAATACTCAAATAATTCTTTTCCATAGAAAAGATAAATTTCAACTCCATAAAAATCTTTAAGTCTTTTTAATTCTTCAAGATAATAATTTTTATTTTTGGAGAGGTCGGGGTCAATGAAATACATAATACCCAACAATTTTGAACCGTGTTTCTTATGTAAGATTTCAAGTTTTTCTTCAAAATTGGATATTTGCCCTCGTTTTTTTGTAGAATCGTGGTCATCTCTTACTTTTTGTTCAGCAAAATAATATATCTTTCCGTCCGTAAAATATTGGTCTAATGATAATTCTTCCCCCTCTTTATTCTTCATACTTTTGGATAAAATCTTAAAGTCAAAAGATTTCATTATTTCTTCTATCGCCTCTTCAAGTGCGTCTCCCATACGGATTTCGTGGGATTGTAGAAGATGTTGTAGAACTTTCGCTCCCGGTCTTGTAGGTCTGAATAGACCTATGAAACGTTCGGAATTCTCAGCAATCCTTCGTAGTAATTCTTTCTTCTCACCTTCAAATATATGTTTATTCAGAATGGCACAAAATTTCTGGTAGTTCATTTATGTATCTCCATTTCTTTTTTTATTTCCATTCTTTCTCTATATTTTTCTATCAATAAGCTTTCAGAAAAAGAAGGTAAATTTTTTTCTTCTATAATTTCAAACTTTATCTGTTTATCACTAAGAATTCTAATCATTGAAAGAGGAATCGGACAATTAACAAAATAAATCTTGTTTATATATGAATAATCAAACTTTATGCTTCTTGCTCTCCATTCAGCCTCCCAAAATGGCATATCGTAAAACTCTGGATTATCCTCATCAATTCCATATTCATATGGATAGACATCATTTTTCTTAAATATGTTATTTGTTTTGAATTCAATCACTACATCACCATAAAATTGAGTATAGTCTGTCAGAATATCTGACAAACTAATTGTGTCCTCATCGTAACCGTTAATTCTTTTTCCTATTGGTGCAAGTATCTTATGAGTGAGTATGTTTTCTAAATTCACCACACTTGTGGCATGGTATAAGTATTTAGGGAGTTTATCTTTCTTAATTTTTCGCCTCATCCAAGTCCCTCCAGTTTCATATAATTATTCATCTGTATTTTATTTGAGAAAGACTTATCACTTATTCTTAATGGGTGTTTAAACCTTCCTTCTATACCCTTTACATACTTTGGGCTAATTTCTATCATAATAAAATCCCTGTTTAATGCTCGTGCAACATATCCTGTTGTTCCAGTCCCAGCTACAGGGTCTAAAACTAAATCGCCCTTTTTAGAAGAAGTTAAAATCACTCTTTTAAGTAATTCTATGGGCTTTTGTGTGGAATGCAATTTCTTGCCTTCTTTATCCTTAAGCCTTTCATACCCCCAGCAAAGTGGCAAAACCCAAACATTGGCACCTACTTTTCCAATACCAATTTTTTTTGCATATTCTTTATCAAAAGTGTATTTTTTAGCCCTTTTGTCTTTAACTGCCCAAATGAGATTTTCAGTAGCATTCGTAAATCTCACACCTAACCAATTGGGCATAGGATTGGTCTTTACCCAAATTACATCATTAAGTACCCAATAACCCAAATCTTGCATAATCTTTCCTATTCTAAAAATGCTATGATATGTAGCGATAACCCATATCGTAGCAGTAGGTTTCATTACTCTTTTCACTTCAGTGAGTAACCTTGTGATAAAATCATCATATTCTTGAAATGAAGCAAATTTATCCCAAGCATCATTCACTCCTTCAACTACAGTTTTCACTGTCCACCGTCTTAATTCTCTTTTGTTTGGCAACTGCAAGAAGTAAGGCGGGTCAATAAATACCGTGTCAATAATTTCACTGTCAAGTTTTTTGATAACTTTAAAAGCATTACCCAAGATAACCTTATTTTTTACTTCTTGAAGTGTATACTTTGGTTTTTCTTCTCTATCTTCCACTACAATTTTTAGATTTTCGTCTTGGGAATCAACAGTCTTAAGTAAACTTTCCTGTTTGCGCTCGATGGTAGTCGTTTCTCTAACTAAAAGACCTTTCTTCATTTTTCAGCTCCTTTGAGTTTCGTTCGAGTAGGTAGATTAGCATTCTCAAACGATTATTAATCATTTTTCTCAAAATTTAAATTCTTTTTTTCAAATTCTTCAAGAATTACCGGTAAATCGTTTTTCACTGGGTCATTTACACCGACACATTCAGAGACCGCCATAAAAACTTCCATTTTTCGGTCAATGATTTCGTCTTTTTTCCTTTTTTGCAAAAATAAAATACTTGTTTTTGCCGTTGTGCCAGCAAATTTGAAAGTTTCTCTGGGGAGAGAAATTACTGCTTTGAGATTGCATTTTCCTAATACCCAATCACGCACATATTGAAGTTGGGTATTTGCCAAGATTCCATCAGGAACAATAATCGCAATCCATTTACCAAGACGGGCAAGTTGGATAAATCGTTCAAGGAAAAAAATTTCTATTGGTGTTTTCTCAATTTTTTCTTTTTCGTCAAGTTTTAAAACTCGCAACTCGGGTGGGAGACCTTTTAAACTAACATCCCACGACGACATATTACCTGATAGGTCTATCTGCTCAGTAGAAGATAAAAAATCTATTTCATTTTTATGTTTCTTTTCAACTCGTGCTTTTTGCCAGAGTTCATATTTTCGGATTTTTGTCATTAAAGGTATATTTTTCTCTAATTCTTTTATTCCTATACCACCGTAAGGCGGATTACCAACGACTAAGTCAAATCTTCCTGTGTCAAATCCTCCGGCAATTTCTTCTTTGCGTTCAGTAGATACCTTACCATCTATAGTATCAAGTAAGCCGTTTTGACGATAAAATTTTATCTTTCCATGTAATCCTTCTTCTTTTAAACGGGGGATAACATTTTCATCAAGGTCAAGACCATAAATCTTTTCCGGTATGGTAATTTTGTTCTCAAGGGCATATTTAAGAAAAATACCTTCTCCACAGGCAGGGTCAATAATTCGTGGGTTGCGTTTCTCTTTTGCCGACATCATCGCCAGAAGCATTTGATACATAAATTCAACCACGGTCAAGGGAGTAAAGTATTGCCCGAGTGCAACTTTACGTGGAGGTGCCACTTTCTCCAAGGTCGCAGTTTCCCGAACGAAAAATCCTTTTTTTGTGGTTTCTTTAGTAGACATTTTTTAATTCCTTAATTCTTATGGAAACCGTGTTCTTAAAATTTTCCTGTCTCTGACTGAGCAGAGATTAGACCTTGTAATCACAGAGCCATTTCCAGATAGGAGTAAAAATTATTTTTTTACCTTCTACCTTTTTTTCATCTTCGTGGTCCTCAGTAATGATTAATCCTTCTTTATGTTTAAATTCTTTCATCGCTTTCAGGAGTGCGTTTATTTCCCTTTTCCTCGTTATTTCATCACTCACATCCCAGCAGACCTGAATCAAATTTTTGACTTGAAGTGCATCCTTTACTACGAAGTCAACTTCCTTGTCACCATAATGATTTTTCCAGTAGTAAATTTCTCTACCCGGTGATAATTTTGTAAACATTTTCAATTTTAAAGCAACAAGATTTTCTGTCGTCTTACCGAGGTCTTTAGAGAACTTAAATCCCACGGTATTAGATAGACCTACATCTATTGAATATACCTTTCTGGCACTATTTTCCTGTTCTTTGAGGGAAAAAGAAAATCTTTTTAAAAAAAATACTAAGTCAGAAGTTTCAATGTAAGAAGAAAATCTTCGTACCGTTTCTACCGGTAATTTTACGAACCGGGAAACACGATTGAAACTAATATGAGAAGAAATGTTCGTCAGGTAGAACTGAACAAGTGCTTTTAGTTGTTCAATTTTTTTAATCTTGAACCTCTGTACGATGTCCCGGTTAATTATATCTTCGTAATAACTGACCAGAACTCTTCTCCTAAATTCTTCGTTGCTACTCAGGACGATTTCCGGGAATCCACCGAAGGATAAATATTCTCGGAAAAAACTCTTTATTCTTGGCACATTCAAGAGTATATCTTTTCTTTCTTTTATTTTTATATTTTTAAAACCCAGCAATTCTTCAAATGATAAAGGAAAAACCTCAAAATATAATTGTCTTCCAGTAAGAATAGTAGCTAATTCTTCACTTAAGAGTTTAGAAGAAGAACCGGAAATTACCAAATGTGCATCTTTTCTCTCATTGATACTGCGCACAAATCTTTCCCAGTTTTTTACATTCTGAATTTCATCTAAAAATAAGTAAGGTTTACCCGCTGGTCTGATTATTTCCCGATATGCCTGATAAATCCATAACAAGAAACTAACATCCACATTTTCTAATTGCGGTTCTTCAAAGTTTATGAGTAGAATATCATTTCTTGGAATACCTTCTTCTATAAGCATTTTGGCTATTTGTTTAACGATAGTTGACTTACCACTTCTTCTTACACCAACAATGGAAATAACTTTACCACTTCTTAGAAATTGAAGAATCTGGTTTAGATATTCTTTTCTTGGTATTCCGCAGTCAATATCTTTTTTCCAGAAGTTCCACTCGTTAAGGATTTCAATTATTTTTTCCTTATCCATATGACAAAATTATCCTTTTTTATCATTCCTATATGACAAATTTACAACATTTCAGCAAATTTGTCAATAGCCGCGGCGAATTTGATTTTTAGCGGGAAAAGTATTATTAAAGCGAAGAACTGACTTTTTACTCTTCATCCTTAATCTAAAGTTTCTATTTTTAGGTTTGGTTTTTTTAGTTTGGCAAATTTTATTTTTGCTTCTCGGAAAAGTTTACGGAAAGATTTATCTGCATAATCACTACAAGAGACATATCTTTTTATTCTTGCATTAGCAAGCATCCGTGCACAAAGTGTGCAGGGTGTATGGGTGCAATAAATTGTTGCTCCTTCAATATTTATCCCGTGTAAACCGGCTTGAATAATTGCATTCTGTTCAGCATGGATTGCCCGACAAATTTCCTGTCTCGTTCCCGAAGGTATCCCTAATTCATCACGGAGACAACCTAACTCAAGACAATCTTTTACCCCGGCCGCTGCGCCATTATAACCGGTAGTCAGCACTCTTTTATCCCGGACAATTACTGCACCGACATGGTGTCTTCGGCAGGTTGACCTTTCAGCAACTAAAAGAGCAAGTTTAAGAAAATATTCGTCCCAACTGGGACGTTTAATCCGTTTACCCTGCCTCGCCGGCAGGCGAGCGTTTACCCTGCCTCGCCGGCAGGTCACCGATGAGGCGACCGTTTTCCGTTTGTTATTTTTCATTCTCTATTTCTTTTAAGAAATCATCTATTTTTTGTTGTAGTTGTTTAAGTGAACCTTTATTGATGATGATTTTGTCAGCTAATTGTATACATTTACTGATTTGCTGGGCATATTTTTTTTCGGAATTTTCCCTTTTTTCCGCTTGCACAAATTCAGGAAAATTTTTTAGATCACCTAAACGTCCCCGTTTAAGTAAACGTTCGTAACGCAATCTTTCTGGTGCATCAATGCCTAAAATGATAACTTTCTTTTTATTTGCTATTTTTCGCAATTCTTTAATCTCTCCGGGATTTCTTATACTGTCAACCACTATATTTCCTTCAGGGTGAATCCCTTGTTGATGAATTTGCTGATCAACTTTTTTTACCAGAATTCCTTCACCATATTTCTTTCTTAACTGGTAACCAAAATTAATGAGTGTTTTTCTTGACTGGTCCAAACCAATCTTTTTTGCTTCTTCGCGCAGAACATCAGATAAAGAATAAACCTGGTAACCTTTGCTTTGTAAATATTTGGCTACCTCACCTTTACCACTGGCATTCGGACCGCTTAGACCAATAATCATCTTTAAAAAAATCCTCAGAAAGTATACTCTGGCTGGACAGAAAAAGCATCTTTGATTAACTCAATATTTTCGGGAGAGAGAGAAACTACATCAAAACGGATTAGCGGAGGAGACTTACCAAAATTTGTTTTTTTCAAATAATGAAGGGCAACACGGACAATTTGTTTCTGTTTATGATAAGTAACCGCTTCCTGAGGTAAACCGTAAGTTTTATTTTGACGAAATTTTATTTCAATAAAGACAATTGTATTCTTCTCTTGAGCAATGAAATCAATTTCACCAAGAGGACAACGATAATTTTTTTCTAAAATACGATAACCTTGCTGGCGAAGAAAATCCAAAGCAACCTTTTCACCATAAAAACCAATTTCACGAGGATTGTTTGAGGTAATCACCTCTTTCCTTTTTTTTCTCTTCAGTAACACTGGAATGTTCATCAACAACAGAGTTTTCCATAACACTTTTATCGGTTGTTTCCTTAAACATTTCGCTTTCTATCCGTGCTGCTCGCCCAACCGCTTTACGCAAATAATATAACTTTGCCCGTCTCACCCGCCCAGTTTTGACAATTTCTATTTTTTCGATTCGTGGGGAATATAATGGGAAACCACGCTCCACACCAATGCCAAAAGATACCTTCCGCACAGTAAAAGTTTTGGATAAGCCTTCCCCACGGTAACGAATGACCACACCTTCAAAAGGCTGGACTCGTACCACTGGTTCACCTTTTTTTTCTATCGGATTTTCAATAATCTTAAACCATACCTTTACTGTATCACCAACACGAAATTCGGCTAATGTTCGTTTAAATTCATTTTCTACCAAATTAACTAATTTTTCCATATTTTTCCCTTCGGGCTGAGCCCCTCAGGACTGAGGCCTTTAATTTTTCATAAATTCTTTTCTCTTCTTCCGTTAAGTGTATTTTGGCAAACAAATCCGGTCGCTTAAGGTAAGTATTCTTCATTGCTTGTTCTTTCCGCCAAAGCGAAATTTTCTTGTGATGCCCAGAAAAAAGAACCATAGGAACCCTTTTCCCTTGCCAAACCCGCGGACGGGTGTATTGAGGATAGTCCAAAAATTTCTCACTAAAAGATTCACTCCGTAATGATATTTTTTTCGCCACAACACCAGGAAGAAGACGAACAATACTATCAACTAAAACTAAAGCCGGTATTTCACCACCGGTTAAGATATAGTTGCCAATAGATATTTCTTCATCGACCAATGAATAAATCCGTTCATCTACACCTTCATAATGTCCACAAATAAAAATCAAATGCCTCTCTTTGGCTAATCTTTTTGCTTTTTCTTGCGTAAAAATTTCCCCTTGCGGTGAAAGAAGAATTATTCTTCCCTTTTTCCCCTTCGTTTCTTGCTCAATTACTTTTAAAGCACGCCAAATTGGTTCCGGTTTTAAAACCATCCCTGGACCACCACCATAAGGTCGGTCATCACAGGTCCGATGTTTACCAATACCAAAATCGCGTAAATTATGGATAAAAATTTTTACTTTCCCCTTTTCCACCGCTCTTTTGAGCATACTTTCATTCAAAGGACCAATAAACATATCCGGAAAAAGGGTAATTAGATCAATCCTTCGGTTTTGCCCTTCGGCTCCGCTCAGGGCGGTGAGTTTACCGAACCACTCAGGATGGTGAGTATACCGAACCATACGCAAACCTTTTTTCGAACATCACCCCCTCTAAATGAGACATCTCCCAATTAAGAGGAAATTCTATTCAATGATTTCTACACTAACACGCTTATTCTGTTTTGCGGAAGCAGCATTAACTATCGTCCGTATCGCTTTAATAATTCTTCCTTCCTTGCCAATAATTTTTCCCCGGTCAGTTTCCGCAACCTTGAGTTCAAGTATTTTCGTCCGTTCCCCTTCAACTTCTTTTATCTCCACCTGGCTGGGATAATCAACCAGTGCTTTCGCCATCGTAAGGAGCAGATCTTTCATTTTCTCATTTCACCTCCAAATCTCAAATCAAAAAAACAAGAGGTAAGCACCTCAACTCGACCATTCGCCGGAACTTTGCAAGTATTTATGGGAGTGAAGCCGGCTTTTCTTTTTTTCTCTTAATTCCTTGGGTTTCGTTACGCAGTAAATGTTTTTTCAAAAGATTATTCACTGTCTCCGAAGGTAATGCACCACGCGAAAACCAAAGTTTAACTTTCTCAGGATTAAACTTAAACTCTTTTGTCTTCGGATTGTAATGACCAAGTTTATCAATTACTGCACCGTTCCTTTTTTTCCTCTTCTCTACTACCACCAAGCGAAAAAAAGGATGTTTTGGACGACCAAAACGTTGAAATCTCAATCGAACAACCATTTTTCTTCCTCAATTTGCAAAAAATTTTTACTATTATATATTAAAAATATTGACTTAGTCAATATTTTTTAGTTGAATACCTTTTCTTAACTTATTTACCGCTTCACGAATATCCCCGCTACAAAAAATACTATTCCCGGCAACGAAAATATTTACTCCTGCAGAACTGCATTGTTGTGCAGTTTGGGGATTAATCCCACCGTCAACTTCTATCTCTAAATCATATTTTTTTTTCTCAAGAATTTTTTTTAACTTCTTTATTTTCGGTAAAACTTCGGGCATAAATTTCTGTCCGGAAAAACCCGGTTCAACACTCATTAAAAGAACTAAATCTAATTTTTTTAAATAGGGATATATCTGTTCAAGTTTTGTCTTTGGTTTAATAGCTAAACCAATTTTAACCCGCTCTGGAGAGGCTTTTCTCCTTTGACAAGAAGAAAGAATTTTTTCAATTTGTTGATCACTACAAACTTCATAATGGAAAGTGATATATCCAGCACCAGCAACAAGAAAAGGTTCAATAAATTTTAATGGATTTTCAACCATTAAATGAACATCGAAGGGTAAGTTTGTCCATTTTTTTAAAGATTCTAAAAGTAAAGGTCCAAAAGTAATATTCGGGACAAAATGTCCATCCATCACATCAAGATGAAGAAGGTCGGCACCGGCTAACTCAACCAATTTTACCTGTTTTCTTAAACAAGAAAAATCAGCACTTAAGAGCGAAGGAGCAATTTTATACTCGGGATGCTTTTTCTTCACTCAAGTAATCTCTCTTCAACAAGAATCTCATTACTAAATATTTTTAATTTTGCTTTTCCTTGAAGCGCTAAAGGTAAATCAACCTTTGTTCCCGGGGAATGTTTCTTTTCGTAAATCATCCGTTCACCGACATTGTCTTCAAGAAAAATGCGTATATTTTTTTCTTCGTCCGCTTGACTTACCTCATAATGCAACCAGTACAGTTTTTTTAGGACTTCCTTAATTTGTCCACTAACAACAAATTTTATTTCACTCCCTTTACTGATTACAGTATCCGGCGAGGGTATTTGTTTAAGGATTGTCCCTTTCGGTAAAGTCGAACTAATGTCTTCTTCCTGTTTGATTTTTAAATTATTTTCTTCTGTCCAGCGTAATGCTTCAGAAACATCTTTATTAAGAAAATCAGGCATTAAGAGTAGACCCGCAGGTGGTGTACCCAGAGAAAATACTAAGTTTACCAAACTCTCTTTACTTACTGCTGTACCCGCAGGAGGAAGCTGCCGGATTATTTTGCCTTTCTCTACCGTAAGACTGTAACTCTGAGAAATTTCACCTAAAGCTAACCCTACCCGGCGAAGAGTAACTTCCGCTGAACGTAAAGATTGCCCAGAAAGATCAGGAACAAAGATTATTTCACCGCCACGCGAAAGAATCACCCGAATATTTTTACCTTCCCTAACAGTTAAACCCGGTGAAGGCAACTGTTGAATAATTGTCCCCGGAGCAAATCTTCGATCATAACGGTCACTAATTTTCTGTAATCCTAAATTGAGTGGTCTCAAAAGCTCAACTGCTTCCTCAATTGGCCTACTAATGAGATTCGGTACAGTAACTGTCTTTTTCTGATGAACAACAATTTCTATTAATTGGAGAAAAAGAAAAATAATTACTCCTGCAAAAATAATTGAAGCAAGAAATAAGTCCCGTTTACCTCCGAATAATATTATTTTCATTTTTCGCTTAAGCAGGCGAATAACCAAACATTTCCTGAGCCAGTTTTTCTAAACGTTTTATTCTTTCTCTTATTGGGGGATGAGTGGAGAAAAGAGTTAAAATCCCACCCCCTCTTAAAGGATTGACAATAAAAAGATGCGCGGTGGTTGGGTTAGCACTAACCAATGGTATCCTCCGAGCATAAGCATCAAGTTTCTCTAAGGCATGCGCTAAGGAAAGCGGATTACCGGAAGTTTTCCCACCGTTTTGGTCTGCTTGGTATTCACGAGTACGCGAAATTGCCATCTGAATAATTATCGCGGCTAAAGGTGCTAAAATAGTTAAGAAAAGTAAACCTAAAGGATTACCGCCACCTTCACGGTCATCTCTACCTCTACCAGCAAAGATTGTGGCATACTGTGCCATCCGGGCAAGCATCATTATTGCCCCAGCAATTGTTGCCGCAATTGTGGCAATGAGAATATCACGGTTTTTAATATGGGCGAGTTCGTGGGCTAATACACCTTTCAGTTCTTCCCGGTCAAGCAGTTCAAGGATACCTTTGGTAACCGCTACACTGGCATGGCTTGGATTCCGACCAGTAGCAAAAGCATTCGGTGTCTCCATCGGAAGGAGATACACTTTCGGCATCGGTATCCCGGCTCGCCCAGTAAGTTCGTCCAACAAAGTATAAACTTCAGGCAATTGTTCTCGGGAAACTTGTCGCCCACCATACATCATCAGCACAATTTTGTCACTAAACCAGTAAGTAACAAAATTCATCACTAAAGCAAAAATAAAAGCGGTAATCAAACCCTGTCTCCCACCAACACTTTGTCCAATCAGTAAGAAAAGTAAAGTTAACCCTAACATTAAAAGAAATGTTTTAAATGTGTGTTTCATCTCTTTCACCTCCCAACGTCATGCCCAATAAGAGAATATCAAGGACTTCGTCCGTCGCAAGTCCCGACCTCCTCTCCGTCGGTCAGCGACCCTTTATTGCGTTCAGACGCTCCGAACTTTGTCGGAGTCGTTTTTCACTGTCATCCCCTTAAGGTGAATTATTATCCTTTAAGAGGTTATTCCTAAGAATGTTTTTACTGCTTGTTCAATTTCACCCAAGTCAACATTAGTATCTAAACACGGACCGTAGGGACGCCGGTTCAAGATACCCAATACTGGTAGTGGATATACTGCTTGGATACCGTCAGTAAGTTCGTGTTCACAGGCACAAGCAACGATTGCATTCGGTCTAAAATCAGAGACAAGACGCCGGGCTAAACGTCCACCAGTAGCAACATTTATTCTCAAATTATATTTTTCTCCGAGACGAACCAAGTCAGCAATTAAACATTTGCCACATTGGTGACAGTTAAGAATATTCTTAGTAATCTTATGGGGACAATCAGCAAACTGTAAACATTGCGGTAAAAGAATTAAAAGTTGTTCTGCTTTTTTTAAGATTATTTTTTTTGTCTTGACTAACTGGTTATTCAAATTAATAAAAAAAGAGGCATACTTCTCTTCTCTTTGCGGAAAAATTTTACTTAAGATAACGATAATTGGATAAAAAAAGTGCATCAATAGCCAATGTCTCAATCCCAAAAGATCACCCCAGGCAGTCACCAATTTTTAAGCGTGCACCCTGCCACCAATCCCATGCCGAAATTACCTTTTTCCCTTCTTCTTGAATTTTCTTTATGAGCAAGAAACTATTGAGGTGATTACCTCTTTTACATTTTACAATAAAACCATTATTTTTTTCAAGTCCAACAATTGTACCTGGTTCATAAGTTGATAAGTTAATAAGTTCAGAAGAAATGGGTTTGGCTTCAATAATTTTTAAACTTTTCACTTTATTCTTTTTAGTTTTCAGAGCGGTATAGACCCCAGGCCAAGGTTGTGTTCCGCGGATTAAATTATAGATTTGCTTTGCCTCCTTTGTCCAGTCAATTTTACCATCTCCTTTTTTCAAAGTAGGCGCATAACTTGGCTCACCTACTTGCGGTTCACCAATAAAAGGGTTTTCTTTAATTAGTTGAAGCGTTTCTCTAAGTGTTTCTATCCCTAAAGGGATTAATCTCTCCAGTAGAGTGTTAACTGTATCCGTATTTTTAATGGCAATTTTTTTTTGGCGAATAATTTTTCCACTATCCAATCCTTCATCAAGCCAGAAAATAGTTACTCCCGTTTCTTTCTCCCCATTAATTATTGCCCACTGTACCGGTGCTGCACCACGATATTTCGGTAAAAGTGAAAAATGAACATTGAGATAACCCAATTTCGCAATCTTAATTAAAGATAAAGGTAAAATTTTACCATAAGCAACTACGATACCTAAGTCGTAAGTCAATTTACTTAAGGAGTCAAGTAGTTCATTTATTTTTCGGGGTTGAAAAATGGATAATCTCTTCTCCTGAGCAAAAAGTTTTACTGGAGATAAGTGGAGTTGACTTCTTCCCCTACCTGCTGTTTTATCTACTTGGGTAACTACAGCAATTATCTCTTCCTTTTGATGAAGAAATTCCAAAAAAGGTACAGCAATTTCTGGTGTCCCAAAAAAAATAATCTTCATTTTAGCTCATAAGTTCACAGGTTCATAAGTTAATAAGTGAAACCTTAAACTTTGAACTTTAAACTTTTAACTGCTTTTTTATCTGTTGTTTAATCTTCCACCTTTTCCAGAAAGGTAAACGGTTAATAAAAACTTTTCCTTCCAGATGGTCAATTTCATGCTGAAAAACTTGTGCCGGTATCCCTTCCGCTTCCACAGTTAAAGGTTTTTCTTTTTCATCTATTCCACTTATTTTTACCCAACGGCTACGCCGAATTTTTAGATAAATACCCGGAAAAGATAGACATCCTTCTTCAATTACTTGTTTCCCACGCCGCGCAACAATCCTCGGATTAACTAAAACAAGAAAACGATTCCCTCCGCCTCGTAGAAGAATATCTTCTTTACGGGGTTTACTTTTTAAGTCTACAACTGCTATTCTCAAAGGCACACCAATCTGATTTGCTACCAGACCAATACCTTTATTAGCGAGAAGGGTATCTTTCAAATCACGGATTAAAGTTTCAATTTCCTGGGTTACTTTTTCTACCGGTTTAGTCTTCTGATAAAGTAAAAAATCATTAAATTTCTTAATTTCCCGAACACTCATCTTTTTTCCTGCTATTTTCATTATAGCAAATCCTACTCCCACAAGGCAAATAAAAAATCCCGCTCCTTAAATCTCGGGATTTAACCTCTCTTTTAAAAGGCGAAAAAGAAAAAATCTTTTATTTGGTTAAAATGAAAACAAAATTGGTCTGAAAAATAGAGTAGAAAACAAATAAGTCAAAAAACAAGTTATACTTAAAAGAAAATTTGAACCAACAATCGGAATTCCAAAATGTATGTATTTATTAATCTCCTCAAATTATTCTAAATTTTTTAGAATCTTTTTCCTTTCTGCCTCAGGTAAAGACAAACTCTTTTTTACTTCTTCAACTATCTTCGTTCCTTCATCTGAAAGAACAAATTTGATAAAATTTTTTACTAAACCTTTAGGTTTGCCCTTGACAAAAAAATAATTTTTCCTTGGAGCAACGGGATATCTACCGGACCTTATCGCTTTAATTGCTGCCTCACGGTTTTCATAGATTTCATCTGCATCAGCAATGCCATTTTCATTGAAATCGATAGGAACTAACTTTACTCCTTTTACTATGGTTCCTTCGTGAGTAAATATATAGCTAAAGTTAGAATAGCCAATGCCAAGTGAGTCTACTTTAATCGCTCCAAGAAGGCCCGGATCACCGTAGACACCCGCACCTCTTAGATTTTTTTGTTTCTTGCCTAAATATGCTGCCCAACTCTCTGCCGCACCGCAAGAATCTGAACGGGTATAGAGATGTATAGGTTTATCTACTTTACCTCCTACTATCTTGTCCCAAGTAGTAATAATTCCGGTAATGTAAATGTCAATCCAGGTTTGTCTCTTTACACCCTTTTTTATAAGGTTTTGCAAGAATGGATTTTTATCACCTATAACTGGATATACTGCATCATACGATATGTATATAGGTACTATTCCTTTTTCAATCTCTGCCGGGTCAGGGGCACGTGAAACCATCCCAATATCTACTAATCCGGCAATGACATCAGTTGCGCCTTTGCCTGAACCACCAGCTGAAACATTAATTTTAACCTTTGAATGTAATTTTTGAAACGCCTCTGCCCAAGCTACTGCTGTCGGATAAATCGCCCATGCACCGGATAAAGTTACTTTACCTTCAAACTCTTTCTCTTGCGTCCATCCAAGATTAACTAACCATAAGAAAAAACTTACGATTAAGAAACTATTTATTATTTTTTTCCTCTCCGCTGAAAACATATCCATATATATTCTTAATTTCACCCATTTTAGAAAAAATTAAAACTTCTGTCAAACATTTTTGAAAACCGAAAGTCAATAAATCAAGAACGACATGATTCTCATTGACTTTATTTATTGACAAAGAATTTTTATTTTGATATAAATTTAATATTAATAATAACATTCCTATCACGAAAGGTTTGGCTATAACAAAATTCAATTTATATGGAGGGTTACTCGAGATGAAACAATTGACCAAAACACTAAGTTTGTTATTCAGCCTATGCTTTTTATTCTCTTGTGCAGCACCAATTAAGACAGTCAAGAAAACAGATTTGCAAATAGAAAAATACAAAAAAGTTGCTGTAGTTCCTTTTCAAGGAATCCCTACCGAAGTAGGGAAAGTACTTTCCGAATACTTTATTACTGAAGTGATGGACATGGGATTTAATGTAATTGAGAGAACTCAATTGGAAAAGATTCTAAAAGAACAAAACATAAGTTTATCAGGTATAATTGATACCGAAACAATCCATAAGATTGGGAAGATAATCGGTGTAGATGCTCTAGTTGTTGGTAGTTTTCACTGCCGGCGTGAAAAAAGGGAAGTAACGATAGTCAGTGGCAGACCACGTCTACTAAGACGACCTTTACCATCTCGTGCTGCACTGAGACAGAAACAATTAAGACCAGCGGTTGTAAAAGTAGATATTGACCCCGAAATAATCTTTAGTGAAATCTCAGTTAGGTTTGTAGATATAGAAACTGGCGAAATACTAATTAGCAGTGTTACCAAAAAAGAATACACCGCAGAAACCGTCAGAGATTGCTTGAGTGAAATTACAAACTCAATAAAAAAGAAATTAATACGCTGACACCGCAACCTAAACTTGCCTTTTGAGCATCAGTTGAAAATTCTATTTATTTTAAGGTCAAGTTTTTGACTTCTAATATATCTTATCTAAATTTCTAAATTTTTTTTCCTCTATCCAAACTATTTTTCCTGCCATTTAAGACAAATTCCCTATATCCGAAATATTATTCCCAAGGTAAAAATCATTATTTTTTCGGTAGACCATGACCTATCGGGAAGTAAAATTCTTTCCCGTCTTTTATTTCTCTCAATCTGAGGGTAGTATCACAAAATTTTTTTCAACTCCTCTAAAGTAAATCAAGAGGGTCAATGTCAAAGGATACCCGGATACTATTGGAATGGTAAAAGTTTTTAAGTGGACTTAAAACTTTGGACAGATTATTCTCTTTTTTTGCTTTAAGCAAAATTTGCCAGCGATATTTACCTGCAATCCGTGGATAAGCGGCAAGTGTTGGTCCAAGGATTTTTACACCTTTCACTTTTAATAACCGCCTTTGCAATTTAATCTTTTCGGCAATTTCTTCCGCCAAGCTACTTACCTTATCTTTCTTTTTCCCACGAAGAAGTATTCGCGCTAAATGGACAAATGGCGGATAGCCTAACTCCTTCCGGAGTTTTGTCTCCCGGTTATAAAGTTGAGCATAATTATGTTCAGCCGCTGATACTAAAGCGTAATGTTCAGGACAGTAAGTTTGGAGTATAACTTTGCCCGCTACTTCCCCACGACCAGCACGTCCAGCAACCTGTGTAACTAATTGAAATGTCCGTTCCGCGGCACGAAAATCAGGCAGATGTAAAGCAATATCGGCATTAATTATCCCGACCACACTTACCTTTGGGAAATCAAACCCTTTAGCAATCATCTGTGTGCCAATAAGAATATCAATTTTTTCTTCTTTAAAAGCATAATAAATTTCATGATAGATATCTTTTTTTCTAGTTGTATCTAAATCCATCCGTCGTAAGCATGCTTGGGGGAATAGATTATGAATTTCATTTTCTACTTTTTCGGTGCCCGTGCCGGAAAAAGATAACCGCGGACTCTTACACACTGGGCAAGAAAAAGGAACATTTTCTTTATAGCGACAATAATGACAGGAAAGAATATTCTGCCAGCAGTGATAAACTAAACTTAACTGACAATTTGGACATTTGGCAACATAGCCGCATCTCCGACAGAGTAAAAAAGTGGAATATCCGCGCCGGTTTAAAAAAAGTATCGCTTGCTCTTTTTTCTCTAAACATTCAGTAAGTGCCTGCCGCAGTTCTGAAGAGATAATCGACCGATTACCTTTTTTTATTTCCTCCCGCATATCTACAATTTTTATTTCCGGTAATTCCCGTTCTTCTACACGTTCGGGTAACTCCAGAAGTCTAAATTTTCGATTGAAATACTCACCTTTTTGGCTGGCATAATATGAGTCTAAAGAAGGGGTCGCTGAACCTAAAATTACTACTGCATTATTCAGTTCGGCTCTTTTCAAGGCAACTTCACGGGCATGATAGAAAGGTTTCTTATCCTGTTTATAGGTAAATTCATGTTCCTCATCAATGATAATCAGTCCTAAATTTTTAAACGGAGTAAAAATTGCACTCCGTGCACCAAGCATAATTTTCAATTCGCCATTTTTTGCTGCCAGAAAATAGTGATATTTTTCACCTTTGGAGAGGCGACTATGCCAGAGACCAACCTGGCCAAAACGTTTTTGGAAAAGTTCAACAAACTGTGGGGTAAGAGCAATCTCCGGGACAAGAAAAATTACTTCTTTATTTTTTTTCAAACAGAAATCAATTGCTTGAAAGTATACTTCGGTCTTGCCACTTGCACTTACCCCATGAAGAAGGAAAACTTCTTTCTTTCCTAATTCAATATCTTTTTTGATGATATTGATTACTCGTTGTTGACTTTTTGTTGGCGATAAAGGGGAAAAAAGGATTTCTTGAGAGGAAAACAATTTATGTTTATGAAATTTTATCATTCTTAGGCGGGAAGAAAGAATTGCCACTAACCCTTCACCCCAAGAACAAAAATAATAATCCGCTAACCAACGACCAAGTGTAAGTAACTCTTCAGTAAGCGAAAGTTCAGGTGCATAAAGATTAATTATTTTTTTCAAGCGGGGGTATTCACTTTTTTCACTTAAATTTACTATATACCCAACTTTTTTACTTTTCTGAAAAGGTACAAGCACCCGTTGTCCCAGGTATAAGTGGGAACGAAATTTTTGTGGGATACGATAATCAAAAGTTTTATCTAAAGGTAACGGAAGGACAACTTGTGCAATTTTTGGTAGTTCCAGAGGTAATCACCTCGCTTAAGTTTCCAATTTCGTGGTTAATTTTTTCAAATCATTAAAAAACATCTCTTTTAACGAAGGTGTACGCAGGATTGCTGCCGGATGAAAAGTAGGCAGAAGTTCTATTTCTCCGTAGGAATAGAATTTACCACGCAATTTACTCAAAGGAGCATTTGTCCCAAGGAGAGTATTCGTTGCTACTGCACCAAGAGTGCAAATAATTTTTGGTTTAATTATTGCTATTTGCTCTTTCAAGATTGGCAGACAGGTAGCAATTTCTTCTTTTGTCGGTGGACGGTCGTTACCTCTTTTTTCCGGTTCCTCGGGGTTCAAGAGAGGATGACATTTAACTACATTGGTAATATACACTTCTTCTCTCTTTAAACCAACCGAAGAAAGTATTTCGTTTAAAAGTTGTCCCGCTTTACCAACAAAAGGTAAACCTTGCCGGTCTTCATCATATCCCGGTGCTTCACCGATGAACATTATCCTCCTTCCCGCATCACCATCAGCAAAGACCAAATTTATCCGTGTTTTACTTAAGGTACATTTTTTACAATCTTTTATTTTCTCGTAAAGTTTATTTAATTCCTTGCCGATTTTCTTTTTTTTCACCAAACTTGCACTCTTTGGGTCAGATTCAAAGTCTGACTTTATAGGTCTGACCTTATCAGTCTGAGTTTTATAAACCAAAATTTCTTTCAAATGCCAGAAATCTTCCTCTTTTGTTTCTTGAAGATATACTTTCAAATGGTTAATTACTCCACTTAATTCCTTGCGAATATCCGTTTGCATATCTACTTTTGCTTGAAAAACCTATTAAGAACTCAATTTTACCGATTAAAGGTAGGAACACACGGCTAAACCACTGACGAAACATCGTGGTAATCACTTCTAAAAATTGGTGTAATCAGTGGTTGTTAACAATTTTTTTACAATTTTGGTCTCACCGCGGAGATATTTCCTCGCCCTATTTTTGTGCTTCCTTTTTGAAAATTTCGTTTGCTTCTTTGACCGTGGCTTTTTCGTGGACAATGGCACGGAGAGCTTTAATCATTGCTACCGGGTGTTCATTTTGCCAGATATTTCTACCAAGGTTAATTCCAATTGCCCCTTTTTGCATCCCGTCATAAACAAATTCAAAAACTTGAACTTCGCTATCTACCTTTGGTCCACCGGCAATCACTACCGGAACCGGACAGCCGTTCACCACTTTCTCAAAATTTTCACACCAGTAGGTCTTGACGATTTTTGCGCCCAATTCCGCACAAATCCGAGATGCCAAGGCAAGATAGCGGGCATCCCTTTTTTCTAATTCTTTACCTACCGCAGTAACTGCCATCACTGGCATACCGTATTTTTCCCCTTCATCAACAAGTTTGGCTAAATTTAATAGGGTTTGATGTTCATAATCACTACCGACAAATACGGAAATACCTACTGCGGAGACATTAAGCCGGAGAGCATCTTCAATGGAAGTAGTAATCCCTTCATTAGCAAGGTCTTTACCGGACATACTTGTGCCACCAGAAACTCTTAAAATTATCGGTTTTATATTTGTCGGGTCAATTGCTGAACGCAAGACACCCCTCGTAACAAAGAGTGCATCACAATAAGGAAGAAGCGGTTTAATCGTTTCACCCGGTTTTTCTAATTTTGTTGTTGGTCCTTGGAAATATCCGTGGTCAATCGGCATAAATAAACAATGTCCATCTGCTTGGACAAGTTGCGCTAAACGGTTTTTCATTCCCCAATCCATTTTAATTTAACCCCCTTATGTGAGATTAGATTAAAACATATAATTCAAAATCTCAACTGAATAATATTTAATTTTACCAGATTCCGTGAATTTGGCCTTTTTTTAAATTCTGATAGAGGTAAGTGGCCTTTAGGTCGATATACATCTGGATAAATAAATACTTTATACATGAAATATGAACTAAATCCAACAGCCAGTAGCCCAAAGAAAGCTCTCGTTGTATCTATTTCTTCTTGAGCCGGTTTCTCATTATCTTCCGTTAACATTCTTTCAATTTCAGAATCCGGCAAGGAAGCCATAACAAGAAACAAAGTCCCACCAACACCTGCCCATAAATATTTGCTCAGACGTTCACGAAAAGGTAAAACTATCGGGCGACCAAGAACTAAAGAAGCAAAAGTGTAAGCAACATCCTTGGCTATCCAGTCACGATTTGTTCCTTCTCTTGTGAGTGTACTTAGTATTTCACCTGTATCAACTTTTACTAAACGTACTGAAGTATACAATTTATCAATTTCATATTTTTCCTCAACCGTCGTGACGTCTCTCCATTGCCATTTTTTTTCTACTTTTTTTCTTTCGCTTACAATCTCTCTTACGACTTTATATGATGGATTGACCTGTCCCGTAATTAAATAATCAGTCGCTAACATTCTCCCGATTTCAATGGCTTTCGTATTTTCTAGAATACCCAGCATACTTAATTTCATTTCGTCAAATAAGTTCTGCATTTTTATACGCTCAACCGCAACAAACAAACCAGTAGCAAGCAGCCAATGCTCAACTTTTGACCGTATTTGTTCTGCTTCTTCTTCATAACCACCAAAAGGCATTACCGCAACTACTCGTTTGCTCATCTGTTCACAAAATCCTGCAGAACGACAAAAAACGGACCCTAAGAAAACTAAAACAACAAAGAATAATCTTAGAAATTTATTTTTCATTTCCAACCTCCTACAAATAAAAATTACGATGATTATTTAAGGATATCATAGAAAGCAGTATAATACTTTCTTTTTCCTTCTGTCAAGTAAGCAGTATTAGTCATTTGCTATCAGCCGTTAGCCGTCAGCCTAAGACCTAATCAAAGGACTACTTGCTATTGGCTATCGGCTAAAGGCTAATTTTTACATTCTTCTTACATAAATATTTTTGGCTAAATTTTCCTCTAAGGCAAGTTGTGTTTCTTCAACTTTAATCACATAGGCAGGATGGGTTTGATGGAGATGAATTATTTTCCCGGGGATAATTCCTAAAGAGAGAAGTTTATGTAACTGCGGATGTTCAAGAGTAGTAATATAAGCAACTCGTCCTTTTTCACCAGCACGGAGTTTATCTAAAGAAGCAATAATTGATTCAATTTCTTCTTTTGCTTTTTTACAACACTCTCCTGCTGAAATTGGTGAACCGTGTGGACAGAATTTGGGATGTCCAAGTAAAGTACAAATGGCATCAGTAACTTCTTCTGAAAGAATATGTTCAAATTCGCAAGCGGACTTATCCACTTCTCCTTTTCTAATTTCCAAAACATCATTTAAGAGCCGTTCAGCAAGACGATGCCGGCGGACAATGCGTAAAGCGATTTTTTCCCCTTCCGGGGTAAATTCAAGGTTTTCCTCTTTAATCCGGATAAGTTTCCCCGCAAGTAATTCATCACAGATTTTTTCGCTCACACCTTCTTTCAGTTTTGCATAAATTTTATCCCGACTTTTTATCCCCTGTTCACGGAAATGCCAAATTATTCCTAAAGATTCTTCTAAGTTTTTAGTTTCCATATTTTCCCCCTCCGATTTGAATTATTTAAACTTTCTGATTCAGACGGATTATTACGGATGCAGACAGATAAAACCAATCCGCATGAATCCGTCAAAATCCGTTTGCATCGTCTAATCAAATTATTTTAACCCAAGTGAGAACGAAATTCAATATCCCCCCGGCAAAAAAGGCAATAAATATACAGAAAAGAAAAATCAAAACTGCTATCTTCAGTCCACGTTCCCGAATCGTTACCAAAAACTGTGCCAGACAAGGAACAAAAAGAGTAATCATTACTAAACTGACCACAATTTGATTTGGATCAAGTAAACCTTCTTTGGCTAAAGCATAAAGTCCGGCAGCACCATAATCCCGTCTTAAAAAACCAACAATGAACGCTTCCGTAGTTTTCACCGGTAACCCTGCCCAATGGATCACTACTGGTGACATCAAATCTTTAATCAAGGAAAGAAGTTTAAATTTATCCATTAAAAAAAGTGCCAATGTACCGAGAATAAAAAGTGGCACTGCTTCTCTTAAATACCAAACCAGACGCATTTTTACTTTTGCTAAAATATTGCTGATGCTTGGACGACGAATTGGTGGAATTTCTACTAAAAAAGGAGTAGTTATCCCCGGTAAAACTTTTGCACTTAGCCAACCAACAGCAAAAAGGAAAAAAATAATCACTACAAGCCAGATTAGTGTTGCTTTCCAAGATAGTCCTCCAAGCATCGCTAAAATTACCCCTAACTGTGCTGAACAGGGAACTACCAAGGCTAAGAGAATACTTACAATTAACCGTTCTTTTTTCGTATCTAAAATCCGTGCACTTAAGACTGCCATCGTATCACAACCCAAACCTAAAACCATCGGTAGAACTGCTTTACCATTCAGTCCCATCAGCCGAAATACACGATCAAGCATTACACTTAAGCGTGGCAAATAGCCGGAATCTTCCAGGATCCCAAAGAAAAGGAAAAAAGCAGTAACAATAGGCAAGATGATTGCCAACGCATAAGTTAAAGCCATAGTGAAAAGACCATATTCACCGACTAAAAGTTCCTGGACAAATTTTAAAGGAAAAATTGATTTGGTTATCTCGGTAAGAAAAGGATCAATTAACTGATTAAAAATTTTCTTTTCTAAGAAATTAACCATTGTGCCGGCAGCAAATTCACCGATAAATTTATACATTATGTAGAGGACAACAAAAAGAATTAAATATCCAGGGAAAGGACGCATTATCCAATTACCTAATTTTTCGGCTAAAGAAGGATGAATTTCGCCAACTATCTCTTGCACCTGACTGACAATTTCTAAGGTATCTCTTTCCCGGAAATTAAAAATTAACCAATCCGGTGAATGAATAAACTTACTTTTTTCTTCATTCAAAAAAGTAGTCAGACGGTCAATTTTATCTTTTCTCAATTTTTTATTCAAGAATGAGTAAATTGTTGTATCTCCAGCAAGTAACATTAAACTCATTCCTCGTTTACCCTTTTCTAAAGTCAAAAAATTATTCCCTACCCGTTGAAGAAAATGTTCAATTTCCAGTGAATATTTAACTTTCTTTGTCGGAACTTTGGCTTTGGGAATACAGGTTTTCAGTTCGTTAATTCCTTCTCCAGTAATTGCTACTGTTGGCACTACGGGGATACCTAAGATTTTTTCTAAACGTGAAATATCAATTCTTATTCCTCTTTCCTTTGCTTCATCATACATATTGAGACAAAGGACTAAAGGTATCTCTAATTCAGTCAACTCGGAGGTTAAATGTAAAGCACGGCGTAAATTTTTTGCATCAGCAATCTGCACAACAACATCCGGTTTTTCTTCTAAAAGAAGATTACGGGCAACTTCCTCATCTTCAGAATGAGGATGTAAAGAATTTATCCCCGGTGAATCCATTACTGCATATTTCTCTTTCCCCAGACCAAAGGAGCCAATTCCTCGGGAAATATCTACGGTTGTGCCCGGATAATTGGAGACAGTTACATAGCGTCCGGTCAAATGATTGAAAATTACCGATTTCCCGACATTCGGGTTGCCTAAAAGAACCAACTTCTTTTCGGCAATAATTTTTTTCTCAAGATGATGTTCGTGCATCTTCTTTTCTCTAAAAACGATTCAAACAGATTATTGCGGATGTTTACATTTTTTGCAGTATCCGTAAATTTCCAAACGATGGGATTGCACTAAAAAATTTTTATCTCTAACTATTTTCTTTTGCAATTTTTCAATATTTTTATTACTGAACTCAATAGACTTACCGCAGCTTAAACAAACCAAATGGTCATGATGTCGATGCGCAAATTTATGTTCAAAACGATTTAAACCGTCACCGAAATCCACCTTTTCGGCTAAGCCGCATTCGTGCAAAAGTTTAAGGGTGCGATAGATAGTTGCCCGCCCTAATTTATCTTTGGCTAACTGCTTCCGTAAAGTAATAAACATTTCTTCCGGACTTAGGTGTTCTTCTTCTTTGAGAAAGAAGTCTAAAATTTCTTTCCGTTGTTTAGTAAATTTTAATCCCTTTTTTTTCAAATACTCAATAAAAAATCTTTTTTCCGTTTTATGTTCAGACATTTTTGCACACTCTTTCCCCCTTGTAAATTTTCTATTCTTAAGCAATCAATGCCCCATCCGCAGTTCACCCCGTTAGAAATCTCAGAAACTGCAAACTTCTCAATCAAAAAGTTTCGCTTCCTTCACTGTCTCTTCGTATTTCTAACGGGGTAAATCCGCGTTGCCTTCATCTGTGGATATCTGGGTTCCTTATCTGCGACAATCTGCGTTAATAAATGAGATTCAATCTCAATATCAATTATACAAAAAGGGGGAATCTTGTCAAGTATTTTTTTAAAAAATTAAAATTTTTTGTTCGGCGGGTGAATGACAACCCAACTTATAATTCTCTGGATAAGAAGGGGCTATTTTGGTTTGACTCCATAAACTTTTATGCTCACCACTGCATTTACAATTTCTTTTATTTCTTGAGGTGATGTTCTTAAATTCTTCATAATTGCTTTTGCTGTGGGGTCGTTAGCCATACACTCAAGAGGGAAACTTGTTTCCTCAACTATTTTAACATTCTGAAATCCCACTGCTTTTATAGTTTCTATGTATTTGTCTTTCCTTATTGCTCCGGTAAGACAGCCGACATATGCTTCAAGAGAATTTTTTATAGAATCTGGAAGTTCCTTTAATAAAACTACATCGGAAATCATCAGCCGACCACCAGGTTTAAGTACTCGGAATGCTTCTTGGAAAACTTTTCTTTTATCTGGTGAAAGATTGATTACACAATTTGAGATGACCACATCAATGAAATCACTTGCAACCGACAGTTTTTCAATTTCTCCAAGCCTGAATTCTACATTTCTATAATTGCCTTTCTTAGCGTTTTTTCTTGCCTTCTCGATCATCTCGGGAGTCATATCTATACCAATAACTTTACCATTCTTACCAACTTTGTTCGCGGCAAGAAAACAGTCAAGTCCCGGACCTGAACCCAAATCAAGAACGGTCTCGCCTTCTTTCAAAGAGGCGAGAGCAACCGGATTTCCGCAGCCAAGACCTAAATTTGTTCCTTCGGGGACTGCTTTGAGTTGTTTTTCAGTGTAGCCAATCTTCCTGCTGATATCCTCTGCTAAATCAGTACCTCCACAACAGGGACAAGAACTATCCTGTTTCGCAATTTTGCTATAACCCTCTCTTACGATTTTTTGTATTTTCTTCTTGTCCATTTTTAATGTCCTCCTTTAATTATTCTTACCATATTCTTAAATTCCTCCCTTGCATGATGTTCTATCGCTTCAATGTTTTTTTTAGAGAGAAAAATTGATCTTGCTATCAAATTGTAAACACATCCCAAAATAGGAAAATCAGACCCAGCGATTATTTTGTGAATCACTAAAACCCCATTAGAAGTTAGTTCTAATGTTGTGTTACAGACATACGGCTTCCACCACGGAGAAATTGACCTCTTAACAAAATGCTTTCCAGGTATAGATTCTATCTTGGGAGAGGACACAGGAGAACAAGCAGTTCCACCGGAAGAAAAGTTCACCAAGTTTATTAAGGTCTTTCTTATTAATTTCTTACCAGCTTTCTTTTTTAGCCAGTTTAACAAACAATTTAGCATAGTTTTTGACTTCCTTTTTACCTTTTTTTATTTCTGTAGTATCTCTTTCATCATCGGGCCAAGTACCCCTTTTACCATTTCGGCGAAATCTTCCGACTTAATTAAAAAAATACAACATACCTTCCCATCTTTTTCCCAGTTTACAACAGCTAATTTATCTCCAGCACGAATTTTTGCCTTATCCCTTATCTCTTTAGGAAGAACCATCTGCCCTCGCTCATCTATACTTATCAGTGATTCCACTTTACAGCAACCCATCCCTCTATCTGCCCTAATATGATGAAATTTGCTTTTACTCTTTTCCACCATTTTTGCCACCCCCAATTAATTGAGGTAAATACCTTCTTTTTCGTGCCTTATTTTCAGTTTTTCCTGAATATTCAGTATTAACTGATATAATTATAAATGAAATGTAAGTTTTGTCAAGTGCTTTTTAAAAAAATTTTTTCTAAAAACTCTTGACAAAAATACTTTATTTGGTTATAATAGACAAAATTGATAGAAATGGTAGACTATTAAAATTTCAAAATTCTAAATCCGAAACCCTAAACAATATGAATTAACAAAATCTTTTTGTTTAGGATTTAGAGTTTTGGATTTGGGATTTATTGGTGGTAAAAAGATGATGAAAATTTCTACGAAAGGTGAATACGGTCTACGAGCGATGGTTGACTTAGCTAACCATTACGGCCAAGGACCAGTTTTACTTAAAGATATTGCTGAGCGGCAGAATATTTCTAAGAAATATCTTGACCATTTAATTAGCAATCTACGTACCGCCGGTTTAGTAAGAAGTATCCGTGGTGCAAAAGGTGGATACCTTCTTGTGCGTCATCCAAAAGAGATAAAACTGCTTGAAATCATCCAAGCGTTAGAAGGGTCAGTTTCCCCCCTTGATTGCGTGGATAATATAACCATCTGCCAAAAAACAAGGTCTTGTGTTACAAGGGAACTCTGGACAAGAGTAAAAAAAGCAATTACTGATGTTCTTGATTCCACTACCTTAGAAAGTTTAGTTGACCACAAGCGAAACAAGAATAAAAAAGTGAGGTGAAAAAATGAAAAAAATTGTTTTTTCTAAAGTCGGAGAGAAAGAAGTCACGCGAGCAATTGCCGAAACATTCCTCAAACAGTTCAAAGAGTATGCAGAAAGTGATTGTTTAATTATTGGTGGTGGACCGGCAGGATTAATGGCCGGTAAAGAGTTAGCGGAAAAGAAAGTTAAAATTTTAATTGTTGAACAAAACAATTATCTTGGCGGTGGCTTCTGGATTGGTGGATATTTGATGAATAAAATCACCGTCAGAGCACCGGCAGAAAAAGTGCTGGAAGAATTAGAAATCCCTTATGAAAAATATACTGAAGGGTTATTTGTTGCTGATGGACCTTATGCTTGTTCTAAATTGATTGCCGCAACTTGTGAAGCGGGGGTAAAATTTGCCAATATGACTATTTTCGAAGATATTGTTTTACGGGAAAATAATCGCGTCGCTGGGGCGGTAGTGAACTGGACACCGGTAACTGCTTTACCAAGGGAGATTACCTGTGTTGACCCGGTTGGCTTGGAAGCAAAAATTGTGATTGACGCTACTGGACATGATGCGCGGGTAGTAAAAAAGTTGGAAGAGAGGGGACTAATTAAGACGCGTGGTTTCGGTGCAATGTGGGTAGAAAAGTCAGAAGATGCGGTAGTGGAACACACGGGTGAATGTTATCCGGGATTAGTTGTTTGTGGGATGGCAGTAACCACAACTTATGGTTTACCACGAATGGGTCCAACTTTTGGAGCAATGCTTCTTTCTGGGAAAAGAGCAGCGGAAATAACCTTAAAACTTCTCAAGAAAAAATGAGAGTAATTCACATTTATGGTGAACCTGCAGAAAAGACACTTGAACCTGAGGAAATTTCCTCTTATGTACGAGCAAAGTTACCGGGAGCAAAAGTTGCTTTGCGAAAAGAATTCTTACTTTACCGACTGGATTCAAAAAAGGGAAAAAATAAAAATATTGATTATTTAGCCCGTGAATTAGTAAACTGCCGAGTTGGAGATTTGAACGCCTCAAAGAAAGAGGAAAAAGGAACACCTTTCCCGGTTGAAATTGAATACGAGAAGATGTCTTTAGTTGAGCCAAAAAAAAGAAAACCGGGCATTGTTTACGATGGCTTTCTCTTACAGGATTTTTTCAAAGGGTTAATTTGTCCAGGGGAACGAAGCATAAATCACTGGCATATTGTTTTTACTAACCGCCTACTTGCCACCCGGGATGGAAAGGATAACCGCTATCACCTGAGAATAGGCATTTACAGTATGCCAGACTTAATTTCTACTAGTGGTATTGTAGAAGCACCAGCGAAACCAAAGGAATATTATCTTCTAAAGAGTTTAGGTGAGACGGCAATAGAAGAATGGAAAGAAAAGAATAAAGAAAGATTCATTGATTACGATGACCCAAGATTGACCGAAGTTGCTAAGGGATATGTGCTGCAGGCAATTTTCTATCATCTCACTGGTGACCCTTTTTGTGAAAATAAAAACTGTCGTCTTTATAATGCCCATTGGCAAGAAGAATTAATCAAAGCACAGTTAAATAAAAGAGGTAATCACCTCAGAGGTAATCACCCCAAAAGTGAATTTTGTAAATCGCATCAACAAATCTTGGAGAATTTAGATGGATAAATTTATTTTCATTTTTAAACACTATTTAATTGAGGTTTTACCCGTACTAATTGGTGGCTTTTTCATTAGTGGATTGATCAATGAATTCATCTCCCCGAAATGGGTAGAACGAAACTTAAGCACAAATGGAGTTAAACCAGTCTTCTATGCAACTTTAACTGGCACGTTGTTACCAGTATGTTGTTGGGGGTCTTTGCCGATTGCGGTCAGTTTTTACCAGAAAGGAGCAGGTTTAGGTCCGATTCTTGCTTTCTTAGTGGCGACACCAGCAACATCAGTGAGTGCGCTTTTAGTCACATGGAAACTTTTAGGGATTAAGTTTGCGCTTTATATTTTTTTTTCGGTAATGATGATGGGTATGCTTATCGGAATAATTGGAAACCGTCTCCGCTTTCAATCCCGAATGGAAAAAATTCAAATCTGTCCGCATTGTGCTCAGGAAAAACAAGAAAATCATCTTTGTCTCAAAAAAACATTTGGGCAAAGGATAGTCTCGGTTTTCCGTTTTGCCTTTATTGAAATGCCGAAAGAGATTGGCTTGGAAACATTAGTCGGTCTTTTTTTAGCCGCTTTAGTGAGTACATTCATGCCAATTGGTATCTGGATTAAGAATTACCTTTTTGGTGGTTGGGGTTATTTATTCGCCCTAATTTTTGGTTTAGTAACCTATTTTTGTGCCACTGCTAGTGTCCCTTTAGTTCATGCTTTAATCACCCAAGGTTTAGCTAAAGGTGCCGGATTTATACTTCTGGTTATTGGACCGATTACCAGTTACGGAACAATTCTTATCTTAAGAAAAGAATTTGGAACGAAAATTCTACTTTTTTACCTAAGTTTTATTAGTTTAACCGGTTTACTTCTTGGATACATATTTTCTCTTATTTAACAACAAACGATTCCAGCGATAAAGAAAACGATGTCAGCGATACAAAAATAATCGCCGCAATCGGATTTCAAAATCGTTGTAATCATCAGTATTAAAAAATGAAAAAGAAAGTAACGGTAGCAATGTCCGGTGGGGTTGATTCTTCAGTTGCCGCGGTGCTCCTTAAAGAACAGGATTATGAGACCATCGGAATTACACTCAAAATTTTACCTTGTGCTCCGGAGAAGGGGAAAACAAGAGATAACCTCTGTTGTTCACTTGCCGATATTGAAGATGTACGTAAAGTATGTATGCAGATTGATATCCCTCATTATGTGCTTGATTTCACTAAAGAATTTGAAAAAGAAGTAATTAAATATTTTTGTTCCGAATATTTAAAAGGTATTACTCCCAACCCTTGTATTGTCTGTAACACAAAAATAAAGTTCGGCTCTTTACTGAAAAAATTGAAAGCAATGGAGATAGATTATTTAGCTACCGGACATTATGCGAGAATAGAATCAAATAATTCCAGATTGCAGATTGCAGATTGCAGATTTTTACTAAAGAAAGGGATTGATGAGAAAAAAGACCAGTCCTATGTGCTTTACGGTTTAACTCAAGAAAAAATGAAATCTCTTCTTTTCCCGCTCGGGGACTATCGGAAAGAAGAAGTAAGAAAATTAGCCAAAAAGTATAATCTACCTGTTGCCGAGAAAGCAGAAAGTCAGGAAATTTGTTTTATTCCGGAAACGAATTATCACGAATTTTTAGAAACACGAATGAATACGAATAAAGGCACGAATGGACACGAATTTTTTAAACCCGGACCGATTGTTAATAAAGAAGGGGAAATTATAGGTAAACATAAAGGATTGGCTTTCTACACTATCGGACAAAGGAAAGGATTAAATATTGCCCACGGCAGACCTTTGTATGTAGTAAATATAGATGTAGAAAATAATACTCTCATTGTTAGCGAAGAAAAAAATGTCTATGGGAAAGAACTACGAGCAAAAGAAGTGAACTGGTTAGTTAAAGATTTAGAATTTCCTTTAAAAGTAGAAGCGAAAATAAGATATAAACATCCCCCAGCGAAAGCAGAGGTTCGTCCTACGGAGAACGGAAATTTCTCAGTAGAATTTACTCAACCACAATGGGCAATTACTCCGGGACAAAGTGTCGTTTTTTACGATGGAGATGTTGTTTTAGGTGGAGGAATAATTAGTGCCTGTTTGGAAAAATCATCAACAGTCACTTGATTACACAGATTTTTGAAAGATTACATTGATTTCTTTATCAGAATCAATCTGCGTAATCGGTGCTTTTAATCTGTGTAATCAGACTCTCTATGAAAATTGAAAAAAAGTTAAAAAAATTAAAAAATATCTTGAAAAAAATGAATAATGTCTTAATTGCTTATTCCGGTGGTGTGGATACAACTTTTCTTCTTGCCGTAGCAAAGAGAGTGCTCGGTGAAAAAGTGCTCGCAGTGACCGCAATTTCTCCCCTCTACCCAAGAAAAGAAGCAGAATTTGCAAAAAAACAAGCAAAAAAATTAGGTATAAGACATATTCTGATAAATTCTAACGAGTTAGAAAACAAAAAATTTACAGTTAATCCACCGGAGCGTTGTTATTATTGTAAAGACCAACTTTTTAAAAAATTGTGGAAATTAGCAAAAGAGGTGACCCCCCCAAAAGAAAAAATAAGAGGTAATTACCCCAAATATATTCTTGACGGAACAAATTATTCTGACCGTAAGGACTATCGCCCAGGGAAAAAAGCAGGAGAAAAATGGCAGATTCGTCATCCTTTAGAAGAAGTAAAATTAACCAAAGAAGAAGTTCGTCTTTTAAGTAAAAAAATGGGACTGGCTACCTGGGATAAACCCGCACAGGCATGTCTTGCTTCCCGCTTCCCTTACGGTGAAAAGATAACTCCGGAAAAACTGAGAATGGTAGAAATCGCAGAAAATTATTTAAACAAACTTGGTTTTAAACAAGTTCGGATAAGGACATATGATGGGACGATGCCCGTTACTAAATCCCAATTACCAATGACCAATTACCAAATACCAAATTTATACCTGGCACGGATTGAACTGGGCAAAGAAGAAATGGTAAAATTAAATCCACTGATAGCGGATAAAATTGTAAAAAAACTAAAAAATCTTGGCTATCAGTATATTACTCTTGACCTTGAAGGCTACCGAATGGGAAGTATGAACCCCGTTAGAAATTCGGATATAGAGGATAAAAAACAAAAGTTTTACGATGATAACGCAAAATGGGAGAATTTCTAACGGGGTGAATTTAGGAGGTGTAAAATGACAAAAGAAGAAATAAAAAGAATATTGTTAGCAAATAGAGAAATTTTGAAGAAATACAAGGTAAAATCAATCAGGCTTTTCGGTTCTTATGCGAGGAATGAAGAAAGAGAGGATAGCGATATAGATTTCCTTGTTGAATTTGAAAAAGATACCTATGATAATTTCATCCATCTGATTTTTTCGTTAGAAGAGTTATTCAAAAGAAAGGTGCAAGTGGTAACTAAAGAAGATTTAAGTCCCTATATTAGACCTTATGTATTAAAGGAGGTAGAAAAAATTGAAGGATGACAAAGTCTTCGTCAGACATATTTTGGATGAAGTAGACTTCATTATAGAAAAGAGCAAAGATTTAGAATTTGAAGAGTTAACAAAAAATGAGGTTCTAAAAAGGGCGTTTGCAAGAAGTTTAGAGATAATTGGTGAGGCAACTAAAAATATTTCCGAAGAATTTAAAGAGAAACAATTGTTAATGCTCACTAATTAGGTAACTCTTTTGGTATAATATAACCAAAGGAGACCTGATTATGAGATATCATTATGAGATTATCCTTAAGCGATGGCTACCCATACTCAAAGAGTATGAGCGAACC
>Ga0315314_1000052_pt1 | contig 162816 bp, 172 predicted proteins | sample TDP9_MG_FD_203631 | JGI IMG/M metagenome (GOLD analysis project Ga0315314, IMG submission 203631) | Freshwater sediment microbial communities from Lake Towuti, South Sulawesi, Indonesia - TDP9 | ecosystem: Environmental > Aquatic > Freshwater > Lake > Sediment | place: Indonesia: South... | reverse complement strand
CGATGTCGGCTCTTCCTATCCTGGTCCTGCATAAGGGGCCAAGGGTGAGGCTGCTCGCCTATTAAAAGGGAACGTGAGCTGGGTTTAGACCGTCGTGAGACAGGTCGGACTTTATCTGCTGGGAGTGTTGGTCGCCTGAGGGGAAAAGGTTCCCAGTACGAGAGGAACGGAACGTTGTAGCCTCTAGTCTACCGGTTGTCCGACAGGGCACTGCCGGGCAGCCACGCTGTCGCGGATAAGAGCTGAAAGCATCTAAGCTCGAAGCCGCTCCCGAAAATAGGCGGCCGTTCCATGACATGAGACTTGGCGACAGGCCTCGGTCATGGACGAGGGCTCCCATAGAAGATGGGTTTGATGGAGCCGGGGTGTACGCATCAAGGCTTCGGCCGAGGTGTTCAGCCTGCGGCCTCCAACCGCCCGAGGTGTTGGGCTGAAAAAGTTTCTGGTGTCTGGGCGATTTAAGAATGGTGTTGTGGCCTGTGTTTGGTTAGCTTGTGAATTTTCCGAGAAAATTATTGTTTTTAACATTCTGCTGTTATTAGGATCCAAATAGGCGTGTGGTAGCCTGAGAGATGGTTTTGGCAAAGTTGTTGTTACTCTGGAGTGCTGTGGAGACCCCCCTCCCCCTTTTCAACATCCTATTTTTATTTGGATCCAAATATGCTCATTTCACGCAGCGCTTCGCAGCGTCTCTTATGTGTTTCGCTGTTTCAGTTGGATTTTCGGAGATGGTTATGGTTCTGCCTACGATAAGGTAGCGTGTTCCTGCTTTGATGGCTGTCTCGACATCTCCGCCTTGAACACCTACGCCGGGTGAGTAGATTGGAACTTTCTCTCCCAAAATTTCATGTACTTCCCTTATTTTTTCTGGATAGGTGGCGCCGACAACTGCTCCGTCAGCTTTCCAAGATAATGCTTTTTCAGCGAAGGTTACATATTGAGGGGTCAGTTGGCTTGTCTTAGGGTTCTGTATTGTTTGGCCGTATCCTTCCTCTGCAGCCTTGTGGCTCATGTAGATGAGAAGGATAACTCCTCGGCGCATTTGTTTTGCAACTTCAAAAACGGGTTGAAGTCCCTCCTCCCATCCTACGAAGGGGTTGGCTATCACGGCGTCAAACCCAGCTTTGTAGTAGTATTCTGCGATGATTCTGTTGGTGTTCCCGATATCATTGATTTTGCAGTCCATTATTGTTGGCAGTTCCAAATCTTGGGTAAAACTTAATATTTTTTGGATGCCGTTGAACAAGCCCAGCGGAAGAACAAGATGATGATTTATCTTAACTGCACAAATGTATGGATGTACCGTCTCCAACATCTTGATGCTTTGAGATAAAAGACTGTGAGGCTGATCTGAAGGAAGGTCTAAGGCCAGAACTATGTTCGAGTTTGCCTTCTTTGCGGAGCGATTCATTTTGAGTTGAAAGGACAAATTTGCGCCCTCTAGAATAGTGGAGGGAAAAAGATAATATCCTTTTCTTGTTTTGGCGGCGTGCGTGACGGTTTTGCTCTCGCGCGTTAGACTATGGGTGTGAGTTTCACCCCGCATCTTGTTGGATTTAAGTTGTTGAATTCATGTTACAGATTTTCTATTCAGATTTTTTATTAAGTTTTCTTTTTACTATTTAGAATGCATAATTAGACTTCATAATCAATTTCTATTGACTTCTGTAATTCTAGTATGAGGAAGATTGGTTAAACATCTAGTTCGTCTTTCGCGGCATCCAGTGAAGAAAATCGTTGTTGCCTTCTTCTTTTTGGTAGCGTTTTTTCTTCCCAATTATTGTTTCGCCGCTAACTACGATTACACTTATGGACTCCTCGACCGTCCTAGCGGTTCTACGAATTATCAGTTAACGGTTTCGGTAACTTCCTCCCTATACGAATATTATCGCAGCAAGGATCACAATCTTTATTCTTATGATTTCGCGAAGTTCGTGACTCCTAGCACTCTTAAGCCAATAGCAGATGACCTTTGGAGCATCTACAGTCAAGACGAGGACTTTGCCAACGGTGTACTAATGATTGTTCACCAAATCCCATACGCGGAGAGCGCTCCCCAAAAATATCCCGTTGAAACCATCGTTGAAAATGAAGGCGATTGCGACCTATTTTCCTTTATAGCGGCGTCCATAATGAAAGCTGGCGGGTTAGATGTTGTTCTATTGCTTTATGAAACACAAAGTCACATGAATGTAGGGGTCTATCTGCCTAACGAACCAGAAGATGCTAGGTCTGCTGTCCATTATTACACTCATGATGGAAAGCGGTATTATGTGGCTGAATGCACTGGAGACGAGTGGAGGACCGGATGGCGTGTCGGTGAATCTCCAGACCTCCTCATCGGCGCTCCAGCACGCATTATTACCGTTGAAGACTCTGAGCAATCGTCACCTGGGCAAGTTTCATCAAGCTACAGCGCCTTAGCTGCTTCTTCCATATCCTTAGCAGTCTCTTCAAGATTTGTAATCGCTGGGAACACCATTACAATAAGTGGTTCCATTTCGCCTGCTTTGGCGGGCAGAAACGTCACATTGTATGTTAGTTCAGGAGGATCTCGGTTGAATGTGTTGGCAATGGTTATAACTGATTCTGATGGACGGTATTCCTATAGGTGGAATCCCTCTTCCGCTGGTACTTATTCTGTTAGGGCAAGTTGGTCTGGGGACGCGGATTATGCAGGGGCAGATAGCAACATATATACCCTAATAGTCGTTCCCCTCGAATGGTTAATGCTGGGAGTCACGATGATCGTTTTGTTATCCGTTCTTCTCATCGTAACTATAGCAACACGAAGAAAACCGCCAGAAGAAACCGAGATTTTACCAGAACCTGAAGTTTTTGAAGAATATTAAGTTGTGACTGCTTCGTCTCCCTTGAAACCTTATCTGAGAGAAATAATTGCATAAATAATCATTGGGAGAATGAAAATTCATGGACTTCAAAATTGACACTCAAGTTAAAACTCGTTTTCCCGAGTTAACTGTTCTAACATGTCGCATCGAGGGCTTAAAGGTCGAGAAAACAAACACTGAACTGGAAAAATTCAAGAACGAAACAATGAAGCAGGTTAGAGAAAAGTATGACCTAGAATCCCTGAAGAATCTTTCAACATTCAGGGCATATAGAGACTTCTTCTGGCGAGCAGGGATAGATCCCACCAAAATTCGGCCCGCCGCTGAGGCTTTGATTAGAAGGATTCTGGGAGGAGGAACCATACCCCACATAAATACTTTAGTCGACACTTACAACATAGCCTCCATCAAAACAGAAATAGCCCTCGCAACCTTCGACGCAGATAAGCTGAAGGGCAGCCTTCTCATGCGGTTTGCCGAAAAAGACGAGGAGTTTCTGGGAATCGGAATGGAAAAACCTATGCTTCTTCAAGGAGGCGAAATAGTTGTTTCTGACGATGAAAAACTGGTGGCTATTTATCCACATCGAGACGCCGATAGCACAAAGATAACCGAGAAAACAAGAAACGTTATGCTGTTGGTGTGCGGGGTTCCGGGCATCGAAGAGAAAACTCTACAGGACGCTATGCGGGTGACTTTAGATTACGTTGTACAATTCTGTAATGGAAAAGTATTGAATTATGGATAAATAAATCGTGGGTTCCTTTTGGCTTCAAGTTTGCTCTTTTACGCTTGTCCGGTGCTTTCCAGGGCAAACGATTTTATCTCCACAGTTTGGACAAAACTTCCAGTCACTTCTTATTTCAAACCCACATTTTTTGCATACCACTATGCATGCTAATTTCGGCATTTTAATTTCACCTCCATACATAGATTAATTATACGGTTCACAACAATTTAGATTTACCCACCAGCAAGCCAAATAAATGCGCGCGCGGAAAAGATGAAGAAGATAAAGCTGTTTATTCATGAACCTTTAATCAACAGAGTCATAGGTCGTGAGCTGAATCTCTTACTTAATGACAAGGCTAGTCTCGTAGACGCAATCAGCGAGGTGGACAAGATAATAAACAGTAAGGGAAGTTTCCCAGTGCCAGATTATCGAAGTCTCCTCCATATGGTCTACAATCCTGTTGAAAACAGATTCTATAAACAAGTGGCAATAACTGCCCATGACCAATTGGGGCAAATGCTGAATGTGAGAGACGATCCAAAGAAGGAACTCTCCGAAGGAACAACAGTTACTTTAATCCCGGCAGGAGGATGCATAAGCGAGTGGGAAGAAGCCGTAGATTACAAAGAATTTTTGAGAGCAACCTCTTACTGATAACTTAAATTGATTTCTTTGCTGGCAAGCAACTCAAAAATTAAAAGTTCAAAAGGAAGAATCAATTTTAGCCATGCCACTCTTGTGATAATCTATGAACCTATCAGCAAAAACCGACGCAGACATCCTGCAACAAATAGTTAGTCCCTGGTATGAAGCCCTAGAAAACCCCGCTGAAGCTCAACGGCAAGTTCTAAGGAACCTAGTTAGGGAATATGGAAAAACCCTGTACGGAAAAAACCGCGCTGCCCATAACATTGAAAGCGCTGCTGACTTTCGGGCAAGTTTTCCAAAGATAAACTACAAGGGACTCTGCCCATACTTTGAGGAAGTTGAGAGGGACAACTATGCCATCATCCTACCTGAGCCCCCTTTGTGCTGGGTTATGACACGAGGCTCTACGGGCACCCCGAAGGTTTTTCCAGTGACAAAAACCCATCTTGAACAGATATTTATATGTGGAGCACGGGCGTTCGTTAATCACGCTCTGAAAAAGAATGACTTTGAACTTCTAACTGGAAAGATATTGAACCTTAATTTCCCGTCGCAAGTGACCACAATAGAGGCAAGTGGACAAAAAATAACTTATGGATACAGTTCAGGAACCTACGCTAGGCTTAACCCTATGTTGAGTCAGGTTAGTCTTTTGCCGCGACAGGAAGAAATTGACGCCCTAGGTTCTGGAATTGCAAAACCAGACTGGGAGAGAAGGTTTGAACTAGTCTATGAGAGGGCGTTGGATGAACCTGTAGTTGCCACCATGGGCGTCACACCAGTTATCTTGTCCTTCGGCAGATACGTCAAGCGAAGACACGGAAAAAAACCTAGAGACCTGTGGAACTTTCGTGCCCTCTTCTGCACAAGTGTTCGAAAGATACAGTTCAAATACGCCCCTGTTCTCAGAAAATACTTCGGTGAGGTTCCAGTAGTTGAAATGTACAGCGCCACTGAGGGGGTCTTTGCGCAACAACTCGATGATTTGCCCTACGTTACTCCAAACTACGACAAGTACTATTTTGAAGTTGAAACAGGCAAAGGTACGAAAATGCTCCACGAACTCAAGAGAGGTGAATGGGGAAGACTAATTATTTCGTCTTGTTTATTTCCCCGATACGATATTGGGGACATGATTGAAGCCATGGGAAAGAACTATTTCCGCGTCTTTGGAAGAGCCAAAGCCTTAACGATTTTTGAGCACAGGTTGTACAGGCTTCTGTTCCGATGGTTTCTTTAGAGACTAAACTATGGAGGCCTAGGACTTCTCTTGGCAGCGATGAGAGTTGCGTAAAGTCCGAAGACAAGGATGATTATTCCGACTATTATTAGAAAGATGGGTCCCCAGTCAAGAAATTGGATGCGGTTAGTTGCGGCTAGGAACAATGTTGTTCCAACGAGTATTAAGATTAAACCGCCTACCAAGGGGCCAACGTACCCAAACTCTCGCTTTTCATGTTTCTCTGTCTTCTCGGCTTTTTCCCCTTTCTCTTCCTTTTCTCGCTTTTCTTCTTTTTCTGCCTTTTCCATTCGCGCAGGTAGAGGCTTGAGGCTTGCGCCACACTGAGGACAAAAGTCCATTTCTTCCTTGACTTCTACCCCACATTTTGGACAATAGGGCATGTGTTTCACCATGAATTCACTTGTTCATTTAATTCAATGAGTATTTAAATTATGTCCACGGTTAAAGAAAATAAATGCTCATCCTGTGGATTCTAGATTGTTAAGGCGTGTCTTTGGTATTTGAAGAGGTCGGGAAACAGGTAATAAGTCGCTCCTTTCACCGCATAGCCCAAAGACTTTGCAATATCAAAGCCATTACTAACTCTATTCTCAGTTCTCGTGAAAACCCCAGCCCTCTTCTGATAAGAAATCTTTCCATGTTTTGCCATCAATCTAGAAATCTTGTGATCCTCTCCAACTCCCAACTCAGGGTCGTAAGGTCCAATGCCGTTATCACACATTTTCCAAGCGGCATCGTACAATAGGGCTATGCTGCATCCCGGAACACTTGCCCCAATGACCGGGACACCGCCTATCCTGATTGTTGGAAATTTCAGGGAGAGACGAGTTATGAGGTTTAGTCCCATGATTCCAAATCTTCTTCCCAAGTTAATGCAATCTCTTGGTCTCAAGGAGGGAACGGCACCAACAAAGTCGTTCCATTTAAGAGCATAATACATCACTTCAAAATAGTTATCGTAACTGTCTAAATCCGAAAAAATGTAAGCATCATCAAATTCTGTTCCCGTGGAAAAAAGAGAATCAATGTCATGGAAAACAATTATTCTTCCATTAGCATGTCTGAAACCCAGATTTCTTCCTATCGCAGGAGAATCCCACCACGAATACTTGATTATGCCTGAGCCCCAAAGCTTCTTCCTATATTCTTCATATTCTTCTGGACAGATCACAGTTGAATCTCCTATCTCTGACAATTCCGCATTCTCTCCAGCATCAACAATTATGAATTCAATCGCCTTGCCTTTCCCTATTTTTTCTTCGAAAACCTGTTTTGCGATTTCCCAGTTGGTGAAAGTCTCTTTGAGGTCCTTCTTGTTCTGTTCTCCTCTTCCCGTTGTTATCACTGAGAAAATTGGGTCTCCCATAAACCTTAGTTAGAAGGAGAGTGGGTTTTTATTAGTTTTGTATGTTTGGTCAATATTTAACCTAAGGGTTCTTGGCATCGTTAGCGTAACCCATTTTTCAGCTCGTTCGTATTATATTAATGGAGAGATACCATGTTTAAAGGAGGAGAACTCAAGTTTATCGGTGTAGTTGAAGACGCTGGCGAATTATCGAAAGTAAAAATCTTTCCAGAATTCTGCGCTGGATTACAACGCCTTAACGATTTCTCCCACATCATCATCCTTTACTGGTTCCATTTAAGAGACAAGGAAAATGAACGCCGCACCCTCAGAGTTACTCCGAGGAGACACCCAGGCGCGCCACAAGTCGGCGTCTTTGCGTCTAGAAGCCCAAGTCGACCGAATCCAATTGGATTCTGCGTCGCGGAACTCGTAAAAATCGAAGAATGCACCTTAACTGTGAAGGGACTTGATGCGTTAGAAAATTCTCCAATAATCGACATCAAGCCGTACCTTTCACGCGCTGATTCGATCCCGGAAGCTCGAGTTCCAGAATGGACATCACGCGGACCTCCAACTTAGTGGGCTGACTTGGCATAGCGTTGCATTTTCATTCAAAAATGTAGAGTTCCTCCTCGTAGCGGCGATCTAAAACTTGCCCTGGAGGGAGACGTTTAACTCTTTTTTTGGACAGATGCTTTATGAGGGCTTCGTTAGCTTTTTTGAGGCTCAATTTGTCGCATAACCACTCGAGGGGAACGTTTACGAAGAGGGGTCGTACGGGGATCACGTGACGGGTTGTCTTGTGGGCGAAGACTTCTCCACTCAAAGCTACTGTTACTACGTCTTTTTTCGAAACGTTGGGCACTATAAGCGTCGCGAGAGCTTTCTCTGAAAACACCTTATTTTGGGCGTCGCTTTCTGTGTCGTATCCTATTGAATAGCCTCTGGACCGAAGCTTAAACTCTATCTGCTTTATCGCATCATAGATTTCTTTGATGTTTTTTTGGAATCCGTATACGACGAAGCTTTTTGATCGCGACAAAATTGAAGTCACTGCCTTCAGTTCATTAACTAGTTTATACGCTGTGTCTCTCTGACATTTTTCGACGGTAAACCCCAATTCCCTAACTGAGTTTACCAGTTTTTCAAGGTTTGATGAATGGTTTATCACGCGGCACCAGCAACCGACCAATATATTTGGGTTTTCATACTCAACGAGACAGACTGGTATGAAGTGGCATCCAAGATTTTCAGCGGCGGCTACTCGGTGCATTCCGTCGAGGACGACAAGGGTTTTTGAATCCACTATCACAGGATGTTTAAAGTAGCCATCTGCTCTGATCTCTTGTGTGAGCTTATGAAGAATGTCTGGTATGACCTCCTCATGGATGTGCAATTTTTCTACTTCTTCAAGCTTGATTTCAAGTCTGATGTTAGGGTGAAGAATTTTGAAGGCTTCTGTGGACATGGCAATACGCTCCCATGTTTACTGCATAACTAAAACCAAGAAAACAAATGCCATGAATTTTAATTCTTCTATCAAACAAACCGGTTATGGTCAAGTAGGAAGATAGGTTAAAGGAAAACTTAAATAAATTGCAAGTCACTTCCGTAGTTAGCCCAAAAACGTGATGGTTAAAGAATGTCCAAAGAGTTTCGACACATTATTCGAATCGCTGGCGCTGACCTTGACGGAAGCCAAACAGTAGTCTACGCCCTCACAAACATCAGGGGGGTAGGAATAGGATTAGCCAACTCAATTCTGAAAAAAGCTGGCATTAAAGCGGAAACTCGAGTGGGCTTCCTGTCCGAGGCTGACGTTAAAAAAATCGAAGACATTATCGAAAAACCAGCGAAGTACGGCGTACCCAGCTGGCTTCTAAACCGCCAAAAGGACATAGAAACTGGCACCGACCTTCATCTCACAGGCTCCGACCTAGCCCTTCAAACAAAAACCGACATAGATCAAATGAAAAATATCAGATCATGGAAAGGTTTTCGTCACGCCCACGGATTGAAGGTCCGAGGGCAACGAACGAAAACAACGGGCAGGAAGGGAAAAGCCATGGGTGTTAAGAAAAAACTATTGCTGGAAAAGAAAGTGTAAGAAAAAGTTAGTGCGGGAAAGGCATGGGCGACCCTAAAAAGCAACGGAAAAAATATGAAACACCGAGGTTTCCTTGGCGAACCGACACGTTGGAAGCCGACCTCAACAAGCTCGGTCAATACGGGTTGCGAAACAAAAGGGAACTGTGGCGCCACAAAACCATGCTTTCGAAATATCGAGGAATCGCTAGATCACTTTTAGGCATGCCTGCCGAGGAACGAAGAATACTGGAAAAACAGCTTCTAGACAGGCTTCATCGACTCGGGATTTTACCTGAGACAGCGGTTTTAGATGATGTCCTAGACCTAGCCTTAGAAGACATACTTGAACGTAGACTTCAAACACTTGTGTTTCGAAAGGGCTTGGCCAAATCCATTTATCAAGCACGCCAACTTATTGCACATGGGCATGTTGCCATCGAAGAAAAACGTGTGTTCTCCCCAAGCTACATAGTTCCAAGAGAAGAAGAAGCGAAGATAATTTATGCCCCAACCAGTCCTCTGTCAAATTCTAATCATCCTCTGCGAGAATCTATGGGCATTGCAGTCGAAACGAAATCAGAGGCTAAGGAGGAAAAGGCATGAGCAAAAAGGCTGAAAAATGGGCAGTTGTTCACGTTTACAGCTCCTACAACAATACCATCGTCCATTTCACCGATATATCAGGCGCAGAAACCATAGCGAGGTCTTCAGGAGGCATGCATGTCAAGGCAGATCGATTAGAATCATCGCCATACGCTGCTATGCGATCAGCAGCCCATGCTGCCTCCATAGCCAAAGATAAAGGAATAACCGCTATACATGTGAAGGTTCGAGCACCTGGAGGATCAAGTGCCAGAACGCCTGGTCCAGGAGCCCAAGCCGCCATACGAGCCCTAGCGAGGGCGGGATTCCGCATCGGTCGCATCGAAGAGGAAACGCCTGTTCCTCACGACGGGACAAGGAGAAAGGGAGGCCGAAGAGGCCGCAGAGTCTAACATGTAAATAGACATCGAGTCATTGCGCATTTCCTTCTACCCAGAACACTTCTACCGCTCTTTTGTTGCGCGCGCGTATTGGAGATTTGTCGTCTTTTTCTGGAAAGAAAGGTTTATTAAATATTGCGATATAATAAATATGGATTTCCACTACAGATTACAAATCTGCTTGTGCGTAGCGAGGAATCAACATGAGTGACTTAATCACCAACATTCTTTTTCCATTAAGCACTGGTGGAGCTGGAGGCTTCTTGATTGGGTATGCTACTAAGAAAATCGTCAAAATTTTGTTGTTCTTTTTAGGGTTGTACGCGCTCTCCCTCTTCTACCTAGTGCATATAGGAGTGATTGACGTCAACAGTGAAAAGCTTGCGGAGGCAACATCAAGTCTTCTCGCACATATAGCTGGTTTTTTCTCATCTACGATAGCTTATCTGCCCTTCTCAGGAAGTTTCGCAGCTGGATTTATGTTGGGAATAATGAAGGGATAAAACGCACACGGTGATGTCTCCCCTGTGGGGAGGGTTCGAATCCTGCCTCTCACACTTTTGAACTGCGTGTGAGAGAAAAAAGGTTTTCACTCTTTTAATATGTGCGCGTGCATCAAAGGTTTCCTAAAAAAGTTAATCAAAGTGTACGCAAAATTAAAACATGTGTTAAGCGGATTTTTAAGTAACTTTTTGACCTGAGGTTTAAATAATGCGGTGCATATAGACTTACGAGGAAGCGGAGAAAAATGAAAGCAAAAATAAGCCAGACGAAAACAGGCAAACTCCTCCTATACGTAAGCTTAGACGAATTTGAGCGAGAGGAATACCTCTTACAAAAAGGCAAGCAACCAAGCGGGCTATTCACGATAATAATTAGGTAGGAGATGAAAACGTTGGTAAGAAAAATGACTCCAATAGAAGAAGACTTCATAGGAGATAAGGCGACGATAGAGTGGCTTAAAGCACAAAAACTTTCCACTCAGAACGTCTACAAATACATTTGGAAGCGTTTCTTAAAGTTCACTGGGTTATCGGGCGACCAAATCTTAGCAAGCAGGAAAGAAGACAAAGAAAAACTTTGGGAAAAGAAAGTTATGGAATTCAAGGATTGGGTTCTAAGCCAAGAGAAAAGCGAAAACTTAGGCAGGCTCGGAACGGCAACGGTGAGAAGCTTCTTCACCTTTCATTTCGTAGAGTTAAAGTTTAGGCGAACGGAAAGCCAAAAGCTCACGAAGGCTCAAAGAAAATATGAGGATTACCGTTTCAGCTTAGATGACTTCAAGAAAATGTTTGACGTTGCAGACCTTACAGAGAAATACGTTTTAACGGCGGGTAAAAGCTTCGGGATGCGAGCAAGCGATTTTATGGCTTTAACCCGAGGCGATTTGCAACCTTACCTTGACAGGCCTGTGCCTATATCCTTAGGCGAAATGCCTACAAAGAAAGAAAAGATTCCCGCTTATCCATTCATTGACTCCGATGCTTTGCCAGTGATTAAACTTATGATTGACACAATGACACGAGAAGGAAGGATAGATCCAAGTGAGAAAATCTTAACCTACAAAGAAGAGATTCAACTTAGCAGGATTCTCAAACGTTTGGTGGAAAAAGCTGGGATAAATGTAGGCAATAAGCGGGTTAGGTTCCACTGCCTTAGAAAGTTCCTCATAGACCATCTAAGCTCCTACATGAGCGAAAGTAAATGGAAGCAAATTGTGGGCAAAAAGATAAGCGAAAGCGCCTACATTAGCCCAGACACGCTTAGAGAGGATTATGCGAGAGCAATGACGGAGACAACCTTCACTAAAGCTGTGAGCGAAGATGTTGAACTTCTGGCAGAGAAAAAAGCGATGGAAACTTTGGCGAAATTGATGAACATTCCAGAGGAAAGGAGAAAGTTACTGCTTAGGCAAATTAAAGGCACAAAGACAAGAAAAGACTTAGACCGTATCGCTGAAAAAATGCGTAATGAAAACCAAACCAATGGAGGACAGGCCTGCGCCAACGGACATTGTGACGAAACCTTTGAGCAAATACCTGAAAGCCAACTTTTGACTTATCTTAAGGCTGGCTGGCAAATCGTTCACAGGCTTGAGTCGGGAGAGGTTATCGTAAAGCGGTAACCTCCTCCTTATCTTAGGTTAAGTATTTGCTTAACCTAGGGTAAGACCTTATTTCGCCGCAGAACGGTGGCGAACTTGCATATCTCCAACATTAGAGAGTCTTGCAGGTCGTTGCTTTAGTGGGGCTAACATACTCTTTTGTGGCTCGTCATAAGGTGTCTTAAGGTTTAAGACAGCCAACGGGTTAAACCTCCCCATTAACTCCCCACTAACCAGTTTAAAAAAACTCTTGACGGAAAAAATTTTAGAGAGCCTTGCAGGGTTACAGGGTAGTCTGAGGTTCATACCTTCCACCGAATGACGTTTTTGCGTTTTTGCGTCAACTAGACACCCTCTGCGCTTCACTACCTGAGAAGTTGACCTATACTCTTCCACGACAGAAACACAGAGACATCGCAGATTTGCCTAATGCGGAAAGCGGGTCATATCCTAGGTTAAGTAGTTGCTTAACCTAAGGTAAGAAGGTTAGTTTAGTTTGCGTTTGTGCCTTCATTTTCGCCTCTATGTCCTCAATTCTGCAGAAGTGGCAGGTAGTATCCCTATGCTGAACGTAGAAGTAATATCGCTCTGTGTGGCTTCCCACTCTACGGCGGAATTGGGGTTCTTAACCTAGATTACGCAATTGCGTAATTTAGGATAAGCCCGAGCGATGTTCAAAAGTCGGTAGATAAAATACAACCCATAAAATTCTGTGATTTGGAAACGGCTTATGAAAAATGGCTTAAGCGACACAAAAGTGTCAACTACCGAAGTTCCGCCTCGAATAAGCGTGGTGGATCCAATTTTCGGCACACCTGTCTCGAAGGAAAAACTCGGTAGCAGTGAAATCTCGCTAGGAGAAGCCGTAAAGCAATCTGAAAGCAAAAAAGAGAAAGAAAAAGCTTCTGCGGGAGCGACGGATTTCTCAACATACCTTCGGAAAGGCTTCCCGAACTCCATGACTTATGTATATTTCGTTTCTTCCAAAACAGGAGTCTTTTCGCGCGCACATCTCAGATTGGGTGTGTCAAGATTTATCTTAATGCTTATTACAATGTATTTGAATAAATTGCTAACTAAGCAGAGGCACAAGGGGCTGTGAAACATTACTTCATGAAAATCCCGCAAACCGTTGATAAGCTTAGGAAAAAAATCACAAAAACAGTGTTTAGAAAGGAGGAAAAACCTGAACAGGATCTAAATCCAATAAAAAAGATGGAACTGGGTTCTCCAGTTATAAAAATGGAGCAGATCACCAAGAGGTTTCCAGGAGTGCTTGCCAACGACCACATTGACTTTGAGGTAAGGAAAGGTGAAATTCATGCTCTTCTGGGCGAAAATGGAGCAGGCAAGACCACTCTAATGAATGTATTATATGGGCTGTATCAACCTGATGAGGGAAACATATTCATTGGTGGTGAAAGGGTGGAATTGAAGTCACCTCTTGATGCCATAAAATTGGGAATCGGCATGGTTCATCAGCATTTTATGTTGATCTCTGTGTTCACTGTTGCCGAGAACGTCGCCCTTGGGCTTAAATTGTCAGAGATTTTTTTGAATGTTGACCGAATAAAAGAGGAAATAGACGAGCTGTCATCGAGGTATGGTCTTAAAGTTGATCCAAGAACCAAGATATGGCAGCTGTCGGTGGGAGAACAGCAAAGGGTGGAGATCATTAAGGCGCTTAGCCAAGGAGCGGATTTACTTATTCTAGATGAGCCTACGTCTGTGCTTACTCCTCAAGAGGTGAAGGAGCTGTTTACAACCCTTCGGTCTATGACTGATCAAGGGCTTTCTATAATATTTATCACCCATAAACTTGATGAAGTCTTGTCCATAAGCGATCGGATAACGGTGCTTCGAAATGGAAAGGTTGTCTCCGTTGTAGAAACTAGTAAAACAAACAAGAAAGAGCTGGCTAGGATGATGGTAGGGCGAACCGTTCTCTTTGAATTGAGTAAGCCCCCCCTCAACAAAGGTAATGTTATCCTTAAAGTAGATGATTTATGGGCTTTAAGCGATAAAGGGTTAAATGCTTTGAGGAGTGTCTCCTTTGATGTTTGCGAAGGAGAGATTTTGGGAATCGCCGGCGTTGCTGGTAATGGACAGAGTGAGTTGATAGAAGTCATAACGGGTCTTCGGAAAGCCACTCGGGGAAAGGTGTTTATTAATGGGCGAGATATGACCAATCACTCGCCTAAAGAAATTATTGAACAGAAGGTTACATATATTCCAGAAGATCGTGTAACCGAGGGGTTAATATTGGATTTTACAGTTGCTGATAATTTAATTCTAAAGAACTTTTCGTCTCACCCATTCTCGAATAGAGGTTTATTAAATGATAAAGAAGTCAAAAGGTTTGCCGATGAACTGATTTCTGAATTTGATGTGAAGACGCCTAGTGCATATACGCCTACAAAGAATCTTTCAGGGGGAAATCTGCAGAAGCTTCTTCTAGCCCGTGAGCTTTCTCAGACGCCTCACCTGCTTATCGCCGCCCAACCTACTAAGGGTTTAGATGTAGGGGCTTCTGAATACATTCGCAAAAAGCTAATAGAACAGAGAGGAAAGGGTACGGCGATTTTATTGGTTTCCGAAGACTTGGATGAGCTTTTGGCTTTAAGTGATAGGGTTGCGGTTATGTATGAGGGGGAAGTGACTGGATTAATAGAACGGAAGAAAGTCAGCATCGAAGAGATAGGGCTGATGATGACTGGAGCCAAAAAGATGTAAAACGCATTATTTTCTGGAGGAAAAAACTTTGAAATTCACCATACCTGAAGAAGCGCTTAAAACCATTCAAACTCGTGCCTTGGCGGTGCTGATCGGATTCGCCCTTGGAGCCATCTTAATCCTTGCAACTGGAAATAATCCCATAACGGCTTACGTATCTTTGTTCAATGGAATCTTCGGAAGCGTGTACAGCATAACTGAGACCTTGGTAAAGACCATTCCTTTGTTGTTAGCGGGTCTAGGTATGGCGATTGCTTTTAGATGCAAGGTCATTAACATTGGTGGAGAAGGACAGATCTATATGGGCGCGTTAGGTGCCACTTTTTTAGCGCTTACTTTTGGGGGAGCGCCTGCAATAGTTCTATTTCCCTTAAGTCTAGTTGGGGGTTTCCTTGGAGGAGGAGTGTGGGCGGCTATCCCTGGGATACTTAAGGCAAAAATTAAGGTTAACGAAATTCTTACCAGCATGATGATGAATTTTGTCGCTATCTTATTCGTAAGCTATCTCATTACCGGCAGCGGACCAATGCATGACCCTTTAAGTCTAGGGTGGGCTACAAGTCCTCCAATCTCTTCCTCTATTCGCTTGCCAATCTTATTGCCTCGATCTCGACTTCATGCTGGATTATTCATAGCCATATTAAGCGTGTTTATTGTGTATGCACTTTTAGAGAAAACAACTTTAGGATATGAAATAAAGGCAGTGGGCACTAACCCTGAGGCAGCCCGCGTATCAGGTATAAATGTCACTCGAGCCGTAATAATCTCCATGCTCTTGAGCGGAGGTTTTGCTGGTCTAGCCGGGATGGTTGAAGTGTTTGGCGTCCAATATCGTCTGGTAGGAGGTTTCTCTGTTAATTATGGTTACACAGCCATCATGGTAGCCTTGTTAGGAAAACTGAACCCCCTGGGAACCACATTGTCAGCTCTTCTATTTGGGGCGCTAATTGTTGGAGCGGACACTATGGCACGTCAAACAGGGGTAGCTATTTTTATAGCCTATACTCTTCAAGGGCTAATTGTAATAACGGCGGTAGCATTTGAACATTTGAAGCGGCAAGACTTAGCTCCTTTGATCAGTTGGATTAAGAAAAAAAGAGGGAATAAATCTGGTTAACCAAATCTTTACCTTGGATTTCTTAACAGGACTTTTAGTATCCGCTTTCCAATTAGCTACCCCTTACCTCTTGGCGGCTCAGGGAGAAGTCTATGCGGAGCGTTCAGGAGTAATGAACCTCGGAGTTGAGGGCATGATGGTGATGGGAGCCTTTGCCGCTCTTTTTGGAACATTGGCCACAGGAAACCTCGGGGTAGGAATACTTCTAACGTTCATCGTTGGTGCTTTCTTGGGCCTCGTCATGGCCTTTCTGAGTGTAACACTTCGTTCAAATCAAGTGATAATTGGCATTACCCTAAGTAGCATGATAGGCTGGAGCCTAGTCGCTTACTTACTTAGGATGGCCTATGGAGGATCCAACATTAAATGCCCTACGCTTCAAAACATTTGTATCCCTATATTAAGGCAAATTCCCGTGCTCGGACCAGCTCTTTTTGAACAAAACATCTTAACGTACCTAGCAGTATTCTCAACACCAATCCTCGCGCTCGTCTTGTCTAGAACCACTATTGGCCTAAAAATCAAGGCCACAGGAGAAAATCCAAGGGCTTCAGAAACCATGGGATTAAATGTATATCTTATCCGCTACCTTTGCGTCATCTTTGGAGGAATAATGGCCGCATTAGGCGGCGCCGCGCTGATGATAGGATACGTAGGTGTGTTCCATGAGAATGTGATAGCTGGGCGCGGGTGGATTGCCATCACATTGGTTATCCTTGGTAGATGGAGTCCTGTTGGAGTTTTAGGAGTATCGCTACTGTTTGGGTCCATAGAGGCGTTGCAATGGCGTCTTCAAGTATTGGGCGTAGGGATCCCATATGAATTCCTGTTAATGTTGCCTTACCTTCTAGCCATAGTCATTCTGGTTATCATAGCTAGAAAGGCCGGCGCACCCGCATCACTAGGCCTTCCCTATACAAGAGAAGAAAAGTAAGCTGTGGTATAACCAATTAGTGAAATGACCCCTTTTGATTTATAAATGGAAGATGCGTGTATCACGTTAAAAATAAAAAGGGGTATGGCGCAGGATCAGCTGCTCCTTACTAGGAGAACTGTTAGGGCCTGCTCATTACCAGAGGAATTGTTAGGGTGCCGTTGATGATGGCTTCCCTTGTATTTGTGATCTGAGCTTTAACGGCGGTCGGAATTTTGTCTTCGAAGTAGTGGTATGGGGATATGTCGTTAGCACCGTCCTTCATGAAGAAGGCGTAAGACTTTGTGATTGGATCAAAGGTTCCCTCTCTGATTGCGGTTATCATCGTCATAACTGGACCGGCGGACCTCCATATGTTGCTAGTGATGACAGTTTTAGGAGCCATATAGTTCATGTCCACGAAGGATCCAATCGCTAACTTGCCTCTCTCTTCGCACGCAGGAATGCCTCCCAAAGCCATCCCACTCGTGCTGAAGAAGATGATGTCGACGCCATCGTCCATCATAGCAATGGCGGCTGATCTGCCCAGAGCGGTATCAATCCAGCTTCCGGTAAACGTCTCCTTTACTACTATGCTTGCGTTAACTGCCCTCGCTCCAGCCATAAAGCCCTCATGAGCAGATATCTGGGAAGGATAGGTGAAGGATCCGATGACTCCGATTCTACTAGTATTACTCATGTATGCTGCCAGCATTCCAGCAAGATACGCGCCTTCGTTGGGCCATAGGTTTATAGGCGCAACGTTCGAAGCGTTCAACCACCCACCCTGAATAATGGAGATGGTGTCCGGATAATTAGGAGCAATTTCTAAAGCTGGTGTCTGATACTCAGGAGTGGTGGCAATGATCAAATCGTATCCTTGGGCGGCGTATCCGCCAGCGACTCGTGCGTAGTCGGCCGTATACACCCACTCTGAAACGGTGACCTTAATCTCTGGATGAAGAAGCATGATCTCCCCCATGCCCTCATACCAGAACTGATTCCAAGACCCGTCCAAAGCAGCCCCGAAAAGAATCAGCGCCACTCTAAATTCCTCTGGTGGCGGTGTTGGAGCTGGTCTAGTAAGGTAGTAGGCTCCTACACTTACTACTACGATCATAATTATTAAGCCGATGGCAATCCATGTTGTCTTTTTCATTCATATAACACCTCTTCGTAGCAAGTTTCTCGTCCAATCTTTTTAAGTTTTATGGAACAAGCATTACAATCTTCAAGGTGTTCTAAGAACTTTTAAATGTCACCTTTGTTTCTTCAAATAAAAGGAAGGTAGAACGTTTGTTGAAGGATAACAAAATCAAAAGGATTAAGACCCTCTGCCGAGGTTGCGATAACTGTTGCGGCATGATTGTGCATGTAAAAAACAATGACATCGTGAAGATAGAAGGAGATCATGAGCATCCAGTTAATAAAGGAAACCTATGCCCTAAAGGCGAAGCAGCCGCTGAACTTGTTAACGACGAAAACCGACTTAAATATCCACTGATCAAAGTGAACGGCAAATGGAGAAACACATCTTGGGACGAGGCCTTAACCCTTGTTGCCAACAAACTAAGGGAAACAGCAGAAAAACACGGCCCCAGATCAGTGGTCATAATGAAGGGACAAGCTCCTGGGCATATGGGCTCAGCCTACTATTGGGAACGCTTCTGCAACGTTTTCGGCACCCCAAACTACATGACCGGAGCATGGGAATGCTATTGGGGTAAATTACTGGCTTTTTACATAACCTGCGGTGGATTACCCTTTCCAATGTACCATGGAATCACAGGGTTTAGGGAAGATTGCACAAAACACACCAAATGCATGATTCTTTGGGGCGCAAACCCCGTAAATTCTGGACCGCCGGGTGGAGATGAAATTCTTAAACTTAAGCGAAAGGGAGCTAAACTCGTTGTTATAGATCCTAGGAGAACAGAGTTAGCGGAAGAAGCGGACATCTGGGTTCAAATTCGACCTGGAACTGATGCAGCCTTAGCCCTTGGCCTGATCCACGAAATAATCACCAGAAAACTCTACGATGAAGAATTTGTTTCCAAATACACCATGGGTTTTGAAAAACTTGTAGAACGCGTAAAACAGTATCCTCCGGAGAAGGTTGAAAAGATCTGCTGGGTTCCAGCTGAAACCATTAAAAAAACAGCCGAAACTTACGCGACCAGAAAACTAGGCTTCATAGACGTTGGGATAGCTGTTGAGCACCAAAAGAACGGTTTTCAAGCACAACGCGCCATTGCTTGTTTGATGGGTTTAACAGGCAATCTTGACATCCCCGGAGGCAATCTACTTGTTCCATATCCCCAAAAGCAAAATATATCTCTTGGAGAAATGCCCGTCGATGGAGAGCCTCTGGGCGCTGACAAATACCCCTTAATGGTTCGGGAAACCTTCAGTTTGCCTCATTCAGCCAGGGCAGGAGTTGGAAAAGCCCACGGTGCAGTTCTTCTTGAAGCCATAAGGCGAGGGGAAGTAAAAGCTGTGATCTTGGTTGGAATTTCTCTATTAACTCAAGAAGCTGAAACCAGGATCTGGCGTGACACCCTTAATAAACTAGATTTTCTGGTCGTCATTGACTTATACGAAGCAGGATATGGCAATTTGGCCGACGTTTTGTTGCCAGCCGCCTCATATTTAGAAAGAGACGATCTAGTTTTTTATGGAGGAGTTATGGGAGAGCCCTATGTTGCTGTAAGGGAAAAATGTGTGAATAGATGGGAATGTTGGGAAGACTGGAAGATATGTTTCGAATTAAGTAAGAAGCTGGGCTATGAAAAATATTTTCCTTGGAAAGGCGTCAAGGAAGCAATAGATGAAGAACTAAAACCCACCGGCTTAAAATTTAAAGATTTAAAAGGCAAAACCGGTGTGAGCTTTATGCATATTATGGAGTACAGGAAGTATAAAAAGAGACTAGAAACTCCTTCTGGAAAAATCGAGTTTTACTCCTCAATAATGGAAAAATACGGTTGCGATCCGCTGCCTTCATACCAAGAACCTGAAGAATCTCCATATTCCACTCCCCAGCTCACCAAAGAGTATCCTCTAATTTTAACAACAGGCCAAAGAATCTTATACTATACGCATTCACAGTATCGCACCCTTCCAAGCCTTAGTAAGGAACATCCTTACCCACTTGTTGAAATCCATCCGGTTGCAGCTAATTCACGCGGGATTTCTGATGAAGAATGGGTGATCATTAGATCGCCCAGAGGCGAAGCAAAAGCAAAAGCAAAAATAACGGATAGAATCCATCCAAAAGTGGTTTCTCTTTCCCACGGATGGAGCAGTCCTTCAAACGCAAACGAACTAACTAGCATTGAACACCTCGACCCGATCTCAGGGTGCCCATCATTAAAAGCGCTATTGTGCGAAGTTAAAAAGCTTTGATCTAGTTAAGACTCTTTGAACTTGATTGACAGTTTTTGATATGAAAATTATATGAGCACACGTAAGCCATCTTCACATATTACTATTAGTTACTGTTGCTGGTCTCCTAGCTAAATATAAGCTAGTGAGAACTAGGACTCCGCCTAAAACCTGAAGCAAGGCCAATCTTTCAGATAAGAAAAGCCATGCCACCGCCACGGCTATGACTGGTGTCAAATTTGAGTAAAGTGCGGTTCTAGCGCTACCAATTCGGCTTATTCCTGTGTAATACATTACATTTGCGATGGCTGCAGCAAAGAAGAAGGAGTAGGTGAGGCCTAGCCATCCTTGCAGTGAAATGGAATTCCAGTTTTGCTCCTTCATAGAAGGGATTGAAACGAGAACCAGCGGTGGCGTTCCCACGATCATAGCTAGAGTTAATAGCTTAAGAGGTGTATACCGCTGAAGCAATGGCTTGGATAGCACAGTATATGTAGACCAGCAAACTGTGCCAGTTAATACTAGAAGGTCTCCTATCCAGCTCTGGTCGGTCACGGTTAGCGTCCTTTCAGCACCCTGTACAATCAAGAGGATGCCGACAAATGAGATTACGACACTGTACCAGACCCTTCGTTCCACCCTTTCCATCCCCAAAACCAAATTTAAGAGAGCCACGAAGATAGGCGCAGTAGCCACGATTAGAGAGGTGTTGCCTGCTGTTGTGCGGGCGATGCCGTTAATAAATAAGAGCTGAGCGATGGTGTTTCCGATAAGGCCTAGTAGAACTAGGCGACCTAAGTCTTCTCTGCGAAAACTAAGATCTCGCTCCAGAACCCACAGCAGGATCAATATGAACAAGGAGGCCAAACCGAAGCGAACCGCTTCAAAGCTTAAAGGGGATAAATCAGTTAAGGTGATTTTAATCACAGAAAAATTTATGCCCCAAATCAGGTTCACCCCTATAAGCATTATGTCAATAGTGGAGAATCTAACCTTTGAAGAGATGTGTGAACCACCCGTAGTCATGTGATTACCTCCCTCTCAGGTGTTAAGGGCATAATGGTATTTCGGTCAGTAATAAATCTTCATTTCCTAACTTCGTGCGTGCATACAAAATAGTTAAGTAATCAATGTTATACGTAGGCGCGAAAGAATAAAAAAGAGGAGAGAGGAAATTTCTGGAACTCCCGCTTACGTGGGTTCAAATCCCACCCCCGTGGTTGACCCCAAACACGCTCAACAGCTAACAAAGAGCCAAAAAAAGAGGGGAATTACAGAGGACATCTCCACATTCATACCTATAGAACCTTGTAACCCCGTTTTCACATTAGTATCCCGGTTTTTACTTCCGTTTATGGAAGATTTGCAGCCGTCCATTTCAGCGACGTATTCAAATCGTACTTCCACCAGTTTGCAGGCTTCGTATTGTCTCTGCAATCGTAACGGTATATTCATTTGATTTGAAGCACTCATCGAAAACCAATACAACGCGGTTCTTACTGGATTTTAAATGGATTCTTGACCTTATTTCCTTCGTTAAAACCCAGATAAAGGAGGGATGTAAAAAATATGCCAGAAAAAACTCTTTCCGATTCAACGCAGGATAAGACGCTTAAGCCACAGAAGAAAGAGAAGGCCCTTAGAGCCGATGAGCCCTTGCACGTGAAGGATGTGGCGCCAGAGAAGCCTGAAGCAAAAATCAACAAGTATGGCTTTCTACACGTCAACGGAAAATTGGCAAAGCACCTAGGCGTAGAGTTCGGCAAAGACAAGAAAGACATTCCCGTTACGATTGAGGAAATACCAAGAGGATTCACGGTGAGGTTATTATCGTAGGTTAAGTATTTGCTTAACCTAGGGTAAGACCTTCTTCGGATTATCATCGATGGTAATCCGTGAGAGAATTTAAGGAGGTGAAGCTAAAATGAAGTGGTGGAAAGCCTTAATCTTAGTTCTCTTCTACCCAACATCCTTGCTTTTTTACGCTCTCTTCTGAGGTTGGTTTGAAGAGGAGGATTAAGGTTAGCGCCCAAATAACCTTTCTTTTTTTTAAACCAACCCAATAAAAACCAACCCGAAAAGCAGATTAGCATGTGTTTTACTACAAGTCAATTGGACGATGAAGTAATCGAGGTACGATGACCAAAAGAATGATTGCTTTTTCCGCTACTGAGTCCAAACGTCAACGGATGAAAGAGAGGAAAAAAGACAAAAAGAGAAGTTAACGGATCAGAAAAAATCCTTAAGTCTAACTCAAGTAAGAATAGAAATTAGTATTTTACCGTTCTAAACTACCACAATATTGAAATAATGCCTTTTTCTCCTTATGAAAAGCACAAGCGTTCGTGAACAATCACAATAAGAGGCTTGACTGTGGTAGAGATTCAAATCCTTGAAAAAACCGATGATTACATACAGTTTATAGTTAAAGGAGTTAACGTGCCCTTCGTGAATGCCTTACGCAGAATCATACTAGCTGAAGTCCCTTCCATGGCCATAGACGAAGTGGTCATCATTGAAAACAACTCCATGCTTCACGACGAGATTCTCGCCCACAGAATGGGTCTCATCCCCCTCAAAACAGACCTAGACTCTTACAACCTACCCGAAGAGTGCACCTGCAAGAGCGAATTTGGATGTAACCTCTGTCGCCTAGCCTTGACACTAGAAGTTGAAGCCACAGAAAACACAACAACAGTCTACTCTAAAGACTTGAAGTCAGAGAATCCCAACATCGCACCAGTTAGCGACAAAATTCCAATCGTAAAGTTAGCCCCTGAACAAAAAATAAGATTAGAGGCATATGCCCGACTTGGAAAGGGAAAGAACCACGCAAAGTGGCAACCCGTTTCCATGTGCACCTACAAGTATCTACCACAAATCAAAATTGACGCAAAACGTTGTAACGCATGTGGCGACTGTGTGGAAGTGTGCCCCCAGAAAATCCCCACAAATACTGGAGAAGGAATAAAAACTCAAAATATAGTTGAATGCACCCTCTGCCAAGACTGCATGGACATCTGTCCACAAAATCCACCAGCCATCGAAGTGAATTGGGACAAAGAAGCCTTCGTTTTCAACATAGAATCCACAGGAGCTCTTCCAGTTGAAAGAATCATGCTTGAAGCTCTCAAAATTCTTGATAAGAAAATTAAGGACTTTTATAGCCAATTGAAAGTGAAGAAAAGTGAAAAAAGTTAGAGCAACTAATCCAGAGTTAATCACACTCATTCGATTATTGAGGAAAAAGTCTCGAGAGAGCGAAGTGGAGATATGGCGTTACATAGCGGATCGTCTGTCTCGTTCAAGAAGAAGTCACATAATTGTAAATGTGAGCCGATTGAACCGCTACACAAAAGAGGGAGAAACTGTGGCGGTTCCGGGTAAAGTGCTGGGCGCCGGAAAAATCGACCACCCCCTCAACGTAGCCGCCTTCACCTTTTCCGACCAAGCACGATCAAAAATTTTAAAGGCTAAGGGAAAATGCTTGTCAATCCTAGATTTAATAAAGAAAAACCCAAAAGGCGCTGACGTGAAAGTCATCGGGTGAACACTATGGCTGCTGAACACACTACTGTGATTGATGCAAAGGGGTTGGTTCTCGGTCGGATGGCCAGTGTCGTAGCCAAACGCCTCCTTCAAGGCGAAACAATTACAATTGTAAACGCTGAAAAGGCAGTTATAACTGGCAAGAGATCGAGCGTAATTGGGAAAGCTAAAGCGTTCCTTGAAGTTGGTCACCCAAGAAAAGGTCCCTACCATTCAAGGAGACCGGATAGGATTGTTCGAGAAACCGTACGTGGTATGCTTCCCCGGAGAAAGCCTAAGGGACAACAAGCGTACAAAAGACTCAAAGTGTTTCTTAACGTACCTCAAGAGCTTAAGGATAAAGAAGCCCAAACGATACCTGAAGTCAATGTGGAAAAACTCAAATGTCCATATATAACCATTGGAGAAATGGCGAAGGAGATCGGGTGGACGCCAATAGGTGAATAAAATGTCAAAAGCCAAAAAAGTTTTAGTATTAAGCGGAAAACGAAAAACCGCCACAGCCAAAGCAACAGTTAGACCTGGAAGTGGAAGAGTCCGCGTAAACAATATCCCTGTAGAGATTTTTGAACCAAAACTCGCCCGCGACAAAATCATGGAACCTATTCTCCTAAGCGGAGAGGAACTGTGGAAACAACTTGACATCAACGTTAAGGTGTCCGGTGGAGGCTTCATGGGGCAAGCTGAAGCCGCACGGATAGCCATAGCTAAATGTCTATTAAACTGGACAAAAAGCGCCCGCCTTCGAACAACCCTCCGCGACTATGACCGAACCATGATTGCCGGTGACCCTAGGCGAAAAGAAACCAAAAAGTTTGGAGGCCCCGGTGCAAGAGCCAGAGATCAAAAAAGTTACAGATGAACATCGTCGGGTGCATGGTATTAGGTTTAAACTAAAATGAAGCCGAAACGTATAAGTAGGAAGGAACTGCTCGAAAACACTTTATTATCCGAAAGTAAGAATGATGGAAAGGAGGTCTGGTTAAAATAATTATCCCAGTACGTTGCTTTACATGCGGTAAGTTGATCGGCGATAAATGGGAAGACTTCGCGAGAAAGGTGAAGGCAGGAGAAGATTCAGGGAAAGTTTTAGACAGTTTAGGAGTAACACGCTATTGTTGTCGCCGTATGCTCCTGTCTCACGTAGAAATCATCGACGAGATCATCAAGTTTTATGAGGAAGCTGGAAGAAGAAAACGGGGTAAGCCATTTTAAAGAGGCAGTCACCATGTCAACAGTCATTGAAGACATCGTGGCTCGAAAAATCTTTGACAGCCGAGGAGAAGAGACGCTAGAAATTGACGTAGCAACCTCGACTGGGTTTGGAAGAGCCTCTGCCCCAAGTGGCGCCAGCAAAGGCAAAGCTGAGGTGGTTTCATATCCCGCGGGAGGAGTAGATCAAGCCATAAAGAAAGTGGAAGAGCTAATTATCCCTGAACTAATCGGCATGGACGCAGATGAACAGGAAGAAATCGACACTCTTCTTCATGAAATTGATGGAACAAAAGATTTTGGAAATGTTGGAGGAAACACAGCTTTCGCTGTCTCCCTAGCCACCGCAGAGGCCGCCGCAACTTCCTACGGCATGCCCTTGTTCCAGCATCTCGCTGGCCACCTCGCAAACGAGCTTCCGTACCCCCTTGGAAATGTTTTGGGCGGAGGAAAACACGTACGCGGGAAAGCACCAGACATACAAGAGTATTTGGTTATACCCCTTGGAGCGCCCACCTTTTCGGATGCAGCCAAAGCCAACATTTTGGTTCATCAGAAGGTTGGTTCTTCTCTCAAAAAAGTTGATGAAAGCTTCACTGGAGGAAGGGGGGATGAGGGAGCTTGGGCTTCCAACATAAAAAGTGAAGAAGCCTTAGAAATTGTGGTTAAGGCTTGCGAAGAAGTTTCGGGGGAACTAGGATTTGAATGTAGGGCGGGCCTAGATATGGCAGCTTCAACTCTGTGGAGACCGGAAGAAAAATGTTATGTGTATGCCCGCGACGGAGCCAAGCGAGATTCTGGGGAACAGCTTGATTTCGTTTTACATCTCATTAACGATTATAACCTCGCTTATGTTGAAGACCCATTTCATGAAGAAGACTACGGAAGCTTTGCTGAACTCACTAAGAAGGTTAAGAAATGCCTTATTTGTGGTGACGACTTGTTTGTAACAAACAAGAAAAGGCTGGCTCGTGGAATAAAATTGTGTGCTGCAAACGCCATTATCATAAAAGTAAATCAGGTGGGCACCCTCACCGATGCTTGGGAGACTACGAAAGTGGCTAAGAAAGCGCGATATGTTCCAGTTGTGTCCCACCGCTCTGGAGAAACAAACGATACGCATATAGCCCACTTAGCCGTAGCGTTCCGTTGTCCAGTCATCAAAGCTGGCGTGTTATCTGGGGAGCGGGTGGCAAAAATTAACGAACTTGTCCGAATAGAAGAAACTCTTGGAAATAGAGCTAAAATGTCCACCTTTTGATTAATAGGAGGAAATTTTTTGTCAGAAAAGGAAGAAAAAGAAGAAACCGAAAAAACTGAAGAAATTGAAAAAAGTGAAATTCCAGTCGAAGAAGAACTTCTACTGCCACAAGACACCTTGCTATCTGCAGGAATCCACATCGGCACAAGGATGAAAACCAAGGATATGGATCCATTCATATATCGCGTTAGACCTGACGGCTTGTTTGTTTTGGACGTTAAAAAAACAGATGAGCGCATACGAGTTGCTGCAAAGTTCCTCGCTCGGTTTGAACCGTCCAAAATTGCGGCGGTGGCGGCGAGATTGTACGGGCACTCTCCAGTGGAAAAATTCTGTGAAGTGGTTGGGGCGATTCCTATGATTGGACGTTTTATTCCTGGATTGCTTTCAAATCCTCTTTATCCAAACCGTGTTGAGCCAAGCGTGATAATAACGTCTGACCCGAAGGCTGACGTGCAAGCTGTAAAGGAAGCTTCAAACGTTGGTATTCCCGTGGTTGCCCTCTGCAGCACCGACAACGATTTCATTGACGTAGACTTGGTTATTCCCACCAACAATAAGGGTAGAAGAGCCTTAGCTGTGATCTACTGGCTCCTTGCTAGGCAAATACTACGGGAAAGAGGTGAAATACCACCAGACGGGGACATAAGCCAATCCATCGATGATTTCGAAGTAAAGCTGGCGAAGGAAGAAGAGGAGGAGAAGGTTTGAAAGTTAGGCCTCCCGCCGTTGCAGGTTCATGGTACGCTGGCACCTCCGCTGGCCTACGAACACAGATAGAAGAATGCTTCACCCACAAACTAGGGCCTAGTAAGCTTCCCAAAGTTGTGCAGAAAGGCTCCAGAAATCTAGTTGGACTCGTTTGCCCCCACGCAGGATATATGTACTCTGGTCCGGTGGCTGCCCACGCGTATTACGAACTCGCTAGGGATGGCAAACCAGAAGTTGTTGTGATTTTTAGTCCTAACCACACTGGGCGCGGAAGTGCCCTTGCTATCATGAACGAAGGAGTTTGGCGTACTCCCATGGGTGACGTAGAGATTGACGCCCAAACCGCTAACCAGATTTTGAGTGAATCTCGCATTATTGATGTGGACGACAGAGCCCACGCTTATGAGCATTCCATAGAGCTTCAGCTACCTTTCCTTCAATATCTTTATGGTTCAGCCTTCAAGTTTGTTCCCATCTCTTTTGATCCATCAATGCAAGATTTGGAATCCAGCCGAGAGGTGGGGAAGGCTACGGCGAAGGCTTTGTCAGGGAAAAATGCTTTGGTAATAGCCTCCACAGACATGACCCACTATGAGCCTCAGGAAAAGGCTGAAAAGAAAGACAAAATGGCCATTGACGCTGCCATCAAGATGGATGAGGAACAATATTACTCCACCGTAGAGTCCTACAGCATATCCACTTGTGGTTACGGTCCAACCATCGCTGCGATTACTGCAGCAAAGGCGTTAGGCGCCAAAAAAGCTCAACTATTATGCTACAAAACGAGCGGTGACATAACCGGCGACTTCTCCGCGGTGGTTGGCTACGCCTCCATCGCATTCATAAAAAGTTAGTCAAGTAAAGCAACTTCTCGCCAATACGCTTTGCCACTTTAAGAAAACTTATTTAATTTTTGAGAATAATTGTTTCTTCGAGGTAATTCCAATGGGAAGAGGTTCCGGCTTCGGAAAAGTTATTTTATTCGGCGAACACTTCGTTGTTCACGGCGTGCCGGGAATTGTTTCTGCAATTGATTCAACAGTTGATGCAGAAGTGAAAAAAATACGGGCAGGGCTCACTGTAAAAGATGAAAGAAAAGGTGCAAAAGATTACACTGAAAAGAAAAGAGCTCAACAAAAAGAGTCGATAGAAAGAATGCTTAAAACAATGGGAATTGATCCCGAAAAAGCTTCTTTAAAGATTTGGTTGGGAGGAAACCTCCCTGGTTTCAGCGGAATCGGTGCTTCTGCAGCAAGTAGCGTTGCAATTGCTAGAGCTATAGCAGAAGAATTTAAAATGGATTTGTCAGATGAAAAAATTAATGAAATTGTTTATGAAGCTGAGAAAGCTTATGCTGGAACCCCCTCGGGCATTGACAATACCGCGGCAACCTATGGCGGGTTAATCTGGTTCAAGAGGAATTTGAGCGGGGGTCCAGACACAATTGAGAAATTGGGCATAAGAGAACCAGTTGAAATTGTCATGGGTGACACAGGAATTGTAGCTGACACTAAGGAAATGGTTGCTGGAGTTGCAGCAAGAAAGAAAAAGAATTCAGGAAAATACAATGCGTTGTTCAAGCAGGCAGAAGATTTAGCGTTCACAGCAAGAAAAGCCTTAGAAGAGTTTGACTTAAGAAAAGTTGGGAAGTTAATGAACGAAAATCATCGCTTACTGCGGGAAATCGAAGTTTCCTGTAAAGAACTAGATTATTTGGTGAACTTAGCTCGAAAGCAAGAGGCGTTTGGAGCAAAACTAACCGGCGGTGGCGGCGGAGGATGCATGGTAGCATTAACCCCAAGAAAAGAATTGCAAGAAGCTGTTGCAACAGCCATGGAAAAGGAAGGATTTAAAGTGCTGAGAACAAAGATTGGGATTCAAAAAATATAAAGAAAGTATAAACCTATTGGAAATAAGGAGGGAGACTATTGGGTTTTAGAAGTTTCTTGGAACAGCTTGACAAAGATGGAGAGTTAGTAAGAATAAGAAAAGAAGTGTCAACTGAGTATGAGATGGCGGGGATTATAGATGCTCTCGGCGAAAAACCCGTATTTTTTGAAAAAGTGAAAGAATCCAGCATCCCCGTTGTAGCTGGTCTCGTCTCTTCTAAAGAACTGATTGCCAAAGCTTTGAACATAAAGAAAGAACAAATGTTGCATAAATTATCCAACGCTATAGAAAATCCTTTACCTCCAGATGTTGTGGAGAAGGGAGAATGCCAAGAAATAGTTGAGAAAAGAGTTGATTTAACAAAGCTCCCGATAATGAGGTACACAGAAAAAGACGGTGGAAAGTATATTGCATCTGCCATAGCTATAATAAAAGACCCTGATTTGGGCAGAAACACATGTTTCCACAGGTTGATGTTGCTAGATAAGAACAAGTTCGTAGCTAGAATTGTTGAAGAGAGAGGAACGGACACTGCCCTTAAAAAATCTGGTGGCGAACTCGATATAGCATTATGCATAGGCAACTCAACCGCTGTTCTTCTTGCTGCCGCCACATCTCTGCCAATGGGCGTTGACGAATTAGGAATGGCTAATGCATTAGAAAAAACAGAATTGGTAAAGTGTAAGACCATTGATGTTGAGGTTCCAAAAGACTGCGAGATTGTATTAGAGGGAAGGATAACAAAAGAAAGAGTATCAGAAGGACCATTCTTAGATCTGACAGGAATCCTTGATAAGGTAAGACAGCAACCAGTAATAGAAGTCAACTGTATAACTCACAGAGAAAAACCAATTTACCAAACCATACTTGCTGGAAGAAACGAACATAAGTTACTGATGGGAATGCCTAGAGAACCAACAATATTTAATGAAGTGAACAAAGTCTGCGAATGTAAAGATGTTTACATAACTCTCGGTGGCTGTAGCTGGCTCCACGCAGTGGTGCAAATAAAGAAACAGAATCCAGACGATGGAAAGAAAGCGATTAAAGCGGCTTTTGAAGGACACAAGTCACTGAAACATTGTGTTATCGTGGATGACGACATAAACATCTATGATCCAAACGAAGTTGAATGGGCTATTGCAACGAGATTTCAAGCAGATAAAGACGCTGTTATCATACCAAACCAAACAGGATCTTCTCTTGATCCATCTGGAGATTTAACTGAAGGAAAGAAAGCAACAACATGTAAGATGGGGTTAGACGCAACGATCCCATTTAAAGTAACAGGTAAAGGGTTTAAAAAAGAGGAATACAGAAAAGTTGATCTAAAAAAATTCTTGTGATTGTATGTACCTCACAAAAGAAGAAGAAAGAATGCTGGATGGAGAAGAAGGTTACGCAGTAAAAAAATCCATGGAAATACTCGTTGCCTTAGGAAATATTTACGGCGCTGAAAAACTCATAAAAGTAGGTTCTGTTCAAGTGGCAGGCGTATCATATCATAACCTCGGAGATGCTGGTCTAGAATTTCTAAACGAACTAGCAAAAGATGGAAAAGTCAAAGTACTTACAACTTTGAACCCCGCAGGAATGGATTTGGAAGATTGGAAAAAACTTGGAATCTCCGAAGAGTTCGCAAAAAAACAAAACTTGGTTATAGATGCTTTCAGGAAAATGGGCATAATCATCTCTTGCACATGTACGCCCTACCTGATAGGTAACCTACCAAGATATGGAGAACACATCGCTTGGTCCGAGTCCTCCGCAGTTACTTTCGCCAACTCAGTTATCGGAGCAAAGACAAACCGCGAAGGAGGACCATCAGCTCTCGCAGCAGCTTTCACTGGCAAAACACCATACTATGGGCTTCATCTGGAAGAGAACAGAGTGCCAGACACTCATGTGGACGTGAAGGCTAAATTGAAAAAATTCTCAGATTGGGGAGCTTTGGGTTATTGTATCGGCAAAAAAGTCGAAAATAAAATTCCGTATGTAACCGGCGTAAGAGATGTGAATCTAGATGAGTTGAAATCGTTCTGTGCCTCAGTGGTGACTTACGGTTCAAAACCACTATTTTACATGCAGGGAATAACTCCCGGATCTGAAAAACATCGACCCCCAAAAGAGAAAATTACCATCGAGGATAAGGACATAAAAGAAGCTTACGAAAGCATTAATGACCCTGTTGACATCATCGATTTCGTCTGTATAGGTTGCCCTCACTGTTCTATCAATGAAATTGCTGAAATAGCAAAACTGTTAAAAAATAAGAGAATAGCTTCAAACACTGAATTCTGGGTTGCAACTTCAAGGCTAACGAAGCAACTCGCTGACAAAAGAAGTTACACAGAAATAATCGAGAAAGCTGGGGGAAAATTCGCTTGCGACACTTGTATGGCGGTAGCTCCACTGAAAGGAAGATTTAGAGCCGTTGCAACAACCTCCGCAAAAGGATGTTACTACTCAAGACAGAACGATATGAAAACAAAATTAGGAAGTTTAGAAGAGTGCATAGAAGCTGCGGTGAAAGGAAAATGGAGTTAAAAGGAAGAATCATCTCGAGGGGAGTTGCAGAAGGAGAAGCCCTAACCACCACGCAACCAATCTCATTTTACGGTGGAGTAGATCCAAACACAAGCGAGATAATAGAGAAAGGACATGAACTGCAAGGAAAGAAAGTGAAAGACAAAATACTTGTTTTCCCAAATGGTAAAGGATCAACAGTTGGGTCTTACACCCTTTACAGAATGAAAAAGAATAGTACAGCTCCCGCCGGAATCATAAATAAAGAATGTGAAACTATAATCGCTGTTGGCGCAATAATCTCAGAAATACCCTGTGTTGATGAAATCGATATTTCGAAAATAAAAACAGGAGATATAGTTAGATTAGAAAACGGTGTTGTTACAATAAAGAAGTAGGGAATTCCAATAATCGGTTCCAGCTTTCATCACAAGAAAAACCAGTGGTGTTGTGAGGGTTGAACGTTAAGCCAACTATCCTGAAGCTCGGGGGTTCCGTGATAACAAACAAGGAAAAACCATTGACTCCCAACATGCTAGCAATAGAACGACTGGCAAGAGAAATTTCGAAAGCCAACGTTTCGCCCCTCGTCCTCGTTCACGGAGGAGGTTCCTTCGGTCATCCAATTGCGGAACAGTATGGAATAAGGGAGGGCTACAAAGATTCGTCACAGATTATGGGATTTTCAAAAACCCATCAGGCTATGACTAAACTAAACAAGTTGATTGTGGATTCTCTAATAAATCATAATATCCCAGCAGTAGGGGTTCAACCGTCATCTTGTGTAGTCACGAAGGCGGGTCGAATCCAAAGCATGGAAGAGAAACCCTTAAGAAAAATGCTCGAAATGGGTTTTGTGCCAATTCTCTACGGAGACGCTGCCCTCGATTCAGAAACCGGTTTTGCCATATTGTCTGGTGACCAACTCGTTTCTTCACTGGCAATACGACTTGCCGCAGATTACATTGTAATTGGCGTGGATGTCGACGGCCTATACACTGCAGACCCTAAAACAGATTCTTCGGCGTGCCTAATTCAACAAGCCACCCTAAGAGAGTTGAAGAACCTAGAACACAAACTTGAAGGATCGAAGGTAACTGACGTAACTGGAGGCATGCTTGGAAAGATGTTCGAATTGACTCCAGCCATAGAACATGGAATCCGAACGATAATAGTAAACGCCACAAAACCCAACAGAGTTTACAAGGCCCTTAAGGGCGAAAAAGTCATCGGGACAGTTATTGAGAAAGGTGAAACAATTGGGTAACCAAATTGAAGAAAGAAAAGTTGATCACATTAAGATCTGCTTAGAAGAAAATATTCAAGCTCGACAAACAACCACAGGATTTGAAGACATTTTTCTCGTGCACAAAGCTCTGCCCGAAATTCAACGAGACAAAATAAGTCTTTCCACGGTTGTTTTTAACCATGAATTTTCCGCTCCTCTCCTTGTGGGAGCCATGACCGGAGGTACCACAAAAGCCCTAAAGATTAACGCTGCAATTGCTGAGGCAGTGGAGGAATTGGGCCTCGGAATGGGTGTTGGAAGCCAAAGAGCAGCCATCGAGAATTCAAAATTGGAAGACTCCTTCGCCATAGCTAGGAAGAAGGCACCAACAGCCTTTCTCGTAGCCAACATTGGGGGCCCACAGCTTGTTGGCAGATACGGTGTCAAAGAAGCTGAGAAGGCGGTAGAAATGTTAGAAGCCAACGCCTTAGCTATCCATCTAAACCCTTTGCAAGAGGCTGTCCAACCAGAGGGAGAAACAAACTACTCGGATGTTCTCAACAAGATAGGCGAGATCGCTCAAGCCCTTGAGGTTCCAGTTATCGTTAAGGAAACTGGTGCAGGCATAGCGGCTGAAGAGGCTAAGATGCTTGAAGAGGCTGGCGTTGCTGGCATCGATGTGGCTGGAGTTGGCGGAACAAGTTGGGCAGCAGTGGAATATTACCGAGCGAAAAGGCTTGAAGACGAGTTCCGTCAAAGGCTGGGTGAAACCTTTTGGGACTGGGGCATACCTACCGCCGTAAGCCTCGTAGAAGTGGTTCAATCAGTTCATCTACCCGTCATAGCCTCAGGCGGAATACGTCATGGAACAGACATTGCAAAGTCTTTAGCCTTGGGTGCAAGTTTAGTTAGCATGGCTTCACCAATTCTGCGTTCAGCAACAAAAAGCTCGGAAGAGGTTAAGAAGACGCTTCAATTTGTGATTGAAGAGTTGAGAAATGTCATGTTCCTTGTGGGAGCAGAATCCATACAGAAACTGCAAAAGGCTCCAGTTGTTTTAACTGGAAAAACAGCTGAGTGGCTGAGGATGCGAGGCTTTAAACCTGAACTTTATGCGAGGAGAAAAGCATGAGCCGCCTATCCACTCAACTAAATGAAACAGCTGAAAAAGTGAACAGATTCATTGAAGGAGTTGTTAGCCTTGAAGGTGAACCTAAGGTGCTTTACCGAGCTGCTCGTCACATAATTGATGCTGGAGGGAAGAGGCTGAGGCCATACCTCGTCTTGAAAAGCTGCAAACTGGTTGGAGGAAATGAAGAAGATGCCATTCCAACAGCATCCGCCTTGGAACTACTTCACACCTTCACCCTCATCCACGACGACATAATAGACGAAGATGAAAAGAGAAGGGGTCTCCCAACGGTTCACTCCAAGTGGGGAGTACCCACCGCCATCGTAACAGGAGACCTTCTTTTCGCCAAAGTTTACGAAACAATCACAAAGTTCACAAACTCTAAGCGCGTACCATCCAAGCGTATCTTACAAGTTTTAAAGGACATCAGCGAGGCAACAGTAGCCATATGCGAGGGACAAACCCTTGATATGATGTTTGAACATAAAGAAACTGTTTCCGAGGATGAATATTTCCAAATGATCCAGGCGAAAACCGCTGCTTTATTTGAAACTTCTGCAAGATGTGGCGGAATCCTCGGAGGTGCAAAGAAAGGTCAGGTTGAACGTCTTGGAAGGTATGGACATTACGCCGGCATAGCATTTCAGTTGATTGACGATGTTTTAGGTTTAACTGCTGATGAAAAGGCTCTTGGAAAACCCGTTGGAAGCGACATTCGCGAAGGAAAACGAACATTGATAATCGTTCACGCTCTTAAACACGCCTCAGAGAATCAAAGAAAAAAGATTCTTGAAACGCTGGGAAATAGATCAGCTTCAGCTCAGAGAATACAGGAGATAATCGATTTAGTTAGTTCCTTAGGTTCAATCAACTACGTGGAAGAAAAAGCGAAGGGATTTATCGAAAAATCTAAAAAGGCGTTGGCAAGCCTTCCTCCCACAGAAGACAGAGAAGACCTCATAAGCCTCGCTGAACTCATTTTCGCTAGAAAGTATTGAAGCTCCAAAATCAAGTGGGAAACCTTGAATTCAAATGAAGAAAAGGAAGTTAGAGAGCTTATCTGGAAAATTGCGCTTCTAAACGCGCTTCGTTACGAAGGAAAAGCTCAATCAAAACCAGTTCTTGGCAAGTTGCTCGGTGAATATCCTCATCTTAGAGGGAGAGTAAAAGAGGTCACTTCCGTCATCAATGAGGTTGTTCAAGAAATCAACAAACTTTCTCTAGAGAAGCAGAGGAAGATGGTGGAGGAAAAGTGGCCCGAACTTTTAATCAGCGAAAAAGTTGAAGAAAAGAGAGTTCTTCCACCGTTGCCAAACGCTGAAAAATATGAACGTGTTGTGACCCGTTTTTCACCTAATCCCGACTTCGTTCTGCACCTAGGCTCGGCTAGAGCCATAATTCTCAGTTATGAATACGCGAAAATGTATAAGGGCTTATTCTATCTTCGCTTTGAAGATACAGACCCTAAAATGAAAAAACCGAAGTTAGAGTTTTACGACTCCATACGGGAAGACTTAACTTGGCTTGACTGTAAATGGGATGCCGAATTCATTCAAAGCGCCAGACTTCCCATCTATTACGAACATGCTGAAAAAATTCTCAAAAGCGGCCACGCATACGTTTGCACCTGTAAACGCGAGAATTTTCAAGAAAAAGTGAGAATTGGACAGTCTTGTCCATGTCGCAACCTAATGCCAAACGAGAATCTCCTTCGCTGGAATCGCATGTTGAATGGAACGTACGGTGAAGGAGAAGCCGTGGTGAGAATTAAGACAGATTTAGATCACCCAAATCCTGCTGTTCGAGACTGGCCCGCGTTAAGAATCATCGACACCAAAACGTGTCCCCATCCAAGGGTAGGTAGCAAATATCGGGTTTGGCCCCTCTACAATTTCGCTTGTGGCATCGACGACCACCTTATGGGAATAACCCACATCATAAGGGGAAAGGAACACTTAACCAATCAAGCAAGACAAGAGTTCATGTATCAACACTTCGGATGGAAATATCCAGAAGCCATCCATTACGGCAGGCTAAAGATAACTGGAGCATCCCTAAGCAAATCCGTAATTCTGCAAGGCCTTATGAGCGGGCTCTTCAAACACTGGGACGACCCTAGACTGGCGACCCTCGCCGCCTTGAGAAGGAGAGGAATAACAACGGAGGCAATCCAACGTTTAATAATTGACGTTGGTCCAAAAACAGCAGATGTAGTCTTAAGCTGGGAAAATCTATACGCGCATAACAGAAAAATAATTGATCCAATTGCAAACCGATACTTCTTTGTGCACAATCCAAGAAGGCTGATTGTGAAAAATGTTCCACGTGCCTTTACAGCTCAAGTTCCTCTGCATCCAGATCATCCTGAAGGGGGCTTCCGTTCCTTCGAGATAAAGCCAGAGAAGAGAGAAGCGTCTTTTCTTGTTTCAACTGATGACGCAAACATTCTGAAAAAGGGAAGACAAATACGGTTCATGGAGCTCTTTAATTTTCAAGTTGAAAAAGCCGGAAAAAGCTTGATTCAAGCTGTTTTTCACAGCGAATCTTACAAGGAAGCCAAGAAACTTGGGTCTCCTTTAATTCACTGGATTCCTTTGAACAGCGGTATTCCATGCGAGGTTGTGATGCCTGACGCTTCTGTGTCGATAGGCGTTGCTGAGGAGACTTGTAGGGCGTTGACTCCAAGCGAAATTATTCAATTCGAGCGTTTCGGTTTTGTCAGAGTTGACAAGGTAAACAAGAAATTAATCACGTTTTTTGCTCATCGATAGTAAAATTTTTCTCTCTTGCAGCTGTTGCTTCGGTCTAGGAATATGTTGTTTAGGTCGAAACATTCATAAACCCTTTCGTTGATAAAACTCAGCACTTGAAAGGGTGAGGCTTATGTCAAGGCCGTTTTACATAAAATTTGAAATCCCCAAAGAAGTGGCAGATGCAGCCTATGAAGCCCTGCAAATAGCCAATCAAACAGGCTCTGTAAGAAAAGGCACCAACGAAACAACAAAGGCTGTGGAAAGGGGACTAGCAAAACTCGTCGTCATAGCTGAAGATGTGGATCCACCTGAAGTTGTGGCTCATCTCCCCCTCCTCTGCGAAGAACGCAAGATTCCATACATATTCGTACCCAGCAAAGAAAAACTTGGAACCTCCGCAGGGATAGATGTCCCAGCAGCTTCAGCGTGTATCACTGAGGTTGGCGATGCAGTAGCTTTAATAAAAGAAATTACCAGTCGAATTGAGGAACTGAAAAAGAAGGGCCCTAGTGGATGAGCGAGAAAGAGGCAGAAGAGGAACTAATTCCCGCCGAAGTCATTCAAGTGATTGGTCGAACAGGACTCACGGGTGAGATTGCCCAAGTTAGGGTTCGAGTACTTGAAGGAAGGGACAAAGGGCGCATAATAACAAGGAACGTGAAAGGCCCTGTGCGAACTAACGACATTCTCATGCTAAGGGAAACTGAAAGGGAAGCTAAGAAAATTAGATGATTAGATGAGCCGGTGACAAGGGAGGTTTACCAGTGCCAAGACCCAAGCTTTGCTCCTTTTGCGGACATGAGTTTCCACCAGGCACTGGCATCATGTACGTTAGAAACGACGGGTCAATTCTCTGGTTTTGTTCAAGTAAATGCAGAAAAAGTTCCATTGAGTTAAAACGTGATGCCCGCAAGATTCGCTGGACAAAGTATTTTGGAAGGGAAGAAAAGGGAAAAGCTTGACTTCTTTCTACAATGTAGAAAAAGCCATGAAGAGGCTAAAGTGATGAACAATGAATATTGTCATATTAGGGTCTCCCGGAGTAGGCAAAGGAACCTACGCCAAATTTCTTTCAGATAAATACAATATTCCAAGAATCTCCGTCGGAGACCTGTTTCGCAAAGCCATAAGGGATGAAACAGAACTAGGCAAAAAAATAAAAGACTATGTATCCCGTGGAGACCTAGTTCCCGACGAAATGGCCATAGAGTTAGTAAAGGAGAGACTGCAAAAGGACGATTGCAAAAACGGATTCTTCCTCGACGGTTTTCCAAGGACAATCGCTCAAGCAGAAGCTATGGAAAAATTCAAAAAAATAGATAAAGTCTTGAATTTTGTTGCCTCTGATTGGGTCATCATGTCTAGGCTTGGTGGAAGAAGAACCTGCAGAGAATGTGGAGCCATATATCACGTAAAAGAGATTCCTTCAAAAGTTGAGGGAATATGCGACCGTTGTGGTGGACAACTTTATCAACGTTCAGATGAGACTCCTCAAGCCATCAAGAATAGGTTACGGGTGTATCGTGAAAAAACGAAGCCCGTGATTGATTACTTTAGAAAGAAGGGTTTACTTGCTGATATTGACGCAAATTACCAATTTGAAAAGGTTGACAAAGTAATTTCCCAATGCGAAAACATCTTAAAAACTTGAGCTAAGATTCACGAAGATAAAGAATTAGGTTACAGAAGCGATTTTACAACTTTCTTCCATAAAAACCAAGCCACCAGTAATAATTGCTACCTGAAGCAACCAACCATCAAGTTCATTATTCAATATACATAGTATGTAACAAAAAGTATAGACAAAGTCAAATTTGTAATGAACACCTTTTTTGTAGCGAAATGGTTTATAACGCTGATACGTCAATCATGATAGAATCTAATAGTCGCTATTTCCAACAGTTAACAGTGAGGAAGAATGCCTGTACGACAACCTATCGTAGTCGTGCTGGGTCACATTGACACTGGAAAGACTCTACTTCTAGACCGCATCAGAAAGAGCAGTGTTCAAGCCCGTGAAGCCGGGGGCATGACCCAACATATTGGGGCGAGCTTCTTCCCGCTTGAAACGCTTACAGAATTATGTGGGGCCCTTCTTAAAGGACTAAGAAAAAAAGTGCGAGTTCCCGGGTTGCTTGTCATTGACACTCCGGGACATGAAGCCTTCGTCAACTTGAGGAAAAGAGGTGGCGCGGTGGCAGACATCGCAATTCTTGTGATCGACATTCTAAAGGGATTTGAGGTTCAGACCTATGAATGTATAGACATCTTAAAGGCGAGGAAAACTCCCTTCCTTGTGGCGGCAAACAAAATCGATCGTTTATCGGGATGGAAATCCAAGCCTGACGAAACCTTTTCAGTGTCTTACCGAGAGCAGGACCCTTACGTTCGTCAAGACTTAGATGAACATTTATACACGATTATAGGGACTTTTTCTAGACTAGGTTTTAGAACAGACCGGTTTGACAAAATATCCGATTTCACCAAAACCGTAGCCATTGTTCCAACGAGCGCCAAAACAGGGGAGGGCATACCTGAACTTCTAGCAGTTCTTGTCGGCTTGACTCAACAATATCTACGCTCCAGCCTCCAAGTAACAAAGGGACCCGCAAAAGGAACGGTTTTAGAAGTTAAGGAAGAATCTGGACTCGGCATAACAATTAATGTCATTATTTACGATGGTGTGCTTCAAAAAGGCGACATTATCGTTGTAGGTGCCAAAGAAAAACCTTTGGTAACCAATGTTCGTGCTGTTCTTCTGCCTAAGCCTCTAGACGAGATAAGAGACCCTCGGGATAAATTCTCCTCAGTGGACATAGTTTCAGCTGCGGCTGGAATAAAAATTGCTGCACCAAACCTTGAAGAAGCCTTAGCTGGCGCACCTATATACGTAGTTCCTTCCGAAGACCGCCTTGAAGAATATGTTAAATCCGTTTCCGAGGAAATTGAGAAAATCAGAATCACCACTGATGTGGATGGTGTGGTACTGAAAACCGACGCGTTAGGGTCTCTTGAAGCCATTGCCGAGAGTTTGAGGCAAAACAACGTTCCGATAAGGTTAGCGGACGTTGGCGATGTTTCTAAACGGGACGTCACAGAGGCTGTTGTGGTTAAGGAACGTGAACCTTTCCATGGAGTTATCTTAGCCTTCGATGTGAAAGTGTTGCCAGATGCAGAAGAAGAAGCGAAAAATAGAGGGGTCCCCATCTTTCAACGCAACATCATTTACCATCTAATCGATGATTACCTCCAATGGATCAAAAGCGAGAAAGAAGCGCAACTTAAAGAAGAGTTTGACAGACTAGTCAAGCCGGGTAAGATAAAGTTTCTTCCAGGCTACGTGTTTAGGAAAGCGAAACCTGCTATAGTTGGGATAGAAGTTTTGGCGGGGCATATCCAGCCAAAATATGACCTCGTCAAGAAAGATGGACAAGATGTCGACGAAATCATGCAAATTCAGGACCGCGGCCAAGCAATTTCAGAAGCTGATAAGGGAATGCAAGTGGCTATTTCGTTAAATAAACCGGCTGTGGGACGTCATATCCATGAGGGAGATATATTCTATGTCAAGGTACCTGAGGCCCATGCCAAAATCTTGCTAACGAAGTTTCAAGATCGCTTATCTCCTGAAGAACTTGGAGCTTTGAATGAACTAATAGAAATGATGAGGCGTAAATCTCCCTTTTGGGCAGCTTAGCCTAGTTATAATTGCGGCGGTGTAAGTGATTTTCCATCCATAGAATTTATTAAGTCTTGCTATACAATATATTCTTGCTATGAGAATTCACGAATCGGCTTCGTTAGCCAATTCCTTAGCGGAAGAACTATAACGTGAAGTAGGCGTGAGGGCTGATGGAAAGCAAATCAAATTCGGTACAAGAAAAAAAGCCATCCGTTTTCCGGGAAGTTTATCCCATCCATGAGCCCTACGTTTACGCAGCCGTTGTTAGAGAACCAAACACCCAAAGAATAAGCTATGAAGTGATTGAACCCACCCTCCTTAAAGAAGAGGAAGACCAACTTAAAGAAATTAAAGCTATACTAATTGAAGAAATTGATGTTAACCTCAAGGAAATTGGAACACGAGAAAAGGCTGAGGAGTATCTTAAAAAGAAGATTCGCGATTTCATCAAAGATTACCACCTGAAAATCCCTGAGGAAGCCATAGACAAGCTCATGTACTACACTATACGCGATTTTCTTGGCTACGGAAAAATTGATCCTCTCATGAAAGACCATCTAATCGAAGATATCTCAGCAGACGGCGTCAACATACCTCTTTACATTTGGCATCGTGAATACGAATCCCTTCCCACTAACATCATCTTCAACGACGTTGATGAAATAAACTCCTTCGTGGTTAGGCTAGCATACCTAGCGGGAAAAAACATCTCTCTCGCCATGCCTATACTTGACGCTTCCCTCCCGGATGGAAGTCGCATTCAAATAACTTATGGAAGCGAAATCACCCGAAGAGGGTCAACGTTTACAATTCGTCGCTTTCGAGTCGACCCCATGACCATCTCTGACCTAATCTCTTTTGGCACTCTCTCATCTGACATGGCCGCATACTTCTGGTACGCCATCGAAAATCGGGCATCTATTCTCGTAGCTGGAGGTGTGGCTGCGGGAAAAACAACCGTACTCAACTGCTTGTCAATGTTTATAAAACCCGGATTGAAAATAGTCAGCGTGGAGGACACCGCTGAGCTCAATTTGCCCCATGAAAATTGGATTCCATCGGTTGTGCGAGCAGGTTTCGGGCACGACGAGAAAGGAACTGGCGCTATCACACTGTTTGATCTTTTGAAGGCAGCTGTTAGGCAGAGACCTGACTACCTAATTGTAGGCGAAGTTAGAGGTGAAGAAGCTTACACCCTTTTCCAAGCCATGGCTACGGGTCACTTAGGAATGGGCACAATCCATGGCGAATCTGTGAGTTCTGTCATCCACCGTTTGGGGTCAGAACCCATGAACATTCCGAGGCCCCTCCTTACAATGATTGATGCTGTAATGGTTCAGTCACGAACCGAAGTTAATGGAAAACCTGCTAGAAGAACCCGCACAGTGACAGAGATTGTTGGTTTAGATTCCAGGACGCAGGAACTCTTGACCAATGAAGTGTATCGGTGGGATGCTAAAAGTGATGTCTTCTTTTATTCTGGTCGCAGTTACCTTTTGGAAGAAAAAATGAAACGTATGGGCCTCACAGAGGAAGAGGTCAGAGAAGAGCTTCATCGAAGAAAAACAGTGTTAGATTGGATGGTGAAAAAGGGGATTCGTAGATACAGCGATGTCGCCTCTCTTATCAGAGATTACTATGCTGATCCCGCCCGCGTTTACAGAACGGCAAGGTTGGGAATGTCATGAGTTTAAATACAGTCAGAAAGAAGCTCAAAAAAACTTACCAACACATCAAAAAAGCCTTTCGCCCATACTCCTCTCCTATTATGCGTCGCTTTCACGGCTGGATTGAAAGCCTGCAATTAGGTGCTACGAAACCTCAAGTTTTTGCTTATCAAGTCATTGGAGGAAGAGAAACCAGATTTTTGCCCTTGTTCAAAGATTTAGACGTGAACTTGCGAAAATCTGGAATTAAAGTTAACTTCAAGGCTTACGTTAGCATGGTCATTCTGGCAACTCTGTTGCTTTCTGTTTCAGTTCTAGTTCTCGTTCCCGTACTCCTAATTTTCATTTTTAGACTTCCTCCTCTTGCATCTCTTCTTTTTGGGATAGGAGCAAGCTTGTTTGCAGGAGCCTTAACTGTAATTGTTTTTTATTCTTATCCAATTTATCGTGCGGATAATTTGAAGAGGACCTTAGAGGATGGGCTTCCCTTCACTACAGGGTACATGTCAATTCTGGCTGGTGCTGGTGTGCCGCCGGACTTTATATTTCGTTCTTTGGCTCAAGTTGACGCTTCATTGGCGGTTTCTAATGAAGCGAAAACCATAGTGCGGGATGTAGAACTTTTCGGTTTTGATGTCATTTCAGCTTTAGAAACTGCTTCTCAGCGAACTCCTTCTGAAAGGTTTAAAGAGTTACTTGAGGGTTTTATTGCCACAGTTCATTCTGGAGGAAGCTTGGTAAAGTATCTTAGGGATCGATCGCGCCAATATATGAAATTAAAACGAATTGCACTGCGTCGATTTTCAGATACCCTTGCAGTTTTGGCAGAATTTTATGTTACTCTAATGGTTGCGGGGTCCCTCATCTTCGTAGTGATGCTTGCAGTGATGGCGATGCTGGGTGGAGGCGGGTTTGGACTGCTTGACCCACGCCTACTGCTATACCTTCTAACCTATATTGGCTTACCGATCGGATCAGTCGTATTCCTCATAATCTTGGATATGATTTCGCCGAAGCGATAAAAAATGCCTAAAATTGAAAAGTGGGAGAAGAAAATCGCTTGGGTCGTGTCCAGTTTCTTAGGGGTTATTATAGTTGCAACAGCATGCATAACCCTTCGGGGTAGCCCCCTCTTCGATGAATATCTGTTGTTGGCGGTAGTGATCACCGTTTTTCCTGCGGCGGTGCTTGATTACGTGGATTATCGTTGGAAAAGATCCATAGACAAGCATCTTCCTGACCTCTTTCGGAGTATAGTTCAAGCTCAAAAGGCTGGTATGACTCTGCCGCAAGCTCTGGAAGAAGCCTCTAAACGACGCTATGGGTCCCTAACCAGGGAGCTGAAGAGGATGGTGGCTCAAATGAGTTGGGGGGTACCCTTCGAAAAGGCGCTTCAATCCTTTGGCGAACGCGTTGACACGACCCTCGTAAGGCGAACGATTCCCCTAATCCTCGAAGCCAGTAGATCAGGTGGGCGGGTTGAAAGGGTCTTTGATCCCATGGAGAAATTCGTGCAGACAACCCTAACGTTTGATCAGGAGCGTAAAACTCAAACGAGACCTTATATCGCAATTACTTACGTCGCATTTTTCGTCTTCCTCTTCACTATCATCATGCTTTTCAAATCTTTGTTCGTCCGAATGTCGGAGGTTTCCTCTGCCCAATTTGCGATAATGACTCCGGAAGAAGCTAGGAGGATCTTCTTTCACATGAGTGCCATTCAGGCTTTCTTCGGGGGTCTTATGGCTGGAAAAATGGGGGAGGGCGCCGTTAGTGCCGGTCTGAAACATAGTGTTATCCTTCTAACGTGTGGGTATCTTGTCCTCAAATTCATGGTGTAATGGTGGAATCTATGAAAGAGCTGTTACAGAACAGGAAGGGAATAACCCCTGTCTTAAGCAGCGTCTTGTTAATGGTTATTGCAGTTGCTGCCATGTCAATTGCCATAACAGCCACTTACGTTATCACGGATAACCTTCACGATACTATGGGCGAACGCTTTATTGTAGAGGATGTTTGGTTTCGAACAGGCCAAATTTCCATTTACCTTCGCAATGTGGGCAAAGTCTCGATTAAAATAGCTTCTGTGTACGTGAACCGTAAGCCACAATCGTTTACGCCCTTAGAGTTGGAAGTTAACGATCATGGCTGGTTGAACGTCACTTACCGCTGGAATTCAGACTCTGCATATCACATTAATATTGTAACAAGGAGGGGAACCAAAGTTGTGGACTATTACATGTCTCCATCTTAAACGGGATAGGCGTGGCGTCAGCAACATAATAGTCGTCGTGCTCAGCCTAGTGATTATTGTAGCCATCATATCGAATATCGTCTTATGGAGCTACGAAATGAACCAGTTAGACTGGGAGAAAATGAAGGAGGACATGAGCATAACCAACGTTGAACGTGTCAACCACTCTTCTTGGTTTGTGGCTCAAAACGAATACACTGTGAACACAGGTAGTCGCACAAGTGGCGCCTACACAGACACGCAGGCTGTCGACGACCAGTACGAAAGATTCATGGAGGCTTCTACGATCTTGTCTTACAATCCATCTGGATATACCGTAGGAGGTTCAACGAGTTGGGTATCTGGAAGCGTTTCAGATTTGACTTCAGACAATGGCGTCTACATGGTTTTCAGAAGTTATGCAAGCGCCACTACAGGACAAACACTTTATGCCCACCAAGAAACCACAACAATAGGTGGAACAACATATCGCCTGCAAAAACTAGATAGTGCAGACGCTGCTGGAACAAGTCTATCCGCGTCTATGGCTGCAACTGGAAGACAACTTTTCGGAAAATTTGTCTACCCACTTACAGGCGTGAGTTCAATTCCTGCAAGTACATGGACTATGTATTATAGGGGATGGCGAGACACTACCCCAAGCATCGCTTTTGATGCTGTTAGCTCCGGAAATAATGGTGGAGGTTCAACGTCTGTTTCGTGGAGTCATACAACTGGTTCTGGTTGGAACAGAATTATGATTGTTGGAGTTTCAATCAGGACAACAACGGTTTCTGTCTTAAGTATCACTTATGGAGCTCAGAGTTTAACATTTCTCAGAGCAGATACGCATCCAAGCGCAACCATCCGTAGTGAACTATGGTATTTGATTGCGCCAGCTTCAGGAACCGCTACAGTGACAGTGACTTTATCAGGGACTTCAAAGGCAACTGGTGGTTCATGCACTTATACGGGGGTTGCCCAAACGTCGCCACTTGATGCTAACAATGGAGGAACTGGAACATCAAACTCACCTTCCCAAAGTGTAACAGTGAATACCGCGAATAGCTGGTTGCTAGGTCACCTTGCAATAAGTGGTTCAAGTAGAACGGTTTCATCGGAAGGAAGTGGTCAAACACAAAGATGGGACCGTGTGACAACAGGAGGAGGCGTCGCGTCTAGGAACAGAGGGCATGGGAGTGATAAAGGGCCTGTGGGAACAGGCAGTCAGACAATGTCCTGGACATTATCTGGATCTGCAGATTGGGCAGTGTCCGTGGTAGCGTTTAAACCCGCATCCTCTCCTGTCGGTCACGCAGATGTTGATATTTTGATTCGTCAGTCAGACGGCACAATCCGCACAACAATAGCAACAGATGTTGCAGATTCAAGCGATTTGGCAACGTCTCCTACAACACTTTTAGGAAATTATAGCTTTGCTGAGTATGCTGTTGTGGACCAAACCGACTACTTGGAAATCGATTGTTATGTTGAGGTTACCACAGCCCTATCTGGTATATCCGCGTACCTCAGAATAGACGATAATACCTTAGCCATAGCTGACCAAGCAAGGGTAACAAGCATAATGCTTCCAAGCGAATTCACTGCGGAAGTTGAGTTTACAGGAACATCTAACACAGCAACATGGACTCAGCTTGTTTGGACAGTTGATTCATGCTGGACAACAGCAAACGTGAACGTGACTTTACAACTATACAACTACACTTCTGGAAGTTACCCAACAAGTGGAGACGGATACATTTCATACATATCAAGCGCAACTCCAAACACCGACGAAACAAAAACACAGACTATCGTAACCAATTCCACACACTTTCGTGACGGTTCAGGAAACTGGACAATCAAAGTGAAAGGAGTGAAGACTACCACTACTCAATTTGATTTTAAAGCAGATTGGATTGAATTCAAAACAAATACCGCCGATTTTTATTCACTTGACATCGCTGGAACCGTCACCATAGATGTTTCCATCTATCCGCTCGCTTACGTCCAAACTATTGAAATTCAATTGAGGTATAGAGCGGATGACGCTGGCGAGAAATGGTATTTGAAAGCCTACAACTGGTCATCGTCAACCTACAGCGACAGCGGATTCAACTCTACCGTAGGCCACACGCCAACAACAGGATGGGACTACTACGCTGTGAATCTTACGGATGAATGGCGAAGTTATGTGCGTGACAATGGCACGATATACGTTAAGTTTGTGGACGAAGGTGCTGACAGCAACCAAACCACCATAGACATTGACTTTCTAGGGGTAAGGGCTGAAATCGATGGAACGCGTTTCACGTTCGAAAACGAGGGAGCCTTAACCTCCCATCTGGTTTCATTATGGATAATTAATTCAACGAATCACCAGCGGTATGACATAAACATTTTTGTTAATTCGGCAGAAACCACAACCTATCTTCGCGCTGACATCTCTTTACCTACAGGCCAATACGCGGTTAAAGCTGTAACAGAGCGAGGAAATACGGCAATCTATTCGGGAAGCTAGTTTACTTTTTATTTCTTCGTACAAACATTCTCAAGCGCTTTTATTACCTCTTTCTGATCCTTCGCCTCAACCAACTCTATCTTGTAAAGACCTGCCAACTTCTTCCCGTTTTCACTCATCCTTGGAATCGCAACCAAACAGGCCTTGTCTGGAGAGACATCATAAATTTTAGCGAACATAGCAATGACCGGCTGTTCAGAAACGATGTCATCAGTTGAGGTTGCAAGGTCAATCACAGTTATGTTTCGTTTCACCCCGGTGGGAGAGGCGGCTATATCAAACATGTGACTCGCGCCAGATTTTCCCTTCAAGAAACCAGGGCTTTCCACCTTGAATCCACGGCTTTCCAAAAACTCCCTTATTGGAGCAATTAAAATCCAGCCTAAGGTCGCCTCTTTCACGGCTTCAGGGGTCAAACTGTAGGAGTACGCGTCTTTGTAGAGGGCTTCCTCAAAAGTGAATTTTCGGCGGCAGTCACGACAGAAATGGGCTGGAACCGGAATGTCAAAGCTTTTGCCACATTCATTGCAGGTGCACCAAACTCCCGCTTTGTGATAGTCTACATCTGGTTTACTCAGTTCTTTGCGGCATCTTGGGCAAACAAGTTTGTCGTCTTTTCGGAACTTTTCTTCAGTGTCAATGTATCCACACTGTATGTGTTCGATTAATGCGCTCTTTCTCACGTCGAAGGACTTGCAGTGGGGGCAACAGTAATGCATGGAAACATTCGCGGCATCACAAGATGGGCAATAAACAATCTTGTCATAAAGCTCCCTCTTCAGAACCTCTGCCTCGAATAGACCTTGCAAGAACTCTTCGGTTCTAGAGGGGTCGCCCAGAATTGCGTCAACGACCGGATATCTATAACCGTACTTAGAATCATAAACTGGGGTTAATTTACTAAGCTCACCGCTCACAAACTTGCTGATAAGCAACTGCACATTATGGTCCTTGTAAAGCTTAACCCGCTGGTCTTTCGAGGCTTTCGACATGTGCTTCCTCCGACCATCGATACCCAAACATCTCTTTAGTTTTTTTAGATGAACAATAGCTTATACATTATCTCCGTTTAAAAATTTTCTTTTCAAAATTTTTCCGAGAACGCTTTTAAAAATTTGAAAGCATTAAAAGGAATGTTAACAGAAATCATTTCAGTAATTTTATACATCTATCTTTTATGAGATAGCACCTTGAAAAACTTTGTTTGACGCCACTCTCAAAGCCGTCTTTTTCTATTCTTGCCCTATTCTTCCTACGCGATCTAAATCTCTTGTGGCGACGATGTCCGCCCCTAAACCTAGAAGGTTTTTAGCAATCACATCGCCTACTTTTACTGGAGCGTCCACTACCGCATCAGCCAACTCTGAAATGCAGTCTAATATTTTGTCTTTCGGAATAGGCTGAGTTGTCCGCACAGGTAATACAGGAAACATTGCTCCTTTAATCCTGACCGTTGTGAAGAAATCTCTCACTGGTGCCTCAAACTCTCTTGTAACGTATTCTTCTCCGCGGGGACACTCGAGGTCTTCTATTTTAGTTATTTTTCCATTTTCAATGGTTACTTTCGCTTTACATCCTACGGGGCAAATGATGCAGGTTATCACTCGCACCTCTTTTTTCTTCATGATTCAGTTTCCTCCTCAATGCCAACTTCTAGTTCCTTTTTCTTTTCCAGCTTCTCGAGTGTTTTTTCAGCGAGGTTAATGACTACCATTTCTGGTGGTCTTACCGCACGTTTGGGTATGCTCAAGCTTCCTATTTTCACTTTTGCGTTTCGCATGGGTTTTTTTACTCGTAGGTGAAGGGTAACTGGTTCCTCACCGCCAATTATCTGTGGCACCACGGACTTCACGTTGTCTCCAGCTTTCAAAATTATTTTTCTGTGTAATGGAGGTAGTTCATTCAAAACATATCTAGCTGCGCTTTCCCCAGCCAATTCACCTGCCTCGGTCACGTGGTCAACTAGGTCATAAACGTGGACGACGTTTCCGCAACTAAAAATTCCTTGGACAGAGGTTTCCATGTACTCGTTGACGATGGGACCTCCTGTTGCAGAATCTAAAACGATGCCGGCGGTCTGTGAAAGTTCGTTTTCCGGAATTAAGCCCACCGAAAGTATCAGTGTGTCACATTTGATTGTCCTTTCTGTTTCTTGGATGGGTCTCCAGTTTGCGTCTACTTTGGCCACGGTTACTGCCTCTACTCTGTCAGTATCGTGAATCGATGTGACAGTGTGCTCCAACAACAATGGAATGTTGTAATCATCTAGGCATTGAACTACGTTTCTGCTTAATCCACTAGCGTATGGCAATATTTCAACGACAGCCTCAACTTTGGCTCCTTCCATGGCGAATCTTCTTGCCATTATTAAACCGATGTCACCTGAACCTAAAATAACAATTTTAGCGCCTGGCATGTAACCTTCAATGTCCATAAGCCTTTGTGCGGTTCCAGCGGTTAAAATTCCAGCCGGTCTGGTTCCAGCTATGCCCAGTGCGCCTCTTGTCCTCTCTCGGCATCCCATGGCTAACACTATTGCCTTAGCTTGAAGCTCCAACAGACCATCAATGCTGTTAACGGCTAGGATTTTCCTGTCAGGCGTGATTTCAAGAACCATCGTATCTAGCTTAGATTCAATCTGTAAGTCCTCCACTTTTTTGATAAATCGGGAAATATACTCTGGACCAGTGAGGTTCTCCTTAAAGTAACGTAACCCAAAACCAGTGTGAATGCATTGGGGAAGGATTCCTCCGAGTTCCTCATTGCGTTCAAGGATCACAACGTTTTCTATTCCCTTTTCTTTGGCTTTGATGGCGGCTGCTAATCCTGCAGCGCCTCCACCTATTACGGCTATGTCAATTTCCTTCTTAACCAACCTATTCACCTCGAAGTAGAAGCTGCTTTATTTTATATGGTAGTAATTCAGTGCCTCTGCCTCGTTTGGTGACGTGTTCGATTGGAATTTGCAGTTCTTTAGCTAAGATTTTGACAACGTGTGGTGTGCAGAATCCGCCTTGGCATCGTCCCATGCCCGCCCTTGTTCGGAATTTAATTCCATCCATGGTAGTGGCTCCTCGTCTGATTGTCTCTATGATTTCTCCTTCGGTTACGTGTTCGCAACGGCAAACAACATGCCCATACCTTGGGTCTCGAGCAATTAGTTCTTCCCTTTCCCTGTTTGAAAGAGAGTGGAAACAAGGAGGAGCTTTCCGTATCGGATTGAAATTTGGTTTTTCCTCTAAATGAAGTCCCTCCTTTCGCAGAATTTCTATGACCATTTCAGTGATGGCGGGTGCAGCTGCTGTGCCGGGCGATTGAATGCCTGCTGCATGAATGAGTCCTTTCACTTTTCGGGAAGGCGCTATGTGGAAGTCTTCGGTGTACGTCGCCGCTCTTAACCCTGCAAAAGCCGTGATCATTGCCTCTTTTGGAATATGGGGAACAAAGTATGAAAATTTCTCCCAGACAGTTTCTATTCCTCTCGTTGTGGTGCCTATGTCTTCTTTGTAGGGTACTTCTTCAGCGTTGGGTCCCCAGATGGAATTTCCGTCAACAGATATGGCGATTCCTCCACCCTTTGTGTAGGGGTCGGATTTTAATGTCGCTGGAGCCAGGTTATGTGAATAGAGGCTACTGTACTTAGAGTCGAAGATTACCATTTCTCCTCTTCTTGGGTGAATTGTAAACTCTCTTGCTCCAGCCATTTCAGCTATTTCGTCTGCGTGAAGTCCTGCGGCGTTTACCAAAAACTTTGTGAAAATAGTTCCTCGATCTGTCACTATTCCCTTTATTTGACGGTTTTCCACCATGACATCCGTGACTTCAGCATCGAGGAGAAGCTTCACGCCATTCATCACAGCGTTTTCTACAAGGGCTATGGTTGCTAGGTAGGGGGAAGTTGATCCGTAGGTTGGAAAGAACAAAGCTGCGAGTGCTTTTTCGGTTATATGGGGTTCTCGACGGAAAATTTCATCTCTGTCTTGAATTATCTCTACTGGGATGCCGTGTTCTTTCGCTAGGTCTTTAACGAAGTCTAGCATAGGGAGGAGGTCTTCTTCTGTTACTATGGCTAAGAGACCGAGGCGCTTGAAAGGAAAGTCAAGTTCTTGCGCTAATTTATCGTACATGGCGTTTCCACGTACACAAAGTCTTGCTTTCAGTGCCTTGGCATCTACGTCAACACCGGCGAAAGCGTGAACCCAGCCTGGATTCGCTTTGCTCTGTCCCCAGGCTACATCCACCTCTTTTTCTATGAGCGCTATTTTGAGGTCATAGCGAGAAAGTTCTCTGGCGATGGTTGCCCCTACGATGCCTGCTCCCACTATTGCCACATCGACTTTCATTCCATCCCAAGGACCCTTCTCTTTGATTTTTCTCTTCTTCTTTGGGCGTGGTAGAGATTTTGGCCAAACTTTGTTGACGACTCCGCTCACTCCAGCCACTCCAGCAGCAAGGTGTCCTAGAGCAACGACCTGTTCCCATTTTTCCGCTTCTCCTTCAAGATAAACGATGCCGTCTCCACAAGAAATTTGTAATCGAAGCTCGGTTAGTTCCGGTTTTTGAGAAATCTGGTTTTTTAACTCTTGAACTCTTTCTTCATCGCCCAATGCTTTTCACCTCTTTCTAGCAGCCCTCCTTTGTTTCTAATGTTATCTAACTATTCTTATGCCTAAAACTTAAAGGTATATTCAACACGATTAGCATATCTGGACATGATTTAAGGTGGAAACAGCGATGAGTGTTGAAAAGAAGTATCTGGTTATTTTTGATGTTGGAACAACAGCTGTAAAAACGGTCATATTTGATGTTGATGGGTCCATTGTAGGGAAAGCCTATCAAGAATATCCAACTGCAACTCCTTCACCTGGAATTGTTGAACAGAACCCCGAAGACTGGTGGAGTGCCCTTAAAACATCGGCAAAACAGGCGTTTGGCCTATCTAGAATCAGTCCAAAGGCTGTTGCTGGGATAGGTGTAATAACCCAAAGGGCGACTGTTGCGCCAGTCGATAAAGATGCTGAAGTTTTGTATCCGGCTATGACATGGACGGATGCTCGAACCTCTCCTTCCGCCAATGTTTTAGCTGAACAATACCCGCAAAGAGTTGAAATTTATAAAATCTTGTGGCTGAAAGACAATCTACCAAACGTTTTCAAGAAAGCATATAAGTTCGTTACAGTCGACGCCTACATATACTACAAGCTTGCGGGCAACTTTGTAAGTGACTTCACCAATTCAGCTTATGGCCCGTTAGATATAAGAAAACTCAAATGGTCCGATGAACTTTCTGGTGCCGCAAAAATACCAATCGAAAAGCTTCCCTCGCTTCTTCCAGCAGGCAAAATCGCTGGCGAACTGTTACCAGAAGCGGCTGGAGAAATTGGATTAGTTGCTGGAACGCCCGTTGTAGTGGGCGGCGGAGATCAGCAGTGCTCCGCGCTGGGACTCAATGCCATATCTCCGGGCATAATTAAAGCCACTACAAGTACTGGCACCTTCATAGATGCCGTTATTGATGAACCTCTCTTCGACCTTTATGATCCACTAACCAGAACTTTCAGCATCCCACATGTGATTCCGAACAAATGGGCTTTTGAGGCGGTTTTGCCAGGCACAGGCCTCATTTACCGGTGGTTCAGAGATCAATTCTGTTCGAAAGAGGTGGAGACTGCAAAGGCCGTAGGAGTGGATTCCTACGACATACTTAATCTGGAAGCAGCCCCGGTTAGCCCAGGCTCAGACGGACTAATCATAATACCGTTGTTCATGTTTTCTCGCGGTATAATTTGGGGTTTATCCTTCAGCCATACAAAAGGTCACATTGCTAGGGCCATTCTTGAAAGCAGCGGATTTGGCATGAAGTTTTTCATAGAAGTAATGAACGGTCAGGGCATAGAAGTTTCAGAAATAAGGGTTGACGGTGGCGGTGCCAGATCCCATCTTTGGAGGCAAATACAGGCTGACATAACTGGAAAGCCCATTGTGGTGACAAGCGTTGTTGAGGACGCCTCTGCGCTTGGTGCCGCGATTTTAACGGGTTACGGAGTTGGCCTCTATAAGACCATTGATAAGGCTGTGGACGCTATGGTTAAGGTTACAGAGAAAATAAGTCCCATACCTAAAAATCAGGAGATATATGAGAGTATCTATTCTAAGTTCACGGACATGTTCCTTCAAACGGCAACGGAACTGAAAGTATAGTCAACTGCAGCCTCAAAATAACGATAAAAAAGTTGAAGTTCAACGGTGACACTTTCGAATCGTGGGCCTTCAAGCTAGTTTTTTCACTTTCGTTACATCCTTCATTGCCCCATATGTAGGAAAAAGGGAAAAACTCATACCTTGAATAACCATTGTGCTTCAATTTGATAGAAGAAAAACTTAAAATCTTGTTGATTGCTTAATGTTTAAGAGAGAAAGGAGAAATGCAAAACTTTTCTAGAGACAAGGCTGTTCTTGCTCTGGTTGTCTCAGCTTTAATCCTTTCCACTTTCTTGCTTTTGATGACCACAAAGACAGTCACTAACGTTTCAGCTGTAGAAGGAAATGGAGTTGGAGTTTACTGGGACAGTAGCTGCACCAACGAAGTACTTTCAATTGGCTGGGGGACTCTTACACCAGGGTCGATGAAGGACATTGTTGTCTATATTCGAAATGAGGTTGAAGAACCAATTTATCTCATCTTGAATACGACGAATTGGAACCCGTTAAAAGCATCGGATTACCTCGCTCTTAAATGGGACTACTCTGGACAGCGGATGAATCCTGATGAAATCCTCCAAATAACTCTGACTTTATCTGTATCCAACTACATAGAAGGAATATCAAGTTTCAGCTTTGACATTATCATAAATGGAAGCAATAGCTTACCCTTATCGGGAGACATAAACGGTGACAGAACCATAAACATATTGGATATAGTCCTTTATGTATTAGCCTTTGGAAGCAAACCAGGAGATCCTAACTGGGACCCCCGTGTAGACATAAACCCGGATGGAATCATAAACGTCGCAGACCTTTTTGCGATAGCGACACATTTTGGAGAAACATGGTAACCTAAACATGTTAAACTTTCCTAAGGCTCTTTAAGAGAACTTCTGAGACGTCAAAAACCTCAACTTCACCTGCAGCAGCGTCTTTGAATGTTACTTCGCAGGTTGGACAGGCTGTTATGATGAAGTTGCTTATAGAGTTCAATTCTTGAAGTCTACGATTAGTTATTTTTCTTGCCGTTTTCGGGCTGACCATTCTCACTGTGCCTCCGTTTCCACAGCACCAAGTTTCCTTCCCTGTAAATCTGGGTTCCCTGAGTTTAAGCCCGGGAATGCTGGTTAGAACTTCTCTTGGGTCAGATTCAACCTTAAGCTTTCTAGCCAATAAGCATGGGTCATGGAACACGTAGGTTGCATTATTTGGAACCTTCGGCTTAACTAACCCTTCTTTTATCAACCTCAAGAAAAACTGAGATGAATGCAAAACCTCCTGCCCTAGCTTAATGCCTTTCAATGGATAGAGTTCCTTCAGGATGTAGGCGCAGGCGGGGCAATCACAGACCACAGTTTTGCATCCAATCTTCTCGAAATCTTCTGCGTAGCGTTCAGCAAACTGTTTAAAGACTTCGCTGAAACCAAAAAATTCGGCTGGAGCCCCACAACACCACTGACCTGAAATCGTGGCGAAGTCAACTTCTGCCATCTTGAGAATCTCTGCTGTAGAGTTAACTACTCCCGGTAGCTGACCAACTGAAACACATCCGACAAAGAATAAGACATCAGCTTTTCTTAGGCTGTTTTCTGTAAGCCCTCGAACATGAGGACTGATTCTATATAGCCTACGGTTTTTCACGAGGTCCTTAACCAGCCGAACAACGACTGGAGGAGCCTTACTTTTGTCGACGATGTCCTCCATTACGCCGAGAGAAAGGTCACTTACATCAAATTGGAAGGGACACCAAAATTGGCAAGCGCTGCAACCAGCGCACTTATACATTAACTCGATGGCTTCTCGAAAAAAAGGAAGTTTATCTGTTTCCATCAAGTAGGCTATGCGCATTCTTCCCGAAGGAGATGTGGATTCAGATTTCTCCGCATCTAGGACTGGACATGCGAAACGGCACATGTTAGGGCAGATGGCACATTTCAAAACATTATCTAAATTAGCCTTCATTTTTCCAACCCCATTTTTCCAGGGTTCATTATGTTGCTTGGATCAAGCGTTTTCTTTATCCTCTTAACAACGTTATAGGCTTCGCCCAGTTCCTCTTTAAGCCATTTAGCGCGGACAAGACCCACACCATGATGGTGACTTATCGTTCCCCCAGCGTCCAAGCAGGTTCTCATGGCGTTGTCCCAAACAGCCGTGAAAAATTCTTCTGGTTTGACGCCTTCCGTAGGTATTCCTCCGAATATGAAGTAGAAGCAGACACCTTGAGGATAGAAATGCGACGCATGAGCTGAGGCAAGGAACACGCCTTCCGTTTCCTTCATAGTCTTAATGATAGAATTGTAAAGATTCATCGCTTTGTCCCAAGTTATGGCAACTTCTATTGTGTCGCCGACAAACCCTTGGGGCAAGTAGATAGAACTATACGTAACATCGAATCTTGTCTTGAGCCAATGTTGAACTGGTTCCTCACCACATTCATTTCCTTCCTCTTCAAGACAAATCCTATGCGATATCTTCTCTTCAAGTTCCACCAACTCTTTGGCGCCTTCCATCAGGAGGATTAGAAGGCATTTTCCCTTAGCCTTTTCTACCTCACTGAAGTGACGTTCTACCTCAAGCTCGTCATATATGCGAACTACGGCTGGATACACGTTTTTAGCCAATATCCTCCTTATGGCTTCGAGAGCGGGTTTTAAATGGTCAAAAGCGTAAGACCTTAAAGCTCTTTTTTCTGGGTAAGGCCAAATTTTCAATGTAGCCTCAGTGATTACGCCTAAAGTTCCCTCAGAGCCCAAGAGTAACTTCTCTATCATGGGTCCCGTTGAAGATCTGGGCACAATCTTTGATCTAATTATTTCTCCTTGAGGTAACACCGCTTCTATGGCCACGACGATATCCTCTATCTTCCCATATTTCGTTGAAAATTGTCCAGCTGCCCGAGAGGCTAACCAACCTCCCAAAGTTGAACAATAAAGGGATTGAGGGATATGACCACAAGTAAATCCGGCGTCATTCAAGGTTCTTTCAAAGGTCATGCCGTTGATGCCAGGCTGAACCGTTACAAGCAGATTTGTAGCATCTATCTTAACAATCCTATTCATCTTCTTCATGTCGATGATGATGCCACCTTTGACAGGAACAGCGCCGCCAACAACCCCTGAACCTTCGCCGAAAGGTATTATGGGTACCTTCTCCCTATTCGCCAGTTTCACTAGTTTGGAGATTTGTTCTGTGTTTTCGGGCCAGACGATAAAATCAGGGAGGGCTGGAACCTTTCCTTTAATCATCCATGTCGACGCGAGTAGCCAGTAGTCTCTTGAGTAAGCTATTTTATCCACTTCTCTGTTAGATACATTTTCGGAGCCTAGAAGCTGAGAAAGTTCCTCAAAGATTTTTTTCTCATCTGCTAGTTTTTGTCTTCTAGGATAAACTACTTCATATTTTGGTTGTGGAAGGTTAGGGTCAGTAATATCATGCTTCATCTTATTCATCCCGCTAATCGAAATCTTTAGGTTGTTAAGAATTTGGAAGTTGTACCTATTATACCTGATTACCAAATTACTCAATTTTCAAGAGAAGGCTAGATATCAAAACAAATCCAAAACCAACCGGAATATATCTCCCATAATCCTTTAATAATACAACGAACGGTTTTTCTAAAGATTAAAACTTGAAGTGATTTGTCGTGTCCCAAAGAAAACGAATAATTCAGTGTCCCAAGTGTAACTTCACCTTCGACATAAGCTACGGCAGAACCTTCGCGTGTTCTGGATGCCCTTCCCTCGTTCAGTGTGGCATGGCGCGGTGCCCAAAATGTGGAAACGAATTTCCGTTGCCCGGTTCATATGGACGTGCCTACTCTAGTCTTGGTAAAAAGCAATTAAAGGCTCAAGGGAGAGCGTAGAAACTGCATTAAGGTGAGTTGTTGTGACCTCTGAAGAACGCCGGAAACCTTTAATCTTTAAATGGACGGCCCCAAAAGGGTTTGCCGCGATAATACTGTTTTTCATCCTAGCCCTCCTCATCGAGTATCTCATAGTCTATTTTTTCACGTCCTCTGGCTTAACTGACAAATTCCTAGTTACATTTTTCACCATAAACATTAGTCCCATGTTTCATTTCATTCCAATCGGGGTAATAATTGTCCTTGTCGCAAGCTGGGCTTACCTCACAAAAAACATGGCTGTTGTGCCCCTTAGAATATCGCCCGCTAAGAAACCGTTGGAGATGCGAGGAAGGCAACAGTTAAGGCCACGGAAGGTCCGTTTCAAATCCTTCAGAAAATTTTTCGAGGGTATAGGCAAGAAATTCGGGAGGGTTGGTCAAGCTATTCGCGCTTTCTTTAGCAGAATAGCAGCAGCTATCCTCCGAATCCGCGGAGTCTCATACTTGCAGCGGCGACTATTTTTCGCAAGAGCCGCTGTTAAGAGCACCGCAATAGTTCTGGCAGTTTTTGTAGCATTCGTTCTTGTCTCGTACCTTCTTGCATATCCTAAAGTGTCCTACGATTTGGCCTCTGGCCTCTATGGGTCAAATCCATCTTTCCATGGGTTCATATTGAAAACTATTGAGATGGGGAAAGGGATAGCTCAAGCTTTGTCTCCAATAGGGTGGCTGGCGTCTGCCATAGATAACGCATTGCGGGCTGTGGCGCCGAGCTTCAGAAATGCTCTTGAGGGATTTGGAGCGCCCATAATGAAGTCTCTGAGTAAACTTGATCTTTTAGGAAGGTACCTTATTTGCCAAAATGTCGCGGCTTGGATTTCTGCATTAGTTGCTCTGGCATATGGAGAATATACTTCTAGCCTGTATCGCATCCGAAAACCACGATGAATTTTTTAACTGTGTGCCGCCAATTAACGAATGGTGATGCAATGGCAGATCGGCCAAGGTTTGGTCCAGCTGGAGTCCCCTCAGGTTTTCAAGCGCTTAAAAGTCCAGTTTTTGAAGTACCCAGATACCTTCATGATGAGGGGTTAGATGCCTTTGAGTATCAGGCGGTTCGTTGGGGACCCGCGCCCCAGATGAAAAGGGAGATTGCAGAAAAACTGCGGATCAACGCTGAAAAACATGACGTGTGGTTAACGGTTCATGGATCCTACTTCATCAATTTTTGTGGCGATGAAGAAACCATAGAGAAGAGTAAAAGCCGTTTGATCGCGTGTGCAACGGCTGCAGATTGGATGAGCGCCCATTTAGTGGTCTTTCATCCCGGATTTTACGGCAAACGTTCTCCTAAAGAGGCTCTTGACCTCTGCGTTAGAGCAATGAGAGAAGTCGTAGAGTCCATGAAGTCACTCCAAATAACCAAGGTGCATCTTGGACCTGAAACAACCGGTAAACCTTCACAGTTTGGAAGCCTAGACGAGGTATTGACTTTATGCGAAAGGGTGGAGTTGACTAAGCCGGTGATAGACTGGGCTCACATCCATGCGAGAGAAGGGGGTAAAATGAAGACGGTAGACGACTTCAGAAAAGCGTTGGATAACATTGAGAAACGACTGGGAACAGACGCCATGAAGAATCTACATTGCCACTACACCCTTGTTGAATTCACGGGGAAAGGAGAAAAATGCCACCACACCATGGATGAAGTTGAGTATGGGCCTTCCTTTGAGCCCTTTGCAACCCTCATAGCCGAGCTTAATTTAAATCCCGTCATAATTAGCGAAAGCCCCGTCCTTGATGTGGACGCTCAAAAAATGCGAGACATGGTATTAAGGAAACTGGAAGAGAAGAGGAAGCGTTAACATCCATCTGCAACCAGAGCATTTTGCGATAACTTTTTCTACGCATACTCCTTGCTCTCTGTGGGATTAGAGTTTGGTGCGACTTAAGGGATTTGAAAAACTCACAAACATCGATGAGGCTTTTTCCACATTCCTAAAAAAGCTTAAACCAGAACGGTTAGACTCTGAACGAACCTCTATTCAAATGGCGCTGGGAAGAGTCACCGCTGAAGATGTACTGGCTGAAAACGATCTGCCTCCCTTCGATCGCTCTGCTGTGGACGGCTACGCCGTAAGGGCACGAGACACTTTTGGAGTCTCCCAATTCAGCCCAAAAATTCTCAAACTAACCGAAAACGAAGAAGTTCATGAAAACGAGGCGCGAGAAATATGGACTGGGAATTCGCTTCCTAAAGGCGCCGACGCCGCAGTTATGCTAGAGTACACCAAGAGAGTTGGAAGAAATACTGAAGTGGGAATCGCGGTTACTCCCGGAGAAAATGTTTCTAAAAGAGGGGAAGATGTCCAAAAGGGGAAAGTTGCGATAAAAACGGGAACGCGACTAAAACCCCATCACTTGGGCTTGTTGGCTGCCCTCGGAGCAACCTATGTTAAAGTTGTGAAAAAGCCTAAAGTTGCCATTTTATCCACCGGAAACGAGCTTGTTGAGCTTGGCCACAAAGCTGCGCCGAACCAGATAGTAGATACAAACCGACTGATTTTTTCCAGCATGTGCCAAGAGTTAGGCGCAGAATCACTAGACCTAGGCATAGCGAAAGATAACCTAAAGGAAATTAGTGCCAAAATCCATGAAGGATTAGAGAAAGCAGATGTGGTTATCACTACCGGAGGAACAAGCGTCGGATACTTGGATTTGGTTCCCACCGCCGTCAATCAAATTGGAGCACCCGGAGTAATCGTGCATGGCGTAGCTATGCGGCCTGGCATGCCAACGGCGCTGGCGATTGTTCAAGGCAAACCAGTTTTCATATTGTCTGGAAATCCCGTGGCAGCCATGATAGGCTTTGAGGTTTTCACCCGACCGCTCCTCCTAAAACTGCTAGGAGTTGACAACGAGCCCAGACCCATGCTTAAAGCGAGGCTAACCAGGAGAGTCGCGTCGGCGCTAGGTCGGCGGGTTTTCTTGAGGGTTAACGTTTTTGAAAGAGACGGGGAGTTCTTCGCTGAGCCTGTCCGAATAAAGGGGTCAGGCACTTTTTCAACCATGACTAAAGCAAATGGGTACGTGGCAATCCCTGAAAACCGTGAGGGTCTAGAGGAAGGCGAAACCGTTATTGTACATCTTTTTGACAAAATAGAGGGGACGTAACGTGTTTAGAAAACTACTTTCTCTCGACGAAGCCAAACAGATTTTCAAACAAAACTTTTATCCTAAACCAGTCGGAGTGGAACGGGTTTTCCTCTCTGGAGCTCATGACAGAGTTCTAGCCAAAGATGTTGTGGCGCCAATGGACGTTCCCCCCTTTGACCGATCAACTGTGGACGGTTATGCCGTGAAAGCCGCAGATACATTCGGCGCGGATGAAGATCGCCCTGTTGCCCTAAAGCTTTGCGGGCAAGTAACCGTAGGCGAAACTCCTAGTGTAATTGTGGAAAACGGTATGGCTGCTGAGATAGCCACGGGGGCGCCTCTGCCTAATGGTGCTGACGCTGTTGTTATGGTGGAGTATTCAACCCGACGGAACGACGACATTTTTATACATCGCTCTGTCTTGAAGGGAGAAAACGTGATGGAAGCGGGCTCCGACATCCACAAGGGCGAAACTATTCTAAAAAAAGATCAGAGGCTGTCTTCCCGTGAAATCGGAGTCTTAGCCGCGCTGGGCTTGACAGAAGTTGATGTTTATAAACGTCCGAGGGTGGCTATTCTCTCCACGGGCGTGGAAGTTGTAGAACCGGGAAAACCTCTTCCATCCGGAAAAATCTATGACATCAACGCCTACACCTTCAGCGCAGCGGTTCTGGAATGTGGTGGGGAGCCGATTAACCTAGGAATAATTCCCGATGACAGAAATAAACTGAAGGCAGCGGTTAAGAAGGCTTTGAATTTAGGAGACGCGGTCATAACTTCAGGCGGAGTTTCAGTTGGCCCCAAAGATATTATTCCTCAAATAGTGGATACTCTAGGAAAGCCTGGCGTAATCATATCTGGAATAGCCGTGAAGCCCGGTAAGCCTACAACCATCGCTGTGATCAACGGAAAACCAGTTTTCTCCATGCCCGGTCATCCAACATCGTCTCTTTTAATGTTTCACATATTTGTTCGTCCTGTAATTTGCAAGATGGCTGGCAGACCAGAAGAAGCTCCATCTGTGCTTAAGGCGGTGGCTGCAACGAAAATGTTTTCGGCAAAGGGGCGCCGAACCTTCATTATGGTGAATCTAACCTATGATAAAACAGGCCAGTTGTTTGCCTCTCCAGTTCCAACAGGGCTATCCGGTGCCATAACCACCTTAGCAAAAGCCAGCGGCTTCGTTGAAATAGAGGAAAAACAGCAGTTTATCGATATCGGGACAGTGGTAACCGTTTATCTCTTTGGAAAATAAGAAACAAACTGCGACGTAGCCGCTTTTGGCTCATTGGAATTTTTCTCTTTTCGCTGTTACATATATTGAGGCTGCTAACGTCATGAGCAGATATGCAATTAATGTTGCATGGAACAGCGAGGCTCCTTCAAAGGGTTGTGTAATGGAGTAGTAGAGAATTGGTGCGCCGAAGGTTATCCCCAAAAAGAAAAGGACAATTACAAGGGGCATAGACCATCTTTTCATTTTGAATAGGCTATAGGCTGTGAACAGATTTAGAAGTCCTAGAACTCCAATGTGTGGCGGCGCGGTGAAATTTTCGATGACTAGGTAGAAAACCTCAACTGCTCCAGCGACGATGTAGAAAACTGAGAATAGAAACACTAGAGGATTTTTAATCTTAAACTTGGATTTCAATGTCATCTCTCATTCCTTGCACTACCGCTATAACGCGTTAGGTAATAAATTAATTTCCCTCGGTTTTCGCTCCTCACACGCAAACTTTATATTTGCGTTTCCACACGGGTGCAAGAATCTCGTAGTGATGTTAATGGCGAAGAGAAGCAATCTCGAAATCACGGCGGAGATACTGAGTTTGTGTAAAAGGCCACAGACAAAGACTAGAGTGATGTACGGGACAAACTTGTCGTGGCAAATGCTCGAGAAGTATCTCTCTCAATTACAATCACTGGGGCTTTTGGAGGTTCACCACAGCTTAACTAGGTATGCGACAACCGAGAAAGGCCTCAAGTTTGTCGAGAAATGGAGAGAACTGATGGAACTTCTCTAACTCTTTCCTATACATATCCTAAGAAGTCTTGCAGCGCAAATTCTGTAAGTGAATGAGAGAAAACATTTAGATTCAGTGATTCTCATAAACAGAATCTTATGGAGGCTGTGTAGGCATGAGCTATCATGAGCTTTTCGTTTCTCCTTCTCCAGTTTTCAGTGGCATTCAAAGAGGCTTCGAGGAAGCCAAATACGTGATTTTGGGGGTTCCCTTAGATGTAACAAGCACCTATCGTTCCGGAGCGAGATTTGCGCCCCTCGCCATCAGAGAAGCATCCCTAAACATTGAAACCTACAGTTTTAGGACTGGCATGGATGTTGAGGACATAAAAATCCACGACTTAGGAGACCTCCATGTCGCTGGAGAGGTTGATGAAACCCTGAAACGTTTAGAGTTGGTCACAAAGGACCTGTTAGATGCTAAGAAAATGCCAGTGGTTATCGGAGGAGAACATACCATAACCTTAGGCGTTATGCGAAGCATTGGCAAAAACGTTGCCTTGGTAAGCTTTGATGCTCATCTAGACATGCGCAACGAATACATGGGCTTAACAATGTCTCACACCACCTTCATGCGGAGAATCAAGGAGCAGATTAATCCTAACAAGATGTTAGAAATTGGCACCCGAGCCGTATGCAAGGAAGAGCTTGACTACGCAAAGAAATCCGGCACTCAGTTTTTTACGGTTCAGCAGATCAGAAGGGACGGAATTGAAAAAACAACCAAAAAAATTGATACGCTTCTCGCTGACTGTGAAAAAATCTATCTAACCATCGACATGGATGTCCTTGATCCTGCCTTTGCGCCAGCGGTTCAAAATCCTGAACCAGACGGACTGGATATACCCACGTTTCTGGATCTTCTGGGCAAGGTTTGCGACCGCCGGATAGTCGCCTTCGATCTCGTTGAGGTGGCGCCTCACTATGACAAGGGCATAACCGCCATACAAGCCGCAAAAACGATATTTGAGATGTTGTGCCACATTGAGAAGGCACGCATAGGCTAGTTTGAGTAGCGTGTGAAAATGGCTGAAGAGAGGAAGCCTCATTATGGCTATTATGCTCTGCCTATCTTTATCGCTCTATCTGTTATAATAATTGTCTTAGGTGCGTTGGTCTTCGTTTTCCTATCGCAAGTGGTCGGAGTAGTCCTTGTTTTGTTTGGCATATACTTGTTTTCTGCCTATGGGATTTCGATGCATTTTGCTGAACAGAGCAAGGCTGCTGAGATTCCTGAGATGTTGCACATAAGAGGTGATGAAAAAGTGCTAGATGTTGGATGCGGACTCGGAAAGATGACAGTCGGTGTAGCCAAGCACTTGACGACGGGAAGGGTCATTGGGGTTGACATTTGGGATAAAGTGGAGATTCCGAGCAACTCACCGGAACGCGCGTATGAAAACGCTAAAATCGAGGGCGTGCTGGACAAGGTTGAGTTCAGAACGGGCAACGTCTTGTCTCTGCCCTTCTCTGACGACTCCTTTGACCTAGTGACGAGCAGCAGCGTGATAAACAACTTACATGGTGACGCAGAGAAGTCAAAGGCCCTCGCAGAAATATTCAGGGTACTACGACCTAGGGGCAAGTTTCTCATGGCAGAACCTCTACGAAACATGCGCGGTTTCTTCACTTTCTCCCCTTTCGCCTTTTTTGAACTCCTACCTAAGGATAAGTGGATAACTCTGCTGGAAAAGGCAAAATTCATCAAATTGAAGTACTCCTACCAGAGTGGAATGGGGATGTTTCTGGTCGAAAAGCCTCAGTGAACGGTTAGCCTTTTCTCAAAAGCTTAGCAACGAAAAATCCGTTACAGTCATGCAGGTAGGGATAAAGCCTCTGGCATTCAGTTTGTCCTCGCAGCCCAGGCAAACCTATCTTTAGCGAAGTCTTCACGAGTTTGAATTCTGGGTGCCACTTCAAAAACTTTTCAATTAGCATTTCGTTTTCTTCCACGGTTATGCTGCAGGTGGAATAGACTAGAAAGCCTCCCTCCTTCACGTACTCTGCGCACTCATCTAAAATCTCCCACTGAACCTTAGCCATGCCTAATATTGATCTCTTCGTTAGTCTCCATTTGGCGGAAGGCATCTTGCTGAAGGCGCCAGTGCTTGTGCAGGGTGGATCTAAAATCACTAGGTCGGCGGAAATGTTTACTGGCAAGAGTTTCCGCGCGTCTGCAACGATTGGAGAGGCTATGTTGACGCCCATACGTTTTGTTTCTCCTTTCCAAACCATCATTCTCCGCCTTGAATAATCAACAGAATAAATTGCGCCTTCGTTTTCCATTAACTGAGCCAAATGGGTTGTTTTGGCTCCTGGAGCGGCACAAACGTCGAGCACAGTTGTTCCAGCTTCGGGGTTTGCGATTTCTGCGGCTAGGCAACTGGCCTTGTCTTGTACATAAAAAAGTCCTTCGCGGAAGCTTTGTGTTCTGGTGAGGGGTTTTTGGCTTTGAACCACCCTATACGTATGCTTGAGTTGCTGCACCTTTTCAATGATAATCTCATCGTCTTCTATTCTTTCGAGCAACATTTCTTCCGACGTCTTCAAAGTATTTATTCTCACATAGGTTGGTGGAACCTCTACAGCCTTCTCCAAGAATCTTAGCGCCTCTTTTCTTCCAAACAGTTGGAAACAATACTTTACAAACCATGGGGGATGGTAGGTTAGGAGCCCTACCTTCTCTACGTCGTCAACTCCTTTTAAGGCAGAGTCAGGCTGGATGCTCAGTACTTTGCCAAGTACTTCTTCAACTTCTTTCAATTCATGCCAACCCAAAATTGAACGTCCCATTCTAGCTATGTTCACAGCCTTCTCCAAATCGCCATCCACCATCTTTGTTTCATACAAGTATAAGCGAAGAAAAGCCCTTGGACCAAGCCTAAAATCGCTGAGGGACCGAGGTGCTAACACTGAATTTAGGAGAAAATCGATGAGGTTTTTTCTCCGAAGAGTTTCGGATACCAGTTTATGAGCTAACCCAATAACCTTAATGTCCTTTATTCCCATCTGCTTTGCTGCCTTAGCCAGCGCTAAGCGCTCACCTAAACGTTGCAACTCAATCCAACTCAATGTTTCGATGGCGAGCGTCCAAGCATCCCGTAACAATTTAACCCTCGGTTATGAGTCTGAACTGGGTGCCTAATAAAAGCTTGATGGCAACATGCATCTACCAAAGAGTATTTTTAAAGGAATAAGAGCATACCATTCTATTGGATACGAAGAAAGATGATGAAAAGGAGTTTAGACGACTTCTTCAAAGCTCCTGAAAGGATAGAAAAGAAGCCAATAGAATCTCCCCCAGCTGAAAAGCCTCCTGAGGAAAGAAAAAGCCCTGTTTTTCAACCCGAAACCCCCAAAGAACTTCCGCTATCATATTTAGTATCCGCCACATACGAAGGAGAAAAAGGATGTGCTTCCATCAAGCTGTATGAGCCAAAATCCGAAAAAATCTATCTCTGGTACGACACGGGCGGTCACAGGCCCTACTGTCTCTCAAACCTTCCAGCCAGTGAACTTGAAAAAATTGGCCGGCTAATGTCTCATCCTGGCTTTGACCATTTCGAATCCGTGGAGAAGTATGATCCTCTTCTAGACCGACAGGTGACCATAACAAAGGTTGTGGCTAAAGACCCCTTGGCAGTAGGTGGTCGCCCAAGCGGTTGCATAAGAGACATCATACCCGAAGAATACCCCAAAATAACCGGCCTAGACCAACCGGCAAAAGTTTGGGAAGCCGCCATCAAATATTACCAATCCTACATCTACGACAACAACTTGGCTCCAGGCATGATATACAAAATCGAGAAAGACAAACTTGTTCCAGTCAAACATGAACCATTCGAAGACAATGTTGGAAAAATTCTTGAACTCTTCCGAGACGAACCAGAAGAATTTTTGCAGCAGGTAGAAATGTGGGCACGCCTCCTAGAATATCCGGCTCCTAGATTTCGAAGGGTTGCCCTCGACATCGAGGTCGGTACACCCGTTCCAACTCGTGTTCCGGATCCTCATGAAGCCGCGTACCAAGTTATCTGCGCAACATTGCTTGGTTCTGATGGAAAAAAGAAGGTTTTACTCTTGAACCGGAAGGGGGAGGGAGTTAGGGAAGGCGTTGAAAAGTTGCCTCCCGACGTAAACATTGAATACTGTGACTCCGAGGAAAAGTTGATTCTTAAAATTTTTGAAGCCCTTTGGGATTATCCCTTCGTCCTCACTTTTAACGGAGACGATTTCGATCTGCGATATCTATATCACAGGGCTCTGAATCATTTTGGTTTGAAGAGAAGCCGGATTCCCATAGAGGTTGGGAGAAGAGTATGCCTGCTTAAATATGGGATTCATATTGACCTCTACAAATTCTTCTTTAACCGTTCGATCCAGATTTACGCCTTCAGTCAGAAGTATCGGGACATAACCCTAAACGAAGTTGGCAAGGCACTGGTTGGACTTGAGAAGGTTGAAGTCGATAGACCTCTGTCCGAATTGACTTACACGGAACTCGCTCGATACAACTTTAGAGATGCTGAAATTACTTTGGCTCTCACAACCTTTGACGACGAACTGGTCATGAAACTGCTTTTGGCTATTACGAGGATCGCCCACATGCCCATGGAAGACGTGAGTCGCCAAGGCGTTTCCCGATGGATACGGAACTTTCTCCATCATGAACATCGACGGAGGAACATGTTGATTCCAAACGCCGACGACATACTTGCCCTTAAAGGATTGACAGCAACAAAGGCTATCATAAAAGGAAAAAAATACAAGGGGGCCATCGTGGTTGAGCCTGTACCTGGCGTGCACTTCAATGTGGCAGTGATGGATTTCGCCAGTCTGTATCCGTCAATAATTAAGGTTTACAATTTAGGCTACCAATCCATTCTTTGTCCTCACAGTGAGTGTAAGGAGAATAAGGTTCCTGAAACTCCCCATTGGATTTGCACGAAAAAGAGAGCTCTTGAAAGTTTGCTAATAGGAGCCCTTAGAGACCTTAGGGTCAAGTGGTATAAGCCCAAATCCAAGGATGAAACATTACCCAACGATTTGCAGAGCTGGTATAATGTTATCCAGAGTGCGCTCAAGGTTATTCTTAATGCAAGCTATGGGGTGTTTGGCGCCGAAACTTTCGACCTATACTGCCCGCCAGTGGCTGAAGCTACTGCCGCCATCGGGAGACATGTCATAACTCAGACAATAAATAAAGCTAGGGAGTTAGAAATCGATGTCATTTACGGAGACACGGACAGCATTTTCTTGAGGGGGCCTTCTCAAGATCAGATAAAGATTGTGGAGGAATGGTCGAAAAAGGAGTTGGGAATGGAACTGGACGTAGACAAGTTTTATCGCTATTCAGTTTTCAGCTCCAGAAAAAAGAACTATCTAGGAATTTTCCAGGATGGAAGCGTTGACGTTAAGGGAATGACTGGAAAGAAAAGGCACATTCCAGTCTTCATCAAGAAGGCCTTCGATCACATGGAAGAGCGGTTGGGGGAGGTGGAATCTCCAGCAGAATTTGAGGAAGCTAAAAATGAGATTCGGAAGATTATTAGAGACTGCTACCTACAGCTGAAGCAACGTCGCTGGGGGGATCGTCCAGATGAACTGGCTTTTCATGTTGTTCTTGGCAAAATTCCGGAAGGATATGTCAAGACTGTGCCTCAGCATGTGAGAGCTGCGCTTGTCCTTAGGGATATGGGTTATGATTTGAGGGCTGGGGATTTGATAAGTTTTGTTAAGGTTTTGAAGGAGCCTCGTGTTAAGCCTGTTCAGTTGGCTTCTAACACTGAGATAGATGTGGACAAGTATGTGGGATATTTGCACTCGACTTTTGATCAAGTTCTTGACGCTTTAGGATTGGACTTCGATGAAATCATTGGGTTAACAAAACTTGAACGCTTCATGTAGTATCTTTTGCCATATCTTATTTAACCCATGAATACGAGCAACAGTGTTTATGGACTCCTAGGATCGTTCTTGATTTTACCTAAAATTTTAAGAATAGTTCAACATGAAATTACGGTAGGAAGGAATATTTCAACATATTTTCTTGGAATTCATCCTTCCTAGAAAAAATAAGAGGAGGTGGGTAGGAAATGATCTTTGTAATCTTGGCGAGGTTTAGGGGTAGGATGACTAAAGAGTACATTGAAAGAACAAACAAGATTATTACCAGTGAGCCTAGAGTTAAAGTTCTAGCATTCTATTGGACTCTTGGAAGGTATGACGTAGTACTAATCACAGAAGGACCTGACGAGAAGACTGTAATGAAGATGCTTCTAGAGGCTGGAGGCTATGTTGCAACCGAAACGATGATTGCCATTCCAAGAGAAGAAGCGATAAAGCTCTTAAAGTAAATACATGTGAGAGATTTTAGTTCATGATGAAGCTGGGCTGAAAGTGCTCAGCTATTTTCCTTTTTTTACTGTTATTAACTGAATACTAAAGATGAAAACATAGGTAGAGTAACACCGATAACTCCCCTACTAGAAGGTTCTTTCTTAAATTTTTAGTACAAGTTGAAATGAATAAAAAAGTGAAAAGAAAGAGTAAGAATTTGTTAGTAAGGCTCATGCTTTTTGTTTGGACTTCCATGCGTACCAGACAATCAGTGCTGCAACCACAAATTCTACAATTCCGGTCAGTATCAAGCCAGCGTAATAAGCGGATTGTTTTGCCAGAGAATCAATTGCACCAACGAGTCCGATACCAGCAAAGACTATGCCCACGATGATGTTTGCCCAGCGATTTATCGAATCCTTCAAGGTCAGGGACAGGAAAGCCATGACGGGCACAATCAGCAATAAGATTGCAATTACCAGCAACCCTTCGGGTGTTATTTGCGCAAGCGCTTCCTCTACAAGACCTGGTATAAATACCTCCAACGAACCTGTCACAAGCGCGGCACATTCCCAAACTATCCACAGCGCTGCAATCTTTATCTTCCAATCTTCCAGAATTTTTCACCTCCCAATAATAATATTTTAAACATCTGTGATTCTAAAGCATATAAAACTTCACACCTACTTCAATGCTCTTAAACAAACAATCAAAGTAACAGTCTTCATTGAATACGAATACCTAGTCTTTCTTTTCTATCTGTTATCTCTTAAACAAATAACCAAAGAACCAGTTTAATATCTAAGTTCAATATCTATATTGAATAGAGTAAAGGAATGGGCAAAATGTTCATCTCCAAAGTAAAACGCACTTGAACGTTTCATGTGGATGAATTATTCAGTCTGTTGGTCTCAACGGCTTTTGCCGTTAAGGAACTTGGATTCGATTTCTACATGTTTGACCTCTATTCCTTCATCAATCGGCTTGAAGGGCACACCATATTTCCTGAACAGCCACACCAATTCCCTGAAAGCCTTATCGTCCACTTCGATTTCCACAATCTCTGACATTTCCTCTATCACCGCCGGATGCGTGGGATTAGCCCTGCAAAGCATAACAAACTCAGCATCCTTTTCAGACATGGGAGGAACCGCAACTATCTCCCATAAAGACTTCAAATTTGGAAAATTTCGAGGGGGATACCTCTTTATCCTAATCTTCTTCAACCTTTCATCCCCTCTCTCTCAGCATCCAAGCTAACATAATTCTAAAAGACTCATATAAACAGTCATGGTTATATTTTCTATGCTATCTTTCTAGCTAATTTTTCGCGAGAACTCTTAGTCCACGAGATTTTAGAGGTTCAATGACGCTTGGTTTGCTTAGTATGGTTAGCAAGCTGTAGCCGACCACAGCGATGGCTATGAGACTGCTGATGGTGATGCTAACAATCATAGCTGCCCATACCGGTAGAAACCCGAGAACAGCTGGTGCTGAAAGGAACGGGAAAGTCCATAGGTATCCTCCAACGATAACGCCAACTGGAAAAGACCCAGTTATACACGCTAGCAATCGTCTTCTCCTAAGCAACAGAATAACGCTTGCAGAGATCAAGTTCGCAACCGGACCAAACACCACATCCAGTGGTCCAAGAAAGTAATATGCATTGGTTAGGAAGCATCCAACAGTCACTCCAGCTACAACGGGCCAACCTAACAACGCTGACAAGGCGATGAGACAGTCTGCGATACGAAGCTGAACTGGACCATAAACCGTGGGATTGCCAATCGAAATCATTTGAACGACATTTATAATCACATACAAACTGGCAAAGGCAGCAAACAGGCTTAAGTCTCTGGCATCCAATTTTTCACCTCCCTACACCCGGGGTTTATATATGGCGGAACGGGTGGGAGGCTCCCACTCACCCGCCGAAACCAACTATTGTCTCCTATAGGTTAATATTATTTTTGATGAATCAGAGAGAAGAATGTTGAGACTGTATATAGCCTCTTCCCTATCTCATGGAAAAGATAGAAAAATAAACTTAAACGTTTATAACAAACCTCTAATACCAAAACAATAATTAACAAAGCTGTTCAGAGGGGAAGGCATGAAGTTCACCCGAAACATAAAAGCCATCTCAAAACTCCTCCTCATCCTTCTGTTACTAACGGCCACGATAATTGGTGCAGTCCTATCCTACCTTTGGGTTATAGGCTACTTCATCAGCCTTGGCATACGGGTTCCAGATAAAACCACGGTTTCCATAACAAATGCGACGTTTAACCCCCAAGACACGTCCTACTTTAACGTCACTCTTCTCAACCCATCCTATTCACCGTCAGACGCCAACATCACACGAATAGTTACATCAACAGAAGAAGGGGGAAAGGAAGTAATCCACCTCCTGCCGTATACAGATCCTCAACTTCCCTACCAGCTTCCAAAAGCCAAGTCTGCAACCTTCCAATGTTTTTGGAACTGGGCGAACTACACTGGAGAAACCATAAAAATCATTGCTTTCATTGAAGATGGATCTGGTCCAACCTTCGAAATTGAAGCGCCTCTTGTGGACTTAAAGATCACTGATGTCCAATTTAATTCCACCATAAGCGTCACTCGTTTCAATCTAACTGTTCAAAACGGCAACACGTCAGTCACGTATGTTGACATCAATGGAGTGATTGTAGGTGGAGAAACAATTTCAGTCGGAAACCTTTCCGTATCCCTCCCTCACACCCTTGACCCAAACGAATCAGTGTCCTTCACGTGCATGTGGAATTGGACCAATTATCAAGACAAGAACGTTACAGTGGAGGTACGTACAATGCAAGGCTACGTGGCATATCGCACTCATCTGACCCCCAAACCCGTAAACTTAACCATCACCAACGTTCTCTTCAACGTCACTGACACGACGCATTTTAACGTCACTGTTCATAATTCTGAACATTCCTCTACCTATGTTAACATTACAAGAATAACTGCAACTAGGGAAAATGGAACCGTCCAAGAAATAGCTGAGGTGAACCCCTCATTGACTCCTTCTTACCCGCTTGAGGCTGGCGCTAACGTCACGTTTAGATGTTTATGGAACTGGACTGACTACCGAGGGAAAAACGCTACAATTACTGTGTATACCTTACAGAATTTCACGGTGTCGTCCAATCAAACCACAACAGCGCGGGTAATTCTAGAAATCACCGATATCTTTTTCGATGTTGACAATCCTTCCTACTTCAACGTCACGGTTAGAAACTCCGAGTTCTCCCTAGAAGAATACGTTAACATCACGAGGGTGACGGTTGCCGTTGAAAATGTAATCCTTAAAAACATAACCAAAGCGGAAACACTTTACGCCGATGAGTCGGTTACGTTGAACTGTTCTTGGAACTGGGTTAATCACTGGAACGAGGAAGTTTCAGTTAGTGTTCGTACTTTACAGGGCTACTCTGCGTATGGAGTTGAAGTCACACCTTCGCCTGTGATAATTTCTGATGTTAATTTCGAGCTTAGTGACACAACTCACTTCAACGTTACGGTTGAGAATTCAGAATTCTTTTCTGGCTATGTTTTGGTTACGAATGTGACTGTGACTTTAGAAAATGGAACTGTTCGGGTTGTAACGGTTATACCGCCTACTCGTCTTCCATATGTGCTTCATCCTAGCAATTCAGTTATGTTCATGTGTTCGTGGAACTGGAGTGACTATTGTGATCGGAATGTTACGGTCACCGTGTACACTTTACAAGGTTATACAGCAAACTATACTATAGCAACGCCAGAAGCCGTATTCCTAATAATTACTAATGTTTATTTTCCCCTCACTAACACAACCTACTTCAACTTTGATGTTATAAATTATATGTACTCTCTCACGCCAGTTAATATAACACGGATAAGCGTTACTTTACAGAACGGAACGGGTTTGAATGCAACTTTTGAACCTTCCCTTCCATATCTGCTTTCCCAGAACGCAACGGTCACATTCAAATGTTTATGGAACTGGGCTGCTTATCAAGGGGAATTCATCACAATCAAGGTTGAAACTTTGGAAGGATACGAATTCACCAGCAGTGGTTGGGAAGTTCGACCTTAGTGAGAACCGCAGAGTTCAAACTCTCTTGAGCCTTTCCTTTACGTCTATACAATCTCAAGGAATTTTCCGATTTTCTTCGCCAAAGCCTTCTTGTAGGCAAGGTTCGCTGTTACAGCGTCCTGTACTGCAAGGCCCGTTGAGGTGAAAACGGTTATCTCGTCTGGGGCTGTTCTTCCAGGCTTTGATCCAGCCACAACTTCTCCTATTTCAGCCCAAATATTCTTCTTTGTTATTATCCCTTTGGATAATGGAACATTAATTTCGCCACTGTGGGAAGCTTGTTCCCAATCATCGATAACAATTTTTGCTCGCGTTAAAATGGCTGGGTCCAGCTCCTGCTTGCCCGGCGCGTCTGCCCCTATGCAGTTGAAGTGCATGCCAGCCTCAACCCAGTCATTTGAGACTATGGGCTTCATTGAGGGTGTTGTTGTTACAACGATGTCGGCTCCTTCAACAACATCCTTAACGTTCTTCACAGGGACTATTTTCGCTGCATTACCATACAGCGGTTTCATTTCTGCTACGTAGGCATCTCTAGTCTTCTCGGTTCGACTCCAAACCCTAACCTCTTCAAGTTTCCTGTAGAGAGAAATGAGACCCAACAGCTGAGTTCTAGCTTGAGCGCCAGCTCCTACAAAACCCACAACCCTAGAGTCTTTTTTGGCAAGGTATTTTGCCGCTATGCCTCCTGCGGCGCCAGTTCTCATGTCAGTAGCCCAAGTTCCCCCCATCACTGCTATAGGCGTGCCATTTTTGGGATTTATCAAAATAATTATTGCCATAACCGTGGGAAGACCATATTTAGTAGGGTTTTCTGGGTGAGAGTTGACAATTTTGACGGCGGAAATGTCAAGTTTTTCAAGGTACGATGGCATAGCCCTAAGGTCGCCTTTGTATTTGTTGTAAAATAGGTATATTTTCGCTGGCATCTGGGCGTGGCCTAAACCTTTCGCTTTGAACGCTGATTCGACAACTTGCATAACCTCGTCCATGGTTAAGAGTTGTTTGATGTCTTTTTCCGTCAACAGCAGAGTCTTCATGGGTATCCCCTAACTGATCGGAGTCCCCTCTTTCGGATCCCTTTTGATCTTATCAAATTCTCGCATTAGCCTTCTTGTGACCGGACCCGGCTTCCCATTTCCTACAATCCGTTTATTTATTTCTCTTATCGGTGTGACCTCTGCGGCTGTTCCTGTGAAAAAAACTTCATCGGCGTTGAACAATTCGTTGGGGGTAATGTTTCTTTCCATCACGGTGTATCCTAACTTTTCTGCCAGTCTCATAATTACAGTTCTTGTTATTCCATCCAATGCTCCAGAAGAAATTGGAGGCGTAAAAATTTCGCCTCCCTTCACTATGAATATGTTTTCACCAACTCCTTCGCAAACATGGCCCTCCCTATTCAAACATATGGCTTCGTCAACGCCAGCCATGTTAGCCTCAATCTTGCCTAAGATGCTGTTTAAATAGTTCATCGATTTTATTTCATGACTAGTTGCGTCCACAGGGTCCCTTTTCACCCATGAAATGATGGTTCTTATGCCCTTTTCTTTAACTTCAGGGCCGTGAAGTATTAACATAGGTTCGGTAATTATGAAGACGGTTGGTTTCGGACATTTTCGTGGGTCAATTCCTAGGTCGCCGAACCCTCTCGTGACGACTAAGCGAATGTAAGCGTCTTTAAGGTTGTTTTTCCTCAGCGTCTCTAAAACAGCCTTAGTCATCTCATTTTTTGTCATGGGAATGTTTATCATGAGGGAATGGGCGCCTCTGTAAAGTCTGTCTATGTGTTCTTTTAGCTTGAACACTATGCCGTTGTAGGCACGTATCCCTTCAAACACCCCATCTCCGTAAAGCAGTCCGTGGTCATAAACAGAGATTTTTGCTTCAGACTTGGGGTAGAACTTGCCATCAATGTAAACTTGAAGCTCATTTTTCATATCATATCCTCCGTCAGGGAGACTTTCCTCCTTAACACTCTTTTAATGTTGTAATGTTGAATTCGGAAGCTTAAGCTTTATTAGAGTTTTCCTCTGTACTCCATTGCCTTAAGCACACGTTCTTTTGCTATCTTCTCAGCAGCAGCTCTAGGTAAAATCTTCTGATCCTTTGCCATGTCAAGGACCCGTTTTGTGTTCTTAACTATCTTGTCTTCAATTATTTTGAAGACCTCACTTTCGGTTCCGCCCCTATATTCCACAGAGGCTGTTATGAGCCCACCGGCGTTTGCAATAAAGTCTGGAACAACAAGGATTCCTCGATCATGGAGAATCCTCTCGGCTTCTATCGTGGCTGGGATGTTGGCGGCTTCAACAACAAGCATTGCTTTAATGTCTCGGGCATTCTTGTTAGAAATGACGTCTGGTCTGGCTCCTGGAATCAGGATGTCTACGGGCAGTTGGAAGAGTTCTTCGTTTTCGATTTTTTTTCCGCCTTTATAGTTTTTTACGGAGCCTGTGGTTTGTTTGGCTTCCAGCAATTTTTCGTAGTTTAAACCTTTTGGTTCGTGTATGGCGCCTTTGGAGTCTGAGACTGCTACTACGTTTGCTCCTTTTTCTGTCAGGAATCTGATGGCGGCTTTTCCTACTGCTCCGAAGCCTTCTACTGCGACGCTGGCTTTAGATAGGTCTAGTAGGACGTATTCGCAGGCTATTTCGGTGCTGGCGACTACGCCGTATCCGGTGCTTCCTATTTCGTCTAGGGGGATTCCTCCGAGTACGCGTGGTAGTCCTACGGCTCTGCTGATTTCGTCGTAGACTATTGCCATGGAGCATTCGTCGGTGCCCATGTCTGGGCCTGGAACATACTCCGCTATGGGCCCTATGGCTCTAGCGAATGCCCGAACCAGCTCATCCTTATTCTTGCTTTTCGGATCAGCAATAATGCCGCTTTTTCCGCCTCCGTGACGGATGTCAGCCGCTGCACTCTTAAAGGTCATGGCTCTAGCTAATCTGAAAACTTCTTCGGTTGATACGTCTGGAGTCATCCTTACTCCGCCTATTCCTGGTCCGCGGGCAGTATTGTCAACTACGAGGATTCCTTTCATTTTCGTCTTTGGATCGTGAACATACAAAACCTTCTCGGGGCCTATTTCATCTGAAAACTGGAAAACTCCTTCTTGAGTCTGCATTAAGCATACCTTCCCAGAAGCGTATGGTTCTCATCAACCTCAATAAATCTTTTGCAAATCTTCTTTTAGGCATTAGCTAGAGTTGAGCAAATAGATGAACCATATAGATGGGTAAGGGGTTGTTTTCTAGAAGTTCCTTCTTGATACACTAACATTTCCTTTTTTCAACTGTCTTCTGTAGATTATGACTATTAGTAGTGTTGCTATCATGAAAAAGGAGATTAGCAACGTAAAAAGAGGGAAATAAAGAGAAGAGTTGAACTCATGTTAGCTTCAATGTAAATCGGCATCCGTCTTCTGTAACTTCATGAGTCATGTCCATTCCGAACTCTTTGACTATTCTGGGGAAGATTGTAGTGTCTTTTTCACAGACAAATTTAGAGTCAATGTCAAGACCAGTCTTTTTCGCTGTCTCGTCATTTGTTTTTATGATAGGGCAGTTCTTGATACTGACAGTTGCTTCGGTATCCGAAATCCAAGTCAATTTAATGTTTGCCATTGGCAACCATTTTTGCTGGTCATATGCGACTTCGTTTACAGTCTCCTCAAAGGTAGGTATACTCTCTCGCTCACTCATCCTCGCCATAAGCATATTCTTTTGCGCCTTAGCATAATAGTCCAGCCATTTTTCCATCGTTCCATGTTCTTTATGGAATGCGTAACATGTAACCCATATCAGTTGCGTTTCTCTGAGAAGCCTTTCATATTTCTCTTTAAGAGGCATTTCCTTAATTCCCAAGTCTCTAACCTCCTCACAAATATCTTCTTCTTATTCAGTTTTTATGACTTGTGGAAGAAGCTTCGATTGAATACACAGAGAGACTTTTATGTTACGCATAGGCGCCGGCAACGTTGAAAACCATGTTAACCTATTTTTCAAGTCACTTTAGCCTTTGCACAAACCTGAAAAACAGCAGTACTCAACAAATATGAATTCTTTCATGTCGACAAGAAATCATAAGCGTGGGCTGCACGCGTTTTCGCCTTATTTTACCCCAAGAGAGACCTCGGCGCACCTAGAGCGGGTGGCCTACAAAAGCCTCTTATAAAAGCCTCTAAGAAGCGCGCGCGTGTTTCAATTAGTTCCATCGTTTTTTCGTCAAGATGTGCAACACGAGCTATGTCGGTCAAGGTAACCAGACCTACTAATCGGTTTCCTTCTATTATAGGTAGTTTCTTCACCTTTTTTTGAAACATAAGTTCCGTAGCCTCGACAAGTTGCATGTCTGGCCTTCCAATGATGACCTGTCTTGTCATTATTTCTGAAACCTTAGTTTCTTTCGGATCCTTGCATTCTTCCAAAACTCTTTCAAGTATATCTCTTTCAGTTAGAATCCCAACAACTTGGCCGTTGTTAAGAACCACCAAACAACCTATTCTATTCTCATTCATGAGTTTTACAGCGTCGTAGGCCGAGAGGTCTTTCTGCAGGCTGATAACGTTTTTAACCATTGCTTCCTCAATTTTCATGGTTATCACGTTGTGAAAAAGTAGAACCATAAATTAATAAATCTATTTAACCATGAATTTAGATTCAAGATTCGGATTGAAATCAGTATCGGATTCAGAACAAAGGATTTTTAACCAGTCACAAAAACCCACTCAAAAAGTCAGATAGACATAGTTAAAAAAAATAGTAGGGAGGTCCTCCTATTCTATTTACAGAGAGAAGATAAGTTAGAGTTGAGCAAACTCTTGGGCTGAGAATATAAATCCCATACAAGAAGACACAATCAATATGATGCCTCCAATCATCAAAAGAATAAGACTCGCACTCCAAAAAGCCACAGTACCAAAAATCCACTGCGGCGAACCATAAAGAACCTGCCCCTCATAAGGCGCCTTCCATAAAAGATCCAGAAAACTAAACGCAAGAACCTGTGACCCTATGAACATGCCGACTCCATAAACTAACGCAATCATCGAGAGGAAGGCGTGTGCTACCGGTTCTTCTTTACGATTCGCAACAATAGAATAGACAAAAGCTGATGCCGGACCCAATATCACCACTATCGCTTCCATGATAGCTATGGACATGAATGGGCCTGGAAACGGCACATTCCAATCAAAAACTAATTCTAAAGTTGGATGGTTAAATATAGCAATGGCTAAAAAAGTTCCACCGATGATCCCGAGGATAGAGCCAACAAGCTTGAAAGGAAAGGAATTCCCCATATAGACAGCAATAGCTCCCATGGCAATCACAGGACTTATTATCATCAGTATTACGCCAAGATTCATCTGAGAGGCCATCAGCATAGACGCAATGCCGAGGCACAAGAGATAAAAAGACGCCAACAAACTGCCCAGAAACATCACTCCCTGAGGACCACTCCCTCTATAATACTGAAGCCCCCCAATTATCAGGAAGCAACCCACAACCATCAACAAGATTGAAGCCATAAGAAAAAGGGTTATGCTGGCAAGTTCACTAATGTTCTGCGTTGAAGACATGGGAATCTGAGAGAAACGATTGCTCAAAAGAATTATAATGGGTATGTTAACCACAACGTAGCCGACGCCCAAAAGAGTCGCAGCTGCAAGAACCAACTTGCGGAGGGCGGATTCAACACCCTCAATTCCAGGCACCCTTAAGGAAGGACCCAAACGTAAACCTCGCACCTGTATAACGCATCTACGGTAGTTTGTGATAGTGGGTTTATTAAATCTTACGATATAATTATATGTATTCTTAAACTATTGATTTCAGATTAATAAAAATGATACTTCCGTCTGGCAGTCCGTAAGACACTTCATAAGCTTGCGAGAGCATGCGTTGTAAAATGAGCAGTTTTTGAATGTTTCAGAAGGAGAATTGCGGTCTTTTAGATAGCGTTTTTGGGAGCGTTAAGGCTTTGAGGGGTTTTCCTTTAGTTTTTTCCTTTATTTCGTTTATTAATTCCTGAAGTTGCATTTTCCTAATCTTTCTAGCTTTTCTATCTCTAACCGGGAGAATTCCTGAGGTTATTTCTTTTTCTCCAATTACGAGCACGTAGTTAATCCACTCTGTCTCCGCTTCTCTAACCTTTTTCTGCATTGTTATAGGCCTGTCGTCTAAATCAACTCGTATCTTGTGGCCTTCGATTTCGTCCATTAACTTTTCAGCGTCTTGGAAGAATCTTTCAGATACTGGTATTATTCTTACTTGGGTGGGTGAAAGCCAAAGGGGCAATGTAGAGACTTTTCCTCTTTGTTGTTCTCTATAAGCCTTTTCCAGCATTACGTATACGCATCTTTCGATGGCGCCGCTTGGACAACAATGTAAGATTAAGGGATGGCGCTTCCCTCCCTCTTCATCGATATAGGTTATGCCGTATCTTTCAGCGTTTTCAATGTCAATCTGGTCTGTTGAGAGGGCAGAAGCCTTGTCTAGATTGTCTACGAAGTTGAATTCCCATTTCAATGTAAAGTAGAAGAATCTGTCCTCCCACATTTCCACTAGTGCAGGTTTGTTGATTAGTTTTACCACTGAAAGGATGAAATCCTTGTTTTCTTCGTAAAAGTCTTTAGTAAATCGTATCGCTAGCTCATAATCTTCTTGTTTATTTAGCTCTAAACCTTCCTCTAAAACTTCCATGGAAAGCTTGAACCTGACGAGGAACTCCTGCTTCGCCTGATCTAAATCTGCGCATAGGGCGTGGCAATCTGGCATGGTGAAGGCTCTAAGCCTTCTTAACCCAGCTAATTCGCCGCTTTTTTCCCTTCTGAAGCTGTATCTTGTTAATTCGTAGATCCTCAGGGGAAGCTGCCGATAAGAAAATTGGGCGTCGTGGACCATGAGGAATTGACCGAAGCAGGCGCTGAACCTCAAAAAGAAATCTTTTTTGTCTGATTTTAGGACGTATTGTCTCGCTGGGAATCTTTCAAGGTAGTTTGCCATGCTTGGATGTTGGAGGTCATACATAACCGGAGTTTCTACTTCCATACCTCCGTACTCTATTACCTTTTGCGTTACGAATTGTTCCAACAATGATTTGATCAAGCTTCCCTTTGGGTACCATCTGAAATTGCCAGAATCGCTGCCCGACTCATAATCTGCAATCTCTAATCTTTTCATTAGTTTTACATGAGGCGGCATCTCCTTGGCTGCCCTCACTTTTTCCATCTCATATTTTGCAAGTTTTTCCAGATTTTCATGCTTAGCAAAGTTAAATTCTTCCACTGGAACTAGCTTTCCATCGGCATGTAAGATGAACCAGAAAGACTTTAATTTTTCTTCCACCTTCAAAGCCTCTGGAACAACTTCTTCTTCCTCAACTTCGCCTGACGAAACTACCCTGAACTGTTCGGCTAGGGGGTGTCCCTTTATAGAAATGGAAAATTTCTTGCACCAACCGAAGGGAGTTCTGTAGGTTTCAATTCCAATTTCTTTAGCTCTTTTTTCCATGGCCTTAATAATTCTCAGGGCGTCGGCGGGTTTCGCCAAGGTGTTGCTCAGGTGGGCGTAGGAGTAGATCAGAATTCTATTAACTTTTAATTTGTCTAGGGAAGCTTTGCTTTCTTCTATTGCTCTTCTGGCAACATTTTCATTGTCTCCTTCTTCGATGGAGGCGAATAGAACAGCAAGTTCTTCGAGTCTTTGTTTCTTTTTCTTGCATTCTTCAGCGATAGCTACTTCCTTTTTTATCACCTCGTATTCTATGTAGTTTGAGTGTAATTGGAGTATTCTCAATTTCACTATCCCTCTTGCTGGTTGTTGTGTTGGAGTGTCAGCTTTTGTACCTCCATTTCTCCAGCATTTTATCCTTCTTGGTTTCCTTTTTGAATTCTTTACAGTGATCCTTGCAAAGGTAAGATCGTCTTGTCTCGCTAACTTTTAGTCCTGCAGCGCTTACCTTTTCTTTGGAGAGGGAGCGAACTGCTTCTTTGTCGCATCCGACGACGCTACATTTTATGCCCTTAGCGACTCGACCCAAGTAGTCCACCGATTCCCGTGTTAAATGTTTAATCATCGCATATTAGGCAGTGCTCTATATTATTTCTTTTGAATCTAAACCGCTACATGCTACTGTTCTTATGGGCAAAGTTTTTCTTCTGTTCTCTATGTCTTTCCTAACTATGTGGTTTATTGGATTTCTCTTTCACGAAATGGCGTTTGGTTTGCTTTCTGTTTTTCTTCCTCTCTACATAATTGGTCCTCTTGGAGGAAGCCTAACTGACGTTGGTATAGTGATTGCCGTGGCGAATTTTGTTGCTGTGCCCTTCTCTTTTTTCTGGGGTTACCTTTGCGACAAGACAAGACGGTACCGATTTTACATCCTTCTCTCTTTCTTGGCGGTGTCTATTCTTCTGTACTTCTTCTCTTTAACCCGCACTATTACGATACTCGTAGCCTTGTACACTGCAATAGCTGTCTTTCATGTAGCTCATGAAGCACCCAAAAACATTCTCATTTCAGAGTATTACTCTCGAACCGAATGGGAGAGAAACTTTGCCTCATACGAAACTTTAGCTGAATTCGGTTTGCTTTCAGGCTTGCTACTAGGTTTTCTACTTTCTATTTATGGCTTCAGTGGCGCATCCCTAATTTTTCTCTGCAGTTTACTAAATTTAATTGCTTTTGTTGTCTCGTTATTTTTGGTAAAAGATCCGCTCCTTGTTTTTGAAAGAAAACTTGTGGCTATCGAGAAGGCGGTCGATTTTACAGATCGAGGTACGTCCTTCGTGTCAAAAATGTTGAATGGGATACGGATCAAAGAAAATTTGAGGAACGAAAATGTCTCCCTCTTCTGTAGTGGTCTTCTTTTGTTCTCGTTAGCCACCAGCATGCTGTTTACGCCTCTACCAGTGTTTTTCTCTAGGGGTTTAGGTGTGACTCAAAGCCTTATCTTTGGCATCTTTGCGTTTAACAAGTTTGGAACTTTTTTGGGTTATGTGTTGGTAAGAAAAAGGGCTGAGCAATTGAATGGGAGAAATGCTGTGAAGAAGGCAAACATAGTTAGGGGCCTATTGTCTTTGCTTTTGGTTTCAACGGCGGTTTGGTTTTCTATTTTCGCCTTGAGTCTGGCAGCCCTAGCCTTGATGATTATGGGAGTTGCCTACGGTTTCTTTCTAATATCAAGTCTATCCTTGTCTATGGAATTGATTCCTGAAGGAAAAGCTGGCATGTTTAATGCCCTTACAGGCTTGGGCGGAGCCCTAGGATGCTTCCTAGGCACTTACACAGCCGAAAACTACGGCTTTCCAATAGTGTTTTTAGTGGTTAGCCTAGGATTCTTCCTAAGCTACATAGCTTTCAAAACATATACAGAATAAAGACAACTACCGACGTGAATAATTTCTGTTAGTTTGAATGGCATTCTTATATATCCTAAACACGAAGACATTTAAGAGAAGAAAAACGGAGGAAATTTTCACAATGCCAGCTCAATTGCCCGAGTCGAAACACTTTCAGATCGAAAGATTGGCAGATGGTGTCTATGCTGCAGTTGCCTCTGAGCAAGGTTATGCTATTTGCAATGCGGGTATTGTTGACATTGGCGATAAAACCATTGTCTTTGACACGTTCATCTCTCCAGACGCGGCTAAAGATCTTGTGAAGGCGGCTGAGCAATTAACGTCGCACAAGGCTACTTACGTTGTCAACAGCCACTATCATGAGGACCATATTCGCGGTAACCAAATCTTTTCTACCGATGTCGATATTATTAGCACCATATGGACCCGTGAAGCAATTGCCCAAAATGAACCTAAAGAAATTAGTTGGGAAAAGGAGAACGTTCCCAAAGGAATTATCGACACTCAGCTAAAGCTGGATGCCGAAAAAGATCCCAAGCGATGTCGAGAACTTGCGTTCTTGATTGTTTACTACCGAGCGATGAGTGAATCACATCCCAAACTGAAAACACGGCTACCAAACATCACGTTTAAACACAAACTCGTATTACACGGAACGCAAAGAACAGTTGAGCTTCTCCCTTTTGTTGGACACACAGCCAGCGACATTGTTCTCTATTTGCCAGAAGAGAAAATTGCGTTTATGAGTGATTTACTTTTCATTAACATACACCCATATCTTCCAAGTGGTTTTCCGGCGGACTGGAAACAATCTCTCAGCAAGATCCAAGCATTAGGAATACAGACTGCGGTTCCTGGTCACGGCCCGGTAGGTCGATCCGCAGACCTCTCGGTGATGACTCAATACATTCAGTCACTCGAAAACATTGCAATGAACATGGTAAAGTCGGGTAAATCCGCAAAGGAAGTTTATCTTCAACCCATTCCTTCACCATTTGAGACTTGGTGGTTGTTTTTTGATAATTTTTTCGTCACAAATCTTGAGTTCCTTTATAAGCGCGCAGCGCAAGGAACGGAGAAAAAGTAAGCCACTTCATAAATCTCATGGACTATAATTTAACTAAAAAGAGGAGAACACTTCCGCCGCCTTGAAATCTTCTTAAATTTATTTTGGGGATATTTGGAGTGATCACATTTTTCCATAGATTTTGTTTGCTCTCGCGTAGATTTCTTCCTTTTCTCCAAACACCTTGGGACCTACTCCTTCCACAACGAAGGAGGCAGAGGCAGATCCAGCATATGCGCACCATACTGGGTCTTTTCCTCTAGCATATTCGGCTAGGAAGGCTCCGATGAAGGCGTCTCCAGCTCCAGTGGGGTCTCGGATAGTTTTTGGTTTGCAAGCTGGAATGTCATAAAGTCTTCCATCAAAAAGTAGTTTGGAACCCTTCATTCCTCTCGTTACAATGACTATTTTTGCTCCATAATCGTGGATTTTTTCCATAGCCAACCGTAAATCATCTAAACCCGTTACCATCCTGATTTCCCTTGAGGATGATTTATAGAGATCGATCTGTTCCAGAATCTGCTGATCGTCCCATCTCTTCGGGCGCATGTTTCCATCGGCATCAAATTCTCTCACAAAGCCTTGTGGATCCAGAGACAACATGCTAGTTAATTTTCGCAGTTTGCCAACAAGGTTTCGGGATATTTCGTTTGCAATGGGCGCCATATGGATGACTTTAGCTCGCAAAGAGGCTGACACGTCTTCTGGCAGAATAGGTGGTGCTCGGCTTTTTAGTTGAAGCCGTCTCCTCCAGTTGGTATATTTCAAAAGGAACCCCGTGGTTGAAGCACCTTTAGCCCTCTTTAGTCCAGACAAATCTACACCATTGGCGTTCAACCAAGCAATATGCCTACTGGAAAAATCTTCTCCAACTTTTGAAATCACCGAAACCTTCGCGTCGAGTTTTCTTGCTGCTATCGAAACGTAAGTTGGGGGACCACCCAATGTAGGTTTAGACGTGGCTATTTTCGAAGAACTTATCAAATCAATTGCGAAGTGGCCGACTATAACTAAATCGAACATCCTTCTTTAGTATGGAAACGTAAAATATATGAATTGATTATGGTGTAAAGTTATAAACTTGTTTAGCTATGATAGAGTTGAGGAAAGGCTATGCCAGTGAAGCGTAAGTCTAGGGGTCGATCTAAGGGCAGCAAGGGAAAGAGTTCTTTGGTTCAGTGTAGTGGCTGCGGTGAGCTTGTGCCCCGCGATAAAGCCAAGAAAGTGTCTCGCCGAGTTTCTCTGGTGGACTCAGCCCTATACAAAGAGCTTCGCCAGAAGGGCACGTATATAGCTGGCCGCACCGATACAAAATACTATTGCGTTTCATGCGCGGTCCATCGTGGTGTAGTAAAAGTGCGTGCAAGAGACGAACGTAGACAGCGCCTTCAGAGAAGATTTAGACGTTGACTTAACAACCATGTTCTTTTCGTTGAGAAGCCTTGCCAAAATAAATTACCCGCTGAAGTACGGTTAGGTTTGTGAGAATGGCGAGAACAATGATGCCCCAGCTTAAGGCTTCAAGCCAAGCAATACTGAGAAAGCTTGCTAGGGCTAGGATGACTAAACGTTCCGCCCGCTCGGCTATGCCCACTGTCTCCATTTTTATTCCAGCCGCTTCTGCCCTAGCCCGGGCATAACTCACCAGCAAGGAGCCTATTAGGGCGGCAAGTCCCCAAAAAAGATCGCATAGCCCGCCGAGAATGATGCCGCAGAATATGATGGCGTCGGCGTACCGGTCTAGTAAGGAGTCGAGGAAACCGCCGAAGGTTGTGGTTTCTTCGTAGAGTCTTGCTAGGGTGCCGTCTAGGGCGTCGCAGTAGCCTGAAGCTAGTAGGAGGAGGGGAGCCAATATGGGTAGGAGTGGATGAAACTGCCATTTCCAGTAGGCAAGGGCTGAAAGCACTGCGAAGGCTATTCCTATGGCGCTTATTTGGTTTGGAGTTAAGCCTATGACATGAGCCAGCTTAGCTTGAGTGGTCATCCATGACTGAACTCTTTGCTTGAGTTTTGTCAACAAATCTCATCATCTCCATGCATCTACTCTTCGGTCATCCTTCATTTTGTTCGTTGGAGTCCTCTTTGACATAAGTTAGGGCTTCTTTCAGTTTAGTTTTTACTTTGTGTTTGCGTTGGAAATGCTCCAGAACATTTTGTATGTCTCTTTTTAGGAGTTGCTGGGTGTTTGGATGCTTTGTAGTGACGTGTTGGGGCCAGTCTATGATGAGTATGTGCTGGTTTGGTTGGAGGATGATGTTGTAGGGGCTGAGGTCTCCATGGATTATGTGGGCGTCTCGGTAGGCTTTTCGTATGTTGACTAGAATTTCGTTTAAGACTACTTGCGGGTTGGGTAGCTCTAGGTAGTGGTATAGTTCTACTCCTTCTATCATACTCATGACTATGACATGGCGGTTTTGTTTGATGGGTTTTGGAACCGCTATGCCCTTTGGATAAAGAATCTTTAAGGCTTTGTATTCTTTTTTGGCTGCGATTCGGGATTGCTGGTGCCAGTCTGGCGTGTAGGTGTACTGAGCCATGTAGCCTCGTTTGCGTTTTGTTTGTTTGAAGCTTGTTCTGCCTAGGCGGTGGAATTTTACTGCTACTTGTTGGCCAGTTGGCATTAGGGCGTCGTAGACGTCTGCTTCTTTTCCTACACCTAATGGTTTGCCGAAGGCTTCGAGTATGTTAGCCTTGACAAGGGCGTTTATGGCTAGGGTGTCGTATCCCGCTGTTGTGAGGCTGTAGCCTGTGTAGGCTCCTCGCCGGCGTTGGATGAGTCCTTTTTCTCCTAGGGTTGGTAGTCTATATGCGACTTCTTGAGGTGGCAGGTTGGCTGGTTTATGGATAATATTTTCTGGAACGTATTCACGGCGTTTCATTTGAAGTTCGATGGCCTGGAGTACCCGAAAGTCTTCTGGTTCGAGTTTACGATAAACTCCAACGGCAATATCTGCGGCAGACATACTAGAGTATGATTAGGAAGAAACCATTTAAGGACTTTATCGCGTACTCTACCTATATCTTCATGATTTTGAGGGATTCGATTGATCTCTCAACCATTTCTTTTATGTTCAATTTTTCTTCCGCCTCTACTACTTCTTCCAGCTTCGCCATGGTTGCTGGCTTGTTAGGAGCTGCTGTGCATCCTCCTGCTTTTCTGCTTGAAATTTCGTATGTTCCGATTTTTCTTGCTATTGCTTCTGTTTCTGCCTTGTCGAATCCTAGTAGCGGTCTGTGTATTGGATACTTCTTGACGGCATCATTTAGCACCCTTAGGTTGGTTAGGGTTTGGCTAGCCTGCTCCCCAATAGCTTCCCCAGTTACGATTCCCTCGGCGCCCATCATCTCAGCTAGGCGTTCCGCTATTCGATACATCATACGTTTACAGAGCAAACACGTAAATTTTCTAGAAGAATTTTCTATAATTTTCTTCAAGTTTTCCCCATGCTGAACCACATAAACCTTTCTTGGAAAACCAACAGCCCAATCAAACAAGACTTCAGCGACATTCAACGCCCTCTTTGTCGTAGTTTCATCTGTGAAGGGCGTGTTGTCAAAATAGATAGGCGCAAGGGGGCAACCTCGCTTCATAACCAGCCAACACGCCACAGCAGAATCAATTCCACCACTCAACAAACCCACCACCCTAGACTGAGTACCAAGAGGCATGCCCCCAGCCCCCTCAATTACATCCGAGTACACGAAGGCTTCATCGTTTCTAACCTCAACTCCAAACTTCATATCCGGCCTATCCAAATCAACTTTCAAACCCAACTTCTCACCAAACTCGTCAAGAATACGCTGCCCCACAACCCTACAAACATCAGCGCTCGAGTAATATTGATCGCCAACCCGTCGACACCTAACAGCAAAAGTGCTCTCCTCTTTCAGCACGCGACCAGCTAGGAACACACTTCTATCAACTATGTCCTCAAGCTTGGAAGAGGTTTCCAGAGACGGGGAAACAGAAGAAATACCAAAAATTTGTGCCAGCCTACACGTTGCCTCCACCGCCGAGTCAGTCCTCAGAAAAAGCCTGCCACGCCTACGAACAATCTCGCTGTAGGAAACCTCGTAACGCTTCAAAACGTTCTTTATGTTCTTGACTAAACGCCGTTCATACAACCTTCTGGTCCAAGTTTTCTTGATCCACAGCTCGCCGCCAAAACGAATGATAACAGAATCAAAAAGGTCTTTTAAGCTAGTTTCCACTTGGAACCCTCGGAGGTGTCCTCCACAGTCACACCTAATTCCTTCAGCTTCGTTCTAATTTCATCTGACAACTCGAATTCTCCTTTGCGACGCACGTTCTCCCTCAATTCAACCAGAAGATTCACTAGATCATTAGCCAGTTTTTCACTAACCTTCTTGGCTCTCTCTTTCTGAAACAGACCAAGCACCTTTCCCAGCTCCGAAAAAACGGCATAAACTTCCTTTAGCAGCTTGGTGCTCACTTGCTTCTGGTCTCCCAGAAACCTGTTTATCTCTCTAGACAAGTCGAATAAGGCGGCTAAAGCTCGGGGAGTGTTAAAATCTTCGTCCATAGCCTCTACAAATTCGGCTCTAAGCTTTTCAATTTTCTTTTCAAATTCCTTCTCCATGTCAGTCGGTTCCCTTTTCACTGAACGTTCCATAGCCTCCTCCAAACCATCCATAGTGCTGTAAAGCCTTTCCAAGCTGGTTTCAGCGTCCCTCAGCTTCTTGTCCGTGAAATCTATCTCACTCCGGTAATGGGTGGACAAAACAAAAAGCCTAATGGCTTCAGCGTCGTATTTCTTTAAAGCCTCCCTAACCGTAATATAGTTTCCCAAGGACTTAGCCATCTTCTCTCCATCAATCGTAAGAAAACCAGTGTGCAACCAATACTTAACAAAAGGCTTCTTCTCAGTAAAAGCCTCACACTCAGCAATCTCGTTTTCATGATGAGGGAAAATTAGGTCGCGGGCACCGCCATGAATGTCAAATTGGGGTCCCAGATACTTCAACCCCATAATTGCGCATTCGATATGCCAGCCTGGAAAGCCGTAACCCCATGGGCTCCACCACTTCAGCAAGGCATCCTCTTCAGCTCTCTTCCACAAGGCAAAATCTTTAGGATTCTTCTTGTCTGGATGAACCTCAAATCTGGAGCCAGCCAACATGGCTTTAGGCTTAATTTTAGAAAGCTTTCCATAGTCCTCAAATTTGGAAACGTCGAAGAATACGTTTCCATTGATCTCGTAGGCGTATCCCTTCTCTATCAGAGATTGGATGGCTTCGATCATTTCGATTAAGTGTCCCGTTGCCCTAGGAGAAATGTCAGGTCTCTTCACTCCCAGCGAATCTAAGTCTCTGAAGTATTCTCTCATGTAAAACTCTACCAACTGCATGGGCTCAATCCTCTCTTCCCTCGCCCTCTTCACAATCTTGTCTTCAGCAGTATCCTCTGTTAGATGTCCCACATCAGTGATGTTCTGGACATAGAAAACTGAGAAGCCTTTAAACTCCAGCCAACGAACGATTACGTCAAAGGCGAGGTATGTTCTAGCGTGACCTAAATGAGCCCAGTCATAAACCGTGGGTCCGCAAACATACATTCCTACATGCTTCTTTCTTAAAGGCTTGAATTCTTCAAGTTTTCCGCTCAGGGTGTTGAAAACTCGTAATACCACTGTTTCCACCACAAAGGAACGATTTTGGTCTTAATGGCATATATTTTTGTCAAACAAAACTTTGTGGAACCCTTGATTTAAACCTTATATTGAGACTCGGCTATCCACGAAACCAGATTATACTTATGCTACATATTTTGTCTTCATTAAATCTATATACCTTGAAACAGTCAAGATTTTAACATCAGAAAATCAACGCTGAGATAGAATTGCCAAACGAATCTGGAATAATTGTTTGTCCAAATCCTAAATGCCATAGGGAAATTGAAGAGCCTATTCTCTTGAACAATTTGTCAACAACACCGGCGGAACAGTATTACGCTTGTCCCCACTGCTTCATTAAACTAGATGAGAATGCTGAAAATGACGAGGACATTGCGCAAGAATCTACTGTTGATTCATCTTTGCATCCATCGTTGGAAAAGGTTCTGGATGTGATTTCTGCTCAGCCTCAAAAGGAGAAAGAGGGAAAGAAGAAAAAGGAGGAGCCTCTGGTTGAACCACCAGAGAAGAAAGAGAAAGGTCCTTCAGAGTGTTCCCATAATTTTGGATATTTGGCGAGTCGTGCTAGGGATGCTCCTATCCCGCAAGAATGCCTAACTTGCCCAAAAATAGTAGACTGTATGCTCAAACGAGGCACCTCTTAAACGAGGCAAATCTAAAATAGCCTGTCACATTTTTGGAAATCTGAAGTTTCACTCTGCTTGAGTCGAATCTTGCCCAACGTACCAGCTGAATGCTTTCTTTTTCATGAGGCATGCCACAAGTTTTTTGCAGCTCATGCATTCGTCAGGGATGGGTTCATCTTTTGGAAGTTTTTCTAAAAGTCCAAACATTGTGCATTCGGGGTGGCTTTCTTCAGCTACCTTTATTGATGTGTCGGTGCTTATTTGATGTTTCCCGTTTGTTCTTGGCAACTTTGTGAGGAACAGGACAAAGAAGAACAGGAAATAGGACATAATTATTAACGTGATAATAACTGGTGATTGAAAGAACTCAAACATGTTGTTTTCACTTGAATGGAAGGCATCAACATTAAATTTCAAAGAACCAAACTTATAATCTTAATGAAACCTACGTCATTAAATCAAATCTGTAGCCAGAAATCGTACATATTCGGCTAGAAAATTGAGCGGAAAATGTCAAAATTAGCTGAAAGTTCTTGGCTAAAATTTTCTTTCTTTTAAAAAATCTTGGATGAGCCCCGCCATGAAATGTGAGTAGGTGAGAGAATTAGGCACAAACATTTCAAAAATTGTTTAAAAGCTTTCGGTTGAAAATATAGGCGTTTTGATGGGCTGAGAAGTGGAAATGAACTGAGGCATGGCGCATGCTGTTGAAGGCTACTGTAACTACGAAGGGAGCAGTTCTATTGGGAAAGCACGTTGCATGCGATGCCTTCGATGAAACCAAGCTTGTAAGGGTTGTTACGCACGCTCATTCGGATCATATGCTTGGTTTGGGGCAAAGCTTGGAACACTGCGAAGCTGTGGTGATGACTCCAGCTACGAAGGATTTGATAGATGCCATGAAGGGTCCTAGTTTTTTCATGAAGGGAAATGTCAAAACTCTCGACTACGGAGAGGCTTTCCAGTACGGAGACGAGCAGCTGACTCTCCACTATGCTGATCATATTTTGGGGGCGTCTCAAGTTCTTGTAGAAGATGGAGAGGAAACTAGGATTCTCTACACCAGTGACTTTAAGATTTCTAGGACCCCGGTGGTTGAGGCTGATGTCCTTGTTTTGGAGGCTACTTATGGGAATCCTTATCGTGTGAGACCCTTCGGAATGATGGCGGAAGGCATCCTTGTTTCTTTGGTGGAACAAGGTTTGAAGCGAGGCTTCGTATACGTGTTTGGTTATCATGGGAAGCTTCAGGAAATTATGCAAATTTTGTATGAGGCTAAGGTGAAAGTGCCTTTCATCGTTCCAGAAAAGGTTTTTCAAATTTCGAAGGTATGTGAAAAGCATGGAATGAAGCTTGGAAGGCATCTTCTGTTGTTTAGTGAAGAAAGGGCACAGTCGATGCTGAACCAGCGGGAACCTTGCATCGTCTTTTATCATACTCATTCCAGAAGAAAGGTGGGGAAAGAAGCCTTGCGCATTTACGCAAGTGGTTGGCAGTTTGTGAAGCCATGCCAGAAAATAGGAGAGGGCGAGTATAGGGTTGCCTTAAGCGGTCATTCCGACTTTAATGAACTGCTTCACTACGTGGAAAAATGTAAGCCAAAAATGGTCATAACCGACAATCACAGATTTGGAGACGCCTTTGCTTTAGCGAAAGAAATTGAAAGGCGACTGAGCATCCCGGCAAAACCTGTTCCCACATAAGCGAAATGTTTAAGATTTTGTGGTTGTGTAAGACAAGAGTTCTGGAAAAAATACTGTTTTCAACATTCTGCTGTTATTAGGATCCAAATAGGGAAGGCTTGTGACCTTTTCCCGTAACTACGTGCGAAAAAGCATATATTTCGCTTTGAAGCATGAATTGATTGCGGAAAGGAGAAAATGTGAGGGAAGGGAGAGTATGAAAAGACTACTAGTCTCAATGACTTCTTTAATACTTGCTTTTACGCTAATTTCGGCGGTCATGACGGAGAGCACCTCGACAACTGAAACATTCGTTTTCATGGTTGGAAACGTCGCTTCCTATGGACCTATTCCTGCGTTTGGTTTTCTCAGGAGTTTCGCAAAGATTGATGCTTGGGCAAGAGTCGGGGCGGTATGGATGACGGTGCCGATACCCATAGTGCCCGGAGATCCTGGATCCCCAGTAATCTTCGTGTTATACATGGCGCATCTAATCAACGCCTCAATAGTTAAACTCAATTTCACGGATAACATGAACAGAATACACGATTTCCTTGTGGCTGGCATCTGGAACGTGTTCAACGTCACCTTCATCTACAAAGAATCAACTTTCTTGTGGGTATCTAAGCCTATGGTAGACCGTGGACCCGGCATATTTGTCGTTGATCCCGACCCAGTTAATGGCACCCCTTGGACAGTGTTCACCTTGGCTATACAAGACCTTTTGCCAGTTAGAGGTCCAGTTTTGTTCCATAAGATCAAAACCGTGGAGATTCCAGAAGGCGATGTCAATCTGGATAGTAAAGTCGACATATGTGACATAGTGTCTGTAGCTAAATCTTTCGGCGCCATGCCAGGAAGAAGAGGTTTCGACTTGCAAATTGACCTAAACTTTGACTTCAGAATTGACATCATAGACATAGTTATCGTAGCCAGAGCCTTCGACAAATCATACTAAGCTTCCGCTTTCCCATTTTTTGTTTTCTTAAAAAAATTTGGACAAGAAATCCAATTCACTCTATCTGTGTTCATGGGTGTATTCTGCATATTCTTTTGAAGTCATAAACATGCATGTGCATTTTCGGTTTCTTTGATTATTTGTTTAAGAGAAACGTTTAAACCGTCATATGCACGCAGGTGGCCTACAAAAGCCTCTTATAAAAGCCTCCAAGAAGCGTGCACGTGTTTCAATTAGTTCTATCGTTTTTTTATCAAGATGTGCAACACGAGCTATATCGGTCAAGGTGACCAGACCTACTAGTTGGTTTCCTTCTACTATAGGTAGTTTCTTCACCTTTTTTTCAAACATAAGTTCCGTAGCTTCACTAAGTTGCATGTCTGGCTTTCCAACGATGACCTGCCTTGTCATGATTTCTGAAACCTTAGTTTCTTTCGGATTCTTACATTTTTCTAAAACTCTTTCAAGTAAGTCTCTTTCAGTAAGAATCCCAACAACCCCGTCACTGTTAACAACCACCAAACAACCTATTCTATTCTCATTCATGAGTTTCACAGCGTCATAGGCCGAGACGTCTCTCTGCAGGCTAATAACGTTTTTAACCATTGCTTCCTCAACTTTCATGGTATCATCTTCTGAAAACTTGATGGGTCATAAAAAACTAATAAATCTATTTAAGCGTCAATTTAGATTCAGAATCGGAATCGCAAATCAACTTCGAGCACCCGCATATTGCTCGTAGATTCTTCTGTGCGTGTACACTAAAGCTTTAAGAAAGAATCTTCTATTGAAATATGACCATGCCACGCGAGCCCTATTTGAATCGTTTGTTCGAAAAAAGAATCAGTTCATACGTGCGCTTTTATCGTTCGCGTTTGCCAGTTATGAAGTCTTCCACCCATTGTCTCGCCACATCGTCCGGAACCTGAACCGGCGGATGTTTGAATGCGTAGGAGGAGATGCTGGTTAGGGGACCACCTATTCTCCTATCAAGAGCTAGTTTTACTGCTCTTATGATATCTATGACGACCCCAGCGCTGTTAGGGGAGTCTTCCACCTCCAGCTTAGCCTTGATCATAACTGGTTGATTCCCAAACTTCTTGCCTTTAATATAGACATAGCAGATTTTTTTGTCGCCTAGAAAAGGAACGTAGTCTGATGGGCCTATTCTAGTTGGAACCTTGTAGGGGACCAAACTCGTAACAGCTTCTGTCTTGCTTATTCGTTTGGTTTTAAGCCTCTCCTCAACAGTCATGTTTTGAAAGTCGGTGTTTCCCCCAAGGTTTAGCTGATAAGTTTCCTCAACCTCAACTCCCCTGTCCACACATAGTTTAATCAGGTTTCGGTGAAGAATCGTGGCTCCAAGCTGGCTTTTCACGTCGTCACCCGCCACTGGCAGTCCCTTTTCCTCAAATCTTTTGCTCCAAGAATTGTCAGAAGCTATGAACTCTGGTATGCAGTTCACAAAGGCACAGCCCGCGTCTAAGGCTGCTTGGGCATAGTGACGGGTAGCTTCGTTGCTTCCCACAGGTAGAAAATTTATCAGCATGTCTGCTTCAGCCTCTTTAAGTACTTCAGCTACCTTCACCGGCTTCGTCTCCTTTTCATTGTAGGTGTAGAAGGGCTCCCTCATGTGGGGAGCAACGCTATCGAGAATGGGTCCTGCAAGAACTTTCACGTTGATGTTGGGCACTTTTGTAAACTCTGCGCAACAGTTTGGCTCTACGAAAATGGCTTCTCCCAAGTCCCTTCCAATTTTTCTTTTGTTCACCTCAAAGGCGGATACAAACTTTATGTCGCGAATGTGGTATCCTCCGAAGTTGACATGCATAAGTCCAGGAACCTTCTCCTCTTCCGCCACGTTCTTGTAGTATTCAACTCCCTGAACAAGGGCAGAAGCGCAGTTACCTATTCCGGCTATGGCAACTCGAATGTTTGGCAAACAGTTTCCTCCATGGCGAAGTCAACTACTTTCGTTACTGTTTCACAAGCGCTTATTACCCATATTCTTATTTAACTTATCCACAACAAGAGTGTAGATGGAAGTTTGGAATATGGAAGGCACGGTTATTAAAAGTGAGCCCTTTAAAGAAATTATAATCATGGAACACACTCGATTCCCAACCATCGACGATCTGGCACGTTTTGCTAACATTGCTGCCGGAGGAAAAACAACGGGCGTTTACTGGGCCAATGGAGTGGCATTCGTCTATTACCCTCTACCCACGGCAACCGAGATAGCCGCAAAGGCTCTTATCGAAGAAAAAAGGGTGTACTGGGCCTTCGTAAGTTATGCCCTCATGCCTGAATACCGTCCACTAATCGAGACGAAAGAACGGATTATGGTGCCCGTCATCGACATGTCCACCAGCCCTATATTTCAAAAGGTTGCTGAATGGTTAAAAGAACAGCTTTAGATTTCGCCTTACCGCCGTTCACATTCCCTTTTTATCGCTTCTTTCACGGCTTCACGGACATTGTAGCCAGCAATGTGAAGGATAGGCTCATCGAATTCCGGGTCTACGTCCATACTCGCTGTGCAGGGGTATGAGTGATGAGCCACAGCCACAGTATCCTCTATCTGAGAAATCCTAGATTTCTTAATCTGCTGGACAACATACCATGTGGAACCGCAGGGAGCGCTTCTAACAACCCACGCGTCAGAAATCATGTTATCCATAACATCTGCTTCCACTAGGGGCTTCCCTATCATATACCGCTTCACAAAACCGTCAATAACAGGCTTCCCACTCTCCTCCAGAGAGCAGAAGGGCTTTGGAAAAGCGTATTCCACGCCAGCCTCTTCCAGTTCCTCTTCAAGCTGCCTTTTGAGGCCTGTTAGACACCAGTTTCTATTCTCAATAGGAATTATAACGGCCTTCGCGTTTGTTCTCCTAACCGTGGTTGGAATTGCTGACAGCAAATCTGGATGCATTCCAATGGCGAGTATGACATCGCAGTTAGGCAAACTTTGGGGTAGATATTTCTTTGGGTCTTCGATGAAAGACGGCAGATTTTCAGGTATCTTAGCTATTCCGTAGATGTCTTGTGCGAAGGAGCCGTATGTTTGTCTACAGTGAGAGCAGGCTAGACTGCAGGCTTGACAGAACGTAGACAAATTGCATAGATTTCCTACAACGCGTTCAGCGAATTCGTTTCCGTAAATGATGTAGAGGCGCATAGCTTGGCGTCCTTGATCGAGATGCAAAAACATCGAATTGCTGTTTTTTAAAGATTCTGGAAAAACGACGCTAGAAACTACTCACGATAACGATGGGTTGATGTTTCACCTTATCAAGCATCTCCCAAGTTACGCCAGTTAAGGGAACCCTGAAAGTTTCTGCCATATCCCACACAGTTCTTCCGGCGCCAGAGCCTCGAGATCGATTAGCTATATCGGCGACTTCAATAGCCTCCTCAGTTGTTATTTGAGAACCCGCAACCGCCACTGGAGTGGCTCTCTTTTCCAGCTTGAAGAATCTTCCCATCACGTAGGCGAGGAACCCTCCGAAAGAATGTATTCCTTTTATAGGGTTTGGGCGAGGAGTGAAATGGAGTCCTTTTAGAGAATAGGTTTTGTCGGTGTCCACGATTACAACAGTGACCCTTTTGCCCAGCTTAGATTTGATTTCCCGCTGGATTTTCTGTGCTATTCGTTGGGCGTTTTTCAAGGGAAGACTAACGTAGGAGTAGGGCAAGTTACTTCCGTCTATGGCACTTTCCGATCCATGCATCAGAGCTTGGAAAAAACCGCCGTATTCTAGGGCTACCTCCTTGTGGACGCTTCCTTCTTCTATTGGGTACGCTCGAAGGCGCCGAATAGTTCTTTTTCTTAAGTGGCAGAGAGGTCCGAGAATGTAAGGCCAGACAAAACGCATCCAATATTTGGTTAGAAAACGTGCAAACCATCCTGGCTGAACAACACTTTCGTCCAGTATGTTGCCCATGGCTGTGGAAATAGCCTTCTCAGAAATTGTTACGAAATCTCCATCCTCTACTTTGTTTTCTATGGCTTTAACTATTTGTTTAAGGTAGTCTTCTCCGGGTTTCCAATATCGGGTCGTAACCGCAACCGCTTTATATTTGTTAACCACTTTGCATCACAAGTGTCCTTAATGCAGCCTTTCTAAGAGTTTATCCGAAATAAATACGTACTATTCTATGATTAATGTACAACTCTGAAACAACCATGAAAAAAGGAGGCTTGGGAGGAGCCGATCAAAATGTCTAAAAAAACCGAAAATTCAGCCACGAACATTTATGATCTCCTCCTACAAGCTTCCGAAAGGAAAGAGAAGGAGAAAAAGGAGAAAAGAGCTGAGCTTCTCAAATCCATGGAAGTAACGGAATACTTCGAAGAGGGAAGCATAGAGATCGACATGAAAACCTGCAGGGGAATAGAATGCAATTTATGCATAGAAGCATGTCCCACCAACGCCCTCTACTGGAAAGCTGGAGAAATCGGCATAGTCGAAGATTTATGCGTCTATTGCGCAGCCTGCGTCTTCAACTGCGTCGTAGACAACTGTATCCGTGTCCGCAGAAAGCGTTCCAATGGCGAAGTAGAGAAGTTTAACACTCCAAGAGACGTTTTGACACTTCTACAGAACATTAACTCCAGAAAAAGATATGATAGGCTGAGGTCGATTTTCCCAACAGCAGAAGATTATCTTGAGCGATACGGCTAAATGCTTGGGTAAAGTCCATAAGGCTTTCATTCTCAATTGAACAAAATAGTTTGAAAACTTGGAGGACTGTATAGTTGAGAAGCAAAATTTCTGAGAGAATTCGAAGACTCCCTCCATCCGAATTTGCCGATATTAGGAGGCTAGTGATAGGAAGAGCCGACATGATACGACTGGAGCTTGGGGAACCTGACTTCGACACTCCCAAGCATATCAAAGAGGCGGCCATCCAAGCCATAAATAAAGGCTTCACTCACTACACCGCCACAGAAGGAATCCTTGAACTTCGTGAAGCAGTGGCTAGAAAGCTTAAGCGCGAGAATGAAATTGAGGCTGATCCAGAAACCGAAATTCTCGTTACCGACGGAGGCCTAGGCGCAATCTTTGCCGCCATCCAGTCTCTAGTCAACCCCGGCGATGAAGTTTTGGTTTTTGATCCTGCTTGGCCCCGATATTTTCAGATAGTGTTGCTTGTGGGTGGAATTCTGAAGCGCATTTTCTTGGAAGACAGAGATGGTTTTGTTCCGCATGTAGATGAAATTAAGAAACATATTACCAAAAAGACGAAACTTGTCGTATTGAACACCCCTAACAACCCCACTGGGGCGGTTGTGCCCAAAAATGTCCTAGAGGAAATCGGCGATCTTGCCATAGAACATGACTTAATTCTCCTCCTCGATGAAGTTTATGAACGACTCGTTTACGAAACCAAGCATTTCAGCCTTGCTTCCCATTCAGACCTTAAAGACCGTATCATAACCGTTTTCTCCCTTTCTAAGACCTATGCAATGACTGGATGGAGGGTTGGTTATGCTGTTTCCAATGCAAAAGTCATTAAAGCCATGAGTACAGTCAGTGGATATGCGAATGCTTGTCAAACCTCCTTTGCTCAAAAGGCGGCGGTAGCAGCCTTGGATGGTCCTCAAGACTGTGTAGATGCTATGGTGAAGGAGTATCGAAGGAGGCGAGACCTCATGATTAAGAGATTGAAGGAAATGAATGCCTTTTCTGTAACCAAGCCAGCGGGTGCCTTCTACCTCTACCCAAGACTTCTTTTAGACATGGAATCTCCCGATTTCGTAAAACAACTTATCGAAAAAGCTAGGGTGGCGGTTATGCCTGGAACAGCCTTCTCCATGAAAGGAGAAAAACATGTTAGAATTTCCTGCGCCAACTCCTTAGAAAAAATTTCAGAAGCCATGGATAGGATTCAAAGAATGATCTCGCAGATATGACACTGAGCTTGACGTTATGACTGATCCTATATGTATTTATGCTACTAATGCTCTTAAGCTTGAGGGTTGCCCAAGATGTCAACTCACGTCGCGAAGACTCCTCCTCCAACTAATCTGCCTTGCCAACGATATTGGACGAGCCTCCGCTCTGAATGTAAAAAATGTAAGGATAAAATGAAGTGCTCAATGTATCTCACACACTGGAAGAAACATCAAAAACTTATGAGATGAAATGACCGTAGAAAAGTTTTGTAAAAATCGTGTCTACTTCAAGATTCAAAAAGGAAATCCATATTGCTCCCCCATAGAGCAAAAAGTCCCCGAAACCTACTTTTGCGACAATTTCAAACATGAATAGGCTTTAAGAAAAGCTGGCGTGAAAAGTGGCGACTGATCGCTTTTAAAATAGATAGAAAATAACGTTGGAAAATATTCGCAAAACCATCTGCTGCAGGGGAATAAAAATTAGGCAGGTCGATGTGGAGAAATAATTAAAAAGGTTTATTTGATTATTTCAGCGTTTGCAGCTCTGCGACCTATCCTCGTAATCTTTATTTTCACATGGTCTCTAGGCTTTGCGTTGGCAACGAATATTACGAAGCCCTGGATTCTGGCTATGCCTTCTCCTTGGCGGCTCGTTTCCGTTATATCTACTTCGTATTCCTTTCCCATCTCAACCGGACAAGGCTTAAAGCCTCCACCATAACCGCGTCTTCTTTCATAATTCATAAGGCGTCTCCCCTCCTTTCACACTTAGGATAATAATGCTCGCTTTATTCCTTGGCTACTTAGGCTTCCCGCGTTTTTTCGCCTCTTCTTTGGGCTTAGCCTCCTTGGTTAAGGTAATTTCGATCGTTGAGACATTCCTTGCTCCGCCTTCGCCTTCTCTTGGTGGCATTTCTTCGGTTCCTATGGTGATTTTGCCTATGCTCAGGTCTTTCATAAATCTATGTCTGATTATCTCGACGGCATCAACGGCGGTAGTTATTGCTTGTCCCCTCGCCTTCAAAGTAACTTCCTCAGTGTTGGAACCGCTGAAACTTGTTATAATCCCCAACACATAATTCATCGGAGGCTTTCTACCCACGTAAATAATGTTTGGTTCTCTACTCATTTTAACTTCCTCATTGTCTGCGTTGACAAAATAGTATGTGAACCTCGCTTTTAAACACTGCTAATATCCTCTAATAACTAAAATTTAATTTTTCGTAAGCGTAAAAGCCGCGCATCAAGCCATCATTAAACCTCATTAAAAACTTGATAATCATGAACACTAGATTTTTCTCGTTAAATCCAAGTGAATTTGCAAAGTTTAAAGGCTTGAGAGGAGATCGTCGCTCATTATTTTTTTTAGGTGATTGAGCAGGATTTTTGCCTTCATTTTTAACTCATGCTTGGAAACAGTATATTTCTCCGGACAGAAATCATCGACTATTGCCCCTTCTTCGATTGAATATATAACCGGGTATAGGAGGCATCCTAGTGGCCTATCCTCGTAAACTTGGCACTCTTTCTCTGCAGGATTATAAAAATAACACCATTCCCCAGCATTTCTTAACCTTCTTAATCCATCTTCACATGTCACAGTGAAATCTTCTCGGCTAAAGCCCACTCTCTCCAGCCTTTCAATATCTTCTTTTGAAAGTAACATTTCAGTTCTTTCACAGCACTTACCGCAATTAGAACATCGCATGAGAACTAACCTCCATCAGGCGGTGTTTAGGCTTTCCTTCTTGATGGCGAAAAACGCAGTATTTCTCATATGGAGTGCTCACTTAATTCTTTTTTTATTTGTTTAATTTTCTGCGTTACAGTTTCAACGATATGGTCGTTGTTGAAATATACCATTGACTTGTTGCATGCGGGACACTTGAAGAGAAACTCAAAAGCCTCCCCAAAGGGGAAGCGTTTGCAGCCTGGTGTTTGACAACTGAAAAACTCTTGGTTTGTTTCATATTTAAGTCGGGCTTCCAACTTTTCGAGAACATGTAGTTTCAGGTGTGTGACGAATCCCGCAAACTGGTCAGGTTGGAGTCTCCAGTGGTAGATGAACCAGCCTGTTTCTTTGTCGCGAGACTGCCTGAGCGCCACAAGGGAGTGGTCGTAGAGTGTGTAGAGTGCTTTGCGAACCATGTTGAGACGTATTTCGGTTTGGTCCGCAATCTGGATGTCTGTGATCTCGTCAACCCCTTCAAGAATATTGACGACTCTGACAGTGTCTTCGCCAAATAATGCAGCGACATTCTTCAATGTCTCGTCATCCACAAAGAACAGTTTCCAACCTCCCACATTCTAATGGCAACACGTCGTCCTTCGCCAAGACCCTCAAGTCTTTGTCACGCGCCTAAAATCTGTTCTCAAAACACATTGGGATTCCAACCGTATTACTCTTTGCGTTCGTGCGCAAAGTATACCAAGTCGTTTTCCTCCAATTTTTGACCAAGATTGTCAACCGCTTGATATGCACGGGAAAACTGAACAAGCGGAAGCTCTCTCTGGAAAAATCTCAGGAATAACTCGGGTAGAAAATCTGCTTCTCCAGCAAGTTATACATAAGAGCGCGCGTATTTTAAGAATGTTGAATCTTGTATAGAAACTTTAATTACCGCCATTTTTCTTGTAGGAATTGTGGAATGCCAGACGAGTCTCCTGGTCCAACCAGGACTTCCCAACCAGAGAGTTCTTCGATTTCTCCCCTTAGGCGTGCCGCCTTGCCCGGTATAATCAGTTTTCTGTGTTTCACTTTTTCCTCTATCTTACTCTGTTTGATGGCTTCTGCCACTGTTTCTGCGGTTAGTTTTCTGCCAGCAACTGCACTGTCAACAGCTATTCCCCCAGAGTCAACCACAAGGAGGTATGAATCTATGCCAGCAGATTCTATGTCAGACGCCACAGTGAAGAATGTTAGAGCGAAGTTGGTGGTCATCATCACTGGCGAGTTTTCATTAGGCTTGCCGAAGATTCTGATTCCGGGCTCCACAGCCACAGGTTTTCTCGGATCAGTGTAAATGTTTTGCCTCAAAATGGTTACCGGTAGGAGCACCCACCCCTCTGTGCTGTGCATGATTAGGATGTCGGCGTATCTGTTGATGAGCATCGACGCAACATAAGCTTCCTTCCAAGCCCTTACCTCTGGAGCGCCCGCTGCCTCCGCCCACGCCACAATAGGAGTTCCAATCAAAGGATAACCCAGCAACTCGTCGCCTTTATTGCATCCTGCCCGACGAATCATGGTGAAATTGTTGATGGTGTCTGCAAGTCCTTCGCCTGGGAAGGTACCAGGGTCTAACACCAAATCTTCGACGCCATATTCTGTTAAAGTTTTAACCATGGATCGGAGGAGAGTAAGATCGTTTGGAGCAAAAATGGCTAGGGGACAATCATACATTATGGCTAGTTCTGCCATGTCCTTCCAATTATCCTTGGTGGCAGCGTAGATTAGAGTTCTCCTTTTCGGAATGGCCATTAAACCACTTTCAAGCACTGTTGGATTAAACGAGCAGAGAATAAGAGGCAAATTTGTATTTTCTGCTACCTTCTTCACTGCGGATTTGAATTTTTCGGGGTCGTCAGAAGTGGATCGGACAGCTATCATGTTGAGTTTTATTGCTGTGCCTATATACTCGTACGTGAACTCTTGAGTTTTCTTCACTCTGCCCAACAACTCTTCGTCAGGCATTTCATCTGTGACAGCTATGGCGATGGCTGTTGGGTTAAAATATGTGAATTCGTGGCGGTACATGACGAGTTTGCCGCCAATAGTGACTGCGCCGTCACCTGTGCCGATTGTAACCTCCCTAATGGCTGGCTTAAGCATTTCTGACAACTGTTTGTAATTCTTTTCGTATTCCTTTTTCAGAAGCGGAGGGCACTGCATTATGACAACTTCTCTGTTAACCACTTTGGTTGCGAAGGCCATGCAGTTTTCTTCTTTGCACTCCTTGCAGTTTGTTTTTGGAAGTAACATGTAAACATCAATGGGGCTTAGTTCCCTTACCCCAACCTTCTTGGTTTCTCTTTCTGTCATGCCTGTTCCCCCTCATTCAAATCTTTGTAGTTATCCAGTTAGCGATTTTTCCGGGTTCTCCCTTGCCCCTCTTTCCAGTTAGTTCCTTAATGACATCTTTAAGCGTTTTAACGGCTGCCGGATGCATCATCATGAACAAGTCAACACCAGCCAACAAAAGAGTCAAAGCTGTCACAGTTTCCCAAATTGGGCCTCGAAGTTCCCGCGGACCCCACTTTGGATCCATCTCTTGCCATGCTTCCCTTGCAGCCCAAGCGTTGGTTGTTCCAGAAGACATGGGCTGCTGAAGTTCTGGGTCCCCCATTAAACCAGCTAGGCGGGCGCGCTCCATATTGGTGAAAGCGTAGTCTAGTCCGTAGCCGAGGGCTGCCGTCGTCGTGTCCATTACAATTCGCTCCTTTGGAAGAAACTCGAAGAGTCTACGGTTTAGTTGCCTAGCTTGGTTCAGGTCCATGGGAGTGAAGGCTAGTGCAACGTGTCCATGTTCTTTTACAGCCTTTGCTGTTCGTTCAATGTCCATGTCCAAAGTTACCGTGCTTATTAGGAGTCTTTCTCCCTCAGCTACCTTCGTCACCTCTTCAAAAACTTCTAAGTCCTTTTTTGGGTCCCCGCAACCTCCTATGATGAGGGGCACATCCACTGCCTGCAAAACGTTTTCCACGGTTTTTGCCGCTTCCTTTGGTGTTGAGGGCTTTGGATTCAGAGGATCTATGCTAACTAGGTGTAGGGTGATCATATCTGCGCCGAACTTCTCAACTGAGAGTTTAGCCCATGCTGCTGGGTCCTCTAGGACTTCCTTAACGTGCATTTTCACGGCTTTTGCCAAGGGAACTTTTGAGTCGAAAACGTCAAGGGAAATCACTGGTGGATGAGGCGTGGGGTTCTCGAATGTGTAGAAGGCTGGCGACTTTTCTCCGCCTATAACAATGGATTTTCCTCGAGTTCCTCCCTCACCCTTAGTAGCTCCAAGCTTTACTTCAGCGATTTGGCCGGGATAGGTATCAATAGGGGGTGTGAAGGGCGCTTCGAGAATGGTTGTGGGCTTCACCTTTGGGGGTGCAAGAACCCTTGGAGCAGCTACCGCTCCTGGCTGAAACCAGAGCTCTAGGTCTCCAAACTCTATTTCCACATCTTCAAGTTCTATCTCTTGGAAATTGGCTAGAAGATCAAGGAGTTCAGGGTCAAACTTGATTCCAGCCTTCTTTTCTTCCCGTTCCCCCACGGTTTTCACCTCTTCTCCTTCTCACGTTTTATGATGAGTTTTTCTGCGTGGATTTTTGCGTTTTTGAGAATTATCTTGAATCCGCCTGCGGCTATTGTCGTCGTTGGAAGTGGAACAGTTGGCGCGGCTAGGGCTTCTTCCACTTCGGGTGCGGCTTCAACTGCCACCTCTTTCCATCTTTGAGCAACCGGATGTTCATGGCTCTTAAGGAAAGTCTTTAATTCGTCGACTGTCTTTGCCTCGTTTTCTGTAGCTATTTTAGCAACAACTTCTTTGGGTATGAAGTCTTTGACCCGTTCTTTGACGGATGCGGGCACCCAAACTATGCGGTTCCAGCCGCCATCAGCTTGAAGGAATTTAGGTGACCTCATATATTCGATGGATATGCCATGGAAGCCATCTACCTGCCTACCTCCAGCAGTGGAATCGGCTAAGGTTGAGAAGGGCAGTCCGTTTACGGCTACTCCTTTGAATCCTCTGTCAACTATTCCGAAGCCTTCCACCTCTGGAATATAGAAGGCAACTGCCTCAAAGCAACCGCATGATGTATGGGGGTAGCCGAAGCCTGTGTAGAACCACACCCGATTAACCGCTCCTAAAGACTTCTTTTTAACAACTTCGTTGACACCAGTAAACTCGCCTTTTTCAGGATCAACTAAATCTCCCTTTTTAATTTCAAACACTGGACCTTTTGGGTCAACTCGCGCCGAGGCTCTGCCGTCAAACCAGCTAATTGATCCACAGTTGGAGTATCTTTGAGGTGTGATTATGCATACGTGGCTTGGTGCGAAGGACTGACACAGCGTGCAACCATAGAAAGTGTCAACTTCCTCGTCTTTCATTCCTCTAGCCTTGGCATCGCGGGCTTCGTATATGCCTAGAGCCTCCTTGTGCATTTCTCGAACCTTATCTGGGTCGGTTATGAAGGTGATCTGTATTTTCTCAATGAAGGGCAACTCGCTTTTGTAGAGCTTAATCAAGACTTTTCCAATGTAATTGAAGGAGTTTAGTCCCTTTTGAAAGGATTTCTTGCCTAGTCGTAGCCAAATGTCGTAGCGTTGATTTAGGTGCATGAAGCCTTCGATGAAGTTGCAGTATTCATGGATGCGTCGCTCGATGACGCCTTCGAGCCCCTCTTCAACGTTTTCGCCAGCAACTTCAATGTAGATGCCGAAGGGAATACTGCTTCCCTCTTTTACGTCCTTAATGTCTGGTCCAACCACCGTTATTTTTCCGTCTTTCACTTCATCTAAGGGCTTGGATCTCACGAGTTCAAACTTGGTTTTTTGGTCTGGGCCTCCGAGTTCTACGTACATGTCTTGCCTTCGGATTCTCTCTCCTTCATAGATCACTCCGACGTCTACGGGGATGTCTTCAAACATGGACATTTTTTCACTTTCCTCCTAACTTGCTTAATATTACCTCAAGATTTTCATTCCAGTCTTTTACCGACATGTTCGGGAATGACCATGTTGCGTGAGGTTGGTAAAACCTATCTAAAGAGATTGTCTTAAGGTTTAGGGCGAAGTGTTTGAGGGTGGAAAACAGTATCCACTGCATGTAGTAGGGAAGACCTGTAAACAGGGCTACATCATACTGTCCCTTTCCGTCAAGTCCCTTCCACTCCGAATCCTGAAGCCTATTTGTGATGTCTACGGCGGGCATCCACGCTGCAGGCGGAAAACCCCTCTTGATGAACTCGCCTACTATGTGGGCCGTAGCTACAACTGGAATATGCCCTGTCTTTGCTAAACGAATCGTGTAGTCAATCAGTTTTTCCTTACCCAAGTCAATGTCGACGGCTTCGTGGCCCACGACGAGGATGGGGCGTTTGGCCTTCTTCACCATGGCAAAGACGACCTCTGGCTTCGTGATGACTAAGGCTTTCGTTGGACCTGGAACTTCGGCGGTTTGCCATGACTCTGTTGCCATGCTTGCTCACTCCTTCATTTTCCTAATTAGTCTTGGTAGAAGGGTTGGGTCTGGTATCCTGCCCTCTTTCCAGCCCTTCTTCTTTAGGATGTCCAGAATCTCGTCTTTCATTGTAATTGGGATGTCTGGGATGGTTCGGACGAAGAGGTGGATGTCGTCGGGCATGGTACCATACAAGCGTTTGTGCAGGTCAATGTAGTGGGTTAATTTTATGGCTCTACCCTTACTGGTATCGTTGGCCCTCATGCACAGTTTCGCTATCATAACCATAGCCTCCTCTTTGGTTTCAGCAGTATAGAACAAGTGTTCGGGTACAGGACCAACATAAACTCGATCTCCGGTACGGGCATCATAAACATACCAATCTTCATCGTTATCTTTCCTTCCCAAAAGCATGCGCCTATACTTTGATCCGTGAGGTCCAACTATGACTGGGACTCCTAGTCGCCAGCATCCGGCGGCTATGGAGGCAGCCTTCTGAGACATGGCGCCCCATGCAACGCCAACCGCGCCTACTCGGTTGTGAATGTAGTCGGCTATTTCCTCGTAATTAGCTCTCAGGTTACGTTTGGCGAAAATGCTTGCAATTTTGATGGCTGCTCCGGCTATATGGGAGTTAGCGACGCAGGAACCTACGTTTACGATGCCTCCAGCGTCGAAATCGCCCGGATATTTTTCGTAGAGAGTTTTTCCTTCTTCATCCTTGTACATGGCTGCTGACATGGCTGAGCATCCTGACACGACTACTATAAATCGACGATCAGCAAACTCCTTACACATTTCAGCGACTTCTTTTCCGCCGTGGGGGTAGTTGGCGCATCCAACGAAGGCTACTACTCCTGGAATTTCTCCGAGGACTATGGGGCTTCCAACGTTTCTTATTTCTACGTCTTGTATGGCGCCTCTTCCAGCCTGAATCTTGAATTTCTCTCCCTTCAGTATTTTTTCCGCTGCTGCGACGATGAAACTGTGTATTGGAAAGTCGTTGGGGCAAGCGCCTTCGCAGCGGCCACAGCCTATACAGGTTTCATACAAGTCGGCAAGCAACTGAACGTTCCCTTTACCTGCCTCCCTCATAGCCTCTGGAATTAGGAGCATTTCGGGACATGCCCGTATGCAGTCGTTGCAGAGCTTACACTTCTTAGCAGCTTCAATTATCTCTTTCACGCTGGGAAGAGCCTTGAACTTTTTCCGTTTAGGAGCAATTTCCAGCGCTGTTCTGGAGGCTACTTCTCCAGCCTTTTCAGAATCGAGAATGAGAACGCCTTGAACTTTTCCATTAACCAAATCTGCTACAATTTCGTCTGCAGGGTCTTTTGTGCGGTTTTGGAGTCCCTGACAGTTTTTGTCGCTTGTGACGATGACTGGCGCCTTAATCTTTTGAGCTTCAACCAAAGTGTCTGCACGGATACATTGTTCATCTAGAACTATGACGTCTGGGATGCCGCTTCTGAGGAAACGAAGTTGCCATGATATGGGACCAACTATTTTGGCTCTGGAACTGTACCGAGTTGTGTCGTGGGCGGTGCAGCATAAACCCGTAACTTCAACATCACCATAGAGATCTTTTTCCTTAAGGTAATCTATTATTCCAATGGATGAAATAACATTATGACCTACAACCATGATGACTGGTTTATGGGTGTCGATGGTGCCGTAGCCCAATTCCACTAGGGGGGCTTGAGGATCAGCCTTCGGAAAATTGTAGGCAGAAACTTGGGCGATATCCGCAACTTCTAGGGCAACATGATCTACCATCCCAGCGTGAAAAACTTTGGACTCAAAGTCTAAATTGCTGCCCTCCTGTCCAGTGTGAGACGCAGACAGCAGATGGGTAACCTGGTCTTCGAGGTAGTCTAATACATCCTCTAAATCGCCTAGCGTTCGCGGCCTGACGCCACAAACCAAACGGGTTATGGGAGCTTCTAATTGTATGTTGACTCCACCAACGTCAAGGGGATATCTTCGGCCAAACTTTTCAATTAAGTGATCAACCATGTGTCTGGCATGGCCAAGATGAGTTGCGGCTCCTATGCAGGCGGCGATTAAAACTATACGCGACTGCTGCGCCGCCATATTTAATCCACACGCCCCCCGCTTGTCTTGGGTAAGGTCACATTTGCCGAAGGTGCAGAGGCAGCATAGGTCGCAGAAGGGCATGTACATGGGTTTGTATCGTTCCAGAAGTTTGAAGTCCCATTCCCTTAGATCGGTTACGGCTGGGAAGGGGGTTGGACCAACTGGCTCGGTCCAGGTTTCGTCAAAAATTCTGCCAATGGAAACTTCAAGGTCCTTTATGAGGGCAGCATCTGTTTTCAATTCCTTTGCTTTCACAAACAAAGCTTTCTTAGCCAATCTTCACAACCTCTAGGATAGATTAAGAATCTACTCAATTGCCAAGAGTATTATTTAACTTTTCTGAAATCGACCGTGCAGAAGATTTCTCAGGTAGATAGACTTCTTTGTCTTTTAGATTTCGCCTGTAGAAAGCAATTTTAATAGTTGGCGATCAGTTAGTAAAGTAAATCGAGGGGCTCACACAGTGAAATATGTTGTGATTCAAGCCTTTGATTGTCCAGATGCTTGGTACAAGGTTTTACATGAGATATGGTATAATGGAGACGTTTTTGAGGTTGGCTACGGGTCGGAACGTTCCAAAACCAAAAAACTGAACTTAAGCATAGAAATTGCTCACCCTGAAAACCGTCCCTTGGTAGATGATAAGGCTCCTTGCGACATGAAGTATGTGCAATGGTACGCCCTGAAGTATTTGTGGTCTGGCGTAATCGAGGAAGAAACTTACACGTATGGAAGTAGACTAAGGGAGCCAGTTGATCAGGTGGAAGAAGCCATTAAGAGATATTTAGAGGAGAGGGGAGACAGGCAAGTAACCCTAGCAATTCGACTTCCAGAAGATATCAAGAAGCGTTTGGACGAGAGAAAACATGAGCCTCCATGCCTTAGCCTAATCGACACAGAAATATGTGACAGCCAGCTGCATTTAACATGCTACTTCAGATCATGGGACGCCTACGCTGGACTACCAGCCAACATAGCTGGAATCCAAATTTTTAATGAGGCATTAGTGTCAGAAATCAACAGAAGAGGAAACCTCAGCATAAAAACCGGCAAACTCATCTTCCACTCCAAGAACTGCCACATCTACGAAAGACAGTTCAAAATTGTGGAAGAACTACTGAAGCCCAAGGAAGACAGCCGAAGAAAGATGCTTGGATCAAAACAAACTTAATCACACAAAAACATTCGAGAAACCGCGAAACATTCTTAAACATCGGGAGCAAACCTCTTATCTTTTCAGGGAAGGTTCTCACGGCAAAGTTATAACAATTTCAAGGCATAGATTGTTCTTTGGTGAAAAAACATGTCAAAATTGGCTATACCGAAACATGTCGCTCTTGAAGAATTCATGACGAAAGAGGATGAGGTACTGCGGGATGCTGCACGAGGTTTCGTCGATGGCGTCATAATGCCCGTCAGGCAACAAGTGGACGCGGACGAACGAGAACACAAACTCATCGAATCCCTTTTGAAACAAATTTCAGTAGACCTTGGAGCCCAACGCATGGTGTTTCCAGCGAAATACGGAGGAATAGAAATCACCTCTCTGCAGACTTTCTACTGGGCTATAGAGGAATTAGCCCGAGGAGACAGCGGAATGGCTCTCGCAGCCCTATGCACAGACTGGATTTTTGTGCCAATCGTATTCGAACCCTACAGAAGAGAGGACCTACTCGAAGAATTTGCAAAGACTTTCTGTGGGGATAAACTTCATCTTGGCTGCTTTGCTATGACCGAGCCACAGGGAGGCTGCGACATCGAAAACGTGGATGTAATGGAAGGATGGACAATAAAGACGACAGCAACCCTTGAAGGGGATGAATGGGTGATAAACGGCGAAAAACAGTGGCCGAGCAACAGCGGAGTAGCATCACTTTATCTGACAGTTTGCACAACCGATCCAGACCTAGGAGAAGAAGGCATAGCCCTCATCTACGTTCCAGCACAGACCAAAGGCCTAGACTTTAGCGACTTCGAAGTCAAGGCTGGAATGGCCGCCGATAGAAACTGCACAATTTACTATGATAACGTGAGAGTTCCAAAGAGGTATAGAGTAGCAGGATCAGGAGACGACGCCAATCTCCTTCGCGAAATGGTGGTCGCTGGCAACATTGGTTCCGCTGGACTATCCATAGGCCCCGCCCAAAACACCTTCGAAATCGTCACAAAATATGCCGGCGATAGAGTTGTGGCAGGAAAACCCATCAAGGAACATTCCATAAGCGCTGTGATGTTAGCTGATATGGCCATTGGAATCGAGACTGCCAGAACCTACGCCCTAAGCGTCGCCCATATGTTTGACCGCCCTGAAACCTATGGACCTAGATGGTCACCCGAAATGGTGGCAAAATCTAGAATCGCAAAAATATATGCGGCGGATGTAGCGGTTAACGTCACAAACGAAGCAATGAAGTTGATGGGGTCTAACGGCTACTCGAGACCTTATAATGTTGAAAAACACTGGCGAGATACCAAAATAGGTCAAATATACTTGGGAGGCTCTATACAGGGCCGACTAGACATAGCACGCTACTACTGTAAACTAAAAACCATCTGAAACTTGTAAAACAATAAGTGCTGAAAAGACCTTTACATTGTGCACTGGGTAGGTTAGTCCTTTCCGTTACCTTAGTCTTTTATACAACAAAATAAGAAACATTGGGTTTGGAGGAAAGTTTTCATGGTGCTGAAGTTCGAGCTTACTGAAGAGTTAAAACTGTTGCAGGATGCTGTTCGTGAATTCGCAATAAAAGAGTTAAAGCCTTTAGCCCCTGAACTGGACAAAGCTGAAACTGGAACCACATACAAAGTGCTCCGCGATTTGTTCAAAAAGGCTGGAAAAATAAATCTGACAAGTCTAGTGGTTCCAGAGAACATGGGTGGTCAAGGTTACCTAAGTGTTGGAACTGCCGTGTGTATGGAGGAAATGGCTGCCGTTTGCGGAGGATTAGCTTCCATGTTTGGAGCCCATTGGCTTGGTCAGGCTCCAATAGTTGCTACTGCTGATACAGAGATAATGGAGAGGTGGCTAAAGCCCATAGCTGAAGCTGAGAAAAAGGGGAATCCTCAGATTTGGGCCTTCGCCATAACAGAGCCAGATGTGGGATCAGACGCTGAATATCTTGAGGAATGGAAGCCCACCCTACCTAGAATTAACGTTGTCGCCAGAAGGGAAGGCGATGAATACGTCATAAACGGGACAAAGAGATTCATCAGCAACGCCCCCATAGCCGACTTCATCACGGTATTCGCTACCACGGACATAAAACAGGGAGTAGAAGCTTGGACATGCTTCGTTGTGCCCACAGACTCTAAAGGATTCTCTATAGGAGTAGTCGAGGACAAGATGGGACAAAGAGCTGATCCAGTTTCAGAAATAATCCTTGAGGATGTTAGAGTGCCCGCAGAGAACATGATTGGAGATGAAGGAATGGGATGGATATTAAGCCAATACACCTTAGCCTATTCACGTGGCCCAGTAGGCGCTGTTGCGGTTGGAATTGCACGAGGTGCCTACGAAAAGGCTCTGAAGTATGCTAGTGAACGAATTCAAGGTGGCCGACCCATCATCGCGCATCAAGCAATCAAACTGAAACTCGCAGACATGTTCATGAAGATTAGGGCGGCGAGAATGCTAGTATATGATGCATGTGCCCGAGCAGAGGTTGAGTATCCGCCGTCCTTAATCGAGCCCAGCATGGCCAAAGCCTTCGCCTCGGATGTCGCCGTGGATGTGGCAATAGAAGCCATTCAAATAATGGGTGGAGACGGCTACATGAAGGATATGGGAGTTGAAAAGGACTTGAGAGACGCTAAGTTGACCCAGATATACGAGGGAACGAATGAGATAAATCGTTTAACCACAGCAGACGAAATAATGAAGCGGAGGTTGATGGCCTAATGCTTAAGGGTAAGCTGAAGGGGTATTCTATGCCTTTAGATTCTCCGTTATATGATGAATCACCATGGGAATATGATGACTGCGAGGCCGTAGCGGCCTTCGTTACGTTTGACGAGACAGCGGAGGAACTCTTGCCAGAAGGACTAGAGCCCCATAGCAAACCAATTCAGGGCGGATACTGGGTATCACATTATCCCTTCTCAACGCTTGGAGAATATTATGAAGCCTTGTTGGTTATACAAGTTAAAGACCTCAAGGGCAATATGGGCTATTACATTCCATACATCTACGTAACGAACGACGCTGCACTAGCAGCCGGACGCGAAGTTGTTGGGGCACCAAAGAAACTCGCTCACATTGAATTGCAAAAAGAATACAACGCGGTCATGGGAGTGCTGGAGAGACCGAAAGGAAAACGCCTACTGACCGTAACCATGTTTCCTAGCGCTAGGGCAGAAGGCCCCCTAATTGAGGCAATCCTTCCAAGAGAAACTCCATTACTCTCTCTCAGGGTTATACCGAGCCTTAAGGGAGGAAAACCTGAGATAGCTCAATTAATCAGTTGGGCGGCTGTGATAGACTTTCATAAAGATGAGCAGGGAAGACAGAAATCGTGGGTTGGACCAGCATCAGTTACATATGATTCACCTTCAGCGGTCGATCCCATCCATGAGCTTAAGGTCATTGAGACTATAACCGCCCTGTACTTCAAATTTGACATGGCACTTATATCGAGAGAAGTTCAGAAAAGCTACCTTTAGCCGCGTTATACATGGATGTAAATGCGGTCGCTGCTGTATCTACCACTTTCCATCTCCTTCCCAATTTCGCGCAACAATAGAACCCGCTGAAAGGTTGGAGGGTGGGTAGCAAACCATGTGTTGACGGTTGTCCACCTGGATTTGGCTTCCCTCTCCATGGCCAGCTCAAGCTCCTTCTCGTCGAGGACGCCGTCTCTGTCCAAATCATACTCCTCCTTTCTTTCCAGTATGCCTTGGCACTCCTGTTTCGCCAAGGCTGGATCGCCTATATAGAGGGTTCTTGCTCCGTGGGGCGGCTTCGGAGATAGCGACAACCCGTAGGTGATTTTGGTCAAGGCGCTTTCGAGCTGGCGTGGTTTTGCTGTCACGTAGGCTGAGTAGGCGTCGGCGTAATGCTCTCGCAGACGACTTAGCCTCATAACACACAAAAGCGTGATTATGTAAACTATGTAGGAGATAGCAGCGGCGGCGAAAAGCGCAGCTCTCATGGCTACCTCTCCACCCTTTTTCTTTCCGCCATCAGTAGCCAACGCAGCTCGGAAGGTTAGCCGCGCGATCAAGTAGGCTATAAGTGGTAAGGCGGAAAGCACGGTCATGACCACAAAATCTTTGTGCTTTATGTGCCCCAACTCGTGGCCAATGACTCCTCGCACCTCCTCCTCATTCAACTGTTTAAGCAGCCCTTCATGAACCGCCAATGTCGCGCCTCTGGTTGTTCTTCCGAAAACAAAGGCGTTGGGAGTTGGGTCTGGAACGACCGCCAGTTTGGGTGATGGTATGGCGCTTTTTTCTGCAAGGTCTCTGACTGTTGTTTCCAGCCATGGGTGTTCGCTTGGCTTTAAATAATGGAGCCTTGTTGACCACTTAACCATGGCTGGCCCTATCAAATACTGGATTAGTATGAAGATTAGGGTTGCGAAGAGGGTGAAGGTTAGGGAGAAAATAAGTGGAAGCCGTATCAGAAACATCAGGGCGCCTAAGAAGGCGGCAAATATTATGGTTACCAGCAGGATGGAAACGAGCATGGAAAGCCTCAGTCGAGCGAGTCTAGCCATAACGTCCTCTTCCCTAAAACAGAAAGTCTAAGCGAGTCATAGATATCTTTTACGTCCCTCTTTTATTCCCTCATAAAAAATTAACGCGCACTTTTTGCATTGGCGAACCGAGACCCTCATCTCTCTGGTTTTGCCAACCTTAATGATGGGGGTTCCTAACTCGATGGTGTCGCTGCCACAGCGAGGACATTTCTCATCAACCGTAACCCTCACCTAAAACCACTGTTTGTATTGAATTGCTTAAAATAGGCTTTTTCCTTTTATAAGAAAAACGCGCGTTAATTGATTCCACATCTTGGATGGTGAACAGAGCCACAAGTCATAAAAACTGAAGCAAACTAAACACTAAAGGATGTGTTATGAGTCGAAAAATTGTATTAGTGATAGCGTTTATCATCGTTGTCATTGGAACATTGGGTGCAGAGCGTTCATTTGCGCAAAAAACAGTCGGCGTCAGTGTCGGTCTCTCGGTTGAAGGGTATTACGTTTATTCAGGAAATGGAACAATGCCACCTACAAGTCAGATGATGGAGTTGGTAAAGGTTACCGTCCAACAAATTTCCGGCACGAACATCACGTTTCAACAGATAACGCGATATGCGGACATGCATGAAGACACGACGATATATCTTATAGATGTAGAATCAGGGCAAGGCAACGCTACTGGCAGCTTTATCGCGGCAAACCTAAGTGAGGGGGACCTGATATACACTTCACCCCCACCGAGTGACTGGCGGTTTCAAGGCGCTACAATAAATGAAACCATTTTCCGGGAGTATTTAGGTGCAAACGTGGAGGTAAACCACTATAACTGCACGCGCACCGGTAGCGTCACCGAAGGAAACGTGACCATGTCTTTTGACTACTACTGGAACAAGGCAACGGGAATGCCTGTTGAAGCGTCCTGGTATGAGCTACTTAAACCGGAAGTCGGAAACCCAACATGGGTGGGGTTTCGAGCGTCAATCATGGGCTTAAGCGAAGTATTTCATGTTGTCATTGACATCACCGATTATGCGGTGACTGTAAACAGCAACTCCACCATAACAGACTTCACCTTCAACAAATTGGGCAAGCAAATCAGCTTCAATGCAACGGGGCACACGGGCGAAATGAGCTACTGTAATGTCACCATTCCGAAAAATCTTCTAACAGGCAACCCGTGGATAATCAAAGTAGACAGTACGACAATAACCGACTTCGATGAAAACACGAACAACACGCACACCTTCCTATACTTCACCTATACGCATGAAAGCCCGCTCCGGGTCACCATCGAAGGAACATGGGTCATCCCAGAAATTCCATCAGCCATAATCCTACCATTATTCACAATTATCTCACTAACTGTAGTCTTCGTCAAACTCAAGGTGCGCGCCCATAGTAATGGAAACGCAGATTAAGAGTCAGAAACCGCTTAACATTCCCCCTTTTCTATTTCAAGAAACTCATAAAACGCCTCCAAATAATGTAAATTTCTTCGCCCGCATTCCACATATAAGACAAGTGGCAGTTACATATTTTAAGGCGCTCTGTAAAGGAAAAGCTATGTTGACCTTCCCTTAAAACCTGTAATCAAGGTGTTCGATGTGGCGGTGATCCATGAAATTCGGTGCTCTAACTGTGGAGCGCCAATCAGTTTCAATCCTGGCGAAATTGTCGCTACGTGTAGATACTGTGGCTTTACATGCGTTATAGAAACTGGGAAGGCTTTCACCCTCGAACATTCCATGATCCTTAATGAGTATGACCCCACTCAAGTGGAGGAACTTCTACGCGACTGGATGCGGGGAGGCTTCCTAAAGCCCGGCGACCTAGCTAAGTCTTCGAAAATTTTGGAGAAAAATCTAGTATACTTGCCCTTCTGGATCGTTCCAGTCACCGCCACCAGCGAGTATAAGGGCGTTTTTGAAAGACTGGTCCCTCCGGTTGCGAAGGAAGGGAAAATTGAGAAGAAATACAACTGGATGGTTTTGGCTAGAAAAGCCGTTAAATTTCCCACAAGAGAATACGACGTGCCGCTGGAGGGAAAAATTCCCTACGACTTCCGAAAGATTGAAGGTTTCGCGAAGGTTTTGAACAGCGAAATGGACAAGACAGAAGCTGTGGAGCTTGCTAAACAACAAATTGAAGACCATCATCTGTTTCTAGCTAAGCAAGACGTGGACAAGATCATAGAAATGAAGAACAACCTTTCAATCGGCGAAGCCGTTTATCTACACGCGCCAATATGGTTCATAGCCTACGAATACAAAGGCGAAAGATACAACATCATTTTGGACGGCGCCACAGGAACGGTCATCAAAGGTGACATCCCCGCAACGAAGTTTGGGCTTTTCTAGTGAAAGCTTTTATAGTTTTTCATAGCAAAATGAAAGATCGTGAAGTTTTATGCCAAAGCGACCAGTAGGCGTTCTTTCACTTGGCATTTTGATTTTAGTTTTAGCCATATGCATAGCTGCTTTCGCCGCCAACATGCTCCTCAACATAACCGAAATATTTTCACTTACCTTCATTATCTTTGGCTTATGGATTATGGTTCTCGCTGGACTACGCGCAACCAATCCGGAACAATATGGCGGAGGAGCTTTCAATACCTTTTCTGGTGGAATATTGATAACAACGCTTGGTTTCGTATGGTTGCTCTATTCCCGGGAATTACTTGTCGGATATCTCCTTCCAGCCTTGTTGCTTGTCATCGGAATCTTAGTTGCGGTTGCAGGAATCCGAGCATGGCGAAAATAACTACTACGAACTATTGTTGCTTTAATCACAACCACTTTTGCTGTTTCAGATTTTTCGTGGCGCTCTACAATTTGGACAAGACGTTGCCGTTTGGGGCATCAGAGTTCCGCAGTACTCGCATGGTACAGTAGCTACTTCCTTTTCTTTCACAATTACCGCCCCTGCTGCTGGCCTAATCACCTGAAGCTCTATCGTTTCGCTGATGACGTCAGGACGTCCTTTAATGGCCACAACTCCTTTAATAGACCAAGTGACACCTGCATCCACTGCTGCAAAAGACTCTCGTCCACCAGCAGGAATGTTGACACCGATGGGAAACGTCTTTTGGAAGCTCGGTACCAAGTGCACTGGGCCGCTTGCCTTCGGATCAACGGAGTGCAGGGTGGCTTGATCCCAGTATTCGCGTCGCACTTCTCGTCTAAGTCTGGGGTCATATTCCCATTTTTCTCGTTTCTTTCTCTCAACACATCGAAGTTCGGCTCTCACTTCGGTTGCGTCAAATTCTTCTTGGGATGAAACGGTGATTGCGCCCTTCAAATCTTCTCCCAATTCGAAGGTGCTTTTAGGAATAGTCAGCGAGACACTGGTTTTCGGTTTTGTGAACCTTTTAAGGAAGCTCACAGGTCTCCATCTCCTCGTAGGTTTTTACTAATATTATTGCATGCGCATTTATAATTTCTGAGGTTAGAATCTTTATATAATATCAAGAAATCATTTAAATCGGAGTAATAGTAAAGTAAAAAAGAGGGTCTGGTGAATGGCAGAGCGTGAAACGATCGGGAAGGTGAAAGACAAGCAAGGTGCCCTTTCCCAAATTCAAAACTTCTTCACATTAGGATACGGAACAAAAGAAGATTTAAGGGAACTTGACAAGAAACTTCGAGACCTATATTATGAAGACCTCCGTCACATGCGGCACGTATGGGAAGACGCTTACTTAGCAGCCTTAAACGCAGGTCTTACAGCTTCAACCAACGACTTCAAAAAAGTTATCCAAGTATTGGACCGTGTCATGGAGGAAGTGAGACACGCAGACTACGGTTACGCTGGTCTCATGGATAGAAAGGGACATATACGAGAAGAAGAACTTGCGAGAGTCTTCAACTACGACAGAGCGTTGAGTAACGATGTCGAAAGCATGAAGGAAGCCGTGAACAAAACCTACAGCGAAGCTGAAGCTGAAAACTGGACCAACATACCCGCCGAAGTAAAGAAAATAAAAGATTTATTACTCGCCTTTGAAAATAAATGGAATGAAAGAGAAAAGCAATTCAGACCATTAGAAATTTAGAATGGAAGGAAAAAAATGCCAATTGTTGAAAAAGTATCGTGGGATTTTGCCGGCCCTGAGGACATAGCTTATAGATTTCCTAAGCTTTCCTTAAAATATGGAAGTCAGGTTGTGGTTAAGGAAAATCAGTGGGCTGTTTTCTTCCGTGACGGAAAGGCCTATGACGTTTTTGGTCCGGGTAGACATACCATAACGAGCAACAACATCCCGCTTCTGACAAGAGCCCTAAAGGCCCTAAAAATAATTGGTGACATTTTCGAATGTGAAGTCATATTTGTGAGCAACAGCCAATTTAGAGGAAACTTTGGTGGACAAGCCTATTCTGCGCCCAGTGGGACCATACAATACCAAGCAGAGATCGGTTTCTTTGGTTATTTGCTTTACAAGGTAGAAGACCCGAAGCTGTTTGTTGTAGAGTTTTTCGGAAATCGAGGAGCCAGCACATCTGGTGATGTTGAAAATTATATTCGTGGCTTCATAAACGAGCGGGTTATAGACGAATTTGCTAACTTCGACATCTTCAACTTGGTCAAAAAAGTAGATGAAACCACCGACAAAATCGCTTTGATAATCAGAGACGAAGCAGCACGAATAGGCCTCAAAGTCATAGACACCGTCTTCGAGGGTGTCAAAATCCCAGAAGAAGCTAGGCGATTTGCCTCAGGGATGGGGCAGCAGGCTATGGCATTGCAGTACATGAAAGAGACAACTGCAGAGATTCCACCTGGAGGTGAAGCCGCTGCGGCAGGGGTGGGCGCAGGGATTGGAGTAGCTATGGGAGCAACGATGGCAAAAGCGATGCAACCGCCAGCAGCCCCACAACAACTTATAGTGTGTCCAAGCTGTGGAGCCCAGAACCCTGTTGGAACCAAGTTTTGCGGTAACTGTGGAGCAAGTCTTCTTCCGGTAGCTAAAGTGAAGTGTCCGAAGTGTGGGGCAGAAATGGCGGCTACGATGAAATTCTGTGGCAGCTGTGGTTCTCCCTTGAAGCCAGAGGAAATCGAATGTCCAAAATGTAACGCGAAGAACCTATCTACTAGCAAGTTCTGCGGCAGCTGCGGGGCAAAGCTTCAGTAACTGACTCCATCGTCCCCTTTTTATTCTGGAACCTTGCTTCTCAAAGGCGCCTACATCTTTAAAATTGAGCCGCAGTTTCCACAATACTTCATAGTAGCGGGCATCTTTGAGTTGCATTTTTGGCACGTAATCTGCGGAGGAGGATAAAGACTTTGCCCACAGTTGCCGCAGAACTTGTTTTCGATGGGGTTCTGTGCGGCGCACTTTTGGCATATAAGAACTCGTTTAACTGCAACTTTTTCTGGTCTTGCGACTTGGAGTATATACTGGCTCATGACCAGCCCTAAAGCCATTCCTAAGCCAGCTGAGAAGGCTTCGCTCACAGTTATTCCGCGACTATTCATGGTCACGTTACTACAGCCGCGTGTGGATATAATAAGATTTTGTGATACACTTTTACTCTAGGCTTCTTTTCGAGGGCTTTTCGATGCTTTCCTGTGATACTGTTCGTTTAGGATGCGATGAAAGGAGTCAAGGGTGATTCCATATTTTTCGCAAACTTCGACTATGCTGGAGGAGTAGACTTGGAAGAGTTCCTCTATGGTTTTTCTGGCTAGGTCGGAGGGAATTTCTCCAGGAGGCTTTAGAAAAAGGATGAACCATCTTCCAAGCCTTGTAGGTGTATACCACTTAACCCACACCCTTCTTTTCTCGGTTGAAACTTGTTTCATGCCATGTTCGAGGATGCCAGCCGAAACCATTCTTTTCAGGTATTCTATTATGGATTTGTTTGAGTAGGGAGTTCCTCGGATCAGGTCTTGCTGGTAGGTGCGGTCTTCTACCTTTAGTTTCATGAGGATGCTCATGCCTACCCTAGATTGGAGGATGCTCCAAATTAGCTTACGTTTTTCTGGTTCTAAGGGAAAGGGAAGAACGTAAGGCCAAACCCGCTCCTCTTCCAATTTTAAGTGCCTCCCAACCTAACATAACGATTAGTAGACGTTAATAAGATTCTGTGTTAGATGCGTTCTTTAGGAACCCCTTCAGGCGTGTAAGCGCTATAATACTTCAAACGATATCTCCCAATTTTTCTCTTAACCTTAGGATACAGAATTAGCTCCTCAAACTCTAAGTCTTCAACCAGTCTAGCGTTGATAGTCTTTAACCTTTCAACGAGTTGCTGTAGGCTTTCTTTTGTGGAGAAAGATATCATGACGGCTGGATGACACTTAACGCCTTCCCGTAACAGGTTTTCGAGGGCCTTTAATTGAAGGGTGAAGCCTTCGGGTTTTGCGCCCGTCAACACAGCGAACTCCTTTTCGTTGCATCCCTTTAAGGAGACTCGAACATGAAGAAACCCATATTTCGAGAGGTCTTGGGCGTATTGGGGGTCGTTTCCTATCAAGATTCCATTGGTTTCCAAAATGAAAAGAAGACCCTGCCCCTCAAGGCTGTCGAGGAGTTGAAGCATATGTCTTTTGCCTATGGTGGGTTCTCCTCCACTCACCCTCAACTGCCTCAAGTTTCGCTTCTCTGCCATCTTCACTAGGATTTTGGCAACAACGTCTGGACTGTAGAATTTCCCAACCTCAACTGGCTGAAACATTACCGCATCTGAAACCCAGCAATACTTGCAAAGAAGCCCGCAACCCACAGCGTCGGCGGTTACGATTCCGCCATACCAACGATCAAATCGAAAGCGCCAATACTTCCTCTCCTGACCTAGCTCAGTGTTTCTAACAACCAGTTTCTCCATAGCTTCATGCCTAGTTACTGAGCCGTACAAAGCCAAAACAGAGTCCTCTCAAACTGTAAACTATGAATCCTATGTCATATTCCTTTCCTTCCCATTGCAATAAGCAAGATAAAAGAAAAACTGTTTTTATTTAACCATACAACTATTGTAGATGGGCTATTGTAAAAAGGAAACTCCAGTTATGATGGAAAAAATCATTGGTCACGGAACATGGTACGACAAGGTTGCCGTTGAAATTGTGGAAAGGGAGCGCAAGCTAGGCCGAAGCCTAGACTTAATCAGAACAGAGAGCGGCCTCGGAGCCTCAGGTTTTCCCCACATCGGCAGTTTCGCAGACTGCGCCAGAGCCTACGCCGTAGCTCTAGCCATCAAAGAGCAGGGATTCAAGTCTGAGTATGTAGCCTTCGCCGACGACCTAGACGGCTTAAGGAAAGTTCCAGCTGGACTTCCAAAAACGCTGGGAAAATATCTAGGATATCCAGTGACGTCCATCCCAGATCCCTACAACTGCCACAAAAGCTATGGAGAACACATGACCTCCCTCCTTCTAGAAGCCCTAGACGCATGCGACATAAAATATACCTTCATGTCTGGCAAAGAAGTTTACGAAAAAGGGCTTCTGAACAAAGAAATCAAAACCTTACTAATGAACGCTAAGAAAGTGGGAGAAATCGTCAGGGAGGAAGTTGGACAAGAAAAATTTGTGGAGGTTCTCCCCTACTTTCCCATTTGCTCTAACTGCGGTCGAATCTACACCACTAAAGCCCACGAGTTTCTTCCCAACGAAAACAAGGTTCTTTACACCTGCGAAGGAATGGAGGTGAAGGGAAGGTGGTTGGAAGGTTGTGGACACAAGGGCGAGGCAGACTATAGGAAGGGAGAGGGAAAGCTTGGCTGGAAGGTGGAGTTTGCAGCTAGGTGGAAAGCCTTAGACATACGCTTCGAGGCTTATGGAAAGGACATTGCAGATTCTGTGAGGGTGAACGACCGTATATGTGAAAAGGTTCTCAATTGGCCTCCGCCCTCCCACGTGCGGTATGAAATGTTCCTAGACAAGAGTGGGAAAAAAATATCTAAGTCTGCTGGAAACGTTTTCACTCCACAAGTTTGGTTAAGGTATGGTTCGCCCCAGTCCCTTCTCTTGCTCACTCTGAAGCGGTTTGTTGGAACCAGAAGCCTCTCAGTTACAGACATACCTCAATACATGAACGAACTTGACGAGCTGGAAGACGTCTGCTTGGGAGGAAAACCAGTTCCTGACGAAAAGGAGAAGGCTAAGCTCACTGGTCTCTACATGTACTGCCGATTTTTCAAGCCTCCTGAAGCCAGCGTCCACGTACCCTACAACTTGCTCACATACCTAGCTAAGGTGGCTCCAAAAGGCTCTGAAACAGAGTTCATAGTAGAAAAGCTTAGAGACTATGGATACGTAAAGGAAGAGGTGCGGGACGATCTAAAGAAAAGAATTGGGTATGCTCTCAACTGGACGCAAGACTTCAGGGAAATAAAAGAGAAAGCCGTAAAACTGAGCAGTGAAGAAGTCAACGCACTGAAAGAATTCATTCAAGCTCTCCAAACCGAAACGGATGAGGAGCAGATTCAAGGCGCCATCTTCAGCATCGCAAGGAAACATGCCATTCAGCCAGCGAAATTCTTCAAAACAATTTACACCATCCTCTTGGGGGTGTCTGAAGGACCGAGACTAGGCCCATACATTGTAGCCATGGGAAGAGAAAACGTAATTGACGCCTTAAAAAGAGCTATAAAGAAACATTAGTTACCCAACGTTGATTATGGAAAACTCTTTTACTCTGTGGTTACGGTTGTTATTTTTGGGGGCCCGTAGTCTAGTTAGGATTAGGACACTGGCCTGCGGAGCCGGAGTCCTATGGTTTCGGCGCTGAAAGCCGGAGATCGAGGGTTCAAATCCCTCCGGGCCCGCCAATCTTCCTCTTGTTCTATGAGAGCAACTTGATTCGGGTTGATTTGTTGGTTTAGGGCTTGTAGAAGGCTGATTAGTTTTTGGGTAACTGGCTGTGGGACGGTCCCAGGACGGTCCTCTATACATGGTTGGGGGAGTCCTATGTTCGTGGCTTAATGCAGACAAAAGTATTCATTTTTGGAGAAGGGAGAGTTTTAGGCTAATCTGGTCTGCGGTCCTAATGCTTTTAAGGACATAAATGTTCAATATTCTGGCAGACTCGAGGAAAGATGAAAAATGCCCTCATTCAAGTTTCACTTTAAAGAAATTGATTGGGTTATCTATTTTCCCACGATCGGAAATGAGGGGAGACCTTACCAGAAATATGGCGTGGCATACCGAGACAGAAGGAGGGGTATAACTCAACCGGGTGTCCGAATAAATATGGAAGACGTCATGGAGAAACCAGAAATTCAAGAAAACTATCCCCACACAGTTGGATACTTTTTGCATTCCTCTGGAAAGGGGAAAGGATGGGCACCTGAATATTTAGAAACAAGAAAAGTTGCCAACTTAAACGAATTCTTTGATTTCCTCAGAGACTTTCATATATAGCAGAATCGAAGAAGACAAACTCATACCTCCCTTTTTCATCTTAAAGAAACTAAACAAGCTTGCAGACCTAATCAAAGTCTGCGGTTCTTGCTAATTAGGACAAAAAATTGGCTACTCTGGCAAGAAGATAAAAAAAAGTAATTTGAAAGTTAGATATCTGGTTTTCTTGGCAGTTTTTTCTTTGCGAAGATAACAACAAGAATTGAGAAAATCATTAACAGCGGTAGAATTGTAGCTGATGGAAACTCTGGAATAACCGTGTAAACAAAATATTGTCCGCCGTTATCACCAACCTTATAGTTTCCAACATAATCATAGGCTATGATTTTGTATTTCACGGTTGTATCAAATGGTTGACCTGGAATGGTAGCTTCATATAATCCCGATGTGGAGTTGTAATTCATGGTTATGTTAAACCATGTTAATCCATCATCAATAATATAAAAGAGTATGGCGTCATTAATTTCGGTCATATCATCAGTTATGTTAGCCATAACACTGACATTTTGAAAAGATTCAACATTACCTTGTTGCGGTTGTTGGGTAATATTAAGAATTCGAGGTGGTGTTACATCTAAAGGAAAATATGCTGGCTCAGTTAAGAAAGTTGTATAATTTACAAGGCATAAACTTCTGTCATCCTTTTGGTCATAAATTTTTTGGTCGATGAGAGAAGTGTTAGTTGTTCCCCACCAATTATAAGGTAGGTTGATGGTGATTCGTGGGTCTTCCTTTCCAACTTCAACGGCGTAAACAGTGCAATAAATGTTGTTATGGACAATTGTTGTTCGATTCAGCCCTTCAGAAGTAAGATAGGGTGGAAAGCCTAATCCATTTCTGCAGTTTATAAGGGTGTTATTAGCAATGTATGGATATCCTTTCCAGCCTCCACTGAAGACTATTCCACCAGAATTGGACGTATCGCCATATCCTCCAAGGTAGGTATTTTTTATTAGATTTCCTATAATAGTGGGAGAATCCGCAGATTCTGCCACATGAATACCTGTTTGCATGCCGCCTATTGAACCATCGATTATGTTAAACGAGATTGATACATTGCCCACAGCATATATTGCACGATACCCGTTACCAGTAATCGTATTGTTTGAAATTATTCCATCTGTGGAAATTACGGTTTCGCCTGTGAAATGTATTAAGTTATTCGATATTCTTGGGAGCCCTCCATGGATGCCGCTTGGAAGACACCAAAAATTGATCTCAGCATATTCGATAACGCATCCAGTTTTGGTGTCTTCATTCCATGGAGTGCTATTGTCAGTAAAATATATTCTCCATTGATAATCCAACTGCTGTTCGAGAGCTTTAATTTTTATTCTATAAGTTTCGTTTCCTATTGCATGTAATGTGCCTTCAACTTTTAATGACCAAAAGTCCATATCTACGCTCACTCCAGGCTCCATAATCAAAGTTACGCCTTTGGCCACCGTCACGGTATCAACAAAAATGTAAGGGCTACTTTCAAGCATCCATGTAGTATCCTCTGAAATTATTCCGCCGACAGTTGTGCCAGAACTACTATAACCAATAGCCTTTGCCATGTTGAAGTTGATTCTGGAAAACACAATGCTTAATGTAAAAGCAGCTACCAATGCTTCAAGAAACATTTTTTTCATTTCCCTCTCTCTCCTTTCATTCTGATAAGATATGTTAACTAAGGGCGTATTTGTCAGTTTCCTTAAACATCCCATAGAAGAAAGTTCTGTAGCTTCTTAAATGTAAATCAAGGTTTATCTGTTATAAAATAAAGAAAACTGAATTTTAGACTATTGTTAAACCAGCCTTTTGCCTGAGCTGCGTAACGTGATCGGCATATCTTCCGTACTTCTGGTCTGCTTGCCTCGCCAAAGCCATATAGTGTTTAGCTCCTATCCTCGTTGGAACCCTACCTTCAATAAAGTCAGCCACGCTCTCTGAAATGTCCAGCTCAATCATCTTGTCAAAAGCAAACTTCCGCAAATACTTCGGCGACGTAAAGCCATACTTGCAATAGTAATGGCTTGCATCAGGGCGGTCAAATTTCTCGCTGTTGACGCTTTGAATGAGCCTTAATGTGTGTTCTGTGAAATATCCGAAGTAAGCCTGTTTGCTGCCTCTAAACTCTCCGACCTTATAGCGGCAAAATCCGTTGACTTGCTGAAGATTCTCCGAATTGAAACCATTGATTAGATGTATAGCTTCTATTAGACGTAAGCCGCTGTCTAAGCATAGATGCCACAACGCTTGATACTTTAACGCAATCTTAGATATCCTTGACAGGTTTTCCACGATAGATTGCTCCTCAGGAACCCTAATGTCGATTCCAATCTGGTCTTTCGGTATAGCCTTCCTCAGCCAATCCAGCCAATCCTTAGCAACTCCTAAAATCTCAAGGAAATTAAAGAAAGCCCTTAACGCCCGATTCAAATGGTGCGCTTGACCCACTGACAAACCATTGAACAACCTTATCACATCCATAGGAGCCCCAATCGAAGCCTTAACATACCTATCAAGATAACGAACCATCGTCTTAGCCGTCGTCGGATCATACCTCTTGCTTTCCACGTACTCAAGAAAACCGCTTCGCTTATCAACCCAATTCACATAATAGCTGTCAGCGGTTGGGATTTGAACCTCGGATCTACGGCTACGCAAAACGCCAGCAGAAGGATTTTGGACGGCTGGCCTGCGGAGCCGGAGATCCTGGGTTCAAATCCCAGCGGGCCCGCCACCCTTGCGGAAGAAACTTCAAGTTTTAAATGGTTATTTGATGATTAGCAGTATGCCGAAAGAGAGGAGTAGAAATGAAATATAAAGCAATTACGGGAGCAGTATTAACCGTGCTTATAATAGGCATGTTAACGTTGGCGTTTAACATTCAACATGCAGAGTCTTCGGAACCACCTGCAATAGAATGGACCAGAACATACAGCGGATATGGCGCATTTTCTGTTATTCAGACGTCTGATGGCGGGTACGCATTAGCTGGCTACACTTGGTCTTTCGAAACGAATAGCTGGGATTTTTGGTTGGTTAAGACGGATGGTGATGGCACTCAACAGTGGAATAAAACGTATGGCGGGGCCAATAACGAATGGGCATATTCTGTTGTGGAGACTGGTGACGGAGGATACGCCTTAGCCGGTTTCACACGGTCTTTCGGAGCTGGAGATGCTAATTTTTGGTTGGTTAAAGTTGATTCTTCTGGGAACATAGAGTGGAACATAACGTATGGTGGAGCTAACGATGATGCAGCACGGTCTGTTGTGGAGACTTCTGACGGCGGATACGTGTTGACTGGCAAAACAGAGTCCTCAGGCGCTGGCGAGCCTGATTTTTGGTTAGTTAAGACGGATGGCTATGGCAATCAACAGTGGAACAAAACATATGGCGGAGCTAATAACGATGATGCATATTCGGTTGTGGGAACATCTGATGGCGGATATGCGCTAGCTGGTTACACAGCTTCTTTCGGCGCCGGTGGCCGTGATTTTTGGTTGGTTAAGGTTGATTCTTCTGGAAACATGGAATGGAATAAAACGTACGGTGGAGTCAATGATGAATGGGCCTATTCTGTTGTAAAGACTAGTGACAGTGGATACGCATTAGTTGGCTACACAACTTCTCTAGGCGCTGGTGGTTCTGATTTTTGGTTAGTTAAGACGGATGGTTATGGCAATCGGCAATGGAACAAAACGTATGGCGGAGCCAACTCTGATGCTGCGCATTCTGTTGTGGAGACTTCTGATGGCGAATACGTGTTGGCTGGTAAAACAGAGTCTTTCGGGGCTGGCAAGTCTGATTTTTGGTTGGTTAAGGTTGATTCCTCTGGTGATATGGAGTGGAACACAACGTATGGTGGAACTAATGATGATGCTGCGAATTCTATTGTTGGGACTTCTGATGGCGGGTACGCATTAGCTGGCTACACTTGGTCTTTCGGAACGAGAACAAGAACTGATGCCTGGTTGGTTAAGGTTGCTCGCCCAACCCCTGTTGACAAGTTTGGTTTGCTGTTTCCCTACATTGCTTTAGCCTCAATAATAATCGTAGCCGTGGTTGCTGCAGTTTTCATTGTAAAAAGGAGGAAGAAGGCTAAGTTAGAAGACCAAACAACATTCGACTTCGGTGAAGAAAAGAACCCAGCTTTGTCGTAGATTCGCTTTAGCTTCTTAGTTTCCCATGAAGTGTAATGTTTCGCCAAGAGCCTTTAGCAAAACTTATTTTATTCAGTTCTATGAATGATTGAATGCGATTAAAGATGAAGTTTTCCTTCATAAACCCATCTCCCTCTTCAGAATCCATGTACATGGTTCCAACAGCATGGCCCCCCCTAGGCATTCTATACTGCGCAGGAGTTCTAATGAACGAGGGAATCGAAGTTTCCATACTCGATCAACCGGCAAAAAGATTTTCTCTAAACCAAACCATAAGTTGGGTGAAAAAGGAAGACCCAGACATTCTAGGCTTTTCAGTTTTACTCAGCGCCGCGAAGGAAGCGCCAAAGATTGCGGAACGCGTGAAAACGGAAAACCCAAACATCAGAATTGTTTTCGGAAACTATCATGCAACCTTCAACGCTGAAAGAATCCTCAAAAAATATCCTTTTGTGGATGTTGTCGCTAGAGGGGAGGGAGAATACACTAGCCTCGAACTCGCAAAGCATTTAGAAAAAGGAAGAAACCTAAAAAAAGTTGAAGGCATAACCTTCAGGAAAGCTGGCAAAATAATTTCCACTCCGGACAGGCCTTTAATTAAAAAAGTGGATGAGCTTCCCTTTCCAGACCGCAAATTGACAGGTATTCAATATGCATCAACAATCTTTGGAATAAAGGTTAACACCAAAAAATTTACTACACTCGTTTCGTCACGCGGATGTCCCTTCAGATGCAGCTTCTGTGGAATCAGGAAATTTGCTCGGGGAATGTGGAGGCCAAGATCGGTTGAAAACGTCATGGAAGAATTGGAGTTCCTACGAAGTGAAGGTTACGAGCAATTTCTCTTTGCAGACGACAATTTTACCCTCAACGCCAAGAGGGTGTCAAAGCTTTGTCGGAGAATGAAAAAGGATGGAATGGACATTGAATGGTTCTGTGACTCACGGGTAGATCATGTCAGCTACGACATGTTTAGAGAGATGGTTAAAGCCGGCTGTAGATGCCTCTTCTTCGGCATAGAAAGCGGCAACCAAAGAATCTTAGACTATTACAATAAGGGAATTACTCCAGAACAGTCTGAAAAGGCTGTTCACAAGGCTAGAAAGGCTGGAATAGACATAATTGTAGGTTCATTCATTGTGGGGGCTCCCGACGAAACTAGACGCGAAATTGTAAACACTTTGCAGTTCGCAAATAAACTGGACATTGACGTGCCCGACGTTAACATTTTAGGAGCCCATACAGGAATCGACATATGGAACGACCTCGTAGCTAAAGGACTTATCAACGAGGAAAAATATTGGGAAACCGGAGTTTGCATTTCTAGAGATTTGCCAACTCCTGTTCCCTATGAACAGGTGCGTTCGCTTGTTTACGAATACTTCAAAGCCTTCTATCTTAATCCTAGACAGTTACTGACAGAGATACTAAGAACTTCAAGGAGCTCCTTCAGAATTGCAGCCGTTCTCAATAACCTCGCTGGGTTCAACCAATTTAGGGAAACCCTAAGGCAAGCAATTCGGAGAGACTGACGCTTGAGCAACTTAGAAGTAAAATAATAATTAGGTGGAAGATTAATTCCTATTGGAGATGAACCATATGGCGCAGTTGAGTGAAAGCGCCAGAAAAGAGATTGAAATACTGAGAGTGTTAAGTGAATTCGGTAGCCCTGTTGGGTCAACAGTTCTCAGAAGGGAATTACGAAAAAAGGGTTTTCTTCTTAGCGAAAGAACGATTAGGTATCACCTTCAGTTATTAGAGATTAAGGGCTTTGTCTTAGGTCATGACCGAAGCGGAAGAACAATAACTCCTCAGGGTTTGGAAGAACTGAGCAGAGCTTTAGCTTCTCAAAGGCTTGGTTTCGTCGTTACCCGTTTCTTATCTATGGCATATTCAGTAACATACGATCCTAATGTGGACTCGGGAGCGGTTGTTGCAAATGTATTCATAATAGACAAGGGTCTTCATGATGAAACGCTTGAAACTGTAAAAGCTCTCCGTGAAATGAATCTGTTGCCGGCACCGTATATCAAAGTTTTAGATGAAAACGAAGAGTATCAAGACATCTCTGTTCCAGAGGGAAAGATAGCTCTCTTCACGGTTTGTAACGTGACTATAGATGGCATTCTCATCCATTCAGGTATTCCATTACTCTTCAAATTCGGTGGGTTAGTCCAGATGGTAAATCACAAGCCTATACGTTTTGTAGACATAATCTCATATGAAGGGACAACCATACCCCCACTCGAAGTATTCGTGCACAGCAATAGGACCTCAATTACAAGAATATTAAAAACTGGATCAGGGATGTTGCCAGCAACCTTAAGAGAAATACCGGCAGAAGCGAGGGAAAGAACCGTAAAGATCCTTATGAACCTGAAGAATAAGGGATGGGGAAGCGTTTTAGTTTTAGGCGAGCCCAACGAATCCATACTTGGGGTACCTGTAAGCATAGATAGATTTGGGTTATGCATGGTTGGTGGTTTAGTTCCCGGGGCAGCTATGAAGGAAAAAGGCGTAGAGGTTGAAACTTTTGCCCCTCACTGCATCATTCCAGTAGAAGAAATGACTCGAATCTAAATGAGACGCCGAACAATTTTAATGATGAAGGCTACCCTCTTCCAGCTAGTTTGACCCCTGTTATAGACGCCGCGTCCACTGTGAGCGCCCGTAAATCTTCAACCTCAAAGTTTTTAACATCTGTTTTTCCAATGAGTTGAGCGAGCATCTCTAGCTCCTCAATTACGGCTTGCAGGTAATTTTTAACCGCAGTTTCAGCTATCTCGATTTTAAGTCTTCTCCTCAACATCGGATTTTGGGTAGCAATGCCCCTAGGACATCGTCCAGTGCTGCATAGCCCACAGGCTCGACATCCCATGGCTATAAGAATGGAGGTGGACATGGCTACGGCGTCGGCGCCTAAAGCTATGGCTTTGGCTACGTCCGCCCCGTTCCTTATTCCACCAGAAACAACCAGATCTACCTCGTCTTTAAGGCCTATTTCCTTCAACGCTCTGTTGGCCTCCACTAGAGCTGGAAGTGTAGGTAAACCGGCGTGTTCCAAGACAATCTCAGGAGCAGCGCCAGTGCCAGCCTGTTTTCCATCTATCAAGATCACATCAGCGCCAGCTTTGGCCGCTATCTTAACATCGTCAAAGACTCTTCCAGCTGAGTACTTAACTATGATGGGTACCTTCCAATCGGTTACTTCCCTCAGCTGTTCTATCTTTATTTTCAGGTCTTCGGGACCCACTATGTCCAAGTGGCGTGCGGGGCTCACGGCATCGGTGCCCACTGGAATCTTTCTAACCGCAGCGATTTCTTCGGTTACCTTTTCTCCTAATAATAATCCGCCCTGACCTGCCTTTGCTCCTTGGCCTATCTTTATCTCAATCGCGTCAGCTACTTGGAGATATTGGGCTGACACCCCGAATCTTCCAGAAGCGTACTGGGCGACGAGGATCGCTGCGCTTTTCCTCTCCTCAGGCAGCATGCCCCCTTCGCCCGTGTTAATGGGGATTCCAACCTTGGAGGCAGCCCTAGCAATGGCTATCTTAGCTTCCTTGCTTATGGCTCCGAAGGACATGGCGCCTATCATCAAGGGAGCCCTTAACTTCAATGGTTTTTCAGCGAACCTAGTTCCTAAAACCGTGGCGGTGTTGCAGGGTTCTCTATAATGGTCTATGGGTGGCCGCGAAGTTTGGGCGCACAGGATAACTAGGTCGTCAAAGTGAGGGAAATGCCTCCAAGCGCCCATACCCCTCACCAGATGGTGCCCTAGATTTGCCTTACGATGAATTTCGTCTACTGTGAGGTCATTCCAAGTAAACTTGAGACCCATGAATGTGGGAATAATTCTTATCGCCTTGGTCGGGCAGTATTCCATGCATATTTCACAACGTACGCATTCAGATTCGTTGAAGGGTATAACTGTGTCGTTGACGATTTTGAAAACTTTTTGGGGGCATAGGCCGATGCAAACTTTGCACTTTGTGCAGAGGGTCGAATACAGCATTACATGATACTGTGAATGCGTTCTTTTGATGATCTCCTTCGCTTTATTCTCCCCTTTATAGAAAGGTCTTTTTTCCGCTGGCAGAATCTTCCTAAAAAAGAGACCTGAAGTTTTATAACCATACTTTTCCAGCAATTGAAACGTTTTTTCCTCTTCACTGCGTGTAACCTTGGCGAGTTTGGCGTTTTTCCCAAGGCTGGCTACCTCGCCAGCGAAGAATATCTGACCGCCTATCATTGATTCGCCGGCGTAGTTTCCAAGGTTGCCTAGAACTATAATTTCCCCGCCCATCATGTAGAGACCGGTCATGATGCTCGTGTCTCCACCGATAATGATGGTTCCTCCTTTCATCAACGCTCCTAGCCGCTCGCCGGCGTCTCCCCTTATAGCTACGACGCCTCCATAGATTCCTTGTCCCGGTCCGTTACCACCGTGGCCGTGGATTAGGATTTCACCTGAGGTCATGTTGTCGCCAGCGAACCATCCAACGTTGCCTTTAACTTTTATGTTCGGTCCGTCGATCATGGTTCCAAGGAAGTAGCCAGCTGAACCGTCTATTTCAATCTCCACCTTTTGGGATAGCCCGGCAGCTATGTGGTGTTTTTCGCCAGGATTTTGTATCTGAATCTTTCGAGCGTGTTTTGACAGAGTCTTTAATGTCATGTTCAGCTGCCGGATGCTCATGTCTTTGGCGTCTATTGCATCTGCCACGTAACCACTTCTCCAGGCTGTAGATTGCGGATGCTTCCAGATTGTTCAAGCACCCTTAGGGCATTCTCTTCCGATGCCACAGCGCAAAGTTTATCGCTCTCTAAAACGAGAGCAGGTCTCAATCCGAGTTTGTCCCTAGCCACACCTATGGCTTCTGAAGTTGAGATGATGTAGGAGAAGGGGCCATCTAGATCTTTCACGGATTCGCCTATGGCTTCTTGGAGGTTAAAACCTTGTTCAAGCTTATCTGATATATAATGGACTATAAGTTCGGAGTCGTTTTCTGTCTCAAAGTGTCGCCCCTTCCTCTCCAGCTTTTCCCTTATCTTGTAATAGTTTGTGATTTGCCCATTATGGACCACGGCGATGTCTGGATAATCAAAGGCTTGGAAAGGATGGGCGTGGAGTAAATCAACCTGACTTTCTGTGGAAAAGCGAACATGGCCAAGCCCGTGGGATCCCTCTAAGCCCGAGACTTTAAACCGTTCATCTAACTCATTCGCCGTGCAAACGTCTTTAATGATTTCGAGACATCGTCCCACGCTTAGTACTTCAGCTACTTTAGTTGAAGCGACGTTAACGATTATTCTTTTTAGACTGGTCTTTTCCGCTTTGATTACGTATTTGTCGAATCCATATCCGTTAACAGGGTTTAGATGTATGCTTCTGATGTCTCCCCCCGCCCTAGCTATAGCCGTGGAAATCTCGCTTGCGGCACCTATTATGTCCCGGGTGGCAATGCGTAGTATGTACTCATTCTTCTCAAAAGGGGCCTTACCATAAATGGCAACTCCAGCAGAATCGGTTCCACGATGCTGGAGAGCACTCATCATACGTAGTAGCAGCCTTCCGACGCAAGAGTCTTCGTGAAGGAGGACGCCAGCTATTCCGCAGATATGAATCCCTCGGTATACGGCAACCATATGCCGACTTTTTCTTATAAAGATTACGCATGCAGGCCAAACAAGGTTGGACTATTCTTTAATACTTGACTTGAAAGGTCCCGTTTTATAAAAAGCTTAAACCTTAACCCTAAAGTCCTCCTTAACGATGTTGAGGACGACATTGGTAACGGTCCTTGTTATATGTGGCGTCTTGAGTATCCCCTTGATGAAGCTGTCTAGCGTAGACCTACTCTTAAATCTGGCTACAACTGCTATGTCAAAATCTCCTGTTATGTCGTAGACACAAATAGTAGAGTCTGATTCCGCAACCTCCTTTTCAACCTCCAAGAGATGCGGTCCTTCAGCTTGAATTAATATTATCGCCGTCATTTCATAGCCAAGTTTAGCTGGATCAGCCATCACCGTATAAGCCTTAAAAACTCCTTCTTCTTCCAACCTCTTGATGCGATTGTACACCGTTCCAACGGCTACCCGTAGAGCATCAGCTATACTGCGATAACTTGTCCTAGAATCCTCCTGAAGCATTCTGAGGATTTGGAAATCGACACTGTCTAGTTTTTGACTCGAACCAACTTCCAACATATACACATCCAACATCTGTTTTAAACAGCTTCATGAATAATGTTCAATTAAGTCTTGTCATATAAAAGCTTTTTTCATTTTTTCGAAATATTTATATATGAATCGGCAATATTGTTGTGAGCTGTTGAACATGGAGCGAAATAGTATGGAGGACTTAGAAAGAGCTGTGGAGCTATTAAAGAAACATGAAGTGCGCTGGGTACATTCAGCCTTTGTAGACGTTCGAGGCCTAATCCAAGACGTAGTCATACCTGCAAAACTGTATGTTGAGGGCTCCGCTTTCACCGATGGAATCGGCTTCGACGGTTCATCCATCAGGGGCTTTAAGACCATCGAAGAATCTGACATGGTTTTCATTCCGGATCCAAAGACTTTGGCAATTATTCCGTGGACAAGCGATGTAAATCAGAGGAGTGCCATTGTCTTAGGAGACATTTACGAGGCCTATGGAGGCAAAGAGCCTTCCGAAGTTGATCCTAGGGGATACGCTGCGAAGAGAGCCGTCAAAACGGCTGAGGCAATGGGCTATTCTAGTAAGTTTGCCCCTGAACTAGAGTACTTTGTCTTTTCGTCCATCGATCCGACGAAACTGGTTTGGGACCTTTGGGTCAGTCCGAAGGGAGGTGCTGGAGACTCTTGGGGTGCACCAAGGATCGTGCCCCAGTCGCCGGAAATAGAGCCAGGAGGCTTCACGGTAAGGCCTAAAGAAGCTTATTTAAAGCCCCCACCAGAGGACAGGACAGTCGAGTATCGCAATGAAGTTGCTTCCGTTTTGGAGGAGAACTTTGGTTTCGAGATTGATAAGCATCATCATGAGGTAGCCACGGCAGGCCAGCTGGAAATCGATTTCAAGTATGGCAATCTGATAGAAACCGCTGATAAGACCCTATACTATAAGTTCGTGGCCAAAAACGTGGCGAAGAAACATGGGCTAATAGCCACTTTTATGCCTAAACCAGTTTACCTAGACAATGCCAGCGGGATGCATGTCCATGTCTCCATATGGAAAAATGGGGAAAATATCATGTATGATGAAAATGACGAATACGCTGAGCTAAGTCAAACTGGCAGATACTTTGTGGGAGGGCTGTTGGAGCATGCTAGAGCCATCACCGCTATATGTTGTCCAACCGTGAACTCCTACAAAAGGCTTGTACCTGGTTTCGAAGCCCCAATATACGTACTATGGTCACGTCGCAACAGATCAGCCTTGACACGAATTCCAGTTTACTACAAAGGACCTAAGTTTTCCTCAAGTAAGCGAGTGGAGTTTCGGGCTGTTGACCCATCGTGCAACCCATACTTAGCCTTCCCATGCATCCTCATGGCTGGACTAGATGGCATAAAGGAGAAAATTGATCCAGGAGATCCTGTGGACGAGGATGTATATGCGTTGACTCCGGAAAGGAAGCGGGCACTTGGCATCAGAGAACTTCCAACGACGCTTAAGGAGGCTTTAGACGAAATGAGAAGCGACGAATTGGTTCAGAAAACATTGGGCAGTCACATATTCGATGCCTTTATAGAGTACAAGACCAATGACTGGAACCAGTACTGTCTCTACGTCACCCCATGGGAAATCATGAAGTATCTTGACTATTGAATAAAAAATAAATGTATAAGAGGTGAATGAATGTGAAAGCGTATATACTTATTGAGACGAAGCCTGGGACCTCAGAAGAAGTCATTAAAGCCATTAAAGGTCGAGTTAAAAATGTCTTACACGCAGACTCTGTTTACGGCAGACACGATGCCATAGTGGTCATAGAGGCACCTTCCCTAGAAAAACTCAATGAAATCATATACAAAGTAGTTGAAAAGGATCCAAACATCGTCCACACCGAAACGTCAATAACTCTGTTCTAGAATGGGGGTCAGTCCAGTGTCTTCAACCAAGGATTTAAGCCGCAAAAACATAAGGGCCTTCGTAATGGTGACCATGAAACCCGGCACCTCAGAGGAGATCGTTAGGTCGAGGCGAATCAGGGGCATAAAGATGGCTAACTCTGTCCTAGGGAGATTCGACGCCGTAGTAGTAATCGAAGCAGAAAGCCTTCAACACCTAAGAAAAATCATATATGAAATGATAGAGCAGCATCCCAACGTAGTTCACACAGAGACCCTCATATCAATCTTCCATCCAACAACCTTAACGCCACCATAATGTTAAACAACGTTAAACTTAAACCAAAAACACCAGACATGTTTATATGGACGCCCGCAACCTTTCCCTTCCTTAACATTAGGATGCAGGACCAAGGATATCCATGAAACTCGACGCGATTTTAGTGCTGGACTTCGGCGGACAGTACTGTCATCTCATAGCGAGAAGAGTTAGGGAACACAACGTCTACTCTGAAATAGTTCCGTGCGACATAACCCCTAAGGAAATTGAAGCGCTAAACAAGGGTCTAAACGTCAAGGGTCTAATCTTATCAGGAGGGCCATCGAGCGTTTACATAAAAAACGCCCCAAAATTCGATCCAGAAATCTTGAACTTAGGCGTTCCTGTATTGGGCTTATGTTATGGTCACCAACTGATCGCCTACTTCTCTCATGGAAAGGTGAAAAAAGGAGCAAAGCGGGAGTATGGAATAACATATGTTATTGTAGACAAGCCAGTGGGTGTACTAAAAGGTCTGGACCGGAAAGAGAAGGTGTGGATGAGCCACGGTGACACTGTCTACGCGCTTCCTGAGGAATACGAAACCTTAGCCCACACAGAAAACTGTCCAGTAGCTGCCTTCCGACACAAGGAAAAACCTGTATACGGTTTGCAGTGGCATCCCGAGGTGGTTCACACCGAGAATGGAATGATAATGCTGAGAAACTTCATTTTTGAGGTGTGCAAGTGCCAGGCAAACTGGAGACCGGAATCTGTAGTTGAGAAGGCAATTCGCGACATAAAACAAATGGTTGGCGATGGAAAGGCTATAATTGCCCTAAGTGGCGGTATAGATTCCAGCGCAGCAACGATCTTAGCCGCTAAAGCCATCGGGAAGAACCTTACAGCGATTTTTGTTGACCATGGCTTCATGCGGGATGGTGAACCTGAATTTGTTAGATGCACATTTGAGAAACTTGGTGTTAACGTTGTTGTGGTCGATGGACAAGAGCGTTTTCTGAAAAAATTGAGGGGAATCGTGGATCCTGAAGAGAAGAGAAAGATCATCGGAATGGAATTTATCAGAGTTTTTGAAGAAGAAGCCAAGAAAACAGGAGCAGAATATCTCATACAAGGAACCATATATCCGGACAGAATAGAATCTGGGATTAGAAAGCACTCGGATAAGATAAAAAGCCATCACAACGTGGCGGGTTTACCCACAAAAATGGAGTTCAAGGCAATTGTTGAACCATTACGGGATCTCTATAAGGATGAGGTTAGAGAGATTGCAAAGATGTTAGGCTTGCCAAACGAAATCGTTTCAAGACAACCTTTTCCCGGTCCAGGTCTAGCCGTAAGAGTGATCGGCGAAGTGACGGAGAAAAAAATTGATGCTGTTAGAAAAGCGGACAAAATTGTAGTAGAAGAAATTGAGAGAAACGGATTAAAAGGAGGCTTATGGCAGTATTTCGCTGTTTTGACGGATACAAAAAGCACAGGGGTAAAGGGCGACTCCAGAGCCTACGGCTACGCGATTGCAATTAGAGTAGTTGAAAGCAAAGAAGCCATGACCGCTAGCTTTGCAAAGATTCCTTATGAGGTCCTAGAGAGAATTTCCACTAGAGTAACCAACGAACTGCCACACGCAACGAGGGTCGTATATGACATCACTCATAAGCCACCAGCAACCATAGAATGGGAATAGGAAGTAGATACTGCCAAGAGTTTACTGCTGATGGCTCTGGCAACTCGTGAGAGTTAAGGTTGGTAACATATGAATGTCTCGGTTGAGAGTATATTGGGAATGCTTTTGATGTTGTCTGTGACGAGGCGGCTTAATTCCTCTAGGTCTTTCGTTTGCACCTCCGCGATGATGTCGTAGCGTCCGAAAATAATCTCAACTTTGAGTATTCCCGGCATCTTCGCAATTTTTTCTTTGATAGTTTTTGTAGCACCTAAGTAGTCGCTAGACCCAACCTTTGCCGTGACAAACGCTCTAATCATATACAAACCTCCGTTGTGTGAATTTTTTTCCATTTTATGAGCAGGTTTTGCATGCTAGTACTATGATTTACTGGATTCTTGTTTTCCATAACTATGGCTTTTACAAACACTCTTTCATGGCGGTTGTTATTAGTGATTTCTCTGAGTTTTCCATTTCTATCGACAAACTCGTCGCAATTACCCTCTGGATGGTGTCCCCTAGCGCACAATATGACCCCCTCCATGTCTCTTCGATCTTCAAAGTTGCAACAGTTCCAACAGAAATGCCCATTTAATCTAACCTCCACCAGTTTATCTTCTCTTTCAACGAACTCTTCGCAGGTGGTTCCAGGAGTGTGACCCTTAGCGCATAAGACAACTCCATCTATGTCTCTTCGGTCCTCAAAGTTATAGCAGTTCCAACAGAATCTATGATTCATTGTTTCTCTTCCATGGTTTACGGCTATCGGTTGCCATATGCCTATTCTAACCCTCCCATATAAATCTTCCGAAAGTAATTTCTAGACTTAATTCACAGCGCTTCATTTGGTGAGTGTCAAGCGTACTAAGAATTTTATTAGGCAAACTAGCAAAGATATACAGAGGCGATAAGGATGGAGCTTAAAACAGTGAGGGTAGAAGTGCCCAAGGAATGCAACGTAATACTGGGCATGGCTCACTTCATCAAAACCGTTGAAGACCTCTATGAAGCGTTAGTTAATTCCGTTCCAAACATCAAATTCGGCATAGGCTTTTGTGAGAGCTCCGGACCCTGCCTTGTTAGATGCGAAGGCAACGACGAAGAATTGAAGAATTTAGCTTCGCGCCAAGCTTTGGAGTTAGGGTGTGGTCACTGCTTCATCATTTTCTTGAAGAATGCCTATCCAATCAACGTTTTAGACAAAATCAAACAGGTGCCCGAAGTTTGCAGTATTCACGCTGCAACAGCCAACCCCTTGGGAGTCATAGTAGCGGAGACGGAACAAGGCAGAGGGATTCTAGGCGTTATTGACGGCTTTAAAACTAAGGGAATCGAAACCGAAAAAGATGTTAAGGCAAGAAAGGATTTTCTCAGGAAAATCGGATACAAATTGTAACATCGAAGCGCTTACAAATGTATACAGGCCTATCGTAACATTACTTTAGGCGGCAAAAGAGCCAAAATTTTTCTACTCAACGCGCAATACTGGTTAGACTAGCAAAAGGGAATCATAAGTGGTGTCTTTCGTGGCGGGGAACAAGCAGAGCCTTAGACATCCCGAAGCGAGGCCTAATTACCGGCATGTGTCTATTGGCATTGGCGCCGCCGTGATCATGCTCCTTATCTACTTCCCGCTGTGTCGTATACTCAACGAATCCACACTAATTTCCATTGCCATATTCAATTTTCTGTTTATCTTTCTACTGTTTCCATTGGAAGGCCCAATTTTTCGCAAGGTCTATTTGCTTGTTGCAGGCAATGTTGTGGGTTTAGCATGGTATTTTATCAAGTCGTCCTTTGGAGTGGTTTCAATTTTCTATTTAGGAGCAGATGTCTTCAAGATTATGACGGTCGTTATTGGACCCATCATTGATTTGGTATGGATTGTGTCTGTTTGGTCGCTAGGCCTATCGATGCTAGCTTCCGCCAAGAGAAGAAATGCAGGGGATGAAAAGAACAATTGATCTTGGTTTTGAATGCAATTTTCATATTTTTAGCTATGTTCATGGTAGCTTATCTCGCGAGGCACTATATCTTCACGCTTACCGCGCTATATCGTCAAAAGGGACAAACTCACCACACACCACATAGTGCAACTTATCAACCACCAGTGTCAGTTCTGGTTCCCGCCCGCAACGAAGAAAGAGTGATTGGACGAATCCTTCAGAGAATGACTGAATTGACTTATCCCAAGGAAAAGCTTGAAGTCATTGTGGTAGATGACGGGTCCACAGATCAAACAAGCGAAATTGCGGAAGAATTTGCCAAAAAACACGAGTACATAAAGGTGGTTCATCGGAGCCTAGGGGATGGTGGAAAAGGAAAACCGGCAGTATTGAATTATGGGTTGAAATATGTTAAGGGGGAAATCGTGTACTGTTTTGACTCCGACTATTATCCTCAAAGAGATATTCTTGAGAAACTTACAGTCTGTTTTAAAGATCCTAAAGTTGGAGCCGTGCAAGGGAGGGTTACCGTTCTGAATGAGCCTGATACGCTGGTGACGAGACTCGTTGCATTAGAACGAACTGGCGGTTATCGAGTGGACCAATTCGCTCGGGACAGTCTAGGATTAATCCCGCAATTTGGCGGGACTGTTGGAGGGTTTAGGCGAAGTTTGATAGAGTCTCTGGGCGGCTGGGACGTTGCCATGCTTGCCGAAGACACAGACCTAACTTTCAAGGTTTATTTCGCGGGTTACAATGTTCTATATGTGAATGATGCAGAGTGTTATGAGGAAGCGGTTGCAAATTGGCAATCTTATTGGCGTCAGCGGTCTCGCTGGGCTAAGGGGCATATGCAGTGCGCCTTTAGGCATCTATGGTCTCTCATCAAGAGCAAGAATCTGCGGTTAAGGGAGAAGGTTGATGGTTTTCTACTGCTTAACGTTTATTTTGTTCCAATTCTCGTGGGACTGGCTTGGATTCTTGGAGCAACTTTATGTTTGATTCATCCTCCCTCATGGATCAAAATTCTTTGGGCGGCCGTGCCCATTTCAGTTTATAGTTCTGTTGGAAATTTTGCGCCTTTCTTTGAGGTTGGCGTAGGCGCCTATCTGGACGGGAGGAAGCGAGTGTACTGGCTTATACCTCTACTAGTCTTGACCTTTATGTTTAACATGTTAATCTGCACCAAAGCTTTGATGGACTTGTGCATTTCTAAAATTACCGGAAAAAAGCAACACTCATGGGCAAAAACGCTTCACAATGGCAGAGGAAACACTTATTTGAGTTGAAGCGCATGCCTGCAATTCTATCCTTCCTGTCTTCTTAGTGACACAGCAGAGCAGTCTCCCTCTGGAAACAAAGCATGTCTATTTGGTTCCAAATAAAAATAGGATGTTGAAAAGGGGGAGGGGGGTCTCCACAGCGTTCCAGATGTTGTTGAACTGCTGGTTACAGACTTCTTCAACAACAACTTTCGCCAAAACCCAACTCTAAGCCACCACCCATCATATTTGGATCCTAATAACAGCAGAATGTTGAAAACAGTAATTTTTCCAAAACCGCCTCGCACTACAAAAATCCCTTCCAAGTTTCGTTTAGTTGTGACACAAACAATGCTGAGGTTACGTGTAGCACCCATCATCTGTTAAGGAACGATGATTCATGGCGCCGGGTGAATAGGTTTACATCTCGGTTTAAATTCTCGGCGAATTTATTGATATGAAGAGCCCTCTTCGCCACAAACTTTCAAAAATGTTTGCGGTACTAGGATAAACTGGAATTCAGATTTTATACGGGTTACTAACCTTCTAGATTAGTTCAGCGCAACCTTTAGGTTCATTGATTTAAGCTGTTTTTTCTCAAGTGTGAGTGTTCAAAAGCTTATATAAAGTAATAAAAAAACACTAGTCAGAACGGTTGTAGTTAGTGAGGTGAAGGACTTGCCTAATGAACTTAGAGAAGCTGTGGTTCATTTCGAACTGTATAGGTCTTTGATGAATAGCATATCCTTCAGAAAACAGTTTGACACAATAAGATATATCGGTGTTGAATCGGAAGTGCCTGTGGATGGGGGGTCGGCTGACTTAGTGGTCAAAGCCGAACTGAATGGGTCTCCTACCGATTTTTTGGTGGTTGAAGTCAAAAAGAGAACAGAGAGAGGATTTCCAATATTCGATAGTGATGCTGAAGATCAAGCTAAGCAATACGCTACGACTCTTCACGCTTTGTACTACGCAATCACTGATGGTCAACGCCTCAGGCTGTTTAGGATTCCCAGCGAACACATTGGAAACTATAGCTTGCCCCAAGGCGAAGACATGGGCGAACAACTTCTCAAGCCGCTGGCGGATCTCTACACGGGCAAAATATCCAAGTTACCATTCAATCTTGTTGAAGACCCTCGGGAGGTAATAATAAAGCAGAGCGGAGATTTCACGAAAATGCTCGACGGCCTCTTTAAAGAGCTATCAAGGAAAGGTGGAATTGCTGTGGCTCAGCGCGGAAACGTGAAATGGTTGAATATTGGGGTTCATAAGGGCATTCTTCGTCTGGGGGTGCCAGAAGACCCGAGCGAGCACGGTATCACTGTCCAGCTGGAAGTATTGAAGGAACCGCTTGGAGTTCTAAAGTTTGCGGAATTAATGAAAAGGCTATCTGAGGTCCCAGGCTTTCAATGGGTGCGCGACAGAATAGACTTCGATAAACCCTTCATTTGGACATTTATTAGAAAAATCATCATAGAAGAAGAGCCAGACTGTGAAAATGCACGGGAAAGATTGCGCCGATGGATACTCGAACTAGATGGAATTTTAAAATAGAGTCTATAAACTACCCGCGAATTCTTGTGCCCCATCTATAGTGGTGCAATAGTACCCCCAAAAGTGCTATTGCATCAAAAGGATGCAAACAGAGAATTTGAACGTTCTTCCGAAATCAAAAGAACGCTAAAAATCAAAAGGGAATTAATTGCGATTATTTAGGAAAAAACGCTAAAAAATAGGAATATCTAGTCAATTTTAGTTGGCGCCGGGGGTGGGATTTGAACCTATGGTATATCACGGACTCCGGAAAAATCCTCTGCTCCCTCTTTTTATTCGCATACCAACAAAAAACCAGCGCGCGCAGTTAATCCACGCGTAGGAGTCTAAGCGAGTTGAACAGGCCCACTAAGGCATTGCTCTCGTGAACTATGGAAGCCAGCAAAGGTGGAAGAACGCCATACATTGAAAAAGCGATTCCGAGAACGTTAACAATCATTGCAATCGCTATGTTGGCTTTTATTATTCTTATTGTTGCCCTGCTAATCTTGAATAGTTTCGGAATTCGGCTAAGATCGTCTGTTGCAAGGACTATACCCGCTGTCTCGATAGCTACATCTGTCCCTCTCAAACCCATTGCTATTCCCACATCGGAACTAGCCAGAGCTGGCGCATCATTGATGCCGTCGCCTACCATGGCAACGTGGTGACCTTGGACTCGCAGCTCTTTTACATAATCTACTTTGTCAGAGGGCATCAAGTCGGACTTGACTTCATCGACACCTATCTGTTCTCCCACCAACTTAGCGATACGTTCATTGTCACCGGTCAACATCACCGTTTTTATTACACCGCTAATCTTGGTCTTGTCTAAAGCATCTTTGGCATCGTCTCTTAGCGTGTCTGACAGCAATATTTCCCCGACTATGTTATCGTTTCTTACCACGAAAACCGTTGTTCCTACGCCTGCATGCTTTGCCAGACAGCTTGTTCCATCGTTGCCCAAGGAAACAGAGTATTCTCTCAGTATTCTTTCATTTCCCACTATTATATTGTCTTCTCCAGACTCAACTCGGACTCCTAAGCCTGGGAGAACTTTGAAGCACTTCATTTCTTCAGGTTCGATCTTCATCTCCTTCGCTTTGCTAACTATTGCCTGCGCTATAGGGTGCTCTGACAGCTTTTCGGCTGTAATTGCGAGCCTCATGATCTCAGACTCGGAATGCCCGTTGAATCCTACGATGTGAACTACTTGAAGACGGCCTCTTGTGATCGTGCCAGTTTTGTCGAGAACTAATGTATCGACGCCACTCAGTTTCTCCAAGCTCTCTCCGTTACGAATCAGAATTCTTTTTCTTGCAGAATTCCCTATGCTTGCCGCGATTGCTGTAGGAGTGGCCAAAACTAAGGCACACGGGCATGCGATGACAAAAACCGAAGCTAGTCTGAGTGGATTTCCAGTCAGCACGTACACTCCGATGCCCAAAGCGAGGATTATTGGAGTGAAGTATTTTGCGTATTTGTCCGCGATCCTTTCTATAGGGGCCCGGTTCTCTTCCGCTTCTTTAACCATCTGTATGATCTTGCCATAGGTGCTTTGTTCTTCTACCGCTGTTGTCTCAATCTCTAGAGCTCCAAGCTGGACGATGGTTCCACTGTAGACCTTATCGTTCCTAGATTTTTCTGCGGGCATTGACTCACCAGTTACAGATGACTGATCCACAGTGGCCTGACCGTTCAAGACGATGCCATCAACCGGAATTTTCCCGCCAGGTTTGACCACCACTGTCTCTCCTATTTTCACGTCATCAATTTTCACTTCGATCTCTCTTCCATCCCTCATTACGATTGCTCTCTTTGGAGAAGCTTCTATCAGCTTCTGAATTGCATTGGAAGCTCGGTTTGAAGCAAAGTTCTCTAGGATTTCGCCTCCTCCTAGCATTATCGCGATTACGGCTGCTGCCAAATACTCACCGAAAGCAATTGAAACAACGACGGCTACAGTCGCGAGGACATCAACGCCGAAGACCCCTTCCAGCAGAGAGGTTGCGGCGCTAAATGCTATGAACGAGGCTCCAATAGCAGCCGCAACCAAGGCTAGATCGATGTTTATTACTTCCGGAAGTAGTGATAATGTTGACGAAAGCCAGCTTGCCAAAGCAACAACAATGCATGACAATATCACAGCAATTTTCCATCTAGCAATCATGCACATTCCTTCCATACAGAATTTAAATTGAAACTCATTGCGCTAGAGGAACTTGGAAAGTGCTTCTTTGAGTTCAGTCAAACTTAAATCAGCTTCTCCGGACTTCACCGCTTCAAGCAAGCACGTTTCCATATGATCTTCAAAAATTATCCTTGAAACCTTGTCCAAGGCAGATCTTACAGCTGCCACCTGGAGAAGAAGATCTGAGCAGCTCCGATCCTCGTCAACCATTTTTCTGATACCATGAACGTGCCCTTCGATCTTGGATAGTCGATCTGCAACTTCTTTTCTACTTTTGTGTCTCTGGGTCATAACGTATCCCCTCAGGGGGGAGGGGATACCAGTAGATAAACCTTTCTGCCTGCGTGTGCGCATTTTTTAGCTTTTTGATAAAAAGACTTCTGACTCAGCGCGCGCACACAGGCATTGTCTACTATTCTGTTGTAAGCATGCATCCAATTAACTCTACACGTATTCAACTTGGTTCTTTAATTGTTTGTTCAGGAGTTAATCCAATATCAAATGGAATTATTTCTTCTGTAGACCATGACTGCTAGCAGTGTTATTATCATGCGTTCGCGCAAGCTTGAGTAGCGGAGAAACATTAATTTATGTAAGCGTAAGACAATATTAACTAGTTTACCCTTAATATCGACAAATAACCCTAAAAAATCTTTCTTTATCGAAAAGAAGCTAAAAATGGCGCCGGGGGTGGGATTTGAACCCACGCGACCCATAAGGGTCACAGGCTGACTGTAAAGGACTCCAGGCGTGAGCTTCTTCGGTTGAATCTGCTCCCTACCGGATTCCCCGCAACTTATGCCCTAGGAGACCCCGGCTAACCAACCTAAATAACAGTCACCACATTTTTTAGCTTTTTGAAACCACAACCAAATCCTTACTGACCGCTACGCCACATCTTAGGATAAACTCCCCGAGGCATCAAAACCTTCTGAGTTTTCGCCACGATTCCATGATTCATCTCTAAGATTTTTTCTGTGGGTTCCAGTGTCTTCGACAGGGCTATTGCCTCGCCCTTCTGGGTAAAGATGACGACAGCGTCGTTAGGTTTGATTTTCGTATCTAGAGACAAGACTCCGGGTGCTGCTAGGTGGGCTCCGTGGCAAACAGCGTCCACTGCAGAGTCGCGTATGTAAATTTTAGGCAGTAGTTCCAACGACTTTTCCATGGGGCATATAAATTTTCTAAGTAAGTTTTCATCGTTGGTTTCTTGCCACCGAGCAAACGTATACGCCACATCATACAACGTAACCAGCCCTTCACCTTCAATGAAGGGTCCAACCCTTGTTCGACGAAGCTCCTGCATATGAGCGCCATAACCCAAAGCCTCCCCAACGTCATAGCATAGTTTCCTTATGTAGGTTCCAGCCTCACACCCAACCTTGAAAAGAACGTTCCTCCCATCCATCTCAAGAAAGTCCAGGTAGTATATCTTCCTAGTTCGCAATCTACGTTTAACCGACGCACGGACAGGAGGCCGCTGATAAATGGCCCCTTGAAACTCGCTCAGCACACCCCTTATTCGATCCTCAGATACTTGAGAATGAAGTCTCATAACACAAACATACTCCTTTCCGGTTAGAAGCAGGGCTTGAACAACTTTGGTGGCGTCTTCTAGGGCAGTCGGCAGAATACCGGTCACCTTGGGATTTCCCTGGCTTTCACGCCTCTAGGGTCCCGCCGTGACCAGCCCGTTTAAGGCTTAAAATGCGCTTAACCCACGCTGTAACCTCGTGGCTAGATGGACCAGCCGGCTTGTCCAGATTTATTATTCCAAACCTAATGAAATCTGGAATAGATCTTTCATCGGGTTTGTGACCGAAGCGTGGATTAGTTTCCTCTTCAGCCTTAACTACCAAGCTTCTCTTGATTTCCCAAGGTGCACTAATTCTTTGCATAGTCATCTCCAAGAATGGAAGGGTTGGGAAAGTTAAAAAGGGTTAGGATAAGGTGGGCTTCACTAGACTAGCCATTTCCTCCAATTTACCTGCCGCTTTCAGCACTTCAGTCACTTCTTCGTCAGTTGCGCCTCGCTTAATGCCAATCTTCGCTTGAGTTAGTTCGATGTGCTTCACGTTAACTCGCCTACGTTTCACGCCAGAAACCTTTGGAGGACCAGTTGCAAGAACGAAGTTTTTGTCAACAATGTCCACGATCACGCATTTCATCCCGGCCTCTCGACCCGCGATCTTAACGCATATTCTTCCAACCTCTATCGCTGGCAATCTTAACCCTCCTCACCTTTGACTAGGGATACCCATCTTTATAGTTTACTGATTTCGGCATGGCAAAGCTAAATGATCAATGACTAAACAAACAGCATGAAAAACCTCATCAGCGCCCAAAACATTTGTGTCGAGAATCAAATCAAAGGGTGAAAAATCTCTTCCCAAATCAAACCCGTAAAGACCCTTGTAGATGACCCTAGTCCTCTCGTCCTTCTTCTTCAGGATGTCCAAAGCTCTTTCAATATCAATGCTATCCCTCTCTGCAACTCTCTTGGCCCTCACGTTAACAGAGGCTTCCAACCAAATCTTAAACCCCTCCTTTAACAACCAAGGCATAGTCCAGCTGTCAAGAACAACGTTCTCTTCCTTCGCCAACTTCATCAACTTTTCATCAACTTTCTTGTCAAACTTGGAGTCTTCAATTCTTTGTTGAAGAAATTTCATTCCTTCATTGGTTTCCCACCAACCTGTTTCAGCGGGTTTGTATCCTGCTTCGATTGCTAGGGCTTTCAAGGCATTGCCTCCGGAAACGTACCTAAGCCTATATTTTTCTGCTAGCCTTCTCGCTACACTGCTCTTCCCGCAGCCAGTCATTCCACTAATGCATATTACGGTTTTTTGCTTTTCACAATTATCTTTCATAGCTTAAGTGATCCGTCCTTTCGAGTAGTGTTAAACTTTCCTTGCCGCTTCTTTTAACAATTCTTGGAGGCAGTTATGGCACAGCTGACTACCGTGCATGCGGTTTACTCTTCTTTGACTTGCGGGAAGTTTATGAAGCTTCGATGGGATTAAGCGTGGAAGCCCATGTAGAACTCCACCACACCTGACACAGCGTGAAATGCTTATCTTCTCCTTTTTATAGTGAGTTTCAGCGCGTCCTCCAGGCAATGGGAGACGACGTTGTTTTCTGCTTCTCGTTCGCAAGGAAGGTTTAGGCAATTATTCAGTTGCCCCCATCAAGCCAAATGCCCTTGAAAAGAGAATTCCAGCCATGAATGAACAGAGAATATACCACCAAACGAGACTCACCGGAAGTACCCCGCTAATCCACGGGAGATAAGCAACTGTTGTTGTAGCACTAAAGGGAGAATTGAAGAACCCCACGTGGATAAAGAAGAAATCAATTCTGCCTGTTAAGAATAACCAAAAGACAATAAAGAGGAGCATAAAAATAGGTAATGTTTTCATCTGCTTGAGCGATAACGAAGCCATCTGGGATGAAAGTTGTAAAATTTCTTTTTCCTGTTTCCGAGCTTTTTTGAGGAGTTTTTGATCATTCGTGCTTTTCGCCTTCTCGAGATTTTTATCTTTTTCCTTCCTTAAGGCAGCAATTTGAAGCTGTAAAGCCTTGAGCTTTGTGCGTTGTTCTGGGCTAACAACGATGCGGTTGATTGTTGATGTTATGAGTGCCATGAGTGTGGAGAGACATAGAATTATGATTGTTGAGTAAGGAGTTTGCGCCAAATTGAAACTCATGTTATCACTACACTAATAATTTTAGAACCTCTTCAGCGGCTTCCGCTTGTTTTCCAGATGGATTTCCAACTATTTTCACAGATGCGCCAGTTAAGACTGCGCAAGCAGCAGCCATGAGCCTTGAAAAGAGAATTTCCTCAGTTATTCCACTTTCCATGGCTTTGTCTCGTTTCCGAGTTTTATCTTTAAGCCTACGAGAAAGCACTTCGAGAGGCTCGGTCTCAACTAGAATGAACATTTCAGGATTTAGAAGCTGCAAAACATGAAAAGGTAGACCAGCCAAATAGCCGTCACCAGTTTTTATCGACATATGGGTATCGACGATGAGGTCTCCTTGAACTTTGGTCGTTTTTTCAGAAATGATCTTAGCCGCTTCTGCTTGAAGATTTCGTTGAAAAGCCAGTCCAGACTTCCTTAACTCGTCTCTGTGAAGAGATTTCCCACTCTTACGAGACAATTCAACCATAACTGACCCGTAATTCATCACCTCAACTTTTTTTCCGGTTCGCTGGGCAAGCTTAACGACTTCGTCGCAAACGGTGGTTTTTCCTGTTCCTGGAATTCCAGTGACAACTATAACTCTGCCCAATGTTTTATTCTCCTAAGATTCGACGGAAAGCGGGATACATCTCGGCAACGCGCTCCTGCGCGAGTAGTTGGTAATATTGGTATAGAATTCCAACTGACAGCAAGATACCCATTCCCGTTCCGAACGCTCCGAAGAAATCAGCGACCGAAGCGATTAACCCCACTATTATCCCTCCAAGTATCGTAACTACAGGAATATAACGCTTAAGAACTAATTCTACAGGTCTTTCAGATCTCCGAAATCCAGGGATCTGCATTCCGGCGTCAACGAGTTGTTTCGCAACGGTTCTTGGACCTAAGCCTCCCACCTCGAGCCATGTGAGTGAAAAGATTACGCAAAATGCAACCATGATGCTTGCGAATGCGATTGCTCTAGTGGGATCACTTGCAACATCCCCGATATTTCTGGGGGAGATCACATAATAGACGAGACCGCCCACAGGTTGAGGTTGCCCTCCTTCTCCCGCTTCATATCGACCGAGAAGATTAAGCCAAAAGTTTGTGTTATTCTGGTTGTATCTACTCCAAAAAAGTTGGGAGAAGAAATATACGTTTGCAAATAGAGCGGAGGCAAAGATTACGGGTAAGTTAGAAACGTACAAGAGTTTGATAGGGTATTTACCGCGGAACCCTCGGTAACGAGCATAGGAGACGGGTAGTTCAACTCTAACTCCTTCAACGTATATTACGAGAAGAAAAATGATTAATGTTGTGATAAAGCCAAGAATGGTCGGAAATTCTTGGGGCCTGCTAATTAAGACAGTTCCCAAGGACTCGCCTCTCATAAGCGTTTGAATAATTGCAGGGAAAATTCCCCGGGATTTACCGTCTGAAAGTCCTCGAAAAGCAATAGGATAAAGGCTGTCCAACGCAATGTTTTGGGCCACGCCTGCTAAGATGAAAAGACTTATTCCGCTTCCAATCCCCCAACCTTTCTGTATCATTTCATCTAGGAGAATGAGCACTACGCCAGCAGCCAAGAGTTGAAGGAAGATAATAATGGATGTAGACATACCCCCAGGTAGGGGGCCATAAACTCCCCCGATTAAGTATGCGGAGGCCTGAACCCCAGTCATGACTATAGAAAAGAACTTGCTGGCTGTAGTGAAGAGGGCTCGGTCGTCTGGGTCGGTAAAGTCGCAAGCTATCATGCCTGATCCGGCAAGTAATTGGAGGATGAGACCCGCTGTTACGATGGGACCTATTCCCAGTTCCATGAGAGAGCCCCTATGGGAAGCGAAAATCACTCGAAGATAGGTAAGTTCCCATCCTCCGCCTCCAACCTTGTAGAGTTGCACTTCACTCATGATGAGGTAGATTACGAGGGCCATGGCTGTCCAAAAGATTTTTTCGTTGAAGCCTACTCTCCGAGCAGGCGGACTTACTTCTGGCATGAACCTTGAAAGGGGTCCGAAGAGTGAGAGGAATCTACCCGCCATGGTTTTCTTCGCCTTTATCTATGTTTGTTTTAGGGATGATTAGTAGCAGAATTGCGTAGGTAAAACGTGAATATAAAAGCTTTGACTTGAATGTCGCGTTTGTTTAGTTTCTTTAATGTCAAGCGCTAGCCTTTTTCTTTTAGAATTTGTCCAGCAGTCTCCTCTATTTTCTTTGTTGCTGCCTCGGAGTGAGACGCCACTTTAACAAGCACGGGCTTAGTTATTTTTCCCATTCCCAAAAGCTTGTCGTATCCAAGCTTGTCTAAATCCAGAAAAATTTTCGCTCCTTTCCTTTCCAGTTTTCCTTCCGCCGCCAGTTTATCAACTAGTTCGTCTAGTTCCCCCACGTTGATAGCGTTAATTTTTCGACCACGTTCCTTCAGAGATGTGAACCCCCTCTTCTCGAAGTATTCAGGCTCATATTTTATCACGTAGGTCCACCCATGTTTATGGCGTCCAGCCTTCCTTTCACCTTTGGATCCTCCCTTCCTATGTTGGCCTATCTGACCGTATCCACAGGTTCTGGAACCCCGCTTCTTCCTAGTTTTTCTGAGTTTGTGAGGCAATGCTGACCCCCAAAAACTATTCTACAGAAATTTTTTCACCCGTAATCTCGTTCTTCGCTTTTTTCAGCCTTACTTCCAACACTCCATTTCTGTACGAGGCCTCGGCTGATTTGGGATTCACCCTAGCTGGAAGCGTCAGTTCCTTATGATACTTCCGTTCAGATGTGTCCACCGAAATCGCCAGATGATCCTCAGTTACATGAAGATTAATGTCATCCTTCTCTACACCCGGAAGCTCAGCCACAACAACCACATATTCATCTTCTTCTATAACATCAACCAGAGGTTCCCGTTCCTCACGAATCCTATGTCTCTCCCGACCTGGTTGAACGTTACCGAACTCCCGAATCACAGGCTTTCCGTCAGGTCCAACAGACATTGAAAAACCGTAAACGTAATGCTGGCGGATGTTCGTTCCCTTAGAAGGTGTCTCAAAAGTTCTTTGCATCATTTCATCTATCAGTTCCTCAAGTCTGTCAAACTCGTCAAAGTCATCGTTGAACCATGGACGGTTTTTCCTTCTTCTCCACCAACGTTCGCTCAAGGAAACTCCTTCCAACAGAACTGTGCATGAGGGGGTGCCTATAAAAGGTATCGCTGAAACCAACTATACCATTCGTTTTATGAGGTCGTTGATGGCTTCTCCTCTATATCCGGTGACTCCACCAGCGGGGTAGCTTCTCTTCACCTTTCCCTTGAAGCCTTTTTTCGGTGGATGAAGACGGAATACAGGTTTTACTTTGGGAAGACTGTTATACTCAACTTCCAACTTATAGGCGGCTTCAGCTAGGTCGTCCAGCGATTTATATCCCACTTCTTGAGCGTATTCGTCCGTCAACTTTTTGTCACCCATGAGCCTTCCCCTTTCCTTGAGGAGGAGCGCTACATTTTCTTTAGAAATTTCGCCCCAAGTCAAGTAATTTTGTGCTTTATGCAACATTCCGGTGTATGAGGATCGGTCATCAATCAATGTGGCGTTGCAGTTGCGGGTTAGGTGAAGCATCTTAAGTGTATCTTTGAGTTCCTGAGAAGTGTCGCTGGTGCCACGAACCACAATGGCTACCAAGCATTTTCTTTTTCTCTCCATCTTTATCCCACCCAATCCTTTGGGGTGACCAACCGGTAGGTTTTCCGAAGAGCGTCATATATAGCGAAAGCGAAAGAGGGAATGGTCCTTGTGGAGCCATAGCTTTTCGTCCAGCAATCCTTAACCCCCGCGAGTCCAAGGACAACCTTAGCGCTCTCGCTTGCGATAATACCTAAGCCGCGAGGTCCCGGGATTAGAACAATTTCTACTCCTCCACATTTACCGCGAACCTGAAAAAGTAAAGAATGCGGTTTACCGCACCCGCATTCCCAGCTTCCACAGCCTCGGCGAACAGGAGAGATGTTGAGGCGTGCATCTGCAGCCCCTTTTTCGATGGCGGTGCGCACCTGCCTAGCTTTTCCCGAACCCAAACCCACATAACCATCACGGTTTCCAACGGCAACGATGGCTTTAAATCGAGACTTCTCACCAGCGTCTGTTTGTTTCTGCACCAAACTTATGTTGATGACTTCTTCTTGTAGGTCTGGAAGAAGAACATCCACTATTTCTGGCTCCCGTATTTTTGCCCCTTCCGTAAACACTTCTTCGATGGAAGAAATTCGGCCCTCAAGAATCATTTTGCCTAGTCTCGTACGGGGTATCCAACCTTCAATTTTTTCCTCGCTAGAAGTCATTTTTCTTCTCCTTTTTCTTCCTCAAATGAGGACTTTATCTTTTCCTTTATCAAAGAAAAATGTTCCGGGAGTTGTTCCGGACGCAGTCCTTTCGATAGGCAATTGGAGAACTTCCTTTGATAAAGGTCCGGATTCGAGGATAGCTGACTTGCGTAATCAACAACGTGTTTTCCGCTTATTCTAGCTTCATCTGGCAACACATTCTCGCCGTGAGAAACTGCAACCCCGGCGTCAAGGACCCCTTTTAGAGCGGCAAAAACTCGCCCTCCTCGGGAGGGAGACCGCAACCCCATGTCGAAAACAATTTTTTTCACACCCTGAACCACAGCCCTAAAACCACATAAAAGTCCGGTTAGATAAGCCGCTGGAACATTTCCGCAACTACCTCGCCAACCATAAGTTTTTGCCAATTCACGAGAGTGGGCTGAAACGACAACTTTATCGCCAGAAGCTTCGGCTTTGACGATCTGAATGTTCATGTGTTTTGAAGTGCGTCGAACCACTAATCTTGGTAGTCTAGATAGAACGAGAGCCCTTCTCAATCTATAATTGGTTTTTCCTTCCCTCCGTCTGCGAAAAGGAACGCGATAGCTCGGACTCGTCGCCATTACTTTCTCCTCCCTAAGCCACGGGTTTTAATGAAACGTTCCAGATCAGACGTCGATTCAAAAACCCCGCTTCCCGCCATGTTATAAAGTTGACGATAAACACTTTCTGAAATTGCCCGACTGGTTTTCAATTCCCGCAGTTTCTTCCGTAAGGGTCTAATTTTCTTCATCCACGCCTCCTTTTTAGAGACTCTCGCTTGACTGGCTCCGCTTTTTCCTCCCGGTCCTCTCCTTAACCCTTTCTTTTTCTTTTTACGCAGAACTTTCGCTCGGGCACGACTAACTCCTTGCTTGGGAAGGCGTTGGATAACGCCTTCATGAATCAACTTTCTGATATCCTCGCGAGTGATTGCCGCTTCAACGTCTTCTGTTCGGTTAGAGTCGACCCAGACCCTGCCCTCGCCAACTTTGAGTATTTCGGCAGCTAAACGGCGCTGACTTCTAAGGCTCACTTCTTCTTCGCTCCTTCTGCGCTTTCGGTTTCCTCCTCGCCTTCTTTTTCTTCCATCTCTTCTTCTTCAAGCTCTTCGAGTTCTTTTACTTTTCTTGGATTTAAAACATGGATTCCTCTTTCCTCTGCTTTGGTTGAAATTTCAACTCTTTTTTTGGCTCCAATGGTGCGAGCAATTCTGATGGCTTGGGTTTCAGGGTCAATATTGGTGAGGTCCTCTAATGATTGAACCCGAACCTCTTCGTATCCTGATGGGTGAAGTCCTCTTATTTTCTTGGGGCTACGATAACCTGCTTCGGGAGATGGGGGCCACCCCTTAACTTTTTTCCGCATTTTGCTATCTATTCCACGCGGTTTTCTCCAGCTTTCTTTCACTCGCTTATATCTCCAGCTTTCCTGACGCTTGAAATCGGGTTTCTTGCGCTTACTGAGTTGATGTTTTCTTGGGGGTCGCTCTTTGACAGTGGTCTCCAGCTTTTTCTTTCTTTTCATTCTTCCATCCCTTCGCGTCGCTCGTAAACGTAGATGCCGTCCAAAAACACTCGAGGATCTTTTCGTTTAACCTTGGTTGCGTTTTGGATGTTTGCGGCGGTTTGGTTGACGTTCTCGATGCCTATTCCCTGTACGATTATGTCTTCATCCTTTACAGTAACTTTGGTGCCACTCATTATCTTAGCTGTGCGTGGATTTCGCTCCCCAGTGAAGTTTTCTATAGCCACTGTTCCCTCTCTAACTTTGACGGATATTGGGAAGTGGGAGAAAACAATTTTTAATTTGCAGGTGAAACCTTTTGTTACTCCAGTTATCATGTTCTGAATGTGGGAGCAAACGGTCCCTACGAGAGCCGTTTCCTTCTTGCGGGGCCAGTTCGCCTGAACTCTGATGGCTTTTCCTTCCAAGTTGATAGTTATGGGTGCGTAGGAAAAGTCCCGGATTGATTCTCCTTTTCTGCCTTTGACCGTGACAACCTTGCCTTCTATTTTTACTTCCACTCCTTCTGGTATTTCGATAGATTTCACGGTTTCAATCACAGGCATTATCAGTTCTCCCTAGTAGACAAATGCTAAGAGACGCCCGCCAATTTTTCGTTCGTTAGCCTCTCGATGAGACAAAACTCCTTGGGAAGTGGAAATCACGAGGATGCCAATATCTCTAGACGGAAGAAAACGTTTCTCCAAAACTTCAATCTTTTGGGGGCTTACGGGAAAGCGAGGCTTTATGGCGCCACATTTGTTGATCCGACCAAGAAGTTGCACCTTAAATTTTCCGGAACGCCCGTCGTCCACGAATTCGAATTCCCCAATGTAACCATTCAACTGCATAACCCTCAAAACTCGCCCCAAAAGCTTGGAGGCTGGGCTGATTAAGCATTCCCGTTTGTATCGCATCTCGTTATTCATGATTGTTACCAAACCGTTTGCAAGGGTGTCCATCATTGGCAACTTTTCATCCCTCTATCCTACTCATATTTTTTGAAACCTAATTCTTTGGCGACCTCTCTAAAGCACTGGCGACATATGTAAAGTCCGTATCGACGAATGACTGGACCGTAGGATCCGCATCGTCTACAGGGTCGACTGCCTTTACCATACTTTCGCTCTTTTTTAGGTTTCTGTTTCACCATCGGGCGTCACCTTGCTTTCATGTGATTTCAACTTCAAATTCGTCTTTGATGGCTAGCATCGCCTCCTCAGCCGTCAGTAAGTGACTTGACCCGACCTTAGATGTGGCGCGACGCCTACGCTTAACGCGGTATCCTGGTCTACCAAGGGCAACTGAAACGTCCATGCCATATATGCCGAGTTCAGGTATGTATTTGGTGCCAGGAATTTCTATGTGTTCCTTGATGCCAAAAGAAAAGTTGCCGTAACGATCAAAACTATCCTTTGACAGTTTGTTGTCGACAGCCCGGAAAGTCTTCTTAAGGAAATCTTTAGCCTTTTCTCCCCTAAGGGTTACGAGGCAAGCGATGGGTTCTCCCTTTCTAATTCCGAAATCACGTACGGTTTTTTTGGCTTTTTGCTTGCAGGGCTGTTGATCCGTTAGTTGCTTGAGAATTGTCACAGCCTTTTCTAGGGGTTCTCCAGACTTCCCAACGGAAATATTAACTGTTACCTTTTCTATTCTGGGTTTAAGCATGGGGTTTTTGTTCCATTTCTTGCGGATTTCTTCTTCAGACAAGTTTAATCAACCTCAGGTAAGGATATGGAAGGTTCCTTGTCGCCAATGACGAAGACAAAATTGAGGGTTGTTTGGAAACGGTTTCCTTTTTTATCCTCAATTGTGACGAGTAGGTCCCTGCGTTTTTGGTTTGGTTTTTCTTCAATAGCAGTGATCTTACCATACTTCCCTATGTTCTTTCCTCCGACGAATATTGCTGGTGCTCCTACAGTTAGCTTCATGTATCCAATAATCTTTTGATCAGGAATGCTCGACTTTAACGTATCAAAGGTTTGATAGACATCCTCTTCAGGTTTTGTGGGGTTCCCCACTCGAATCAACATGTTTGTTTCGTCATGGAGATTAAGCTGTACATGTCCGCCTCTAACAACTGATTTGTCTTCGATCCGGCAGAGTTTGAAATTCGCTTCGTCCACCCCAATTGAATGAAGGAACAGCCCCTTCTCAGAAGGTAAGATTCTATACGTTTTTTCAATTTCAGATATGGAAATGACATCCATTAAACCTACAGGGAATAATTCTTCCCGTTCAACCTTTCCATTGACTTTTATTTTTCCTTGAGAAACTATCGTCTTAACTTCCTTTCCTGTTTTTGCAAGTTTAAGTATGTCACGGACAACTAGTGCAAGGGGTATACAACGTGAAAGGGGATGAGGCCCAGGCTTTGGTTTAACCGTCCAAATAGCCTCCTTTCGATGAATGGGCCAGAATTTCGGCGCTGGTTTTCGCTTCAAATGTTTCTTTCCACCCTTTTTGCCCACTTTACTCTCCTCCAGATTTCTTGGCTTTACGTGCTATTCTCCTCTTCTTTACTTCTTTCTTTGGAGGCTTCTCCTTTTTTTCCTCAACTATTTCTTTTTCAGGCACCTCAGCTTCCTCGCTGACGCCTTCTCGTTTTAGCATTTTCCTACGCCATTTATCATCAAGGTTGAGGCGAGTGATCATAACCTTTGATGGGTGAATTGGGATCAACATGGTTGTTCCATCCACCTTTTCCCGAGTTACTCCCTCGACAAATATTCTATATTTTGTTCGGTCAACACTGGTGACCTTTCCTTCAAACCCCTTGCGGTCTCCCCTCACAAGCTTGACTGTGTCGCCGGTTCTCACCGGGATTGAGTTGGTGTTATGAGATTTTTTGAGTTCGGGCGAAAGGGGTGCAGAGAAGCTCTCATATCGTTTATGAAGAGAAGCTTGATGCAGTTCTTTCCGCTGTTTTGTGGGCTTAGTTGTTTTCATATAGTCATCCCTTACACAATGATGCTGGAGGCGCTCGCTATTCTAGGCCATCGTTCAGCAGCTTCCTTCGCTACGGGTCCTCTGATCTCTGAGCCTCGCATTTCACCTTCCGGAGTCATTATGACAGCTGCGTTGTCCTCGAATTGAATCCAGATTCCATCAGGACGTCGATAGGGCTTTTTCTGTCGCACCACGACTGCTTGAAACATTTTTTTTCTCATGTCAGGCGTTCCTTTTCTAACTGAAATGACAACCATGTCTCCAACAGTAGCAGATGGGACTCGCCTTAGTCGCCCCTTATATCCCATTACTTGAATTAATCTGAGTTCCCTAGCCCCAGTGTTGTCAGCGCATTTTATGACAGAACCAGCAAGCAAGCCCATGGAAATTTTTGGTCTCTGACCTAATACTCCTTTAGCTACGAAGGCACGTGCTTTAGCTCTCGCCGCCACTTCGTACTTCCTCCAATTTTTCAACGACAACAAATGAAACAGTTTTGCTTAGAGGGCGACATTCCGCTACTTTCACTCGATCGCCCTCTTTGACATTTATGCATGGGGGGTTATGGGCGGGTATGTGACTGTGCCTCCGTTCGTAACGTTTGAATTTTGGCGCGTAATTTAGATAGTCACGTCGAATGATGACAGTTTTTTCCATCCTGTCGCTAACGACAACTCCTTCCAGCGCATGACCTCTTATCGAAAGGGCTCCGTGATAGGGACAGTCAGGATCATTACATGACTTCTTCGGTTTTTTCAGAGAAAGGGTCGCCATTCACCACCACCTCTTAACCCGTTTTTTGATTCGATCTTCGGGTCGTCCGATGATAGCCTTCCCATCTATCTCTACGATGGTTCCGTCTGGCATGATGAAATTAAAAACAACTGTATTTTTGACGACGACTTTTTTCTTATTTTTATGCAATATCGTAATGGTGTTACGAGTCTCGTTAAGGACTCTACCCTCAATGCCCACGTAACCGGGATGCAAACTTTTCGCAACCTTTGCGTTGAGTCCAATGAATTCTTGTTGGACTATGGCTGACGTAACCTTCATCGTTTCTTCTCCTTCTCTTGCCCTTCTTCGTTTTCAACTGTGAGAATGCGGGCAATTGTTTTACGAAGTTCCCTTATCCGAGAGGGGTTGTCGAGGGATCCACCAGCTTTAACCATTGTTCTCAATCTTGTAAGTTCTGTTTGCAGTTCGATGATTTTTTCTCTGCGCTCCTCAGGAGACATGGCTCGAATATTTTCCATCCTTAAGATTGGCATGTTATTCCTCGGCCTCCTGAGTCTTCTGCGCCTCTGAACTCTCCTCAGCGGCTTCAGTCGCCTCAGTCTCAACTGTCGCTGGTTCAGTCTCTTTTGCTTCTTCTTCCTCAGCCTTTTCAATTATTTGCACTTGATCGGGGAACTTTGCTTCTGGGGGCATTATTCGTACTTTTATTCCATAGATGCCTGGTTTTAATTGGACGTGTACCTCAGCTTTTTTCATGTATTTCATTGCGGGATCTCCGCTTTTGGGCATGTATCCTATCTTAAATTTTTCGTATCGAGCTCGATCCGTCCGTAACTTCCCGCTTATAATAATTTCTGCGCCTAAAGCGCCTGCTTCCATAACCTGGTTTAAGGCCCAAAATCCGGCTCTCCGAAAGTGGACGCCGCGTTTCAAAGCCGAGGTGATGCGAGACGCCACGACGTAAGCGTTAAGTTCTGGAATTTCGATTTCAGCCACAGAAATCTGTGGGTTAGAAAGCTGGAATTGTCCTTCAAGAACTCTTGAGAGTTCTTTTATGGCTTCTCCTCCTCTTCCGATGACCAAGCCTGGGCGCATGGCGTATATCACTATGTGGGTTCCAAGGGGAGTTTTTGTGATGGCTACGCCGCCGTATCCCGCTTTCTCAAATTCGTTTCGCAAAAATTCGTCGATTTCTGCTTTTTTCACGGATTCTTCTATAAAGTGCTTGACTGTGGACATCTATGCGCCCTCTATTTCTTCTAAGACTAGCTCTATGTTGCAAAGGGTTTCGAAGCGAGGTGATGACCGACCGTGGGCTCGTTCAATGTATCTTTTCATCTTCATTCCTGGATAGGCTGAGGCGTGGATTATTCGGAGTCTTTCTACGTCCAGTCCCTTATATTCTGCGTTTGCTTCGGCGCCTTCCAGCGCCTTCAAGATTTTTTGTGCAGTCTTGACTGGATATCTGCCAGCGTAAGCCTTTTGCATTCCATGTCTGTGTCCTACACTTTTTTTGTATCGGCGGAAGGGAACAGCCTTTTTCTTCGTTATAACCTGTTGAAGATATTCTTTGGCTTGGTCGAGTTTCATTCCCTTTATTGTTTTGCATACTTCTCTTGCGTGTTTTGGGGATACTCTTAGCTCGCGTCCGCTGGTTTTCACGGTTTTTTCTGGGTCTAGTTCGGTTATTGAGTATCCCCATTTTGGCATTAGTATCGACAATTCAGTAACAGAAAGGATATTTAAGGCTTTATGGGTAATGAAAAAGGATGGATATTCAGAGACAACCATCATAGGAACATCTCATAGGCTTAAGCTACTATCAAAACATGTGAACCTAGAAAGTCCAGAAGAAGTCAAGGAATTCATAGCTAACCAATCATGGAGTCCATTCTTCAGTAATGCCGTGTCCTATGCCTATGACAAATACGTTAAGATCAATGGTCTAACATGGAAACCAACAATATGCAAGACACCTAAGAAGTTACCTAAAATTCCTACTACCGAAAGAGTCAACATGATTATAGCAGAGACAAGATGCCTTAAACATGCACTATCATTCAGCATCATAAGAGACAGTGGAATTAGACCTATTGAACTCCACAAACTAACCTTAAAGGACATTGACCTAGAAAAGGGAATACTATACCCGAAAACTGCTAAGATGGGTAATGCAAGAACACTGAAGATTAAAGAGAAAACACTAGCTATGCTCAAACAATACATAGGAATGAATGGCTTCAATATCAATGAAAGAATATTTCCACAACCCATACTGCTTAAAATGGCATGGACAAGAGCAAGAAACAGACTAGCAGAGAAACTCAGTGACCAACAGATAAAGACCATACGACTCTATGACCTAAGACACTATTTTGCTTCAATGCTGTACCATAAGACAAAAGACCTATTGTACGTTCAAAATCAACTAGGACACAGAGACCTCAAAACCACATTAATCTATACACAACTCATAGACTTCCAAGAAGATGAATATACTTCAGCAGTAGCCAAGGACATCCAAGAATGTTGTCAACTAATAGAACAAGGATTTGAATACGTAACAGAAATAGACAACATCAAACTATTCAGAAAAAGAAAGTAACAACCATCTCCATCTCCTCTATCTTTTTTCTCTATGAAATTTATCATACATAAAATTCAAAATGAACAAAAGGAGAAAGGAACAGACAGACCTTTGAGATTGACTTATGTGGATTAAGATTCTAGTTACTCTGAGTAATAAGCAGTAAATACTCCTTCAGTTGTTCCATAAAGTTTCTTAATGTAGTTAATTGCTTCTTCCAGAGTGTTAGCTGAAGGAATTATGTTCTTGTAATTGTCTTCTCTGAGAACATCTCTTAGACTACCTTCCTCTCTCTTAACAATGATTCCTCTAATAATATTCCTTCCACATTGAAAGACTGCTACATCACATAACAAGTTAAGAACTAATAGAATTTGGAAGAAACATTACTTGAAGTAGTATTCTGTGAGGACTTCTTCAGTCATTTGCCCTCGGTTAACCATAGGAAAGGAAAATCTTGACGACTTCGCCCTATGGTAGCACCAATCTCAAACTTGATTTTGGAAATACTCTCACTTGAGTAACTTCCACCAGCCTCTGCTATGAGAAACTTGAAACCTCCCTTTGCTCCCTTTGCCTTTACTACTGCTAGTTCAAATTTAATCGTACCAACTACTCCACATTCCTTGCCTTTCATGCCCTCTTTGATGCTCTCGATTGTTGAGCTAACTATCTCCTTCAAGTCCTCACTTATTTCAACCAAAGTTATCACGCAAGCAACTCTCTGTCTATGTTATCTTAAAACCTTTCTCGCCTTTTCCTCTTCCAAGCTCAATGTTCTTCTGTCCAGTTCTTATCCATTCAAAGACTTCTTTCTTAACCATAAATAAAAGAACTAATAGAATTTTGGAAGAAACATCAGTCTTAAAGAACTTTTGGTATAATTCTTGTTTTTTACCCAAAATTTTAAGAATAGTTCAACGTGAGATTATAATGCTAAGGTGAAGGGCATACATCTGAGTGATGGATTGTCCTCTTCACTTTCAATGATATCCGACAAACTGTAAAAGGGAGGTGAAAAAGAACGGGAAGGAAAATCTTGCCTGTTTGTCTCGCATTTTTGATGATTTTTCTGGTTTTATCTACTATATACGTAGGTACGGTTGTCGGTGTCAATGAGGCTGAAATGCCGAAGTATTCTGTTGGCGATAAATGGAAGGTCAATGTTGATTACAAAGAAGCAATAGGGTTGCTTGGTACCGGAACATTTGAAATCATTGGAGATTCTGTTGAGGTCACTCAGTTTGGAGAACATTATGTATGCTACGAATGCAAGTTTACAGGTAACGGTACGGTATATGGACAAAATGTCACTGGAACTTGGACAATGGACATCGTGATGTACGCCCAAAAGTCGGATTTAAGTGATGTCAAAAGCACGTCAACAACGTATGCGACACTTACTTATGCTGGGGAATCACATATAATGAAAACGGTCACTGAGACAACCTATAATCCGCCACGGGAGTCAGGCGGATATCCGCTTACTGCGGGAAAAAGTTGGTCTGCTACTACAACAGAACTAGAGACAACGCAAACTTCAATTGATGGAGTTGATGATGAGAAAACAGACAACACCACGTATACCAAGAGTTATCTTGTCCTCAGAACTGAGTTGACAACAGTCTCTGCAGGAGAATTTGAGACATTTGTTATTAAAGCTACAGATCCTGATGGAAGTTATTCAGAAGACTATTATTCTCCAGAAGCTGGCTTTAGCGTTAAGGAAAGGGAATATGACGAAACGGGAAAACTAGTAATGACAATGGAACTACTTGAATACAGCTATGCTGCGGCTGAAGGGGGGTTCCCATGGCTTTGGGTCATAATTGGGATAGTAATTGCTGCAGCTGTAATAGTAGGTGGTGTAGGGTATGTTCTGTACAGAAGAAGGAAACCAACAGCTCCTGCAGCTCCTCCAACTCCACTAACGGAGCAACCTACGCCTCCATCCAGTAATGTAATTAGCCTTCAATAGTATTAACTGAATACTAAGGTGGAAATATAGGTAGGATAACACTGATGACTCAACTTAGGGTGAAATATTCTGGTTGTGGTCATTGGAATAGAATCTCAGTAAACAAGATTTTCATTGAACAACCTAGTCCGATAGACCCTAACAAAGTTAAGGTTTTGATTCCCATTTATGAACCGTTAGAAGTTACTAAATGTGAGAAATTGGAAAAGTTAAAGCAGAAACAAAAGAACTGCTTTACTTAACAAACTCACATTTTCGCTTGAATTCTTCAATTTCCTCTTTTGAGATAGCTATCAAGTCAAGTTGGTCAATGAATCTTGCAACAAATTCCAATGCAGTTTGGCATTCCAGAGGAGTGTGGATTTTCCCTTCATGAAGCCTACCAGAACCTTCATCAAATATGAAGTAAAGCATGTCTATTGAAGGAAGTTTAAGTTCATTATGTTCTCTTGAATAATCAAGAAATTGTTTCATGCGTATGTCCTTGAATCCATATTTTTCTTTGATAGCACGTTCACTAGCTGGTCGCAGATGGTTAAAAACCTCTTCCCATTGTCTGTCCTTTACTGCTTGTCTTGCCTTCTCAAGCTCTTCTCTAGCAGTAACATATCTGTGTCTTTTTGTTTGAAATAGGTAATCCTCAATGCTAATCTTTTCCATGCCAACCCAATTTGTATCATACAAAGCCTTCCGAACATCATCCATTGCTGCATTTATTGAGTTCCTGTAGTTGCTTATTGCCCTCTTCAGTTTATCCAAATTCTCATAGGGATTTCTGCCCTGCACGATGTCTCTTAGGTATTTGTCCATTTCTTGTATTGACAACTTCTTATGCAACACTTCTTGAGATACGTCAGTTAAGAATCTTAGAATCTTCGAGTCAATTTCATATATTTTATCCAAAAACACATCAAAAATCCATTCTCTTATCTCCAAAGACTTTCTCTCAGAGGAAAATGAACTTCTAAGTTCTTGGTTAAAGTTTAGGATTCCCCACAATGTCCAATAAAGATTTTCAAGAAAAGTCAGGTCTTCTCTTATTCCATTAACAATGTATTGAAACTTTTGTACATTGCTCAAGGTAAACCGAATACACTATGACAGTCTGTAATTTTAAGGTTATGACTGCTATGAATGAGTCACTAGAAACCTCAAAATGTGAGAAGTGTGGTAAGATAATAGCAGAACAAAAAGAACTAATTGGAATTTTGAAGGCGAGTAGATGAGATACAAAACTTTGGAAGAGGCTACCGAAAGAAACATAATAAAGCTGTTCAAAACATTTCAAAATAAGACAGCTTATTTCTTGAGTGAACGTGATGTTCAAAGTTACCTATACTTTTTGCTAATTAACGACCCTATTCTGAAAATCTCTCCAACCTTAGAAAACTTCTCTACTCCGAACATTGAAACACCTGAGACGCTTCTGGTTCATGCAGATTTGCAAGTTGAAGTAAGATATATGAAAGGGACAAAGAAAGTTGATATTACTATCTTTCCACCCAAGAAGGTAATCGACTATTCGGTTGATTTGGATAACGCAATTGGAATAGAAATAAAATTCAACAGAAGGGGTCCAGCAAGAAAAGAGCCATCAGGTATTCTTGATGACGTTAAGAAATGTGCTGATTATAGACAAGGATACGTTCTATGGTTGAATTGGGATAGACCCATAAGTGATGACCATCTGAAAAAAACTGAGAGCTTTCTAAAAAGGCATGAGAATGTCAAACTGTATTATCTAGATGTGTTCTCAGACCCAATAAAAACAAACGTAAGTGAAATAAGACATTAACCTTTAGAGAATCTATCTAACTGTAAAAAATGTGCTAAGATAATAGCTGAACCAAAAGAACTACTTTCTCTTCTTTCTTGTCTTCTTTTCAGGTTTCCATTTGCCCATTATTGTTCCTTTCATTCCTCTCTTAGTGGATCGTTGTCTCACTTGCATGTAGTGTCCTTTAATTTCGGTTCTCTTTCTGGGTTTCTTTCTAGACATTGTGATCGTCAATATTTCTAGAACTTTCTTTCTTAAGGCTTTAGTACAACTTATGATTAAATAATATGTGACAATGATTAAAGGGGAAAGGAGGTGATACCGTGTTAAAGAGAAAATACATGATTATAGCCTTCTTGGCTTTCT